>Ga0066797_1000065_pt1 | contig 30386 bp, 34 predicted proteins | sample PersoiDNA2013193_FD_76335 | JGI IMG/M metagenome (GOLD analysis project Ga0066797, IMG submission 76335) | Permafrost soil microbial communities from the Arctic, to analyse light accelerated degradation of dissolved organic matter (DOM) -... | ecosystem: Environmental > Terrestrial > Soil >... | reverse complement strand
TACATAGTGTTCGGGTCCACGCGGGTCATCTTCGATGGCCAATCGCGCAAATCGATGAGCCGCAAGCATGACTACCTAACGTGACCGATAGACTCCGTACAGCTATCTTGAAATAGCCCTGCCCCCATCCCTGGGCGCGGTGTTCCGAGTAGACCGTGGCCTGGCCATTGTTCCAGAGCTGTGCTCAGGCTGCGGGCTGTGCGCGAGTCCAGCGTGCCCCGTTGATTGCATCCATGAAGATCCGGAATGGACGGCCAGCGGTGAACTGTGGAAGCTGCCACTCGGACCGGCCGACCCTTACACCAATCCGGATCCCCGGCTGACAACGGAGAGGATCCGTCGTTGGTGACGTTCGCGGACAGCCAGGCCGAACCAGTCAGAGCACTCATACTCGACAGCGGCGGCGTGCTGATACGCCCAGACGGGACGCTGATCGCCACCCTCGCGGGCGGGGTTGGCATCTCGGTAAACCCGGAACTTGCCGTGGCCGCGATTCACATCGCGGACCGCGATAAGCAACTCGGCCCGGCGGACGGCCTGTCCTTTCCGGAACATTGGGCAAATGCGGTTGGCTGTCCTCACGAATATGCGGTACGGCTGTGGACGGACATTCTGGCTGCGGTTCCTCCGGTACGCCTATGGAGCATCGCCAATCCCGATGCCGTAGCACTCCTGACCGGACTGGACCTCGATGTTCCCCGCTACGTCGTCACCAATTCCGAGGGCGATGCGCATCATGAGCTTCGCGGATGCGGCCTTCGCGCCATGGTGGACGGCGTATTGGATTCCACTCAGGTGGGAATCTGCAAGCCCGACGTGCGTATCTTCCTGATGGCGGCGATCGCCATGGACAAGAAGCTGGGGGAGTGCCTGTATGTCAGCGACACCCTGGACGCACCGGCAGGAGTGGGAGTGCGGCATGTCCTGTATGACCCACTCGATCTGTATGGCGCGGACCCCGGGCTACCCGTGGAGCTACGCATCACTCGGCTAGCCGAACTGCTGCCGCTGTTCGGCACGTCACGGGTCCCGGTGGTAGTCCAGTGAAGCGGGCACTCGTGACGGGCGCCGCCGGCTTCATCGGCACCCCCCTCACCAGAGCGCTGCTGGCTCGCGGATACGCGGTGACGATGCTCGACATGCGCTCGGCGGCCGTCTACCATCCGCATGCCCGCGTGATTACCTTCGACATTCGTGATCGAGCCGAGTTGGCGAAGCTGGCGGGCGGATATGACGTGGTGTTCCATCTCGCGGCCAATACCGAGAACAGGCCGGGGCTGGCAGGGCGATATGACGACTACGACATCACCGTGGGAGGTACGGTCGCGTTGCTGGAGGCCCTGGTGACCGACGCGGCGCCCGTCACGGTACTCGCCTCAACTCAGCTTGTGTACGGCGGCGACGCCGGCGACGCCGACGAGACGGCCCCGCTTCGACCGCCAACCTCCTTCGCGGCGGCTAAGGCTGCGGCGGAAGCATTTCTCTGTGCATATGCCGAACGGGCTGGCGGAAGCGCGGTGGTCTGCCGCTTGGCTAACGTCGTGGGTCCAGGTATAACGCGGGGCGTCGTCGCCGACCTAGCCACACGGTTGCGCGATGACCCAACGCGCCTGCGGGTGCTCGGCGACGGTCGGCAGCGTCGTGCATTTGTTCACATCGATGATTGCGTGATGGCGTTTCTGACAGTCGCTGAGGCAGCCTGCGATGGGCTGAGCGTCTACAACGTGAGCAACAGTGACTCAATCACCGTGGCGGAGGTCGCCCGCATCGTCGTCGAATCCCATCCGGCCAGTGATGCCCAGATCGAGTTCGCCGGGGGGAGCGCGTGGGGCGGCGACGCGACCGCACTGCACCCGGATCCTGGCCGACTCCTCAGCCTCGGATGGCGCCCAACCCACACATCACGAGAAGCCGTCTGGGCTGCCGCCCAGGACATGTTCCGCCACGCCGAACGCTAACCCAAGATCTGGAGGTACCGAACATGACGGAAACCGTGGATATCACCCCTCCAGGGCCGACCCATGGGCAGCGCCCTCGGGATGCCGACCCGCCCGCTCCCGGATGCGTCGGAGGCACTCTCGTCCAACACGCTGCCGCGCACCTGTTGGCGGTCAGCGACCACGATCTCAATGCCTGCGCGGCTGCCCTGCAGGAAGGCATATCAAACGGATCCCGCATCTACACATTCGGTAACGGTGGCAGCGCCAGTACGGCAAGTCATCTCGCTTCTGACCTTTCTCACCGCCAGCCCGGCAATGGCAACCCCAAGGCACGTGTGCACTCTCTCTTTGACGTGACATTGACCACAGCGGTCGGGAACGATTACGGATTCGATCAGATCTTCGTCGAACCCTTGCGAGCCTTGCTCGAAGGAAGGGACATCCTGGTCGCCGTCTCTGTCAGCGGGCGGTCCCCCAACGTTCTTCGCGCGCTAGAACTCGGCCGTGAGCGAGGCACGACGAACATAGCCTTGCTCGGCACCGACGGCGGCGACGCCCTCGCGCTGTGCGATGTATGGCTGCGAATACCCTGCGACGATTTTGGGGTGGTCGAATCTGTGCACTTGGCCGCGGTCCACGATCTCGCGGTGCGAGCACACAGTGTGTCCGGCAGCCACTGAACGTGCGGCAGGGATCGAGTCGTGCATGTGCTGATGCTGGCGCCGCTTTACACGCCCTACGTTGGCGGGGCGGAGACGCATACCCGCGCCCTCTGCGAAGCGATGGTCGAAGAAGGTCACCGGGTGAGCGTTCTGACTGATCGCGGATACCGCCGCCTCCCCCGCGGGGAGACGATTAATGGCGTGTCGGTGCTGCGCACTGAGTACTCGTGCCCAGCCGATGCGGAAGTCGGCCGGTCTGATGTCGTGCGCTGGGAGGCTCCGCTGTTCGGCCTGCTGGCTGACGCCCAGCACCTCCTGAGCGCGAGTTCGGCGAGCCGTCCGGACATCATTCATGGACAGTGCCAGATCTCGTTCTTGCTCGGAGCCGTACTAAAGGAGCACTTCGAGGTTCCTCTCGTCGTGACACCGCATGAGACCATGCCCGAGAATGACGGCTTCGGCGCGGCTCGGTCGCGGTTCCTGTTCACGCTGCCGCAGATAGACCAGTTTGTCGTCGGCAGCCGCACGTTCGGGGAGCAGGCTCTGCGGCTAGGCCGGCCGATGAGTGGGATAACCATCGTGGAGAGCGCGGTGCGCTCCCGCGCGGCCGCTATAGAGTCGACAGGAACAGCACGGGTCAGGCAGGCGCACGCCACGATCCTGTCGGTCGGCCGCTTCAAGCCTCGCAAGAATCAGCACGCGCTCTTGGAGTCCGTGGCCATTCTGCGGTCCCGCGGACTAGCGATCCGGTACGTATGCGCCGGCACGTGCGACGCGGGTTCGCTGGGCTACCGTGACGAGATTGTCGCGATGGCCGGAAAGCTGGGCGATGTCGAGGTGGTCGAGGGCGCCGATGACGCCGGGATCGAGCGGTTGTTCCGCGAAGCTGACCTCGTAGTACAGCCATCGAAGGCGGAAGGCCTTGGCCTCCTTGCCATCGAGGCGCTACATGCGGGGATCCCTGTGGTGGCTACGCCGACCAGTGGCGCCATCGACGTGCTCGGCGACTATCCGCTCCTGCTCGCCAGTGGGTTTACGCCATCTGACATCGCCGACTCGGTGCAGAGCGCGCTCGAGCAACCCGCACGCTACGCCGAAATCACCGTCCAAGCGACCGCATATGTACGGAGGCGGTTCGATCCGCTGGTCGCGGCCAGACGCCTGCTTGACCTGTATGCGGGCCTAGCGGGGAGGAAAGCGTGAGCCGGAATCGTCCGACCCTCGGGACGTATTCGCCGCTGCCTGGCTCGCCATCCGGCATCGCAGACTATGCGGTCACCTCAAGCCTGCTTCTTGACACCATGCTGGATGTGCGGTTCATCGCGATGAGCAACTACACCGACCCCATGTCATTCGACCATGTGCTCTACCACATGGGGGGCGGGCCAGACAGCGTGGCGGCCTTTCAGGCAGCCGCCCGGCGACCAGGGCCGATCATCCTGCACGAACATGTGCTCAACCAGTTTTTCGTGGAGAATCACGGCCTGCTCGACGCCGCCACCAACCAGGTGGTGCTGGACGCATTCAGCGAGGCTCTCGGCCGGCCTTTCCGTGACAGCGCGGAACTAGCTGACCTCATAGAGCGCGACCGGCACTTGCAGTATCTCGACCTCGGCCTAGAGCGTCTAGTTGCCGACCGCGCAACCGTAGTGTTCACCCACTCCCGCACCGCTCTGGCCACACTCGCGCGACGCTACGGACACGACCTGGTACATCCGGTGGAGTATCCTGTCCTGCCACTGCCTCACATCGACAGCGATCAGGTGCGCGCCGACCTAGGCATCCCCGCTACGGCCACGCTATTCGGCAGTTTCGGCTTCGTCGGACGGCACAAGCGGCTGCCACAGCTGATGGCCGCTTGGAGCAAGCTCCAAGTGGCGCCCGACGTCGGCTGGCTGCTCGTGGCTGGTTCAGGAGCCAGCCGGCTGGGTCCGGTCAACAACGCTTCGATCACGCTGCTCGAATACGTCAAATCCGGCGACGATTTCCTGCACCTACTCGCAGCCGCCGACGCTGGAATCCAGCTGCGCGGCCCGTCGCTCGGTGAGACCTCAGCTGTAATCGCGCAACTGCTTACCTCCAATGTGCCAGTCATCACGTCCACCGAGTCGGTGCTGCCGATGTGGGCAAGCCGTGAGCTGGTCCGTATCGTCCCGCCAGGACCGAGAGAGGTCGACGAGCTGGCGGATGTGATCGCGGGCTACCTCTCCTCGCTCCCGATCGGGAGTGGCCGCCTGGCGGACGCTCCAGTTCCCTCGTGGCGCGAATCTGTCCTGAACGCGCTCAGCACCGAGGCAAACTCCTGAATTGTCAGAACGAGGTGAGGACGGGATGGCCAATGACAGCAGACACATGGGACCGCCGTGCATCACGAACGGGCCTGCACGCGGTTCTGACCAAGCGATGGTCGCCGGCTCAATGCACACAGGTGGACAAGGAACAGCAGCGGGCGGTGGCAGCGATCTTGCCGCCGATGGATGGCAAGCGTGTGCTCGACATTGGGTGTGGAATCGGCCGCATCACCGGGTGGCTGGCCGCAGGCATGGCCCACGGCAAGACGCAGGGTCCCGCCGTGCCCGCGCTGGTGGTCGGAATCGATGGCAGCAGCGCGATGCTCGCCCGGGCGGGCGAGAGGGTGTCGGGCGGCAACGTGCATTTCGTGCGCGCTTGTGCCCAGCGGCTACCTTTTGCCGATAACGCCTTCGACGTGGCGGTGACCGTTTCCGTGCTCCAGCACGTGATCGACGACGCGGAATTCCGTGCGGCATGTCAGGAGATCGGGCGGACGGTTCGGCTGGGTGGCTGCTTGGTGTGCCTAGAGGGCATGGCAGGCGCGTCACCAGAGTCGGGCGTGGGCCGCGACAACTATCCTGACGAGGGTACGCCGATACCTGGTATCGGGACCATCCGGCGCGACATTGGCCAGTTCGGCGAGGCATTCCGTCCGTGGCTAATTCTCGACGACGCTAGGCCACTGCGATGCATCACGGACGACTACGTCGTCTCCCGTTGGACCCGCGCCAGCGAGGCGAACTAATGGCGGAGGTACCAGCCCAGGAGATTGTGATCGGAAAGGACGACCGGGATTCCATCCTCGCTGACATCGCGGCGCTGCTCGTCGCTGGGCGGCTTTCCGGCGGGCTGAACGTCGAGCGCTTTGAGGAAGAATTCGCCCGCCAAGTCGGAACCCGCCACGCCGTCGCGGTCTCTTCCGGCACCACGGCCCTCGAACTGATCTTGCTGGCCTTGGACGTCAGGGACCGGCCGGTCATCGTCCCGGCGAATACCAATTTCGCCACGTTCACGGCCGCTTGGCGGGCAGGCGCACGCGTAGTGCTCGCGGACGTCGATCCTGACACGCTCGCACCGAGCCGGGCTGATCTGAGCGCGGTCGCAGAACCCGGCACGGCCGCCGTCTTGCTCGTTCACATGGGCGGCATCATCACGTGCGAGATCCAAGATATCGTCCAGTGGTGCCAGCGCAACAATATCGCGCTCGTCGAGGACGCGGCCCACGCACACGGCAGTTACCGGAACGGGCGGCACGCGGGAGCGTTCGGAGCAGCGGGCGCTTTCTCGTTCTTCGCCACGAAGGTGATGACCACCGGGGAGGGGGGCATGGTCGTCACAGACGACCCGGACCTAGCCGCCGAGGTCCGGCTGTACCGGAATCTCGGCAAGGCTGATGCCTGGGTAAGCCACCACCTAAGGATGGGCATGAACGGCCGAATGACCGAGATAGCGGCGATTCTGGGTCGGCACCAGCTTGCCCGTCTCGATGAGTACGTGCAGGCGCGACAGCGCGTGGCCGCGGAGTACGCGCGTGAGCTCGCGGGCGTACCAGGTTTGACGCTGCTCGAGCCCGGCCATCCGTACAGTGGCTACAAAGTGGTCTGCCGACTTGGACCCGAGATCGACCGTCTCGCCCTCAAGCGTCGGCTTGGCGAGACAGGAGTGCAGTTGGCCGGCGAAGTGTACGCGGAACCACTGCACCATCAGCCCGTGCTGGCTGACGGGTACGGACATCTCAGCCTGCCGGGAGCCGAGATGGCCTGTGCGCGGCAGGTGTGCCTACCCGTGTACCCGACGCTCGACTCCGTTCGGCTGCGGCTCGTCGCAAGCGCCCTGTCCTTGTGCCTGCGCGACGACTTGAACTCTCAATGACGAAAGACGAGTCCCTGACAGGGAATGTGGTCGCGGACCGGGTGGCGTTCACCTGCCCGTGGCTGAGCGTACGGGAAGCAGTGGTCCGTCATGGCACCGGCCAGGCGAACTGGTACTACCTTGACCATCCCGGTTGCGCACTAGTCCTTCCGATTACCACAAACGGCGACATCGTGCTCATCCGTGCCTGGCGGGTCGCTGTGCGCCAGTGGTGCTGGGAAGCGCCAGCCGGACGGATCGACCACGCGGAGCGGCCGACGGACGCAGCTCGCCGGGAACTGCTCGAGGAGATCGGCGGCACGGCGGCGGAGATGCTTGAGCTTGGCTCTGTGTTCGCCTCTAGCGGCTCGTCCAACGAGCGTATCCACCTTTTCGTCGGCCAGGCCGTAACGCTGGGCGACAGCCAGCCTGACCCAGATGAGATCATCACCCGGGAACTGATGACGCCAGGACAGGCACTGGGCCTCGCCCGTTCCGGTCGTATCGAGGATGCGCCCACAGCCCTGGCCATCCTTTGGGCGCACGATCGCAGGCTACTCTGCTAGTGAAGACCTTGTGACAAGCAAGGGAAAGCAGGTCGTCGTCATGGCCGGCGGCTTCGGCTCACGACTAGGGGAACCAGGACGGCAGTGCCCGAAGGTGCTGCAGCCGGTGCACGGGCGACCGTTCCTTGACTTCATGCTGCAGCCGCTCCTAGCTCAGGGGTTCGAGGAGTTCTGTTTCTGCCTCGGGCACCTCGCCGACCAGGTGGTCTCCCATCTCCGCCGTCAATGGGGCTGGCTCAGCCTCTCATTCCATGTTGATGCTGAGCCGCGGGGAACAGCGGGCTCCCTTCGCGCCGCCCGGCGACTCCTCGATCAGACGTTTCTGCTGGTACTCGGGGATACCTACCTCGACATGGATTACCGGTCCCTGCTCGGCGATCTTGCGCCGGACGCACTGGGCGTCATGGCGGTCAGCGAAGCTCCCACAGAAGTGCCCGGTAACGTCAAGATTAGCGGTTGCACGGTAACTCAATACGACAAGACGCTCGGCGCGGGCGCTACCTTGGTGGATGCCGGCGCGATGGCGCTCAGGAAGGATGCACTGGACTTGATAGCCGGTACGCCTCATCCCGTCGATCTCGGCGAGCTCTTTAGGCAGATGATCTCACGGAACGCGCTGCTCGCTCACACGGTGAGCCAGCCCTTCTACGACATCGGGACCCCGGACCGGCTCAAGCTCTTCGCCGACCACGTGTCTAAAGACCTAGGACATCGGTGACCGCCGGTGCTGTCAGCTGTGCCACGCACCACGGGAAATGACCATCGCTTCCATCTTCGGTGAAGGCGTTACTCGTCGCGATCGCGTACGCCGCCCGGTAGAGGACCAGCACCTCGACCGGGTAGTCCAGTCCCGCGGCAAGCCTGCTCGTGAGACTCGCGGCGATCGACGGGGCATGCGGACCGTACATGTTCATGATGGCCGCGGTGATGCTCGCGTCCAGCCGCGGGTCACCGGCGGTGGACAAGAAGCCGAAGTCAAGCACTGCACGGGCGCTGACATGAGCATCGACCAGGATGTTTTCGGCGAAGAGGTCTCCGTGGATGACAGTCAGGGAAACCCGGTCAAGGGCGGCAAGCCGCTCCAAGACTCGGGCGTACCGTAGGCCGAAGTCGGGCACATGCTGGCGCAGCAAGTCCCCGAACCGAGCGACGCGGCGCTCGAGCAGCCCGATGAACGCCGTCGGGAAGTCATCCGCTCCCTGCCAGAACGGCCGATCCTCGTCGAGTACAGGCAACTGCTTCATCGCGTCCGTGCCCGGTACAGTGCGCAGAGCCCGGAGAACCCCGATCACGCACTCGACAGTGCCTTCGTCGAGGTCTAGGTCTTCAAATGCCAGCCGCTTCTGCAGGGGCTCACCGGACAAGTACCGCTCGAAAGTCACGGCTAGGTCGTTGATGACTTCCACCCGCAGGATCTCTGGGGTGGTGAAGGACAGGTCGGCACGGGCGACATCGGCGTAGAACTGCTGCATCCGTATCAGCTCAGGCTGGCGCTTACGTCCCCAGACCTTCGCCACGGTCCCGTTTCCCAGCAGGTAGATGGCACCTTCCACCCCGGCGGCGAGCGGCTTGACGTCTGGATAGCCGTGGCGCGAGAAGTACTCGAGCCATTCCTGCGTGTGCTCCTGCAGGAACCCTGACATGCTCCGTCGCCCTCCCAGGTTGCCGCGAGTAAAACGCTCCGCGTGCAAGCCTAGCGGCGCGGTGCGACCAGCAGGTTGGCAGCGGTGAACAAATCCGCGACGATGCCCAGGTAGCCAGGCGGCGCGCCGCCGGGCGGCCCCCCGCGACCGGTCTGCACATGCAGGGACATGCAGCCGGCTGCCCCGGCCGCCATGATGTCGGACTCGTGGTCCCCGATGAGGATGGCGCGCCGAGGGCTCACTCCGCTGTTCTCGAGGGCCTTGTGGATCAGACCAGGCTTAGGCTTCCGGCAGTCGCACCCCTCGTCTGGCCTGTGCGGGCAGTACAGTACGTCGGCTATGCCCAACGGAGCCGACCGTAGCTCCCGGAGCATCCGGCGATGGATGGCGGCGAGTCCCGAAACGGTGAGAAGCCCACGGCCGATATTGCCCTGATTCGTTACCACCATTAGGCGCAGCCCGCGGTCAGCCAGCATACGCACCGCGGTTCGGGCGCCAGCCACCCACACCCAGTCATCCTCGTGCAGGACCCCGCGATCCAGATTGCGGTTAAGCACGCCATCACGGTCAAGCAGGACGAGTTCCAGGGTAAGCAGCTCATGCACCTCCCTTAAGGATCTCGATGTCATTCGAGACCATCTCGCGAACCATGTCAATAAAGGCGATCCTTGGCCGCCAGCCAAGATTTTTAGTAATTTTACTGGCATCCCCGCGCAGCAGCTCGACGTCAGCGGGACGCGTGAACCGGTGATCGGCCTTTACATAGTCGGAGTAATCCAATCCTACATGCGAGAAGGCCGCTTCACAGAACTCGCGTACAGAGTGATCCTGGCCGGTTGCGACCACATAGTCATCTGGATTATCTTGCTGGAGCATTAGCCACATGGCGGGGACGTAGTCTGCGGCGTGGCCCCAGTCGCGACGGGCATCTAGGCTGCCTAGCGGTAGCTCGGACGACGCTCCAAGGAGTATGCGGGCGACTCCAGACGTGATCTTCCTGCTCACAAACTCAAATCCTCGCCGGGGGCTTTCGTGATTAAACATTATCCCGCTGGAACAGTGCATCCCGTACGCCTCACGAAAATTGCGCGCAAGATGGAAACCCGCAACCTTACTAATCCCGTACGGAGAACGTGGATGGAATGCGGTTTGCTCATCTTGTGGCACCTTGGCCGCCTTGCCGAACATTTCGCTCGATCCGGCAAAGTAGATCCGACATTCCGGCTGAAGGTCGCGAAATGCTGCCAGCAAATGCTGGGTTCCTTTGACATTAATCTCCATTGTCGTAAACTCATCCGAGAAGCTGTCAGCCACGAAGCTCTGCGCTGCTAGATGGTAGCATTCATCAAATCTCTGGCTCGATGCGACCTGGTGCACGCTTGCGTAGTTCTCCACCGCGGCCGAGTGGAGCTGTACATCATTCATGATGTGAGAGATGCGCCTGAACCGATCTTCGGCAGCGTCTGCGGCAATTCTACGTACGATTCCATGTACCTCATAGCCGCGGGAAAGCAGGTACTCTGCTAGATAGCTGCCATCTTGGCCGGTGATTCCAGTTATCAAGGCCCTTTTCGATTGTATTGACAATTGCCGCCCTCGTGGTGGTCTTTCCTGCGGCTAAGGTAGACATCACTACCTATTGTGGGTTACCGTCACTCTGGCGGTCAAGGTGTAGGTGCTGATAACTCGGAATCGACGTCCACCGCAAGTGTTCTCAGGTGGCGGTGATCGATGAGGGTGGCGAGGTGCTCGCCAACCGCAACGTGCCCAACGGCGTGAGGCCGATCCTGTCGGTGATCGGGGAGCTGCCGACGGGCACGCCGACGGCGTTCGATGCCACGTTCGGCTGGGGGTAGCTGCTGGAGGACTACGGCTTCAAGCCGCACATGGTCCACCCGCTGCAGTGCAAGGTGATCGCGTCAGTGCGGCTCAAGAACGACAAGGTCGACGCCGCGGCCCTGGGGCAGCTGCTGCGCGCCGACCTGCTGCCGGAGGCGTGGTCCCCCCAGCCGGAGGCACGGCAGCTGAGGGCGATGCTGCGGCACCAGGCGCAGCTGCCGCTTTCTTCATGGATTGCAGATCAGGCCAGGATTTCCCGGCGACAGCCTCAATAAGGACCGGCGAGCGAAATCGCAGGACCGCGGCCCGCGCTGTCCCCTTGCCAGGACCCGCGCACGGCTGTGATCACCAGTTGGTCATCCACAGCATGGCGCCGACGTCGTGGCTCATGATGTCCTCGTCAAGTGTCCGCTTGCGCGCCGCGGTCCGGATGCCGGCGTCATACTCGCGGTCTGTGCGCCAGCGGGCCGGGGCGCGCCATTCAGGGAGCTCCGCGAACGTGCTGACCCATGCATGGGCGAACCGGGCCAGCGGGTTGCCGGGCCTGGCCAAGCCGAAATGCAGCGCGTACGGCAGCAGTTCCCCGTCCAGGATCTCCGGGTCCCGCTCTGCCCTGGCCGAGCGGAGCTCCTGCCGGAAGGCCCGCAGCAGGCCGGCCAGTTCCTCGCCCGCCTTGGTCCGCTCGTGGTGGTGCAGGCGGCGCAGCCAGCCGTGGTGCACCGCATCGCGCACCAGACCCTCCCGCACCTCTGCCAGGCCCGCTGGCAAGTCAGCAGCCAGCGAGGCGAGGCTGGTTGCGTAGCCGGGCCGGGCCAGCCATTCCAGCAGCACCCGCTCATACTCCAGCGGGTCCTGGCCGTCCTGGGGCGGCTCGGCAGGAGTCAGCACCCAGCCACCGGCCTCACTGCCGGTGCTCTCAATCTGCAGCCAGCCGCGCAGGGACAAGTCCACCGCAGTGGCCGCGATGTCACCGAGAACGACCTGGCCGGTCGCGATCACTCCAAGATGGCCGGGCCGCACACCACCAGGCGGCACCGGCAGTTCCGCCACATCCATACCTACGATAACGAAGCTGCCCGTTGCGCGGTTCACCTGAGGCCGGTTTCGTTCGCAACAACCGCGACCTGGGCAAATTCGTTGGGTCAGGCCGCCAAGCCCTTGCTTTGCTCGTGCCCCTCGCCTGGGGACCCGCGTGCCTGCGTTGGCGCAGGTACACCACAGGTCCAGCAACTGGGGCGTCGTTACGGCTCCTTCTTGGCCTCTGCTTCCAGGTACATTTCGGGCACTACCAGCAGGGATCACGATTCGTGCTCAGCATCCCCGTCGACTCCGGCGCCATCGGCGTCCACTTCCCGCTCAGTGGTCTAGACCTATACGGTTTGGTGCTCGCTCCGTGCTTGCTCGGATGCGCCGGTACGGGCCGACAGAACCCGGCATCCACGTCACTTTGCCTCGTAGGGTTGCGTTGCATCTCCGCACGTCGTACCGTCACTGTGACAGGAGATTGCGGTAGCGTGCGCAAATCCAGCGGACTCTTAATCCGCGGGCTCGGGGCTCAAGTCCCTGGCGGCGCACCCGGTCTGACCTGCCCGTATAGCTTCCCAGCTATGCGGCTTCTGTCATTGTGGGCATGGATGGGGCATTCCTGGGTCACGCACGGGTCCCACGGCTGATGGCCGCGGACCCGCGCGGTAACCCTGCAAGCCTTATCCTGTGGGTGCCTGTTATTCATCCGTGCTGGTAAGAGCTATGGACAAGGTTCTCGGCACGCACACCGTTCGACCCTGACACTGAGCTCGGTTTACTGCATGTGCCGTGCCTAGGGCAGTCAGATCAGGCACATACTAAGTATCTCCGATGTCCGGGACGATCTGCTACCCTCGTTGCAAACGTTTGCAGCATCGTCCGCAATATTGCGGGAGGTACCGTGGCTGAAAACCTGAGGATCCGTTACCTTGGTGCTGCGCTGCTGGCAGTGCCAGCCATCGGGCTGGGTTGTATGGCGCTCAGCGGCCTGTACGGTACCCCGGAGGAGAGCGGTTCTTTGCGGCTGCTTGACCGGGCGCTGGAGCTGGGCTGCACCTTTCTCGACACCTCGGACGCCTACGGCCCGTTCACCAACGAGGAGTTGCTGGGCCGGGCCCTGGCGGGGCGCCGGGACAAGGTCGTGCTGGCGACCAAGTTCGGCAACCTGCGCCGACCGGACGGTTCGTTCCTGCGGGTGAGCGGAGATCCCGCCTACGTGCCGCAGGCCTGCGACGCGTCGCTGCAGCGGCTCGGCATCGACTACATCGACCTGTACTACCTGCACCGGGTGGACCCGAAGGTCCCGGTCGAGGATACCGTGGGCGCCATGGCCGAGCTGGTCGCGGCGGGCAAGGTCGGCCACCTGGCGCTGTCCGAGGCGGCGCCGGAGACGATCCGCCGGGCGCACGCCGTCCACCCCATCACGGCGCTGCAGACCGAGTACAGCGTGTGGTCGCGGGAGCCGGAGGCGGAGATCCTGCCCGTCGTGCGCGAGCTTGGCATCTCGTTCGTGGCGTACGCTCCGATCGGCCGCGGGTTCCTGGCCGGCCGGTTCACTGACCCCGCTGAGCTGGGGGCGACCGACATCAGGCGGCAGCATCCTCGTTTCCAGGGCGGCAACCTGCAGTCCAACGCCGCGGTCGCGGCCCGGCTGCGGGCCATCGCCGAGGCCAGGGAGATCACCCCGGCGCAGCTCGCGCTGGCCTGGCTGCTCGCGCAGGGCGAAGACATCGTTCCGATCCCGGGCACGGCCAGCATCGGGCATCTCGAGCAGAACGTCGCGTCCGCCGCCGTGCGGCTGACGGCGGCCGAGCTGGCCAGCATCGCCGACGCGTTCCCGCCCGGCGTGGCCGCCGGCGACCGGTACGCGGACATGAGCCTGCTGAACCGCTGAGCCGCACCGCCCGCGGCCGCCGGGCCAGGGCAAGGGCCAGATTAGGCGATCTCACCCAGCCGCTCGGCTAGCCAGTCGGCGGCCTGCGGCCGCCAGCGGTAGGTGAGGTTCATGCAGACGTGGTTGCCTTCCTCGAACATCCACAGGTCCGCGTGCGGCGCCTCCTGCGCCACTCGGATGGCCTGCTGCCAAGGGACGAGCCGGTCGCGCTTACCGAAGACGACGACCATGGGCTGGGTGAGCCGGCCGAGCACGCCTGCCAGGGTGATCCGGTTCGCGAACTCATAAGTCGCCTCCGCCGTGGTGGTCCCGCTGTTGCGGGCGAAGGTCGCGAGGCTATGCGCTGGCCGGTCCCGGATCAGGGCGCCGTAGTCATACGGGCCGCCGGACACCACGACCGCCCGGATACGGGGCTCGAATGCGGCCGCCCGGGCGGCGTAGTACCCGCCCAGGCTGACTCCCAGCATCCCGACCCGCTCGCCGTCCAGGTCGGGGCGGGCGCACAGTACGTCCAGCGCCGCGGCGACCGGCGCCTCGAAATCCGGACGGATGGTGCTGGTATAACCGGTTTCTCCCTGACCGGGGCCATCTAGCGAGAAGGTGGCCATTCCACGGGCCAGGAAGACGTTCTCGACCGCGAAGAACTCTTCCTTGGTGGAGTCCAGGCCCGCGATCAGCACGACCAGCGGCGGCCGGCCCGCGCCCGGCGGGCGGCGCAGGTTGCCGACCATGGTGGCGCCGTCGAAGTCCAGTTCCACCCGTTCGGCGGTGGGGTCAAGCAGTCCGTGCGCGCGGGTCATGGCGGCCACCGCCCGGTCGGCCGCGTTGCGGTGTTTCTCCTGGTCAAGCATCCAAACGAACTTGGCGAAGTGGTAGCTGAGTGCGGCTTGGACCCAGGCTTGTCCCGCGGTCAGCGGCCGGCCCGCTTCCTCTGCTTCGCGGGCGAGCTCAGCGTGCAGGTCGCCGTTGGCGCACCAGGCGTCCAGCCAGTCCGCCCACCGTTCGAGCGGTCCCGTCACCCGGGCGAAGTCGCACGGATCGACACCCTGGGCAGTAAACCGCGGACCCCAGTTGGCCACGGCCGAGGTGATCTCGGCATCTGGCACGGCTGTCTCCTTTTGTGCTGCATGCAACCGTTTGTGGCGACGCTAACCAAGGTGTGACCCGCGTGTCAAGGGCTCCTGACCTGGCAGGCGACCGGGCTGGGTACTCGCTGTTGCTCGCCGGCTCGGACAACGACCTGGGCAAAGCGACGCGGCAGGTCGCCGCGATGCTGGAGTGCCAGGCGGACGGTTTGCTGCTGGCCATGACCCTGCTGCTTGACAACGTCCTCATCGGTATAGAAGATGTGCGGCAAACGGTTGCAAACAGCATCGGCTCGTAGACACCGCCAGTTGCAGGTGCTGGCGGCGGCAAACACCGGGCGATCTCGTAGACGCAGCTAAGGAGATGCCGGTCGTGGGCGTGAATCAACCGGGCCGTCATGGCGGGACTCTCCTCGCGGGACTGCTGGCCGAGCACGGCGTCCGCCATGTGTTCGGGGTGCCGGGCGGCCAGACGCTGGCTCTCTACGACGCCATCCTGGACCGGGCGCCCGCCCTGACCCATGTGCTAGTGCGGGACGAGCGAACCGCGGCTTACGCGGCCGATGGCTACGCGCGGATAACCGGGCGAGTAGGGGTCTGCGACGCGACCGTGGGGCCTGGCGCGGCCAAGCTGCCCTCCGACCTCGGCGAGGCCCTAGGCGCGTCGGTGCCAGTGATCGCTCTGGTCAGCGACCTGCCCACCCGGATGGCGGCACACCGCTACCGGTCCGCCGCCTCGCAGGCGCTGGATCAGGCGGCCCTGCTCGCACCGGTGACGAAGTGGCTGGCCAGCGTCCCGGACGCGGCCGCGATGCCGGGACTCGTCCGGCAGGCGTTCCGGGAGGCGACCAGCGGCAGGCCGGGACCGGTCGCGCTGCTGCTGCCGCAGGACATGCTCGACGCCCCGGCCGAGCCGGTGACACCCCGGGCGGCGTCGGCGCGCTTCGGTGCCTTCCCGGCTTTCCGCCCGGACCCCGAGCCCGCTGACGTCGCCGCCGTGGCGCAAGTGCTGCGCCAGGCGGCCCGGCCGGTCCTGCTGGCCGGCGGCGGGGTTATGCATTCGGGCGCGGGACCGGCGGTCACCGCCCTGGCCACGCGTCTTTCCGCCGCGGCCGGAACCACCCTGACCGGCAAGGGCGCGATCGCCGAGGATCATCCGCTGAGCGTCGGGGTGACCGGCACCATGGGCACAAGCGCGGCCGAGGCGGCGCTGGCCGAGGCGGACGTCGTGCTGCTGGCTGGCACCAAGGCCAGCGGCGGCGCCACCTACGGGTGGACGCTGCCGCACGCTGGGCTGCAGGTCGTCCAGCTCGACATCGATCCGGCCGAGCTTGGCCGCGCGTTCGAGGTCGCGGCGGCCATGCTCGGGGACGCTCGGGCGGGCCTGACGGCGCTGCTGGCCGAGCTCGGCACCGGCGCTCAGGCCGCCGGCGTCGGCGTGACGGGGACCACCGGTCTGTACGAGCCCGACCGCAGCGCCTGGCGGGCCCGGCTGGCCGCGCTGACGGCCGGGTGGCGTGCCGTCCGGGACACCGAGCGGGCCAGCGACGCCATCCCGATCGCGCCCCAGCGGGTGCTGGCCGCGCTGGAGGATGCGCTCGCGCCGGGCGACTGCCTCATCTGCGACGCCAGCCTGGCCAGTGGCTGGGGCGGCGTGTACTTCGAGCAGCGGCAGCCGGGCCGGCGGGTGCTATTCCCGCGGGGCCAGGCCGGGCTCGGCTACGCGCTGCCCGCGGCGATCGGCGTCGCCACGGCCACCGCCGCGGCCACCGCCAGCGCGGGCGGTGCGGCCGCGGCCAGGACCGTGGTGCTGACCGGTGACGGGGCCCTCGGCTACGCGGTGGGGGAGCTGGCCACGGTCACCGAGCTGGGACTTCCCATCGTCATCGTGGTCCTGAACAACCGCTCGCTGGGGTGGATCCGCTGGTACCGGCGGATTACCTTCGGTCGCGGCTTCGCCGACGACGACTTCGCCGACGTGGCCTACGCCGACGTGGCCAGGGGATTCGGAATGCAGGGTGTGCGGGTCACCGATCCGGCCGAACTGGGTGCCGGCCTGGCATCCGCGCTTGGCCACGGTCGTCCCGCGCTTGTCGATGTGGTCACCGAGGTATGGGAGACCCCGATCGGCGCCCACAGAAGCGCGGTCGCGCAGGGCGCGACCGCGGGATACGGAGGCTGAAGACTCATGCCGCGTCACCTTGATCGTCAGCTTGAGCGGCTGTCCCAGCCTGTGGCCGCGCAGCTGCTGGCCGCAAGCGGTACGGCGGTCATCGCCGTCGGCAGCGTCGAGCAGCATGGCGGCCATCTGCCCCTGGGCACCGATGCGTTTGCCGCCCAGTCCATTGCCGAACGGGTCGCGTTCCGGCTGGACACGGTGGTCGCGCCGCTGGGCCCGGTGGGCGTGGCTCCCTATCATCTCCCGTGGCCGGGGTCGCTGTCGCTGTCACCGAGCACGCTGACGGCGATCCTGGTCGACGTGTGTGCGGCGCTGGCCCAGGCCGGAGTGTCCAGGGTTGTCCTGGTGAACTGGCACGAGGGTAACTCGCCCACGCTGCGGCTGGCCGCCGCCGAGGCTCAGCAGCGGCACGGCCTGCGGATTCTCATCGCTGAGACGCACGTCATCACCCATAGCCTGTATCCGGACGAGATGGAGTTCACGCACGCCGGGTCGATGGAGACCGCGGCCGTGCTGGCCTACGAGCCGGGTCTGGTCTCACTTGACCACCTCGTCGAGGCAAGTGACCTGGCGTCCGGCGAGACCGCCCACGAGCTGTTCCGGCAGCGCGACGTCTACCCGGTCCTGCAGGACTTCCATGACATTGCCCCGACCGGCTGGTACGGGCGCCCCGAGCGGGCCGAGGCGGGCCGGGCGGAGGAAATCGCCGAGGCGGTGGCCGATCATGTCGTGCGCCGGGTCCGGGAAATCTGGGCGCGGCTCGCTGACCGCGACGATCCCGACCGGGCGGGGCAGGTCCCGTCCGGGCGCGCTGGGCTGAGCGCCGTCGCCGCGGAAGCGCGGCGATGACCGGCCGCTCCGTTCCGGCCGAGATGGACGCGGCCCTGCTGCACGCGTTCGGCGAGCTCACCGTGCAGCGGGTGCCGGTGCCTGTGCCCGGGGAGGGCGAGGTGCTGTGCCGGGTGCTGGCCTGCGGGATCTGCGGCACCGACCTGAAGATCGTGGCCGGCGACTACCGGGGCACCTGGCCGCCTGCGCTGCCCTTCATCATCGGGCACGAGTGGTCCGGCGAGGTCGCCGCGCTTGGTCCCGGCACCGAACGCAGCGGGCTCGCGGTGGGCGACCGGGTGGTGGCCGAGAACCACACCGGCTGCGGTGCCTGCCCGATGTGCCGGGCCGGACGCTACAACCTGTGCGAGCGGGTTCGCGAACCCGGCTTCAAGCTCTACGGTCATACCGCGCCTGGAGCGCTGGCGGAGTACGCGGTACGCCCGGCGGTGGCTCTGCACCCGGTGCCTCCCGATGTCAGCGACGTGGCGGCCGCGCTCGTCAACCAGGGCGCCCTGACCGTGCACGCGGCCAAGCGGGCCGGGCTGGAACCAGGCTCGAGCGTGGCCGTGTTCGGCCCGGGCCTGCTCGGCCTGCTCATGCTCCAGGTGGCCAGGGCTGCCGGGGCGACCCAGGTCATCACGGTGGGCCGCGGCAAGAGACTGGTCACCGCGCGCGAGCTTGGCAGCACCGGGGTGGTGGACTACAGCGCCGCCGATCCGGTGGCCGCGGTCCGCGCCGCAGCGGGCGGCCGCGGGGTGGACTACGTCTTCGACTGCTCGGGCAACCCGGCGGTGCCGGCGCAGGCCATGCGCGCGGCCCGGCGCGGCGGGACGGTCGCGGTGCTTGGCCTGACCGGAGGCCGGTCCGCGGAGCTGCCGGTGGACCCGCTGGTGCTGGACGAGCTGAATCTCCTGGGCATCCGCTCAAGCCCGAATGCCTACCCCGCGATGATCGCCCTGCTCGCCGCGGGGGCGATCGCCACCGAACCGCTCACCACGCACCAGTACCCGCTGCGCGACGTGGCCATCGCGTTCGACGTGCTGGCGCGCCGGGAAGCCATCCGGCCGATCATCACCATGGCCCGGCCGGAAAGTGCCTGACAATTCGAGCACAAGATGATCAGCTGAAAGTCACTGAGGAAACTTCATTGCACTCGGGTAATGATTGCACTCAGGCGGAGCGTGCGGCCTCCGGGCGAGCCTCGTGAAGCGTTGACACCCTAGATATCCGGACCTAGCATTACCGCAATCGTTTGTCTTACATGGCATTCCTACCGCGAAATTTAGATATTCGCATCATTAGCGGCTGGCCCTCCGGGCCGACGCGATCGGCCTGCCACCGGGCATTGGCAGGCTATGCCCGAGCCCGGCAACAAGACGAAACGGCTCCTGCGCGGCATATGACATCTGCGGCCGGCGAGCCGAGGCGGCAGTCGGCTTGCCCGGCGGCCCGAATCAGGAGGTTGATTAATTGCCATGAAACTCCACGGAAAGCCTGGCCCGAGACCCACGAGCCGGACCGCGGCCCTGTGGACCGCGGGGGTGGCCGCTGTCGCCCTGGTCATCGCCGGGTGCAGCTCGTCTGGATCCTCGCCGGGCGCCGGCAGCTCCGCTCAGCCGATCACGGTCGGCATCTCGGTCTCGCTGTCCGGTGACTTCTCCGGCGACGGCCTGGCCACCAAGCAGGGCTACGAGACCTGGGCAGCCTACCAGAACGCCCACGGCGGCATCCTCGGCCGTCAGGTCAAGCTGACCTTCCTCTCCGACGGCTCCAGCCCGACCCAGGTGATCACGAACTACCAGAAGCTCATCACCGTCGACCACGTGAACTTCGTCATGGGTCCGTACTCCACGCTGCTCACCAAGCCTGCCTCGGTGATCGCCAACCGGTACGGATATGTGATGATCGAGGGCATCGGCGGCGGCCCGTCGGTATTCACCCAAGGCCTGCACAACGTGTTCGATGTGAGCGCCTCGGCCGCGTACCAGCTGATTACCTTCGCCAAGTGGCTGGCCGCCACGCAAAAACCCGAGAACGTCGCCTACGCTTCCATGACCGACCCGTTCCTGCAGCCGATGCTGGACGGCGCGCGCAGCTACCTGACGGCCCACGGGTTCAAGAGCGTGGTGTACAAGCTGTACCCGCTGGAGACCACCGACTTCACGCCGATCGCCTCGGCGATTGCCGCGTCGAACGCTCCAGTGGTGGTGCTCGGCACCATGCCTCCCGACGGCTACGCGTTCATCCAGGACCTGATCCAGGACAAGTTCAGCCCCCAGGTGCTGATCGAGGCCTCCGGGCCAGATCAGGGCTCGGCGTTCAGCAAGGCCGTCGGCGCCTCGAACACCGGCGGCATCATGGTCCCCAATACCTGGTACCCGGGTTCGACGTTTTACCAGAACGCGGCGATGGTGCAGCTCTACCTCAAGATGTTCGGCGGGACCGCCAACAACATCAGCGCCGATGTGGCGGAAGCCTTCTCCTCCGGCCAAGTGCTCGCTCAGGCGATCGACCACATCAAGAGTACGAGCAACTCCGCCCTGGAGTCTTACCTGCACTCCGGGGTCACGTTCTCCAGCGTGCAGGGACCGGTCAAGTTCCTCGCCGACGGCGAGAACGGTGCCGCCACTCCGTTCGTGTTCCAGTGGCAGAACGGCACGCTGCAGGATGTGCTGCCGCTCGGAGGGGGCACGACCAAGCCGGTCATCGCCGTCAAGCCGGCCTGGGGTGCCAACGGCTGACACGTCATCGCGAGGGTTACGACAGGCCCGCGACGGCAAGGACGCTGAGACTACCTAGGGAGCGTTCCGATGTTGGTTCTCCAGGCCATCATTGATGGAGTCCTGGTCGGAGGATTTTACGCACTGATGGCCTGCGGCCTGACGCTCGTGTTCGGCGTCATGGATATCGTCAACTTCGCTCAGGGAATTCTCGTAGTGCTGGGCGCTTACCTGAGCTACGCGCTGTATGCCCACCTGAACATCGACCCGTTCCTGGGCCTGCTGATCACCATTCCGGTGATGTTCGTCGTCGGCATCGCCCTGTACTGGTCGATGATCAAGCCGATCAAGCGAGAGCGCGTGATCATGTCGCTGCTGACGATGTTCGCCGTGGGCACGGTCATGGAAGGGATCCTCGACTACATCTTCACCAGTAACCTGGTCGCGATCCACACGTCCTACGTCAACTCCTCGGTCAAGCTCGGTTCGCTGATCTTTCCCAGCATTTATCTGTACGCCTTCGCCATGAGCGTGCTGCTTCTCGGCGGAGTGTACTACCTGCTCTACCGCACCAGGTTCGGCCGCAGCCTGCGGGCGTCCATGCAGAACCCGACGGCGGCGCGGCTGGTCGGCATCAATACCGACTGGGTGTCCGCGTTCAGTCTCGGCATCGGGGTGGGCCTGGCGGCGGCGGGGGGGATGGTGTTCGGCCTCACCAACTCCTTCGACGCCGCCAGTTCCTACGACCTCATCTCACGGCTGCTGGCCATCGTCATCTTCGGTGGCTTCGGCAGCCTCAGTGGCGCGCTGATCGCATCCATCGTCATGCTCGTCATCCAGGATGTGGTGGCGGTGGTCTGGTCACCCACCTGGGGCCAGACCACCTTCTATCTCATCCTCGTCCTCGTTCTCTTGCTGCGGCCGCAGGGCCTGCTCGGCAGGAAGGCGGTGCGGGCCCAGTGACCGCCATCGACGTGACACCCGTGGGAGCAGCCGCTCCGGAGCACATTCCCTACGAGCCGCCCACGGCCGTGCGGCGGGGCGGTACCGCCCTGGTGCTCGTCCTGCTGGCCGCCTTCCCGCTCGTCTTCACCAATCCGGCCGTCACCTCTATCGCGGTCTTCACGATGATCTTCCTGGTCGCGGCCTGCGGCTGGAACATCTTCTCCGGGTACACCGGCTACATCTCGATCGGGCACGCCGCCTATTACGGCATCGGGCAGTACACGGTGGCCCTGCTCGTCATGCACCTGAAGGTGCCGGCCGGCTGGGACACGTTTACGCTGCTCCCGGTGGCCGGCCTGGTCGCGGCCGTGCTGGCGGTGCCGATCGGGTTCCTGCTGCTGCGGGTGCGCAAGCACACGTTCATCATCTTGACCGTCGCGGTCATGTTCATCCTGCAGCTGCTGGCATTCAACCTGACGTCCTGGACGAGCGGATCCGGGGGCCTGGAGCTGCCGTTCCCCACCTGGACGGGTTCGTTCTTCAACGAGCCCTTCTACTACGTCGGCCTGGCCGCCGCCGTCGTGGCCTGCGCGGTGTCCTGGTGGGTACGCAGGTCCAAGTACGGACTCGGGCTGCTGTCGATCCGCGACGACGAAGATCGCGCTCGTGGCCTGGGCATCCACACCACCCGCACCAAGCTGATCGCCTACCTGATGTCGGCGTTCTTCGTCGGCATCGCGGGCGGCCTTTACGCGTCGTTCGTCGGCTCGGTCTACCCGCAGTTCGGCTTCGACCCGAACTTCGACCTCGCGGTCGCGGTGCTGGTCTTCGTGGGAGGCATCGGCACCCTGTCCGGGCCGGTGATCGGAACCCTGCTGCTCATCCCGCTGCAGCAGTACTTCTACCTGCAGTTCGGCAACGACAACCTGTTCCTCATCGCCTACGGCGTGCTGTTCATCCTGATCTTGCGGCTGCTGCCAGGCGGCATCGCGCCCAGCATCACGCAGCTGTACCGGCGGGTCCTTGTCGCGCGCCAGTTGCGGGCCACGGCGCCACCAGGACCGCCGGGCACTGCCGGGAGTCCCGGGGCTGCCGGGATTTCCCGGGCTTCCGGGATCACGCCGGCCACCGTAACGGGCGCCGAGGGCAAGGAGGACACGCCGTGAGCATCCTGCAAGTGACCGACATCAAGAAGTCCTACGGCGGCATCCGGGCGCTGACCGGGTGCACGATGACCTTCGAAGAAGGCGCCATCAACGGCCTGATCGGGCCGAACGGGTCGGGCAAGACGACGCTGTTCAACGTGATCAGCGGGTACGAGGTCGCGGATGCGGGCCAGGTGACGCTGCGCGGCCAGGACATCACCAACGCCAAGCCGGAGCGGGTGTTCGAGGCGGGCCTCGGCCGAACGTTCCAGCTCACCCGCATTTTCGGCCGACTGACCGTGCTGGAGAACCTGCACGTGGCCTCCCAGCGACGCGGCTTCATGGGGCAGCTGCGCTCCTGGAAGTCCGCGGCGGAGCGCCAGCACGCACTGGAGGTGCTGGATTTCGTCGGGCTCATCCGGCTCGCGGACGAGCCGGCCGGCGGCCTGTCCTACGGCCAGCAGAAGCTGCTTGAATTCGCCTTCATCATGATCGCCAAGCCCTCGATCATCCTGTTGGACGAGCCAGCCGGCGGGGTCAACCCGACGCTGCTGCGCGGACTGGCCGACCGGATCAGGGCACTGAACAAAGAAGGCGTCACCTTCGTCATCGTGGAACACGACATGGAATTCGTGATGGGGCTGTGCGACCGGGTCGTGGTCATGCACCGGGGATGCGCGCTGACCGCCGGAGTGGCGCAGGAGGTCCGCTCGAACCCGGCTGTCCTTGAGGCATACCTCGGCACCGGCATGACCGGCACGCAAGGGATGGCTTGACATGCTGACCATCTCTGGCCTGTTCGCCGGCTACGGCGGCGGCGACGTGCTGCGAGGCGTGGACCTCACCGTGGCGGCCGGCTCGGTTACCTGCGTGGTCGGACCCAACGGGGCCGGGAAATCGACCTTGCTCAAGATCGTGAGCGGGCTGCTGCGGCCGCGGCTGGGCAGCGTTACCTTCCGCGGCACCGAGATCGGCGGGGCTACCCCGCAGAAGATCCTGCAGGCAGGCATCGTCCAGGTCATGCAGTCCCGGAACCTGTTCCCAGAGCTCACCGTGCGGGAGAACGTGGAGCTTGGCGGCTTCCTGCTGCGTAATGCCGGTCTGGCGCGCAAGCGCATGGCCGAGGTGGCCGACCAGTTCCCGATCGTGGCCGAACGCGCCTCGGACCGGGCGGGACAGCTCTCCGGCGGGCAGCAGCGGATGGTGGAGTTCGCCCGCGCCCTGATGCTCGACCCCGCCCTGGTGGTACTCGACGAGCCGTCCATGGGCTTGGAGCCGCGTGCGGCGGAGCTGGTTTACGCCAGCATCAAGCGGATGACGGAGACCGGCCGGACCGTCCTGCTGGTCGAGCAGAACGTGCGCGTCGGGCTCGGCCTGGCCGACCACGGCGTGGTGATGGAGACCGGACGGGTCCGGCTGGAGGGGACCGGGGCCGAGATTCTCGCCAACCCGCAGATGCGCGCCTTGTACCTGGGCGGCCCGGTGGAGGAAGGCGAACAGGGGAGGATCGGAGATATCGGGGAGGTCCCGGCGGGAGACGTGAGCGCATGATGGACGACCGGCTGGAGTCGATGTATCGCCGCTTCACCTGGCGGATCTTGTCCAACTACGTCTCGCCGTGGGAGTTTGAGCAGCTCCGCGCCCAGATCACCGAATATGAGCAGTGGTGCGGAGCGTGGTGTCGGCAGGCCGAGGGGCACGTCCAGCGAGGTGACGAGGCGCTCGCGGCCGGGCGGCGGCTGACCGCGGGAGAGGCCTACCTGCGCGCGGGCCTGTTCTACCACTGGGCCAGCTTCATGTTCTGCCACGATCAGGACCAGTTCCGGGCGGCCCTGGCCGCCATGGCGGTCGCGTGGGAGAAGGCGGCTCCGCACCTGGACCCGCCCATGGAGATCCTCACCGTCCCGTTCCGGGACATGACGCTGAACGGATATCTGCGGATACCCACCGGCGTGGCTCGCCCGCCGGTCGTGCTGCTGCTCCCCGGCGCCGACTCCACCAAGGAAGAGCTGTACAACCTGGGGGACCACATCGTGGCGCGCGGCCTGGCCTTCACGGCCTTCGACGGGCCCGGCCAGGGCAGCGTAAGCTTGCAGGGCAAGCTCGGGCCGGACTACGAGCTGGCGGTGCAGGCCATCATGGACGCCCTGGCGGGCCGCGAGGACCTGGACCCGGGGCGGCTGGCCGTGGGCGGCATCTCCTACGGCGGCTTGTTCGCGATCCGGACCGCCGCGATCGACGACCGGGTCCGCGCCGTGGTGTCCATCTCGAGCTGGTACTCCCCGGCGGGCCGTTTCGAGACCATGGAGCCGCTGTCCAGGACCGGGCAGTATCAGCATCTCGGGCCGGACCCGGCGGCCGTCATGGCGTCGATCACCCTGGCCGGCGCGGTCGATAAGGCGATCGTGCCGCTCCTGCAGGTCTACGGCGGCCTGGACCCGGCCTCACCGCCCGCACAGGCCGAGAAGGTCGCCGCGGAGTACGGGGGACCGGTGACCACGCTGGTCTTCGACGACGGCGTCCACATCCTCAACAACGTCTGGTTCAAGGCCAGGCCCGCGGTAGCCGACTGGCTGGCGGAAACCCTGTAATGGACTACACCCGATCCGAGGCGAAGCCGGCGGCAGAAAACCACAGGATGGCGGGAAGCGCTCAACGAACTCGATACCTGTCCCGCTCGAAAATAGGATCCGCATCCTGACCTGCGGTTCTCCGGGATATCAGGCGGCGCGCGAATATTCGTTGATCAGGCCGCCCAGGACGGGTTTTCGGTGGATCGGCCCGCGGTCGAGGTCGGCAACGGTGAGGTGGCCGTCGTCGTGTTCACCGTCGGGGACGCGCTGGGCGATGCCCTGATGCGGCCTGGCCACGTTGTAGTGCACCTGATATTCAGTCAGGACGGAGCGCAGATGGGCCTCCCCGAGGATGAGCACGCGGTCCCGGAGCTCACGGCGCAGGGTACCGACGAGGCCGCTCGCAGATGGCATTTCATCCGCGGAGCCTGCCAGCAGGACGCCGAAGAGGCCTGCCAGGATGTCCTGCTCCAGGTCGCAACCCACATCGGCAGCTTCGCGGGCCGGTCGAAGTTCAGCACGTGGCTGTACGTGGTGGTGGCCAACTGCGCGCGCCAGACCTACCGGTCGCTGAAGCGACGAGCGGCGGGAGCAGCCAAGCGATGTCCAGCGGACCGACGCCCCCGATCCGCGCAGGACAAGCATCATCGTGAGTTCCCGGCTCGACCTGCTCGACGCGCTGGAACGGCTGGGCGCCAACCGGCCGGAGCTGGTTATCCCGCTGGTGCTGCGGGACGCCTGCCAGCTGGACTACGCCGAGATCGCCGACTACCTGGGCATCCCGAGCGGAACGCTGAAGTCCCGTATCCACGCCGCCCGCCAGCATGTGCGCGCGTCTCTGTACCCGGCGTGACCGGTGCTAGCCGATGTGAAGGGCGGGATCACGCAAGCGGCCGGCCCGCTGACGGTGCCCGCGGTCAGCGGATCCGCCACAGGTAGGCGCTGCCGTTGGTGTCAGCGGCGGCCAGGGTCTTCCCGTCGGGACTGAAGGCCACGGAGAAGACCGCGGTCCGCGACTCCCCGGTGAGCAGGGACGTAACCTGCCCCGTCGGGTTCGTCAGCGTGCCCGCCAGCGTCCTGGCCGACAGGTTCCACAGATAGGTGCTGCCGTCGCTGTCCCCGGTGGCCAGCATCGTGCCATCCGGGCTGAAGGCCACAGCGTCGGCTCCGTAGCTGCTGGGGTCGTGGAAAGTGGCGATCCGACGCCTGGTGGCCGCGTTCCACAGGTAGGTCGCGCCGCTTTGATCGCTGGCCGCGATCATGGAGCCGTCCTGGCTGAAGGCGACTGAGGTGATGGGCGCATCCCCCGCTCCCGTCAGGGCGCCGACCTGCTGGCCGGTGGCCCGGTTCCACAGCAGCACCTGGTTATTGCCAAGCCCGGCGGCGAGGATCGTGCCGCTGCGGCTGAAAGCCAGCGAGGTAACCGTTGCCTCTATCTCGACCAGGGTGCGGACCACGCGCCGGGCGGGAACGGACCAGAGGTAGACGATGCCATTCGAATCGGCAGCGGCGAGCGTCGTTCCGTTGGGGCTGAACGCGATGTTCTCGACGCTCGCATCCTGGTGGTCGGCCAGGATGCCGACTCTCTTCCCGGTGGCCGTGTCCCACAAGGACGTAGCGGAGTTGCCGAAGCCCCCGACGGCGGCGAGCATCGTCCCACCGGGGGCGAAGGACTCCGGGCCCCCACTCGATCCCAGGGCGGCAATCCGGCGTCCCGTGGCCACATTCCACAGGGACGTGGTGCCGGAATTATCCGGACTGGCCGATGTTTCGTTGGTCAGCCCGACAGCCAGGGTCCTGCCATCCCGGCTGAACGCCACCGAGGACACGAAGGGCCACAGCCCTGGAGGCCTAGGCGCGCTGAACGCGCGGATCCGGGTAAAGCGCGCGGGACCCGCGGCTTTGGATGCCGGCCGCAGCAGGACATGGGCGGCGACGAGGGCGCACGCCAGGACGGCGATTACGGCCAGGGCGATCTGCGCCGTGCGCCGCGGCCAGGACGGCGAGTCCGGCCCGCCCGTCCTCCCGCGCTTCACAGCCGTGGGCCCAGCATCGTGCCCGGCTACGGTGCGGGCCCCGGACAGCAGGGCTTCCCGGGCCTGTCCGTGCGCCGGAACGACCGCATCACGGGCCCGCGCCAGGCTGAGTGCCTCCTGCAGCGCGTCACCGAACTGCTGGCAGCTGGCGTATCTGTCCTCCGGCGCCTTGGCCATGGCCCTGGCGAGCACCTGATCCACGGCGGGCGACAGATCAGGCCGATGCGGGGTGAGCGGCGGCGGCGGCTTCGTGACGTGCGCCATGACCGCCGCCCAGCCCTTGCTCTCCGCGAACGGCACATCTCCGGCCAGCAACTCGAACGCCGAGCAGGCCAGCGCGTACTGATCCGCCCGCCCGTCCACGGCCAGCCCCTCGATCTGCTCCGGTGCCGTGTAGCCGGGGGTGCCCATGAACTCGCCCGAGGCCGTCAGCCGATTCGACAGCATTCCCTTGCTGAGCCCGAAGTCGGCGAGGTAGACGTGATCGGGCCGCCCCTTGCGGATGTGCAGCAGCATGTTCGCCGGCTTGACGTCCCGGTGCACCAGGCCCGCGGCGTGCGCGGCATCGAGCGCGGAAGCGACCGGGGAAATGATCGACGCGACCAGGGACGGCGGCAGCCGGCCCTCGCGCTTGAGCAGGGATCCCACGTCCCCGCCGTTCACGAGCCGGATCGCGATGAAAAGCACGCCTTCCGCTTCGCCCGCCTCGTAGACAGGGATGATGTGCGGATCATCCACCGCGGCGGCCGCCCGCGACTCCCTGATGAACCGCCGGCGGAACATCTCATCGGCGGCCACCGCCGGCGCCATCACCTTCAGCGCGACCATCCGGCCCAGGCGCTCATCACGCGCCCGGAATACCACGGCCATCCCGCCCGCGCCGATCCGTTCTTCAAGCCAGTACTCCGCCACGCGCGATCCCACGCCGGGGCCGGCCGCAAGCTCAGCGCGGAATGCCGACGGCTCGTGAACCACCTAAGCCTCCACTCGGTGCCAGAACCCCCTGATACCGATTGTTCCGTGCCATGCCGGGCAATCGGCGGGGAACGCCAAGATTCGCCCTGCACCGTCTGCTCGTCCCAGCCGACCAGCGCCGCTGCCAACGTTGACAGCCGGCACCTCCCAGGCCTCAATCGCCTAGGACCCTCGCACCGACAGTGCCTGACTGCGAGGTTCGCACGCAGCCAGCTGCCTAACTCGGCGGCCCCTCATCCAGCACAAGACACCGCGACACTGGGCGCGTTCAGGCATCGTGTGGTGCAAGGACAGGTATCCCGGCGTCCGCGGCGGCTTTGGCGAGCCGGTCGTCATAGGTGAGCAGGGCGGTGAGTTCCGGGCCGATCAGCCGTGCTGTTGCCAGGTGGATCGCGTCCAGGGAGCGCAGGCGGTCGGGCTCGACGATGGCGGAGCGGACGACGTCCTCGTCGATCTGGATGTACTCGAAAGCATCAAGCAGCCGCTGGGCGTCAGGGATCAGCGCGGGCCAGTTTCGTGCCACGGCACGGCTGACCTCGATCCGCAGCAGGTCCGAGGTGATCCAGTTGTCGCCGCGGTGCTCGCGGTAGAAGGCGAGAAACGCGTCAGCGTGCTCCTCGGCGGCAAGGAGCTTGAACGCGGCGCTGGTGTCCAGGTAGTAGAGAGCCATGGGTCGTCAGCGCTCGCTCTCGCGCTCCTCCAGCAGCGCCCGCGTGAGCGGGTTCGGGTCGGCACCGGTAACCGGGTGCAGCCGCTGGGGCATATAGCCGGGGTTCTTGGCGGGACGCAGGCGCCCTTCAGCCTCCAGCCGGGCAAGGATCGCGGGACGTTCAGGCCGCTCGAACGGGACCAGCCGGGCGACAGGCGTTCCGTGCTCGGTGACTTCGATCGTCTCACCCCGGCGCACGCGAGCGATCACCTCACTGGTGTGGTGGCGCAGCTCCCGCAGCCCCACTGATGACTCTCCGAGGGTCGCCATGCCGTCAATGTATCACAAAAATGTGCAACAGCCGGCTGCCGACGGTACCGATCCCGTCTCCTAGCATCCAGCGGCTGAATTTTTTTTGGATCAAGACCGAGTCCGGCATCGTCGCGGACTGCGTCCGCGACGGACAGCGCCAGGCGGTCTCCGTGCTTGACCTGCCGCTGCCCGAGCCGCCGCCGGAGGGCGCCCAGTGGATCGCCGCGTACCGGCACTGGGCCAGGTTCGCATGAGCGAGTACCAGTACTACGAGTTCCTCGCGATAGACAAGCCGCTCACCGACGCGCAGCGCGCGGAACTGCGGAAGCTGTCGAGCCGGGCGGAGATCACCAGCACCCGGTTCACCAACGAGTACAGCTTCGGCGATTTCCAGGGCCAGCCGGAGAAGCTGATGGAACGGTACTTCGACGCGTTCCTGTACGTGGCCAACTGGGGGACGCGCCGGCTGATGTTCCGCCTCCGTTGCGAGTCAGTGAGCATGAGCGCTCACCTTCGCAGTCCCGTGTTGCCGCGGGGCGGTCCCGGTCTGATCGCGTTGCCGCGTGCCGGGTTGACGTTTCACGGCCACCTGCATCCCAGGGGGTGTCTTACGGTCGGCTCCGCGTCCGTTTGGGATCTCCGGGCCACTCCCGGCGATCTGCCGCCTGCCGTAGACGGCGAGGTTACATGCCGCGTTGACGTCCCGGTCAAGGACCAGGCCGCAGGCGGTGCATGCGTAGGTTCGCTCGGAAAGGGCGAGCTTGGCTTTCACCGCGCCACAGCCCGAGCACCGTTTACTTGACGCGAACCAGCGGTCCGCGACGATCACCCGCCCGCCATGCCAGGCCGCCTTGTATCCGGCCTGGCGGCGGAACTCCCCGAACGACGCGTCCGCGATATGCCGGGCCAGCCGCCGGTTCCGCAGCATCCCGGCGACGTTCAGGCCCTCGACCACGACCGTCCCGTACCCGGCGGCGAGGCGGGTGGTCAGCTTGTGGAGGCCGTCCCTGCGCTGGTCGGCTACCCGGCCATGGGCCTTGCCCAGTGCGGCGGCGGCGCGCCGCCACCGGTTCGACGGTTCCCGCCGGGCCCGCCGGCCGGGTCCCTGGCGGCGGGCCATCGTGCGGGACAGGCGCCGTATCTTCCGCAGCGCCCCGGCCAGGTGCCGGGGATTGGGGACCTCCTGGCCGGTCGACAGGACCGCCAGCGTCCTGATCCCCAGG
>Ga0066797_1000062_pt1 | contig 30792 bp, 23 predicted proteins | sample PersoiDNA2013193_FD_76335 | JGI IMG/M metagenome (GOLD analysis project Ga0066797, IMG submission 76335) | Permafrost soil microbial communities from the Arctic, to analyse light accelerated degradation of dissolved organic matter (DOM) -... | ecosystem: Environmental > Terrestrial > Soil >... | reverse complement strand
TTCCTCGCCGGATGGGAGTTGCTGGCACAACTGCAACAGGACAACGACACGGCGCTGACCGAGGTTCTCGCTCACCCCTACATCCGGGCCTGGGCCGAACGCTGTCTGCGCGCGGCGACTAAGCCAGACGGCGAGCCGGCCCCGTTGCCGCCGGACGCTGGCCACCTCGCCGCAATCGCCGCCGCGGCGGCCATCAGGGCGGGCGCGTTCGCGGAGATCGATGTTCCGGCCGTCGGCGGCTTCCTGGTCCTGCCCGGCCTTGGTCGGCTGCGGGTGGGGTCGGCCGTGGCCGGTACCGTCAGCGCCGCCGACGGCGACTTCGAGGTGCGCGCTCACTCCGGCAAGTGGCACGTCCAGCTCGCAGACCCCTCGACTGACGCGGACTGGGAGCCTGTCCGCGAGTTGCGATCAGGGCAGTTCGCGATCCGGCTGGAAGACACCGACCCGTACCGGGACTGTCACCAGTGGCCAGCCGCGCAGCGGCTGTCGGGAGCGATGGTCGCGCGCTGGCAGCAGCTGTTCGCGGCGGCATGGTCGCTGATCGAGCAGGACTACCCTGCATACGCGGATGGCCTGGCGGCGGGGCTTACCGTGCTGATGCCGCTCGCCAACGACATTCCGGGGCGCGAGATCAGCGCCGCGGCCCGCCCGGCGTTCGGCGCGGTCGGTGCTGCGCTCCCGGCTGACGGCGCGGCACTTGCCCTGCTCATCATCCATGAGTTCCAGCACGTGAAGCTGGGGGCGGTGCTCGACATGTTCGACCTGTGCGACCCGGCAGACAAGCGGCTGTACTACGCCCCGTGGCGGGACGACCCCCGCCCCCTGGAGCCGTTGCTTCAAGGCGCCTACGCGCACCTCGGTGTGACTGACTACTGGCGAGCGCGGCGCAGCCGCGTCGTCGGTAACCAGGCATTGGACGCCGCCGAGCGGTTCGCCCGGTGGCGGATGCTCACCGCCGAGGCGATCGACACCCTGGCAAACTCCGGGTCGCTCACCAAGCAGGGCGCCCGGTTCGTGGCAGGCATGCGCGCAACCATCGAGCCGTGGCTCGTCGAGCCGGTCCCGGACAGCGCGGCGGAGGCCGCCCGCCAGTGGGCCGCCAAGCGCCAGACCGTGTGGCAGCGCAGCCAGCAGGCGTAGGACGAACGGTAAGCGTCGCTGGCTGGTGTACCAGGACGTCGTCACTGACGATCGCGAGTTCAAGAACATCGGTGCCTCTTCCGCGAACAGCAAACCGCGGCGCATGGCAAAAATTGGCAACGTGAGTAGTCATCTGTTGTTCGTGCGCAAGATCGCAGCCTTCGCGATGGAACGGATTCGACAACATCGCAGCTAGCCTCGGCTATATGCGGGAGTCCGACCTTTCGAAATTGGGCGAGTTCTCCTATAGTGGGATCCTCTAATCCAAAGTCGGTGATCCGCCCGACGGGGAGAGAGAGGGGGCTGCGTGGAACCGCTCGGTCCCGAGGCTGGCAGCGATACACCGTACTTCTTCCTCAGCTACGCGCACATGCCCAAGCCTGTCGGGGACGACGCGACGGATCCGAATCTGTGGATCGAGAAACTCTTCAATGATCTTTCCCGCCGCGTGCGCGAGATGGCGGCGGATCCGCCGCCGCGGGTCGGATTCATGGACAGCGGCATCAGGCACGGGGCTGAGTGGGCGCGGGTGCTCTCCGAGCACCTGGCGGTCTGCAAGACATTCGTCCCGCTGTACTCGTCACATTACTTTTTGAGCGAAAACTGCGGGAAAGAGTGGCATGCCTTCTGCGGTCGCGTACGTAACGGCCATGCGAAAGGCACCGGTCACGTTCAACAGGTCATCCCCGCGCAGTGGATTCCAGTGCCTGTCCAGCAGCACCCGAGTGCCGTGCAGCGGATCCAGTTCCGGCCAGCCGATCTCGGTGGGACTTATGCCGAGCACGGTTTCTACCCGCTGACGCACATAGGCCTCTTCAAGTCCGACTATCAGCTTGCCGTCTACGAATTGGCGCGGAAGATAGTGAGCGTAGCCGAAGGCGAGCCGGCACCGCCGGGGCCTGCCCTCGACTACGAATCGCTGCCTAACGCGTTCGCGGACAGCGACCGCCAGGTCATGCGCGGGGACAAGCCCTTCCACATAGTCATCGCCGCCCCTCACCTAGCCGACCTGCCGGACCGCCGTGCCAGAGACTACTACGGGGCGGATGCCTACGGCTGGAATCCCTACGTACCAGACCTGGTTGAGCCACTCGCCCAGTACGCCATCAAAGTGGCCCGACACCACGGTCATCGCCGTCCGCAGGCATTCAGCCTCCTCGATTACGAGGGCGAACTGCTCCGCGATTCTAATGAGCAGCCCACGGCGCCCGCGGTGCTGCTCATCGACCCGTGGGCGGTCACGCAACCGGAGTGCCAGCGACTGCTGGAGGCGTACGACCGGATGACCAAGCCATGGATCCAGTTCGTCATCGCGTGGAATACCAAGGACGACGGACTAACGGAGAATGAAGGCGTGTTGCGCGACTTGCTCGGCACGGTGCTGCGAACCAAGCTCGCGGATGGTGGCCGGCCCGCGAGGCAGATGGCCTCCCTCGGCATCGGGACCATCGAAGAGATGAGCATGGTGCTCCCGTCCATGATCCAGACGGCGGGAAGGCACTTCCTCCGGCACCAGAAGCCACCCCCTCTGGCGGGACCGGTGTGGAGATGAACCTGGTCAGCGGCCGTAAGGCCCAGACTTCCGCGACCCAGAGGGAGCACTGATGGCTGACGACACAATCGTCAAGGACAACGGCGGCAAGATAGTTACCTTCTATTCCTTCAAGGGTGGGGCCGGCCGCACGATGGCCCTGGCCAACGTCGCCTGGATCCTGGCCAGCAACGGGCTTAAGGTGCTCGTCGTCGACTGGGATCTCGACTCACCAGGGCTGCACAGGTACTTCCACCCGTTCCTCGACCCGGCCAAACTGGCCGCCACGCCCGGTGTTATCGAGCTGATCAACGACTACATCTGGGCGGCGGCTACGGAGGACGAGCTGAAGCCCAACTGGCACCGCGAGTACGGCCAGATCTGGCGGCACGCCATCTCCTTGAACTGGAACCAGTTCCCCAGGGGCGGGACCCTGGATTTCGTGTCCGCCGGCCGACAGAACCGCGACTACTCATCGGCTCTCACCGCGATCGACTGGGATAACTTCTACGATCGTCTGAGCGGCGGACGGTTCCTCGACGCACTGCGTGCGGAGATGAGGGAGCACTACGACTACGTGCTGATCGACAGCCGTACCGGCATGTCCGATGTCGCGGACATCTGCACGGTGAACCTGCCAGACGTCCTGGTTACCTGCTTCACGCTCAACGACCAGTCCATCGAAGGCGCGGCGACCGTGGCGTGGGCTGTCGACCAGCGCTACCACTACCGCGACATCCGGGTGCTGCCGGTCCCGATGCGCATCGATGACTCGGAGAAGGACAAGGCGGACACGGGCCTCGCGCTTGCCCGGAGCAGGTTCGGCTCACTCCCGCGTGGGCTGACGGGATACCAGCTAGACGACTACTGGGCTGCCGTGACGATCCCCTATAAGCCGTTCTACGCCTTCGAGGAGACGCTGGCCACCTTTGGCGACACGCCTAGGTCGCCGCTATCGTTGCTTGGCGCCTACGAGCGGCTGACATCCGAGATCACCAAGGAGCAGATTCGCGCGCAGGGCGAGATGAGCGAGGAAACGCGCCTCAGGTACCGGGCACAGTTCATCAGGCCGCGGCACGCGACCCCCGGCGACGTCTACCTCAGCTACGTCCCGGAAGACCGGATGTGGGCGCAGTGGATCGCGGGCGTGCTGGCCGAGCACGGAATCCGGGTGCTATCGCAAGTGACCTTGGCGGGAGCCGGCAGCGACACCAGGGAGGAGGCTGAGTTCGGCGTCACATCGGCGGGCCGGACGATCGCGATCTTGTCGGCAGCCTATCTTCGGTCGCCGCAGGCCCAGGGGGTCTGGGACGCGATAAGCGCGATCGACCCGGCGGGTACGGCGCGGCGCCTCATCCCGGTCCGGGTCGGGGACATACCGCTGGAGCAGCCGTTCTCGAAGCGGACCATGATCGATCTCACCCACCGGGATGCGGGTCAGGCGACGGAGGAACTGCTCAAGGCGCTCGGGTCCCCGCCCAAGCTGACCGACCCGGCGCTGGTGCCGAAGGCGTCTGTGCCGCGGTACCCGCGGACCATCCCGCCGGTCTGGCGGATGCCGGCCAGGAACCGCTGGTTTACCGGCCGTGCTGACGTGCTTGAGCAACTCCACGAGCAGTTGCTTGGCAGCGGAAAGGCCGTTGTCATGCCGGTCGCCCTGCACGGCATGGGCGGGGTCGGCAAGACTGCCGTCGCGCTGGAGTACGCCCACCGGTACATGGCGGACTACGACGTGGTCTGGTGGGTACCGGCTGAGGACCGCAACCTGATCAATCCGGCGCTCGGTGAGCTGGCGGAGAAGCTAGGCCTCAAAGCCGGTGACGAGTACGGAGAGGCCGCCGCCGCGGCCCGCGAGGCGCTGCGCGTCGGCCGCCCGTACGACCGCTGGCTGCTCATCTTCGACAACGCCGAGGAGCCCGGCGACCTGCAGGAGTACTTCCCCGGTGGCCCGGGTCATGTGATCGTGACGTCGCGCAACCCGGCCTGGGCAAGCGTGGCTGCCCCGGTCGACGTCAACGTGTTCTCCCGGCTGGAGTCGGTTCAGCATCTGCAGCGCATGGTTGAGGGGCTGTCTAGCGCCGAAGGCAGTCGAGTGGCGGACGAACTCGGCGACCTGCCGCTGGCCATCGAGCACGCGGGTGCGTGGCTGCAGGCCACCGGAATGCCGGTGGCCGAATACGTGGCACTCCTTCAGGAGGGGCTCGCCGCTACGATCGACCTGAGCCAGGCGCGGGACTCCCTCGGGCCGGTCTCCGCCACCTGGCGGCTGTCCTTTGAGCGGCTTCGCCGGCAGACTCCAGCGGCCGCCCGCCTTCTTGAACTGTGCTCGTTCTTTGCCCCAGATCCCATCTCGATGACGCTGCTGAACAGCGACGAGATGCTGGAGTCACTGCGACTAGTCGACGGCAAGGTCCGCGACCGCGGAGTGCTGGCCCGGCTTATCAGGGAGACGTCCCGGTACTCGCTGGCGAAGGTCGACCGCGGGTCCAACGCCATCAACATGCACCGGTTGGTCCAGGCGGCCATCCGCGGCCAGTTGGAACCGCAGCAGGGTAACGACACGATTCACGAAGCGCACAAGGTGCTGGTGGGCGCGCGGCCACGGCAGGGTGACGTCGACGACCCGGAGAACTGGAAGCGGTACGACGAAATCTGGCCGCACCTGGAGCCCTCGCGGGCGTGGGACTGTGACGAGGTTGATACCCGCCAGCTGCTCATTGACCGGATCCGCTACCTGTGGAAGCGCGGTGATTTCCAGGAGGCGTTGCGGACCGGCCGTGAGCTTGAGGAGAAGTGGCGGGAGAAGCTCCAGCCTGACGAATACTGGCAGCTCCTCTACCTTCGCTCGCACATCGCCAACGTGCTGCGGTCCCAGGGTAAGTTCCAGGAAGCGTATGACCTGGATTCGGCGGTATACACCGAGCAACGGGGAATCCTCGGCGATACGGACGCGCAGACACTGCAGACCGCACGTAGCCTCGGTGGCGACCTGCGCGGGCTTGGCGATTTCCGCCGCGCGAGAGAGCTGGATGAGCTCACGTACGAGCAGCTCAAGGACGCGTTCGGGATCGACGACCCGGCCACGTTGAACGGCGCGAACAACCTCGCGGAGGACCTGCGCCTCATGGGCGACTGCTTCCGTGCCCGGGACCTCGACACCGAGACGCTGCATCACCGGCAGCGCGTGCTCATAAACCCGGATCACCCTTACACGCTGCACTCTGCCGCAAACCTGGCACGCGACCTGCGGGACGTCGGCGATTATGACGGATCCGTGGAGCTGCTCAGGGACATCTACGCGCGGTACCGGGCGGTTGGCGAGGATCTCGTCGAAACCTTGCGCACCGCGAAGAGCCTCGCGGTGTCACTGCGAAAGATGGGCCACATCGACGAGGCCTATGAGCTGACGACGGGAACGCACGACCGGTACGCGCGCAAGTACGCGCCCAATCACCCAGAAGCACTCGCCTGCCTGCTGAACCTCGCCTGTGACCTGTCCGCCAGGGACGACAAAGCCACCGCCCTAGAGCAAGCGAGCGCCGTGCATGAAGTTTACCAGAGGGACCTAGGACCGGTCCACCCGTGCACCCTGGTGGCCTTGAACAACATCTCTACCTACCAGCGGGAGCTCGGCTCGGTCCGGGAGGCGCTCCGCACGGCGGACATCGCGCTGGATGCCATGCGGGAGAAACTGGGTGATGATCACCCCTTCACCCTGTCCTGCGCCATCAACAAGGCGAACTGCCTGCACGACGCGGGTGACTTCGATGCGGCTGCGGGCCTGCAGCGGGAGACGCTCGACCGGCTACAGAAGACCCTAGGTGTCCGGCACCCGGATACCTTCGTCTGCGAGGGGAACTTCGCGATCACGCTGCGTGCCAGTGGCCGGACCGAGGACGCCGTGGCGATGCAAAGCCATGTGATCACGAACATGATCGACGTGCTTGGCGCAGATCATCCCAACATCAGCGCACTACGCGGCTGGCGACTCAGAAACCGCGACCTGGAAGCGCAGCCGACCTAACGGTCTTCCGGCCGACCCAGATCGCGGTGTGCATAGCCAGGTCTGGTCAGCCCAAGTCCGATCAGCTAGCAGGGCTGATCGGCTGTAGCGGGCCTGATCAGCCAGGAAAGCATGTCCGGCACGACTTCGAGTGCGCCGAAGTGCGCCTTGCCTGGAAAGATTGTCCGGGTCGCGCTGGGGATCTGCTCGGCTAGCCAGCGGGTGTGGGCCACCGGTGAGAACACGTCCTTCTCGCCGTGCCAGAGCAGCACCGGGACCCTGATCGTCGACACGTCGAAGTCCCAGGGCGAGGTGAAGGCAAGCGCGTCGTCGATCCACCCGTTCGCGGAGTCCCGCACCGCCTCGGCGAAGTTCTTCACCAGCTTGGCGCGGATGCCAGCATCGGCCACCACCCGCCGATCGGCCTCGGGCATCTCCGGTTCAAGGGTGGTGACATGGCTCGCCGGATCGGCCCTGATCTTGGCGGCGGTCGCGATGAGGCTGGCCGCCAGCTGATCCGGGTCCGTCGCCGCGCTTTTGTACTCTGCCACGTTGGAGTCAGCCATGCCGTCGAACCAGTCGAGGCCCTCCGCGTCGGGTGGTGCCAGGCTTACCAGTGCGCAGGCCCTGGTAACCCGGTGCGGCAGCAGCGCGGCACAAGCGAGGGCATGCGGGCCGCCGCCCGACCGGCCGAGTACGCCGAATTGGTCGATGCCCAGGTAGTCAGCGATGGCCCGGACGTCGTCCGCCGCGGCCGCCACCAGCCTCGATGCCTTGCGGTCCGACTTGCCGTAACCTGGGCGGTCGTAGCTGATCAGCCGGACACCCATGCCATGCAGCTGGCCGCCCTTCGGATGCGGACCCTCGCGGCTCCCCGGAGTACCGTGTAGTGAGAACACCGGATGCCCGGCAGGGTTCCCCCGAACTCGAACGGCTATCTGTCGGCCATCTTTGGCGCGAACGAAGATCGTCACCTGCGGGGCGCACCCCAGGACAGGCGTCGCCAGCAGTAATTCATTGTCATACTCCCCATAAAACGATCACACCTGTTACCTGTCGCGCCGTCAAGACTGTGCCTGCACAAAACATTTACTTTTGTTTGGTGAAGTTTCGCCTAATCCGCAGTGCGGCGGGTGGGAGGACCTTACTGCCTTTTAAGGCGGGGGGCGACGTCGTGACCAGGCGAAGACGTCCCGGGATACGGTCGTGGCCGGGGGAGACGGTCAAGAGCCTGGCAGGCGCGCCGTTCGGCCGCCTCTGCGCGCCTCGCCCGCATCCGGGCCGCTGCGAGGTCAGCCCGCGCCTGAGTGAGCCGCTGCTCCAGGTCGCGGACCCCCGCCTCAAGCCGGTCTTCTGCCGAGGTGGCATCCGCAGCCGCAGCCGAGGCGGCGGCTACCGCATGCTCAGCATCCTCGTACTGCTCGCGGTGCCGGGCCGCCTGGTCCGCCGCCACCTGCTGCGCCGCCGCCTCCCGGCGCTGCGCCTCCTCCGCCTGTTGCCGCGCCGCGGTCCTTGCCGCTGCGCTCCGTTGCGCAGGGACGGCTCGCACTTCCTCATCAGGCGCTTCGCCGGCACCCGGTGCCGGGCCCTGACTAGCACCCGCGCCGGGACCCGGGCCCGCGCCAGCGCCACTGCCAACGCCCGCGCCCGTATCATCGAGCGCCAGTCCGAAGCCCGACCACTGGACCGCCCTGGTTAGGGTTCCCGCGGTGAACGCCGCGGCGACGTCTGAGTCGGCCAGTGCGGCGGTCAGCGTGGCGGAAACCTCCGCGCGCAGGCTCGGCGACGGGTCAGGGAAGCCCGCCCCGGCGAGCGCCTGCTCCGTGAGCGCGTCGATCAGCGCGCCGCGCGTCCTGGAGAGTTCGCGGAGCCGAGGTCCGTCCTTGACCTGCTCGGCTGCGCGCAGCGCGGCGGCCATGGCGGCCAGTCTTGGCGGCGCGCCCGTGTCGGCGCGGGTCAGTCGGTTGACCACCCAGGCCGCGCGGGTGGGCTTGCGCAGCGCCGCGATCGCCGTGGCTGCGCTCTTGTCACCGGCTTCCCTGGCCGAGGCGGCGAGCGCCTTGCGGCGGTCGGTGAACGCCTCCTGATCGGCTCCGTACAGTTCCGCGGCAGCGGCGTTCACCCGGTCGGCGACGGCGGCTTCCCGCGCGCCACCACCCGTGTCCGCGTGTTCATCGCCGCCGCGCCGCTCGTCAGGACCGCCGCTGTCGCGCACCTCCACCTGCCTGTTATGCCCCCGTACGCAGCCCCGCGAACAGGTCGGCCTCCGGGATCGGTGAACCGGTCGTGTCGACCGCGCGGATGAAGTACTCGTAGCCGAAGGCCTGCTCGGCGATCTCCGCCGGTATCTTGCTGAACCACGAGTCGTTGATCTGGCTGCCGTGCGCGAACAGGGCGGCGCGCTTGCGCTCAAGCACCGGGCGGATGTCGATCGTGGTGGTGATCCGCTCCTCGGATTCGAGGGCCCGGCGGGTGCGCTCCTCGTCCTCCTGCCAGTTCGGCACCTCCTCGCCCGCCTCGCGCAGCGCATCCCAGATCTTCCGCCAGTTGCTGCTCTTCATCGTCGACAGGTAGACCTTGCCGGGGATGCCGGTCGCCTTCGCCGCGGCCTGGGCGGCCCGGCTGGCGTGCACGTGGTCGGGGTGCTGGTAGGCACCCTGGTCGTCGTAGGTGACGAGCGCCTGCGGGCGGTACTTGACGATCAGTTCGCCGATCCGATCGGCAACGGTCTCGAGCGGCACGTTCCAGAAGGCCTGCGGGCGATCCTTATACTCCCAGTCCTCCATGCCCGAGTCGTGGTAACCGAGCGTCTCCAGGTCGGTGACCCGCAGGATGCTCGCCGACTTGTCCAGCTCGGCGAGACGCAGCCGGGCTACTTCAGCCGGGTCATGTCCTTCCTGGCCCGGCTTGATCCCGCCGGGCGCGTCACCGAACTCGCCATTGGTGCAGGTGACCACGACCGTCCGGATGCCCTGGTCGGCGTAGGAGGCGAGAATCCCGCCGCCAGACGCCTCGTCGTCGGGGTGCGCGTGAACTGCCATCAGGGTAAGAGGCTCTGCCATGCCTCCAAGCCTGCCATGCCCGCCCGCATGCTCTGGTCATCCCATTTTCCCGATCGTTTAAATGGAAAAAATTCATCCGATCTCGAACGGACCGTGGTGACTCGCCACGCGACCATGACCCTGTAACCCCGCCCTCGCCCGAGCACTCCCCGTGGCCCAGCGGTCATATCACCCCATTCCGGGCATGATCCATGTCCGCAGCAAAGATCTGGTAGAAAAGCGTGCGCATAGAACGCTTATCTACCACCAAGAAAAAAGTCCCCAAGATCTTTGGGCGAACTGGGCTATCAGGTTTCATCCGGTGTCACATGAGTGCGCAGGGGCATCATGGACAGCCTAGGCTTGTCAGCGAGCGCGGGCGGGCACCCGGATCGTGAGCGCGCTTGGGTGGACGGCGACCGTGAGCGTGTCGCCTGGGGTGATGACTTCGCCATCCACCTCGCGGGGCAGTGGCCTGTGGGCGGTGATCGTGACGTTGCGCGCCTGGAACCGTTCGAGCATCCGGTCTTGGTGATGGCTGTGGGTCAGCACCCGGGTGGCTACCCGTGCCCAGCCGAGGGTTCCATGCGGTGCGAGCACCCCCACGTCGAGCAGTCCGTCGTCGAGCCGTGCGTCTGGCAGCAGGCTGAACCCGCCGGGGAGCAATCCTGAGTTGCCGACGACGACGGACCGCGCCTCGCGCTCGATTGGCGGGCCGTCGTCCAGCCTGATGGTGAACCGCGTCGGCGGGATGGTGAGGTGGGCCGCGCCTGACAGCGCGTAGGCGAGCCAGCCGAACTGATGCTTGAGCCTGGTCGCCGCGATGACGGCCGCGTCAAGTCCCATGCCCGCCATCGCCGTGAAGGGCTTGCCGTCCGCGATCGCGAGATCGATCCGCCGGTCTCTGCTGCGCGTCGCGCGGTGCGACGCGGGCAGATCGAGTCTCCCCGCGGTGCCGAGCACCGTGGCAAGCGCCGCCCTCGGGTGCGCGTGGATGCCGAGCGTCTTCGCGAGCAGGTTGGCGGTGCCGTGCGGGACGATCCCCAGCGGGGTACCGGTGCCGGCCAGCCCTTCGGCGCAGCCGCGAACGGTTCCGTCCCCGCCGACGGCCACCACGAGGTCGGCACCGTCAAGCGCCGCCGCCCGCGCAGCAGCGATCCCGCTCTCTGCCTTCTCGGTGACCAGGAATTCTGCCGTCCACCCAGCCCGCGCGGCGAATTCCCGGCATAGCGGCACGAACCGTCCGCTGACCCGGGCCAGCGAGCCGTTGACCACGAACGACACAGTCGGCATAGCACCATTGTGCGCACCCGCCGCCCCGGCCCGCCGACCGGGCCGGGGCGGCGGTCGCTATCCGCCCGTCTTACGCGGCCTTTGGCGGCAGCCGGTCAAGGATCTCCGCGAGCGTCCCCTTGACCGCCTTCACGTCGGACCTCATGGAGTAGAGGGTATTGTCGATCCCGGCGAGTTCGCCTCTGACGTGGTTGGTAAAGCCCACGAAATCGACCTTGAGTTCGGTGACCTCGGTCTTCAGTCCGGTGACGTCGGTCCTGAGCCCGGTGACGTCGGCCTGGAGCCCGGTGACGTCGGTCCTGAGCCCGGTGACGTCGGTCCTGAGCCCGGTGACGTCGGCCTGGAGCCCGGTGACGTCGGTCCTGAGCCCCGTGACGTCGGCCTGGAGCCCGGTGACGTCACCCTGAAGCTTGTCGACCTTGGTCGTGAGCCCAGCGAGCTTGGCGTTGGTCTCTTGCCGGAACTCGGTCAGGTTGCGGGAGAACGCATCATTCTGTCCCGGGCCAGCCCAGGTCTCCAGGTTGTCCACCTTGCCCTCCAGAACTTCGACACGCTCCTCTAGCGTGACTGTCATGGTGCCCTCCTCAGGGTAGTGGCGTTGCGCTTGCGTAGTGCCGTGAACGCGGCGCGTTGGGGGATTGATATCGCCGACATTAGCGTCGGCCTCTGACATTCCGGCGCGACCATGATCATTTACTGTGCTGGTCAGGGCCTGTCGGCGAGGCTGGAAATCGTTCGGCAGAAAGAAAGGTAGCAAAGGAAGATTAGTATTGTAAAATTGCAATCATTTGCCAATCTCGACCTAAGCGCATTCGGTTGCCAATGGCAAATAGGCAGAAAAACGCTGATGGCCCCATGAATCCATGGGGCCATCAGCGTTAGAGCCGTAACAAAGAGAAGCTACCGAAGGTACCAGCGATACGGCGCGATGAGCTTGTCCACGCTCGCCGGTCCCCACGTGCCCGGCTCGTATGGCTCGACCGGCGGCGGCGACGTAACAAGCGATGCCGAGATCTCCCAGACCCGCTCGATGCCGTCGGCCCTGGTGAACAGCGACTGGTCGCCGAGCATCGCGAGCAGGATGAGCCGTTCGTACCCCTCAAGCGCGTTGGCCTGAGCGAACGAGTCCTCGTACCGGAAGCTCATGGTGGACTTGCCGAGCGTCATCTCGGGGCCCGGCATCTTGGCCATGAAGTCGACATGGATCGACCCCGGGTCGGCGAAATCGATGACGATCTCGTTGAGACGGCCCGTCGGCGCGTCCTTCCGGTGCGCGTGGAACATCCGCAGCGGCGGTTCGTGGAACCCGAGGGTGACCGTTTGACGCGAGGCGGCCAGGGACTTGCCCGAGCGCAGGAAGAACGGCACGCCGTGCCAGCGCCAGTTCTCCACCTCCACGCGCAGCGCGATCATCGTCTCCGTGTCGGAGTCCGCCGGCACCCCGGGCGAGGAACGGTACCCGTTGTACTGCCCGCGCACGACATGCCGCATGTCGAGCGGCCGCAGCGCCTCGTATACCTTCGACTTCTCGTCCCGCAGCGGCTTCGACGCCAGCGACGTGGGCGGCTCCATCGCCAGGAACCCGAGCACCTGGAACAGGTGGGTCACCACCATGTCACGGTAGGCGCCCGTCGCGTCGTAGAACGCGGCCCGACCCTCGATCGACAGCGTCTCAGGCACGTCGATCTGCACGTACCTGATGTGCTGCCGGTTCCAGATCGGCTCGAAGAGCCCGTTGGCGAACCGGAAGGCGAGGATGTTGTCGACCGACTCCTTGCCGAGGAAGTGGTCGATCCTGAATATCTGGGACTCGTCGAACACCGCGTGCACCGCCGCGTTCAATGCCTGCGCCGAGGCCAGGTCAACCCCGAACGGCTTCTCGACGATCACCCGGGCGTCGGCGGTGGCCAGCCCGGACGAGCCGAGCATCCCCACCACGGACGCGAACGCCACGGGCGGCACCGCCAGGTGGAACAGCCGCCCGACCGGGCCAGGAGACCGTGAGCCACCATGCGAGGCGCCGATGGCCGCCTCGGCCGCGGCGACGGCCTTCACCAGCGGCGACGGGTCCTCCGTTGACGCCGCGCCAAACGACAGGTGCGACGCGAACTTCTCCCACGCCTCACCGACGGGCTTGGCGACACCGAAGTCCTGGCACGCCAGCTCGGCGTGCGACCGGAAGTCCGCGTCCGACAGCGCGAACTCCGGCGGCGACGACCCGATGACCGCGAACTTCTCCGGCAGCAGCCCCGCCACGTACAGGTGAAAGAGCCCGGGAAGCAGCTTGCGCTTGGCCAGGTCCCCGGTCGCGCCGAACAGCACGATCACGTGCGGGTTTGGCCTTGCGTGATCGCCCCGCGAGACGCGCGCGGACGCGACGCTCATTTCTTCTCCGCGTGTCCGCCGAACTCCGACCGCATCGCGGAGAGGATCTTCCCGGTGAACGCGCCCAGGTCGCGCGACTCGAACCGCTGGAACAGCGACGCGGTGATGACGGGGGCGGGCACGCCCTCGTCCACGGCGGCCATCACGGTCCACCGGCCCTCACCCGAGTCGGACACCCGGCCGCCGAACTCGTCGAGGTTCGGCGATTTCGCGAGGGCCGCGGCGGTCAGGTCGACCAGCCAGGACGACACCACGGACCCGCGCCGCCACACCTCGGCGACATCGGTCACGTTGATGTCGTACTGGTACGCCTCTGGGTCGCGCAGCGGCGTGGTCTCCGCGTCGTGCGTGGCGTTCTCCTGGGAGCCGATGTTGGCCCCCTTGATGATCGACAGCCCCTCGGCGATCGCGGCCATCATGCCGTACTCGATCCCGTTGTGCACCATCTTGACGAAGTGCCCGGCACCGGACGGCCCGCAGTGCAGGTATCCGTCGGTCGCGGTGGAATCCGCGGCGCGCCCCGGCGTCGGCTCCACGGAGCCGTATCCCGGCGCGATCGTCTTGAACAGCGGGTCGAGCCGAGCCACCGCCGCCTTGTCGCCGCCGATCATCAGGCAGTATCCGCGCTCAAGACCGAAGACGCCGCCGGAGGTCCCGACGTCCAGGTAGTGGATGCCGGTGGTCCGCAGCGAGGCCGACCGCGTGATGTCGTCGCGGTAGTACGAGTTCCCGCCGTCGATCACCACGTCGTCTGAGTCAAGCAGCGGCACGAGCGACAGCAGCGTCTGGTCCACGATGCCCGCGGGGACCATGATCCAGACATTGCGCGGCTTCTCGAGCGCCGCCACGAATTCGGCAAGCGATGTCGTCCCGACCGCGCCCTCGGCCTCAAGAGCCTTCACCGCGTCCTCGTTGACGTCGTAGGCGACGCAACGGTGGCCGTCGCGCATCAGCCGGCGGACCAGGTTGGCCCCCATCCGGCCGAGCCCGATCATGCCGAGCTGCATTGGTGAGTCAGTTGCCATAGGTGGGTCAGCTCCCCGATTTCATCGAACGATAGCGGCGGATCAGTGCATTGGTGGACGAGTCGTGCGTGAGCGCGGGCGGGTCCGCGGCGGTCAGCTCAGGGATGATCTGCTGAGCGAGCACCTTGCCTAGCTCGACGCCCCACTGGTCGAACGAGTCGACTTCCCAGATGGTCCCCTGCACAAACACCGAGTGCTCGTAAAGCGCGATAAGCGAGCCGAGCAGCCGCGGCGTCAGGATGTCGCAGAGCAGCGTGTTCGACGGCCGGTTGCCCTCGAATACCCGGTGCGGCGCGACGGCCTCGGCGGTCCCCTCCGCGCGGACCTCCGCCTCGGTCTTCCCGAAGGCCAGCGCCGCCGCCTGCGCGAACACATTGGAGGACAGCAGGTCGTGATGGTCGCCCAACGGGTTCAGCGTCCGAGCGAACCCGATCAGGTCGACGGGGATCAGCGAGGTCCCCTGGTGGATGAGCTGGTAGAACGAGTGCTGCCCGTTGGTCCCGGGTTCGCCCCAGTAGACCGCCCCCGTCTCGTAGTCCACGTGCCGTCCCGACAAGGTAACGTGCTTGCCGTTGGACTCCATCGTGAGCTGCTGCAGGTAGGCGGGGAACCGCTTGAGGTACTGGTCGTATGGCATCACGCCCACGGTCTGCGCACCGAAGAAGTCCCGGTACCACACCGCGAGTACGCCCATGAGCACGGGAAGGTTCGACGCCAGCGGCGCGGACACGAAGTGCTGATCCATGTCATGGAACCCGGCGAGCAGTTCGTCGAACAGGTCGGGCCCGAGCCCGATCATCGTGGACAGGCCGATGGCGGAGTCCATCGAGTACCGTCCGCCGACCCAGTCCCAGAACCCGAACATGTTCGCCGTGTCGATACCGAACGCCTTCACCCGGTCGGCGTTGGTGGACACCGCCACGAAGTGGTTCGCCACCGCGTCTTCCGAGCCGAGCGCGGACACCACCCAGTCACGCGCCGACGTGGCGTTGGCCAGCGTTTCAAGCGTCCCGAACGTCTTGGAGGAGATGATGAAAAGGGTCTCCTCCGGATCGATGTCGCGCACCGCCTCGGCGAAATCGGTGGAGTCGACATTCGATATGTAACGGAAGCTGATGTCGCGCGTGCAGTAGTACTTGAGCGCCTCATACGCCATAACGGGCCCGAGGTCGGAGCCCCCGATCCCGATATTGACTACATTCCTGATGCGCTTCCCAGTAAATCCCAGGAATTCGCCCGAACGGACCCGTGCTGCGAATGCACGCATGCTGCGCAGCACGGCGTGCACATCGGCAACGACGTCCTGCCCGTCCACGATCAGCGAGCCGGCGGCCGAGGCCGGCATCCGGAGCGCGACATGCAGCACGGCCCGATCCTCGGACACGTTGATGTGCTCGCCTCGGAACATCGCGTCCCGCCGCTCCGCGACCCCGGACTCATCGGCCAGGTCGACGAGGAGGCGCATCGTCTCGTCGGTCACCCGGTTCTTGGAATAGTCCAGGTAGATGCCCGCCGCTTCGGCGGTCAGCCGCTCGCCCCGTCCGGGGTCGGCGGCGAACAGGTCGCGCAGTTGCTGCCCGGAGATCTGCGCGTAATGGCGCTCAAGCGCCTGCCACGCCTTCCGCTCCCGCAGTGGAGTCGCCGGCATGGGTCTCCCCTCGTCAAGTCTTGACATTACTTACCGTTCATGCCGATCCTTCCACGTCCAGTACCCGCCCGTCCCGCCGGGAGGGGAGCTAGGCGCCGTTGGCAGCCTCGGCGACCGCGCGTACCCGGGCGCTTGACGCGAGGTCCTCGAGCAGCACCGGCTCCCCGTCGGGGCCGCACAGCGGCAGCAGCCAGTTCGGGTACTCGGTCGAGGTGCCCGGCATGTTCTGTGAGCGCAACTCGCCAGCGGCCTCGGCGAGGTTGACGCCGATCAGCAGGGCCGGCGTCCGCGCCAGGTAGCCGTAGAGCGCGGCGGTAAAGCCGTCGGCCGACGGCTGTTCACCGGAAGAAGGCGGCAGCAGTCCCTGCCCGACCAGTGCTCTGACCCAGTCGGAGACCGTCCGCGCCGCCTCCGCTCGTTCCTCGGCCTCGGAGCGGGTGAGCAGGCCGAGCGCGAGCCGGTCGGTGACCTGCGATCCGGACAGGAACGCCGCGGCCGGAGGCAGGTCGTGCGTGGAGACCGTCACCAGGGAGTTCCGCCGCCACCACTGGGGAGCAAGCGGCTCGTTCGACCAGCCCCGCTCGAACCAGAGCATCGAGGTGCCCAGCGTGCCGCGCGCCGACAGGGCCTCCCGCAGCCACGGCTCGACGGTCCCCAGGTCCTCGCCGATGGCCACGGAACCAGCCGAGGCGGCAGCGGCGGCGAGAGTGCCGATCGTGCCCGCGGCGTCGTAGTACACGTACGCGCCCTGCGTGGCCGACATGCCCTCCGGTATCCACCACAGCCGCGACAGCCCCATGACGTGGTCGATGCGGATGCCGCCCGCTCCCGCCAGCGTCGAGCCGAACAGCTCGGCGAGCGGCCGGTAGCCGGACGCGGCGAGCGCTCCCGGGTGGTACGGCGACAGCGCCCAGTCCTGGCCGCGCTGGTTGAACGCGTCGGGCGGAGCTCCCACGCTGAACCCAGAAGCGATCATGTCCTGGCAGGACCACGCGTCCGCGCCGCCCGGATGCGAGCCGATCGCCAGGTCCGCGATGATGCCAATGGGCATCCCCGCCCGCACGGCCGCCGCTTGGGCCGCCTCCACCTGCGACGCGACGAGCCACTGCACCCAGGCGTGGAACTCGGCCAGTGCGGCGAGGTCCCCGCGTCGCACCTCCGCCTCGGCCGTCCGGGGATCGCGTAGCCGCGCGGGCCAGGCCCGGTAGTCGGGCCCGCGCACCTCGGCGAGCGCGCACCAGGCCGCCCAGTCGTCGAGCGCCCGGCCGTGCTTGCCGCGGAACGCTGAGAGAGACGCCTGCCGCGAGTCGGACAGCGGCACCTTCCTGAGCAATTCGAGCGCCTCGCGCTTGGCCGCCCAGACCGCGTCCCGATCGATCAGCGCGGACGTCCCGCTCGCCGCACGAAGCGGTGCGCTGAGTTCAGTCAGCCGGGTCCGTTCGGCATAATTCAGCTCTTTGTATTCGGGGATGTCCTCGATGCGCAGGTAGAGCGGCGAGACCCAGCGGCGGCTCATCGGCAGGTAGGGCGACGCGCTGACCGGGGGCAGCGGTTCTACCGCGTGCAGCGGGTTGATCAGCACGAACCCGGCCCCGAGATCGCGGGCCGACCAGGTGGCGAAGTCGGCCAGGTCCCGCAGATCGCCGTGGCCCCAGGAGGACAGGGAACGCAGCGAGTACAGCTGCACCGTAAATCCCCAGGACCGCTTGGCGGGCACCGGCGCGACCGCGTCCGGCACGGCGAATTCGCCCTTCGCCGCACCCGTGTCGGCAAGTGACGCGACGATCGCGGTCAGGGTCTCGTCGGGCACGATAACCTCGTGTCCGTGCCAGTCCCAATAGCTAACAGAAACACCTAGTTCGGCGGCGCGCCGCCGCAATTCCCCGTCGCTCACGCGCACAAGTCTGCCCCAATATGCCGCGCCCGCAACTCGCCGCGGGCGCCGGATCTGGCTAGATCAGCGACCCGGCGTGGTCTGCGACAAATGTCTGCATTTCCCGTGGTGTTCTGACATATCCGGTCGGGTCGGGCCGCTCCGGCAGAATCAGCGACGGCTCGGGGACGGCGGCGTACGGAACCGTGGACAGCAGGTGCGCGATCATGTTGATCCGCGCCCGCCGCTTGTCGTCGCTCTCAACCACATACCACGGCGTTTCCGGAATGTCGGTCATGGTGAACATGTCGTCCTTCGCCCGCGAGTAATCCTCCCAGCGGGTGATCGATTCCAGGTCCATCGGGGAGAGCTTCCAGCGCCGCATCGGGTCATCGAGCCGGGACTCGAACCGCCGTTGCTGTTCGTAGTCGCTGACGGAGAACCAGTACTTGCGCAGCAGGATGCCGTCCTCGACGAGCATCCGCTCGAAGATCGGGCACTGGTGCAGGAACCGGCTGTACTCCTGCTTGGTGCAGAAGCCCATCACGTGCTCAACGCCGGCCCTGTTGTACCAGGACCGGTCGAACAGGACGATCTCTCCGGCCGAAGGGAGCTGGGCGATGTACCGCTGGAAGTACCACTGGGTCTCCTCGCGCGCGGTCGGCGTCGGCAGCGCCGCGATCCGCGCCATCCGCGGGTTCAGGAACTCGGTCACCCGCTTGATCGTGGATCCCTTGCCCGCCGCGTCGCGGCCCTCGAAGATGATCACGATTCTGGCGCCGGACGCGCGCGCCCACTCCTGAAGCTTGACCAGTTCCGCCTGGAGCCTGGCGAGCTCCGCCTCGTACGCCTGCCTGGGCAGCCGCTCCTGAGGCGGCGGCGACTTGTCTGATGTGACTGACTTGCCATCGTGCTTGGCCATAGAAGACTTGTTAGCATGACGCACGTGAGTGACCAAGACCCAGCCCGCCGTTACGAGACCCTGGACGTCCGCCGGACGGGCGCCGCGGTGACGATCGCGCTGAACCGGCCGGAGCGGATGAACGCCTGGTCGAACGCGCTCTCCGCCGACCTGCTCGCCGCGCTGCGCGAGGCGGCCGACGATGACGCGGTCCGCGCCGTCATGCTCACCGGGACCGGCAAGGCGTTCTGCTCGGGCGCCGACCTGCGTGAGGGCATGGCGGAGGCCATGGCCAACGGCGGACGGCTCGACACCGAGTCGACCCTCACCCGCTGGTACCACCCGATCGTCACCATCATCCGCGAGATGCCCAAGCCGGTCGTGACCGCGGTGAACGGCCCGGCGGCCGGCGCGGGGCTGTCGCTCGCCCTGGCAGGCGACCTGGTCGTCGCGAAGGAATCGGCGTACTTCACGCTCGCCTTCGTGAACATCGGCCTGGTCCCCGACGGCGGCGCCTCGCTGTTCGTCCCGGCCCGGGTCGGCTTCGCCCGGGCCGCCGAGATGGCGCTGCTCGGCGACCCGGTCACCGCCGCCAAGGCGGTCGAGGTCGGCCTGATCAACGCGGCCTGGCCGGACGAGGAGTTCGCGGAGAAGGCCGAGGCCCTGCTGCGGCGTCTCAGCCACGGCCCGACCCGCTCCTACGCCGGCAGCAAGCGCGAGCTCAACCACTGGCTGTACGCGAGGATGGCCGAGCACCTGGCGCTCGAGGCCGAGATCCAGGGCGAGGCCGCGGGGACCAAGGACTTCCTTGAGGGCGTCAGCGCGTTCCTGGAGAAGCGCAAGCCTACGTTCACCGGCGAGTAGTCCCCAAGGTCAAGATCAAGGTCCCTAGTCGCAGGAACGGGCCGTGGTCCTACGCTCAGGGTCCATGACAGTTGAGAAGGTTGCGGTCGGCGCGGTGGACGCGATCACCGCGACGACGATGCCGTTCATCGGCCGCGGCTGATGGCGTGCCGCGGCCGACGACGGATTTAACAGGGCTCCGCCCCGGGGCCCGCGCGCCGGGACCCGTGCTTGGAGACCCCGGACGGGGGGGCGTCCGGGGTCTCCTGAGGGGGTAAGCCCTGTTACAGAACGCCGCACCCACTAACCGCGTTACACCCCAGCAGAGAATTCTTTCCGTTACCGATGGGGCGCTCATGGTGAGCGAGCGGGAACGCTGTGAGCGCTAGAGTCCGTAGGTCTCAAGCAGGCGCAGCCACACTTCGCTGATCGTGGGGTAGGAAGGTACCGCGTGCCACAGGCGGCTCAGCGGTACCTCTCCGGCTACCGCGATCGTGGCGGCGTGGATCATTTCGCCGACCCCGGAACCCGCCAGCGTCAGGCCGACGATGACCCGGCGGTCCTCGTCCACGACCATCTGCGCGTGTCCCGCGTACCCGTCGGCGTACAGCTTCGCGCCCGCCACGTTGCCGATCTCGTACTCGACCACGCGGACGCGGTAGCCCGCGGATTCCGCCTGCTCCCTGGTGAGCCCGACGGCCGCGACCTCGGGGATCGTGAAGACGACCTGGGGGACGAAGGTCTTGCTCGCCAGATCGCGCACCGGCGGCTCGCGGCCGGCGGCCCGCGCGGCGATCGCGTCGCCGCAGATCCGCGCCTGGTACTTGCCCATGTGGGTGAGCAGCGCGAGATGGTTCACGTCGCCGGCCGCGTACAGCCAGCCCTCGCCGTCCGTGCCCGCGTCGCTCCAGCCGGCGCCGCGCACCCGCAGGGTGTCGTCCACGTCAAGCCATGAGCCGGGAGCCAGGCCGATCGTGTCAAGGCCGATGTCCTCCGTCCGCGGCGCTCGTCCCACGGCGGCGAGCACCTCGTCGGCCTGGATGGCCGTCCCGTCGTCGAGCGTGAGCGTGACGGGTCCGCCCGTCCCGGTCGCGCCGGCGTCCTGGCCGTCCGCGCCCTCCCGGCTTGCCTTGGTCACGCCGGCCCCGAGCCGCACGTCGACGCCGGCTTCGCGTAGCCCCTTCGCCACCAGGTCGCCGGCGAAGCCGGGCAGCCGGTCGAGCAGTCGCCCCCGCGAGAGCAGTGTCACCCGCGCGCCAAGCGCCGACCACGCGGCGGCCATCTCGCAGCCGACCACGCCGCCGCCGATGATCGCGATGCTCCGGGGCACCGCGTGCGCGCTCGTCGCCTCCCTGCTCGTCCACGGGTTCACGCCGGCCAGCGCGTCAGGCACGACCGCCTTGGTCCCGGTGGCGACCACCACCGCCTGCCTGGCCCGCAGCACGGTATCGCCGACCTTGACCACGCGCTCGCCCGCGATCTTGCCCTGCCCGCGGAAGAGATCGACCTTGGCCCCGGTGAGCCACTTGACCTGCCCGTCGTCCTTCCACCCTGACGCGAAGTAATCGCGCCGCGCGAGCACCTCGGCGGGGTCGAGCCTGGCCCCGGCGACACCGCGCACCGCCCCGGCCTCGGCGACCACCCCGGCCGGCCGCAGCAGCGCCTTGCTCGGCATGCACGCCCAGTAGGAGCACTCGCCGCCCACCAGTTCGGACTCAACGATCGCGGCGGTCAGCCCGCCGCGCACCGCCCGGTCGGCCACATTCTCCCCGGTAGACCCGGCCCCGATCACGATGACGTCGTACGTATCGCCAGCCATCCCGTGCCTCCTCGATCATCCGCACTGCCCATAGTCGTGCTCCCGCGGGCAAGCCGCCCCGCCGCTCAGCTTGCCGCCCCCGCAGCCCTATGTCCCAGCGAACGGCTACCTCGTTACAACGCAGGCTCCTACCTACCCGCCAGCGCGTGCGTGATCCCTGTCCTGTTGGTCCATGCGGGGCGATGCCGTCGTCTTGATCAGCGGTCGCCGACCATGGAGGCGGGGTCGATGACCCGGTCGAATTGCTCGGCGGTGATGTGGCCAAGTGACAGGGCCGCCTCGCGGAGCGTCGTGCCCTCGTGGTCGGCCTTGTGCGCGATCTCGGCGGCCTTGTCGTAGCCGATGACCGGCGACAGGGCGGTGACCAGCATCAGCGACCGATCGACATGCTCGGCGATCCGCCTGAGGTTCAGTTCCGCGCCCTCGACGCAGAACAGGCGGAACGCCCTGCTCGCCCCCGCGAGCAGCCTGGCCGAGTGCAGGAAGTTGGCGATGATCACCGGCCGCATCGTGTTCAGCTCCAGGTTGCCCTGGGCGGCGGCGAACGCGATCGCCGTGTCGTTGCCGAGCACCTGCGCGCAGACCATCAGCATGGCCTCGCACTGCGTCGGGTTGACCTTGCCTGGCATGATCGAGCTGCCCGGCTCGTTGGCCGGCAAGATCAGCTCGCCGAGCCCCGCGCGCGGTCCTGAGCCGAGCCACCTGATGTCGTTGGCGATCTTCGTGAGCGGGACGGCGAGCCCGCGCAGGCCGGCCGAGGCGGCCGCGACCGCGTCCGCGCCGGCCAGCGCCGCGAACTTGTTCCGCGCCGTCAGGAACGGGTACCCGGTCTCCGCCGCGATCCGCTCGGCCACCTCGGCGGCGAACCCGGGCGGGGCGTTGAGCCCGGTGCCGACCGCGGTGCCGCCCGCGGCCAGCTCGTACAGGCCCTCGCAGGAGCGCTCAAGCCCGTCGAGCGCCTGCGAGAGCTGGCGGGAGTAGCCGGACCACTCCTGCCCCACGGTGAGCGGCACCGCGTCCTCCAGGTGGGTCCTGCCGATCTTGACCACGTCTCGCCACGCGGCGGACTTAGCATCGATGGCATCGCGGAGCGCGCGCACGTTCGGGATGACCGCGTCCTGGACCATCCGGACGGCCGCGACGTGCATCGCGGTCGGGAACGTGTCGTTGGACGACTGGCCCATGTTGACGTGGTCGTTGGGGTGCACCGGGTCCTTGGACCCGATGACACCGCCGGCGAGCTGGATCGCCCGGTTGGCGATGACCTCGTTGACGTTCATGTTCGACTGGGTGCCAGAACCGGTCTGCCAGACGCGCAGCGGGAAGTGCCCGTCGAGCTCGCCCGCGATCACCTCGTCGCACACCCGCGCGATCAGCCCGGCCTTCCAGCCGGGCAGCCGTCCGGCCTTCCCGTTCGCCAGGGCCGCGGCCTTCTTCACGTACCCGAACGCGTGGTAGACCTCGAGCGGCATGGGGTCAGTGCCGATGTCGCCGAAGTGGATCAGGGACCGCTGGGTCTGCGCCCCCCAGTACCGGTCGGCCGGCACGTCGATGACCCCCATCGAGTCCGATTCCCGCCGGTGCCCGGTCGCTCCGATTCCCACCGGCTCATCCCGCAGTTCAGGCGCGTCATCCATAGATCAAGCGTCGCACACCCGCCACCAATCCCGCGATCGCCCCCGCGATCGCGGCGCGGCCACCGAAGGCCATCCCGGACCCCTCGCCAGGCCCTTCCGCGGTGGAGGCGGCGGCGCGGGTGATGGTCCCCGCGGGAGCGTCGTGCTCGGTGGTGTCCAGCTGGCCGCGCAGGAACACGGCTAGGTAGCCGGAGAAGACCACGGCGAGCGCGCCGATCAGCACCGAGGCCGGGTTCAGCCACGAGGTCACTGGGTTGCCGAGAGCGTTGCCTACCGGCACCCACCACGAGCACGAAGATCAGCCAGACGTGGTTCGCCTCCCAGACCGGGCCCATCGCGTGCCTGGCCTCGTCGCGTATCCGCTGGCCGCCGGGTCCGACGGCGAGCAGCGTCCACAGCCCCGCGCCGAAATCGGCGCCCGCGAGCACCGTGTACGCGGTCATCCCGGCGAGGATGAACGCGACGGGGACATAAGCCATCGACTGCCTCCAGCTCCGGCGGGAGCGGCACCCGGGCGAGCCGCCGCAAGATGGCATAGACGATCACACCAAGGATGACGTAGACCACCGTCAGCGTGCCATAGCCGACCGGGATGTCGCTCGCCCCCGTCACCGCCTGGCCGACGCGCATCACGTCGTAGACGATCCACGGCTGGCGGCCGACCTCGGTGGTGATCCAGCCGTTGACGGCGATGACGAACAGCGAGCCCGCGACGCCGGCGATCGCGACCGGGATGCCGCTCGCGAAGTGCGCCTTCGGCTTGAGCCGTTCCCAGCCATACGCATAAATACCGATAAATATGGCTTCGAGGAAGAAAGAAATGCTGGTTTACGCCCACGAGAGTCAGCCTACGCCCCACTACTACACGTTGTCGTAGTTGGTCCGATCCTGCCGTTGGCCGATGTCAGGTGATTAACGAGTTCTTTACGCACTCTTGACGCGCGAGCGACGTGGCGTGACGATGGGGCAGCCGGTTGTACGTGCTGACGCGTTGCCACGCTGAGGCGCCACGAGCGGCAGCTCCGCATGCGAGAGGTCAACGATGATCGAACACGGAGGCGGGACAATGGCTTCAGTGCGCCGTTCGCGTCACCCGGCCGGCGCGCGTGACGCGCGCGGTCCCGGTCGGCGCCGCGGGTCGCTGTGGCGGCTTGCCGCCGGCGTGGCGGGCATAACCCTGGCCGGGTCGGCGCTCAGCGCCTGCGGGACGTCAAGCGCCGCGACCGGGCCTGTCACGCTCAACTACTACCTCTACCCGGACACCTCTGGGGCGACCGCGTCCGCCATCAGCAACTGTGACAAGCAGAGCAACGGCGCCTACACGATCTCCTACCAGGTGCTGCCCGCGGCCGCCGACGGCCAGCGCCAGCAGCTGGTCAGGCGACTGGCCGCGCACGACAACACGATGGACATCATGGGCCTCGACGTGACCTGGGAGGCCGAGTTCGCGCAGGCCGGCTGGCTCGTGCCGTGGACGGGCACCGACAAGGCGCAGGCCGAGGCCGGGACACTCAAGCCCGCGCTGCAGACCGCCACGTGGAAGGGCCAGCTCGTCGCGGTGCCCGACAACACCAACACCCAGCTGCTGTGGTACCGCTCCGACCTGGTGCCCACCCCGCCCACCACCTGGGTGCAGATGATCGCCGACGCCGAGCAGCTGGCCAAGGAGGGCAAGCCGCACTACATCGAGATCCAGGGCGCGCAGTACGAGGGCGGAACGGTCTGGCTCAACACGATGGTATCCAGCGCCGGCGGCAGCATCCTGAACGCGGCGGCGACCGCGCCTTCGCTCGGCGCGCCGGCCGTCAAGGCGCTATCGATCATGAAGCAGCTGGCCGATTCGCCGGCCGCGGACCCGTCGATGTCGGTGCAGATGGAAAACCAGAACCGGCTCGCGATGGAGGCGGGCACCGCGGCCTTCGAACTGAACTACCCGTTCGTCTATCCGGGGATGAAGGCCGATAACCCGACGCTGTTCAAGGACTTCAAGTGGGCGCTCTACCCGGAGGTCGTCCCCGGGGTGCCCGCCAAGGTGACGATCGGCGGCATCGACCTCGCGGTCAGCGCGTACTCACAGCACAAGGACCTCGCCTTCAAGGCCGCTCTCTGCCTGCGTGACGCGCAGAACCAGCTCATCGGGGCCACGGCCGGCGGCGTACCGCCCACCATCGCCAGCCTGTACGACAACCCGGCGCTGTTCCCCGACTACCCGATGCACGCCGACATCCTGACCGCGCTTGAGAACGCGAGCGTGCGCCCCCAGACCCCGTTCTACCAGGTGGTGTCCATCGACCTCTCGCACCTGATCTCGCCGCCCTCTGGCATCAGCCCGGCCCGCACCGAGCAGTCGATGGTGGGCCAGATCAACGACGCGCTGCAATCCAAGGGCCTGGTCCCGTGAGCAGAAGGAGGGGTCGATGAGCACCACCACGCCGGCGGTCACGAGTACCGCCGCGGCCGGGCAGCCGGCAAAGCACAGAAAGGCCCAGCTGTCTGAGGGCGCGCGGGCCGAGCGCAGGCTCGGCTTCCTGCTGTGCGCGCCCGCGGTTCTCGTGATGATCGCGGTCACCGCCTACCCGGTCGGCTACGCCATCTTCCTGTCCCTCGAGCGCTACAACTTCGCGCTGCCGCAGGCCACCAAGTTCATCGGGTTCGCCAACTACGGCGCGGTCCTCAGCTCGCCGTACTGGTGGCACGCGCTGGTGGTGACCCTGATCATCACGGTCTTCTCCGTGTCCATCACGCTGGTGCTTGGCATGCTGCTCGCCTTCGTGCTGCACCGGACGCTGTTCGCCCGCGGCCTGGTGCGCACCGCCTCGCTCATCCCGTACGGCATCGTGACGGTCGCCGCCGCCTACAGCTGGCAGTACGCGTGGACACCTGGCCAGGGCTACCTGTCCTCGATGTTCAACAACGGCGCGCCGCTGACCAGCCAGACCGAGGCAATCATCGTGATCGTCATCGCGGAGATCTGGAAGACAACGCCGTTCATGGGGCTCCTGCTCCTCGCCGGGCTGTCGCTTGTGCCGGAAGACCTGCAGAAGGCCGCGCGGGTCGACGGCGCCACCGGCTGGCAGCGCTTCATGCGGATCACACTGCCGCTCATGAAGCCGGCGATCCTGGTCGCACTGCTGTTCAGGACGCTGGACTCGTTCCGGATCTTCGACAACATCTTCATCTTGACCAGCGGCAACAACGGCACAGGAGCGGTGTCGAATCTCGGCTATGACAACTTGTTCAACGCGCTCAACCTGGGCATCGGGTCGACGATCTCCATCCTGATCTTCGTCTGCGTGGCGATCATCGCGGTCATCTTCATCCTGGGCTTCGGCACCGCGGCCCCCGGCATGGACAATGTGAAGAGGTGATCAGCTGATGGCTGCCATCACGCCCGCCCGGCGGGCCGGCTGGACGACGGCGAACTTCGTCGTCGTCGCGCTGGCGCTGATCCCGGTGCTCTGGCTGGTCTCGCTGTCCTTCAAGACGCCGACGGCCGTGCTCGACCCGTCGTTCATTCCCTCGCAGTGGACCTGGGGGAACTACAGCGGGATCCTGACCAGCTCGCAGTTCCTGCGGCCGCTGCTGAACTCGATCGGCATCGGCATCATCTCCACCGTTATCGCCGTCCTGCTCGCCTCGATGGCCGCGTACGCGATCGCGCGGCTGCGGTTCCCGGGCAAGAGCGTGCTCATCGGGATGGCGCTGCTGATCGCCATGTTCCCGCTCATCGCGCTCGTGACCCCGATGTTCACCATCGAGCGCGCGCTCGGGCTGTTCAACACCTGGCCGGGCCTGATCATCCCGTACGTGGCGTTCGGCCTGCCGCTCGGGATCTATATCCTCTCCGCGTTCTTCAGGGAGATCCCGTGGGAGCTTGAGAAGGCGGCCAAGATGGACGGCGCCACCCCGTTCCAGGCGTTCATGCGGGTCATCGCGCCGCTCGCCGCTCCCGGCATGGTCACCACCGCGATCCTCGTCTTCCTGGCCTGCTGGAACGACTTCATCCTCGCGATCTCGTTCACCTCGACGATCAGCTCGCGCACCGCGCCCGCCGCGATGGAGTACTTCAGCGGCGGTTCGGTCTTCACCGTCCCGACCGGCCCGATCGCCGCCGCCGCGGTGGTCATCACCATCCCGATCATCATCTTCGTGCTGTTCTTCCAGCGCCGTATTGTCGCCGGGCTCACGTCCGGCGCCGTCAAAGGCTAACGGCCGGCGGACCCGGCGGAGATAAGGAGAGACACATGGCCGAAATCGTGCTTGACCACATCAGCAAGCGCTTTCCTGACGGATCGCTGGCGGTCAACGACTTCAACCTGTCCATCGGGGACGGTGAGTTCGTCATCCTCGTCGGCCCGTCCGGGTGCGGCAAGTCGACGACGCTCAACATGATCGCGGGGCTTGAGGACATCAGCTCGGGCAAGCTGATCATCGGCGGCGCGGTGGCGAACAACAAGTCGCCGAAGGACCGCGACATCGCCATGGTCTTCCAGAGCTACGCGCTCTACCCGCACATGACCGTCAGGGAGAATATGGGCTTCGCGCTCAAGCTGGCCAAGACGCCGAAGGACGTGATCAACACCAAGGTGGAGGAGGCGGCACGGATCCTTGACCTGACACAGCACCTGGACCGCAAGCCCGCCAACCTGTCGGGCGGCCAGCGGCAGCGGGTGGCGATGGGCCGGGCGATCGTGCGCGCCCCGTCCGTGTTCCTGATGGACGAGCCGCTGTCCAACCTGGACGCCAAGCTGCGCGTGCAGATGCGCACCGAGGTGTCGCGGATCCAGCGGCGGCTCGGCACCACCACCGTCTACGTGACCCACGACCAGACCGAGGCGATGACGCTCGGCGACCGGGTAGCGGTCATGCGCAGCGGCCTCCTGCAGCAGGTGGGCTCGCCCAAGGAGCTTTATGACCGGCCGGACAACCTGTTCGTGGCCGGCTTCATCGGCTCGCCCGCGATGAACTTCCTGTCGGGCACGCTCGAGGAGGGCAAGCTGCGTACCAACCTCGGCGACTTCCCGCTCACCGACCGGCTGCGGCAGGAGGTGGAGCGCGCCAAGGGGGGCCGCACGGTCATCGTCGGCGTGCGGCCGGAGAACTTCGAGGACGCCTCGCTGGTCCAGGCCGACGTCCGCGGCCATGGCATCACGTTCCGCGCCACCATCGACGTCGTCGAGTCCATGGGTTCGGACGTGTTCGTCTACCTCACCCAGGGGCGCGAGAGCGGGGTGACCGCCGCCGAGCTCGAGGAACTGGCGCAGGACTCCGGGCGCGCGGACACAGGCGGCAGCGGCAGCACGATCGTGGCCAGGCTCGACGCCGCCACCCAGGTGCGCGAGGGCGGCGAGGCGGAGCTGTGGGTGGACGCCAGGGCGGTGCACGTGTTCGACCCGGCGACCGGCCGCAACCTCACGGTCGGCGCCGCCGCGGACACCGCGGGGTCGCCGGTCACCTGAGCGCGTTGCGCAGCCGCTCGACGATCTCGTCGTTCCACTCGTGGGTCATGATCAGCCGGTACCGTTCGGCGGCGACCCGCAGGTAGGCCTCGGCCTCGGTCCTGGGGCCGATGAGGTCGGTGGTGCGCAGCATGCGCACCACCGGCACGTACTCGTCGGCGTACCAGCGGCGCGCCGTCTCCGGGCGGTCGCTGAACTTGCCCGTGTCCTGCATCCGCCGGAACCCCCAGGCCTCGACGGCCTCGCCGAGTTCCGCGTAGGACCACGGGTCGGTCACGGTGATCTTGGCCAGGGCGGCGGGCGGCAGCGGGACACGGGCGCGGAAGATCCTCTCGTAGCTCTTGAACAGCAGGTCGCGCCGGCCCCTGATGCCGGCGGCTGGCACCTGCGTGAGCACCTCGGTCACGTAGGCGTCGATCATCGTGGCGCCGGTGGCGATCGCGATCGATACCCGGTGGTGGCCGTCCTGCACGAAGTGCAGGTCGCCCACGCGGTACACGTCGATCGGCGGGATCGGCTCGCCGCGCCGCTGCGCGAGCGCCAGCCGTTCCCAGCGCTCCCTGACCCGGCTGCTCGTGGGCCGGAACCGGCGGTCGAAGTCGCGGCTTGAGTCCACCGTGCCGACGATCGAGTCAAGCCGGATGGTCTGCAGGCCGAGGCTCCGTTCGCCGCGAATGCCGAGGGCGGCGACGACCTCGTCGAGCGGCAGGATGACGTTGACGTCGTCCGGCGCGCGGCGCAGTCGCTGTGCGAGCCGGGCGAGCACCTGGCTGCGGCGGGCGCGCAGGAAGTCGTTCTCCACGTCCGAGCGGGGAAAGCCCGTATCAGCCACTGCTTCCCCCCGCTCGCCGCCGGGCCGCCGGAGCCCGCTGCCTTCCCTCGTCGCCACAAACCGGCTCCTCAGTCCAGGCAGCGGGGCGCCCCTTTGGCTCGCGGGGCCCGGGCCGGATGTCGATGAGGTGCCAGCCGGTCACGTTGCGGACCGTGGTGCCGCCGAGCAGGACGGGCCTGACGCGCGCGCCGTACGGGTGCACGTGCCCGTGCAGCAGCAGGGCGGGCGCGAGCGCACCCGTCAGGCCGTGCAGCGCGGTGAACCCTCGGTGCGGCGGGTCCTCGCCGTCGCCCACGCCGCGCGGCGGCGCATGCGTGAGCAGCACGTCAACCCCCCGGCCGTCGCGCAGCCGTCGCCACCGCGCGGCGGCGCGCAGCCGCAGCGCACGCCGCGCCTGCTGCCGGTCGGTGTACTGGTTGGGGCCCGCGCTGTAGCGACGGCAGCCGCCGAGCCCGGCCACTCGCAGCCCCGCCACGTCGACCACGCGGCCGTCGGCGCTGACCGCCCCGTCCGGCCACGGCGGCCGGGCCGGCAGGCCGGCCCGCAGGGTCAGCCCGTTGCGCGCCGACCGGAACCCGGACACGTCAGGATCGTGGTTGCCCGGGATGAAGACCAGCGGGATATCGAGGGCGTTCATCAGCGTGCTCAGGTAGTCGAAGGGAAGGTCACCGCAGGCCAGGATCAGCTCGGCCGTGCGGGCCGCGCCCGGGTCCGCCGCGAGCGCCTCGTCGACCTCATCAGACACCGCGAGTACCCGGACCCCGCGCGCGGGATCCCCGGCGGCAGCGGACCGGCCCGGCATGTCAGCGCGCGGCCGGCTCGCGCACGTCGAGGCCGCGCTCTCGCAGCGCCGCCTCCACCCGGTAGATCTCCCGCAGCGGAGCGCTGCCGCCGCGCGGCGGCGGGGCGACCCCGAGCCGCTCGCATGCCGTCGACAGCGCGTCCTGGTAGGCGGCACGCAGCGCCCGCACCCGGTGCTGCTTGGCCATCAGGCCATCCCTGGTCTCGGTGGCGTCAAGCTCGGCGCGCAGCCGCCGCAGGTCGGCGGCCAGCCGCTCGACGGGCGCCGGGGCCGGGGCCTTGCGGCGCGCCTCGCCCAGCAAGTGCGCGCCGCGCCACGCGCCGATGAGGGCGTATCCGGCGACCGGCATCGCCACCATGACGAGAATCAGTTCGACGACCGGGCTCATCCGTCCAGTGTCTGCCGGTCAGCAGGCGAAGGCAAGCGCACCAGCCACTGCACTGCCAGACATGAGGTGCCAGCGGACAATGCAGAACCCACGGCGATCACCCCGAGCAACCGCTCTACCGAGATCTTTGGTGCGGGCCGCGGCGGTTAGCGGAAGGCGGGGGAGCGGGGGG
>Ga0066797_1000060_pt1 | contig 30919 bp, 26 predicted proteins | sample PersoiDNA2013193_FD_76335 | JGI IMG/M metagenome (GOLD analysis project Ga0066797, IMG submission 76335) | Permafrost soil microbial communities from the Arctic, to analyse light accelerated degradation of dissolved organic matter (DOM) -... | ecosystem: Environmental > Terrestrial > Soil >... | reverse complement strand
GTGCGGTGGAGGCGCGGACGATCAGCTCGACGGGGAGCAGCGGCGGCCGCTCGGGCACCTGCTCGCCGGCGATCGACCGGAGCAGCAAGGCGACGGCCTCGCGGCCGGTTTCGGCGAGCGGCACGCGGACCGTGGTGAGCGGCGGCGTCATGTACTCGGCGAACGGGATGTCATCGCAGCTCACCACCGACATGTCCCGCGGCACCCGGCGCCCCGCCCGGTGCAGGGCGGACAGCACGCCAAGCGCCATGATGTCGCTGTGCACGAAGATCGCGGTGATGCTGGGCGAACGTTCGAGCAGCAGCCGGGTCGCCGCCGCGCCGCCCTTCGGGGTCCAGTCACCCTCGGCGACCAGGTCTTCCGGCGTCTCCAGGTTCGCCTCGCGGAGCGCGTCCTCGTACCCGTGCAGCCGGCTGCGGGTGACGCGCCGCCGGAACGGCCCGGTGATGGTGCCGATCGCGGTGTGGCCGAGCCCGAGCAGGTGGCTGGTGGCCAGGCGGCCGGTCTCGCGGTGATTGGACCCGACGAGCGGCACCCCGCCGCCGGGCACCGCCTGCAGCGACACCGCGGGCACGTAGTTGCGCAGCAACTCCGCGACCTTGGTGTCCTCTTCGATCTCCGGCGCCGCGGCGATGATCCCGTCCACCCGGCGGTCGATCAGGGTCCGCACGATGTCGGCGCCGTCGGCGCCGCCGACCGCCAGGTGGCCGACGAGCACCGAGTGGCCGTGCCTGCGGGCCTCCTGCTCGGCCGCGACGCTGGCCTGGGCGATCGCGATGTCGGTGGCGTCGCTTGCCACCAGGCCGATCGTCGCGGTGGTGCGCTGGACAAGGGAGCGGGCGATCGTGTTCGGCCGGTAGCCGAGGCTCTCCGCGGCCGTGAGTATGCGCACCGCCGTTTCCGCGGAAACGCGCACGTCGCTGCCGTTGAGGACCTTGCTCGCCGTCTGGAAGCTGACGCCGGCCAGCGCCGCCACTTCCTTGATCGACACGTACTTCCGCCGCGCCATCGGCTCCCCAGTTGCGTCGCCTAGACCGTGAACGAACGTTCGCCCATAAGTTAAATCGCCCCGCGAACACCGTCAAGGGGGGTATCGAGCGGGGCTGTCGGATCGAGCGGGGCTGTCGGATCGAGCACCTTGCTGACCGGGATCCCCATCGGGGCGAGCGTGATCGCGGGCGGGGTGACCAGCGTCTCGCCGCGGGACGCTACCCGGCCGCGGCGGCCGGCGAATAGGCTGTCGTCTCGATGGCGAAGCGAAGCGTTCCTGACGTCCTGCGCCGCCCGCTGGTCGTGGCACCGATGGCCGGCGGGCCTTCGACCCCTGAACTGGTGATCGCCGCTGCCGGCGCCGGGGCTCTTGGCTTCCTGGCGGCGGGCTACAAGACGCCGGCAGCCATGGCCGCGGAGATCGCGGCCGTGCGGGCGGCCACGGCTGAGCCGTTCGGCGTGAACGTATTCGTCCCAGGCGCGCCAGCGACGGATGCCCGGGCGCTCGCCGGGTATCTCGGCTCGCTTGCGGCGGACGCCTGGTCCGTTGGCGCGCCGCTTGGGCAGCCGGCCTGGGATGACGATGACTTCGACGGGAAGATCGCGGTCCTGCTCGCGGATCCGCCCCCGATGGTCAGCTTCACCTTCGGCTGTCCCCCTGCCACGCTGATCTCCGCGCTTTCCGGCGCCGGCTGCCTGGTCGCGGTGACGGTGACCGACCCGGGCGAGGCCGCGATCGCGGCGGCCGCGGGGGCAGGCGCGCTCTGCGTGCAGGGCCTGGAGGCGGGCGCTCACCGTGGCACGTTCGCCAGCGACGGCGCCGCCGAGCACGGGCACGGTCTCATCTCGCTGATCGGCGAGATCGCGGCGGTCACCGCCCTTCCGCAGATCGCGGCGGGCGCAATCATGGACCCGGACCAGGTGGCGGCCGCCCTGGCGGCGGGGGCGGTGGCGGTGCAGTGCGGTACGGCGTTCCTGCGCTGCCCGGAGAGCGGAGCGCACCCGCTGTACAAGAGCGCCCTGGTCGATCCGCGTTACACGGCAACCACCTTGACCAGGGCCTTCAGCGGCCGGTGGGCACGCGGCCTGGTTAACGGATTCATCCGCGACCACGCCGACGCCCCGGCCGCCTACCCGGAGATCAACAACGCCACCCGCCCGCTGCGCGCCGCGGCCGCCGCCGGGGGCGACACCGAGCGGATGAGCCTGTGGGCCGGCCAGGGCTACCGGGCGGCCCGCGACCGCCCGGCCGCCGAGATCATCGAATGGCTGTGCCCAAGAACACGGTTACCGCCAGCTTGTGATCTTCTGCCGGTCATGCAGTCTCGCCTGCCACCACAAATGGTCCCGTTCTGCCCAGCCCGCACGAGGCCAGCGTCCCCGCGCCGACGTTACCGCGTGCCGTTGGGGACGCTATGGGAGCCCCTGCGCGCTCACGTGACTCCGGATGGCATCTGATATCCCAGCCCAGCGAAAGATCGTGGAGGCTTTTTTCCTGGTGGCAGATAAGCGTTCTCTGCGCACGCATTTCTACCAAGATCTTTCCCGCGACCAGGGATCCCGCCTGAAATGTGGCGATAAGGGAACACGGTAACGCCGCCGTCCTGGCAAGTGGGATCAATCGGACGCCTGTTGGTATGCGGGGCTCGCGATCGCCGCCACAGCCTGGCCGAAAATCGATAGCGCTGAAGATTCGGCCGGTGACAGGCGGTCAAACCTTCAGCGTTAGTTCGATCTTGCCCGCGCGACGCGCGCGATGGCGGTGGTCCCGTCGTGCGTCGCGGAGCAGGCGGGGAGACCGGTCAGGTTTCGAGAAGCGCGGACCAGGTAGCCGCAGGTAGCGTGGCCGCAGATCCACGACCTGAGGAGTGATGATGACCGGTTCTGCCACCCAGGGAATCAAGACCGTGCTGCATCCCGTGTCCGACCTGGCGAAGGCCAAGGAGGTATACACCGCGCTGCTCGGCGTATCGCCGACGGCCGACGCGCCCTACTACGTCGGCTACGACACCGCGGGCCAGCACATCGGGCTCGTGCCGAACGGCGGACCGCAGGGCATGACCTCGCCGGCGGCCTACTGGCACGTCGAGGACATCGAGGCGAAGCTGGCCGAGGTGACCGCCGCCGGCGCCATCGTGAAGGAGCCCACGCGCGATGTGGGTGGCGGCCGCCTCGTGGCCACCGTCACCGACCCCGATGGCAACGTGCTCGGGCTGCTCCAGGATCGGTGATCGCGGGCCCGCTCCCGGCTGGCCGGCGGCATTAAACCGGCGGCATTAAATAGGCTGATCAGATGGAGACACGATAACCATGGCCACTCCGGCGGACACGCGGTCGCCCGCGCTTGGCGTTGCCGACAGCCACGATCTGATCCGGGTGCTCGGCGCGCGGGTGAACAACCTCAAGGACGTCAGCGTCGAGATCCCGAAGCGCCGGCTGACGGTGTTCACCGGCGTATCGGGCTCGGGCAAGAGCTCGCTGGTGTTCGGCACGATCGCCGCGGAGTCGCAGCGGCTGATCAACGAGACGTACAGCACCTTCGTGCAGGGCTTCATGCCCACCCTGTCGCGGCCCGAGGTCGACGTGCTCGAAGGGCTGACCACCGCGATCATGGTCGACCAGCAGCGGATGGGCGGGGACACGCGGTCCACGGTCGGCACCGCCACCGACGCGAACGCGATGCTGCGCATCCTCTTCAGCCGGCTCGGGCAGCCGCATATCGGCTCGCCGCAGGCGTTCTCCTTCAACGTCGCCTCGATCAGCGGAGCCGGTGCGGTCAAGTTCGAGCGCGCCGGGAAGACCGTGAAGGAGCAGCGCAGCTTCACCCGCACCGGCGGCATGTGCCCGCGCTGCGAGGGCCGGGGCGCCGTCTCCGATATGGACCTCACCCAGCTCTTCGACGACTCCAAGTCGATCGCCGATGGCGCGATCACCGCCCCCGGCTATACGGGAGGCGGCTGGAACTCCCGGCTTTACGGCGAGTCTGGTTTCTTCGACCCGAACAAGCCGATCCGTGACTTCACCAAGACCGAGCTGCACGACTTCCTCTACCGCGAGCCGACCAGGATGAAGATCGCGGGCATCAACATGACCTATGAGGGTCTTGTCCCGCGGATCCAGGGGTCGATGCTCTCCAAGGACCGGGAGGGGATGCAGCCGCACATCCGGGCGTTCGTCGACCGGGCGGTCACCTTCACCGCGTGCCCGGAGTGCGGCGGCAGCCGGCTAAGCGAGGCGGCCAGGTCGTCGCGGATCCGCGGGGTCAGCATCGCAGACGCGTGCGCGATGCAGATCAGTGACCTGGCCGCATGGGTCGGCGAGCTGGACGAGTCTTCGGTGGCGCCGCTGCTCGCCACGCTGCGGCAGATTCTCGACTCGTTCGCGGAGATCGGGCTTGGCTACCTCTCGCTCGACCGGTCGTCGAGCACGCTGTCGGGCGGCGAGGCGCAGCGGGTGAAGATGATCCGCCACCTCGGCTCCTCGCTCACCGACGTCACCTATGTCTTCGATGAGCCCACCATCGGCCTGCACCCGCACGACATCCAGCGGATGAACGACCTGCTGCTGCGGCTGCGGGACAAGGGCAACACGGTGCTCGTCGTGGAGCACAAGCCGGAGACGATCGCGATCGCCGACCACGTCGTCGACCTCGGCCCCGGTGCGGGGGCATCCGGCGGCACCGTCTGCTTCGAGGGCACCGTGGAAGGGCTGCGGGCCAGCGCCACCGTCACCGGGCTCCATTTCGACGACCGGGCCGCGCTCAAGAAGGCGGTGCGGACACCCGCCGGCAAGCTGGAGATCCGCGGCGCGACCGAGCACAACCTGCGCGACGTCGACGTCGACATCCCGCTCGGGGTGCTCGCCGTCATCACCGGCGTCGCCGGCTCGGGTAAGAGCTCGCTCGTGCACGGATCGATCCCGGCGGGCGCCGGCGTGGTCTCGATCGACCAGAGCGGGATCCGCGGCTCGCGGCGGAGCAACCCGGCCACGTACTCCGGGCTGCTCGACCCGATCCGCAAGGCCTTCGCGAAGGCCAACGGCGTGAAGCCGGCGCTGTTCAGCTCCAACTCCGAGGGCGCCTGCCCCGCCTGCAACGGGGCCGGCGTCATCTACACCGACCTGGCGATGATGGCCGGCGTCGCCATCACCTGCGAGGAGTGCGCGGGGAAGCGGTTCGAGGCATCGGTGCTCGACTACCGCCTCGGCGGCCGCGACATCAGCGAGGTGCTCGCGATGCCGGTGACTTCGGCTTTGGAGTTCTTTGGCACCGGAGAAGCGCGCACGCCGGCCGCGCACGCCATCCTCGGCAGGCTCGCCGACGTCGGGCTCGGCTACCTCACCATCGGCCAGCCGCTCACCACGCTGTCCGGCGGCGAGCGGCAGCGGCTCAAGCTGGCCACCCACCTGGCTGACAACGGCAGCAGCGTCTACGTGCTCGACGAGCCGACCACCGGCCTCCACCTCGCCGACGTCGAGCAACTGCTCGGGCTGCTCGACCGGCTCGTCGACTCGGGCAAGTCGGTGATCGTCATCGAGCACCACCAGGCGGTTATGGCGCACGCCGACTGGATCATCGACCTCGGCCCCGGCGCCGGCCACGACGGCGGGCTGGTCGTCTTCGAGGGCACGCCAGCCGATCTCGTCGCCGCCCGCTCCACCCTCACCGGCGAGCACCTGGCGGCCTACGTCGGCGCCTAACCGGCGGGGTGGGCCGGGTAGGCCGCGGCGCGTTCGACGAAGATACCGTGCAGATCGCGGGCGGCCAGCGGGATGGACCCTGACCTGGCCCGCTGGATGACCAGCTCCACCCCGGTCTGATCGTCGGCGAGCGGCCGCCAGGTGATTACACCGGCCTGTTCGAGCGGGTCGCCGATCACGCTGAAGTCGGGGAGCACGGTGAGGCCGAGCCCTTCTGCCACCATCAGCTTCCCCATCTCGGCGCCATCGGTGGAGTAGGAGAACGCCGGCAGCTGGCCCTGCAGCAACCGGTGCAGGTAACGGTGCATGACGTAACCGGCGCGCATCACGATCAGCGGCTCCGCGAGCAGGTCGGCGATGCGCAGGGCCGCGCGCTCGGCGAGCGGGCTGTCGGCTCGCAGCACGACGACCGCGCGGCCGCGCAGCAGCGGCGTGGTCTCAAGCTCGGGCGGCATGTCGTCGCCGTCGAGGTAGTTCACCAGGCCAAGGTCGAAGCTGCCCTCAAGGACGCCGCGGTGGATCTCGGCCTGCTGCGCGCCTATCACCTCGACCTGGGTCAGCGGATGGCTCTGCCGGAACTGCCTGATGGTCGGGGCGAGCAGCGGGGCCGTCGCGGCGCTCACCGTGCCGAGGCGCACAAGCCGGACGCTGCGATGCTGATCGCCTGCCGCGTGCTTGAGCCGGTCGTAGGAGTCGAGCAGGCTGAGGATGTAGGGGAAGAGCTCGCGGCCCGAGTCGCTCATCCGCGCGCCGTGCCGTCCCCGGTCGAGCAGGTCGACGCCAAGCTCCCGTTCCAGGCTCCTGATCGAGCCGCTGAGCGCGGGCTGGGAGATGTGCAGCTCGTCGGCGGCGCGCCTGAACGAGCCGAGCCGGGCGACGGTGGCCACGTATTCCAGCTGCTCGATCCGCACACGACCCCCCTCGCCAAGTAGCTGGTATTACCGATTTGACGATCGGTTTAATAGGAAAAACTTATCACGCCCTCGCCGATCGGTATTGGACGGGCGGCGCCGGCGGAACGCATCCTGAAGCTAGTTCCGCCGGTCGAGGTCCGGCCGGCGGGCGCGCCGCACGTTCCCGACGAGGGGTCCGCTCGTTCGCTCCCTAGCCAGCTACCTGTTCTTCCTATAAAATCGATCGACAAATACTGAAATTTGCTGGGACTCTCCGGCTGGCCGGGCCGTGGAGCTCAGGAATCAGGAATCAGGAATCAGGAATCAGGAAGAAGGAGAGCTCATGACCGCCTCAACGCTGAGCGTTCCCGCCACCGACCGCTACGCGTCGCTCCTGGCGACGGCCGACGACGTGGCGGGGCAGCTGCGCTCGACCGCGGCCGAGCGGGACCGCGCCAACCAGGCACCGCGCGCCGAGATCGAGCTGCTCCGCGAGAACGACCTGCTCCAGGTGCAGGAGCCGCCCCAGTACGGCGGCGCGGGCCTCAGCTACGCCCAGGCAGCCCAGATCACCAGGCGGATCGCCCGCGGTGACACCTCGATCGCGCACCTGATCGGGTATCACTACGCGCAGACCAGGATCGCCCGGCTGTTCGGCACGCCGGAGCAGGCCGACGCGCAGTCCCGCAGGAACGGGGAGCAGCGCCTGTTCTGGGGCGGCGTGCAGAACCCGCGCGGCGGCTCTGGCCTGGTACTCACCAGGGACGGCGACGGTTTCCTGCTCAATGGGTCGCGCACGTTCGCCAGCGGGGCCAGCCTCGGCGACCAGCTGTCCATCACCGCCACCCTGGACGACAACCTCGCGTTCGTCTCCATCCCGGGCGGCCGGGCGGGATTCACCCCGCTGAACAACTGGGACAACATGGGGCAGCGGCTGACCGATTCCGGCGGCGTGGAGCTCCATGACGTCCGGATCGAGCGGTCCGAGATCCTCGGCCAAGACCCCATCGGCGGCCACGAGCTGACGGCCTACCAGACGCTGGTCACGCCGCACTGGCAGCTCGCCTTCGTGAACTTCTACATCGGCACCGCCGAGGGCGCCATCGAGGAGGCGCTTGAGTGGACCAAGGCCTACGCGTCCCCGTGGGAGACCTCAGGGGTGGACCACGCCACCGACGACGCCTACATCCTGGAGCGGGTCGGCGAGATCGTCAGCGAGGTGCGGGCCGCCGCCCTGCTCGCCGACCGCGCGGGTGACGCGCTCCAGGCGGCGCTCGACTTCGGTCCCGGCCTCAGCGCGGAGCAGCGGGCCGAGGCGGCCGTGGCCATCTACGAGGCCAAGGTCGTCACGACCAAGGTGGGGCTGGACGCCGTGAGCCGACTGTTCGAGATCCAGGGGTCCCGCGCCACCACCGCCGTGTACGGCTTCGACCGGCACTGGCGCAACCTGCGCACGCACACCGTGCACGACCCGGTCGCCTACAAGGCGCGCGAGGTCGGCGACTGGGCGCTGAACCGGCGCGCGCCCGAATTCTCCCTCTACCGATAGGAGCTGGCGATGGGCGTCGTGCTGCACTGGTTCCTGCCCACCAACGGAGACTCGCGCACCGACCTGAGCCTGGGCAACGCGGTCGGCGCCGCGGGCAGCCGGGTCGCCGAGGGCGGCACCGAGCGCGCGCCCGACATTGGCTACATCGGGCAGATCGCCCGGTCCGCGGAGCAACTCGGCTTCGCCGGCGCGCTCACGCCGACCAGTTCCTGGTGCGAGGACGCGTGGATCATGACCGCCGGGCTCACCCAGGTCACCGAGCGGTTCAGGTTCCTCGTCGCGTTCCGCCCCGGCCTGATGTCACCCACGCTCGCGGCCCAGATGGCCGCGACCTACCAGCGCATCTCCGGCGGTCGCCTGCTGCTCAACGTCGTCACCGGCGGCGACGACGTGGAGCAGCAGCGGTTCGGCGATCACCTGGGCAAGGAGGCCAGGTACGAGCGGGCCGGCGAGTTCCTGCACATCGTCCGCGAGCTGTGGCGCGGCGACCCGGTGACCTTCACCGGCCGGCACTACGACGTGCGCGGCGGGCAGATCGTGCCCGCCCAGGTCTGGCCCGATATCTACCTGGGCGGCTCGTCGCCTGCCGCGCTCGATGTCGCGGCGTCCTACGCCGACGTCTACCTGACCTGGGGCGAGCCACCGCAGGCCGTGGCGGAGAAGCTGGACGCGGTGCGGACCCGCGCCAAGGCGGCGGGCCGGGAGCTGCGCTTCGGCATCCGCCTGCACGTGATCACCAGGGATACCGCGGCCGAGGCGTGGGCCCAGGCTCAGCGGCTGCTCGACGGCCTCGACCAGGCTGCGATCGAGCGGGCGCAGGCCATCCAGAAGGCCTCGCAGTCCGAGGGCCAGCGCCGGATGGCCGCCCTGCACGGCGGGCGCACCGACTCACTGGAGGTGTCGCCGAACCTGTGGGCCGGGGTCGGCCTGGTCCGCGGCGGCGCGGGCACCGCGCTCGTCGGCAGCCACGACGAGGTGGCGGAGCGGATCGCCGAGTACTACGCGCTCGGCATCGACGAGTTCATCCTGTCCGGCTACCCGCACCTGGAAGAGGCCTACCAGGTCGGCGAGGGCCTGATCCCCGTCCTGCGGCGCCGCGGCCTGATGACCTGACCGACCTTAACCGACTAACCCCTGGAGGGCTGTGCCATGACCACCATCGACCCGACCACCGAACCGCTCCGCTTCGCCTACTGGGTGCCCAACGTCAGCGGCGGGCTGGTGACGTCCACGATCGAACAGCGGACCGACTGGTCATTCGACTACAACCGCAAGCTCGCCAGGCTGGCCGAGCGGGCCGGCTTCGACTACGCGCTCAGCCAGGTCAGGTACACCGCGAGCTACGGCGCGGAGTACCAGCACGAGTCCACGAGCTTCAGCCTCGCGCTGCTGATGGCCACCGAGCGGCTCAAGCTGATCGCCGCGGTCCACCCAGGCCTCTGGCATCCCGGGGTGCTCGCCAAGTGGATAGCCACCGCGGACCACCTGTCCGGCGGGCGGATCGCGGTGAACGTCGTGTCCGGCTGGTTCGCCGATGAGTTCCGCCAGCTCGGCGAGCCATGGCTGGAGCACGACGAGCGATACAGGCGCACCGCCGAGTTCATACTCGCGCTCAAGCGGATCTGGACGCAGGACAACGCCAACCTGGCCGGCGACTTCTACCGGATCCGCGACTTCAGCCTCAAGCCCAAGCCGCTGTCCTGGCCGGGCAGGCCGCACCCGGAGATCTTCCAGGGCGGCAACTCCTCCGCCGCCAGGCGCAACGGCGGCCAGCTGTCCGACTGGTACTTCTCCAATGGCAAGGACTTCGACGGGGTCCGGGAGCAGCTCGCCGACCTGCAACGGACCGCGGACGCGGCGGGGCGCACCGACGGGCCGAAGTTCGGGCTCAACGGGTTCGTCATCGTCCGCGACACCGAGCGGGAAGCCAGGGAAACCCTGCGCGAGATCGTCGCCAAGGCGCACGTCGAGGCGGTCGAGGGGTTCGGTGCCGCGGTCAAGCAGGCCGGGGCGTCCGCCCAGGACAAGAAGGGCATGTGGGCCGACTCCACGTTCGAGGACCTGGTGCAGTACAACGACGGCTTCCGCACCCAGCTGATCGGCACTCCCGAGCAGGTCGCGACCCGGATCGTCGAGTACCGCAAGATCGGCGTGGACCTGATCCTGACCGGGTTCCTGCACTTCCACGAGGAGGTCGAGCGGTTCGGCAGGGACGTGCTGCCCATCGTCCGCGCGCTCGAGGTGGAGGCGGGCCTCGACCCTGCCGCGGTCCCCGACCCGGCCGCGGGCCTGTCGGTGGCCGACCCGGTGCTGGTGGGCGCGCAGTGAGCGTCACGTCAACCACCGCGCGGGCCGCGGTCCTCTCCTCCGCTCCTTCCTCCGCAACGGAAGCGATCGCGGCCGCCCGGGCCTACGCCGCGTCGATAGCCGACGGCGTGATCGCGCGCGACCGGGCGGGCGCGGTGCCGTACGCCGAGCTTGCGGCCCTGGACGCCAGCGGCCTGCTCGGGATCACCGTTCCTGCCGCCCATGGCGGCCCCGAGCTGTCCCCGGTGGTGCTGGCCGAGGTGATCAGGACCATCGCGGCCGTGGACCCGGCCATCGCCCAGGTCCCGCAGGCCCACTTCCTGTTCGTCGACGTGCTCGCCACTCGCGGCGCCGCCGGGCAGCAGGAGCGGCTGTTCGCGGACGTGCTGGCCGGCGTGCGGCTCGGCAACGGCCTGGCCGAGCGGGGCGGCCAGCATGCGCAGGACCTGAAGACCCGGCTGAGCTACGGCCGGACGGCCGTGCGCGCGGGGATCTGCGGCTTGACGGGCGGAAGTACTACTGCACCGGCGCGATCTCGGCCCGCTGGATCGGGGTCAGCGCGCTCGACGATGACGGGCGCCTGGTCCTGGCCTTCGTCGACCGTCATGCCCCCGGCGTGACGGTCGACGACGACTGGAACGTGATGGGCCAGCGCGCCACGGTCAGCGGCACCTCGATCTTCGACCAGGTGCCGGTCGATCCCGGCCTTGTCATCCCCTACGCGAGCGCGTTCGAGGTGCCGCAGCAGCTCGGCGCGCGGTCCCAGCTGGTACATGCCGCGATCCAGGTAGGGATCGCGGGCGGCGCGCTGCGCGACGCGGGCGAGTTCGTCACGACCAGGGCCCGCCCGTTCTTCGAGGCCACCAGGGCCGGCTGGGCGGACACCGCCGCGGCCGACCCGCACACGATCCACCGGTTCGGCCGGCTCGCCACCCAGGTACGCGCGGCCGAGGCGCTGCTCACCTCGGCGGCGGCCACGCTTGAGGAGGTGACCCGCTTCCCCAGGGACGCCGGGGAGGCGGCGCGCGGCTCGATCGCGGTCGCGCAGGCCAAGGCGTTCGCCAGCGACGTGGCGGTGGAGGTGGCCAGCGACCTGTTCGCGCTGGCCGGGGCGAGCGCGGCCGACGAGCGGCACGACCTGTCCCGGCACTGGCGCAATGCCCGCACGCACGCCAGCCACGATCCCGTCGATTGGAAGTATCACCATGTCGGCAACTTCCTGCTCAATCATGCCCCGCCCCCCAACCACGGCCAGGTTTAGCCATGACACGCTCTGAAACGCGGCTGGAAGAGGTCACCGCCGCCGAGCTGCGGCTCGCCATGGGCCACTTCGCCACCGGGGTGACGGTGATCACCTCGGTGGCGGCCGATGGCAGCCCGGTGGGCACCACCGCTAACGCGGTCACCTCGCTGTCCCTCGATCCCCCGCTGCTGCTCGTCTGCTTCGACAGGTCAAGCCAGACCCTCGCGGCCATCGGCTCGCACCGGGCGTTCGCGGTCAACGTGCTGGCCGCGCCGCAGCAGGAGCTGTCGGCCAACTTCGCCAGGCGCGGGCTCGCGGCGGCCTGGGACGGCGTGCGGCACCGGCCAGGGCTGACGCGCAGCCCCCGGCTGCACGGCGTGCTCGCCACGCTGGAATGCACGATCGAGCACCAGTTCCCCGGCGGCGATCACGAGATCGTGATCGGCCGGGTGCGGGCCGCGGAAACCGACGGCACCGAGTCGTCACCGCTGCTGTTCTGGCGCGGCCGCTACGCACAGCTCGGCGGCGCGACCTCGAGGGAAGCTAGATGATCGAGATAACCGGCCTCACCAAGAGAGACGGATCACACACCGTCCTGGACAACATCGACTTCACCGTCGAGACGGGGACGATCGCGGCCGTCGTCGGCGCGAGCGGTGCGGGCAAGAGCACCCTGTTCCGGTGCGTCAACCTGCTTGAGCGACCCACCTCGGGAACGGTCCGGGTAGACGGGCAGGAGCTCGCGCACCTGTCGCCACGGGAGCTGCGCGTGGCCCGCCGGTGCTGCTCGCGGACGAGGCCACGTCGGGACTCGACCCGGAGACGACCGGATCGATCCTGCGGCTGCTCACCGAGCTCCGCGACGACCTCGGCGTCACGATCGTCGTCATCACGCATGAGATGGACGTGGTGCGCAGCGTCGCCGACGTCGTGGCCCACCTTGATCACGGCCGGATCGTGGAGTTCGGCCGCGTCGGTGACGTCGTCAGGCGATCCGACTCCGCGCTGTCCACGGCGCTCCTGCCCGACCAGCCGCCGCCGCTGTCTTTGGCTGGCTCTTCTTCGGCTGGCGGGGCTTCTTCGGCTGGGGAGGTGGTGTGGCAGCTCAACGCCGACATCGCACCGAAGTACGGGCTGAAGATCACCCCGGTCGGCATCGGTGACGGCCCTCGGGTGCTGCCCGAGGTCGACGCCGTCATCGCCTACAACATGCAGTTCATCGGGGCCGGCATCAGCCAGAAGTACAAGATCTACGCGCCGCCCGCACCCCGGGCGTTCGCGGGTCAGCTTGTCGTCGGCACCACTTACCTGCGGGACCCCCAGATCGTCAAGCTGATCAAGGTGTTCCTCGATCCTCGCGTCCAGGCGTACCTGCGCACCACCGCCAATCCGCGGCTCAAGGACCAGCTCACCCCGGTCTCCGTCAGCTAGACGACGAATCCGCTAGGCGGCCACTGGGGCGGTGATCGTTCCCGTCCCAGTGACCAGCAATAATCGGCACGACCTGATATCCCCTGGACGAAGGGACGATCGTGCCGCACCCACTGGACCCGCTGACGGCCGAGGAGATCAGCCAGGCCACCGCGATCGTGCGCCGTGACCGAGGGGTAGGCGATGGCTGGCGGTTCGCTTCCATCGAGCTGAAGGAACCGGCCAAGGCGGATCTGGTGCGACCTGTGGTACCGGGGCAGCGAGCGAGGCAACCCGTACGCCCACCACCTCACGGGCCTGCATCCCGTCGTCGACCTGAACACGATGACGCTGCTTGAACTTGAAGACGGCCACCATGAGGCCACCGACCCGGAAGTGATGGGCGAGTACCTGCCTGACCTCCTGCCGATGCGGCTGCGCGAGGTGGCGCCGCTGCACATCAGCCAGCCGGACGGTGTCGGCTTCACGCTGGACGGCAACCTGCTCAGCTGGCAGGACTGGCGGCTGAGGCTGGGCTTCAACCACCGCGAGAGCCTGGTACTGCACCAGGTCGGCTTCCGCGACGGTGACCGGCTCCGCTCGGTGGCGCACCGGCTCTCGTTCGCCGAGATGGTGGTGCCGTACCGGGACGGCAGCCCGGATCACTACCGGCGGACCGCGTTCGACATCGGCGAGTGGGGGCTCGGCTTCATGACCACCTCGCTGGCCCTTGGCTGCGACTGCCTTGGCGAGATCAGCTACCTGGACGCGGTGGTGCACGACTCGCGCGGCGAGCCGCAGACCATCGCGAACGCCATCTGCATCCACGAGGAGGACAGCGGGGTCCTGTGGAAGCACGTGGACGAGCGGGCCGGCGCCGAGGTCCGGCGGGCCAGGCGCCTGGTCATCTCGTTCCACGCGACCGTCGCCAACTACGAGTACCTGGTCTACTGGCGGTTTTACCAGGACGGCAGCATCGAATGCGAGGTCCGCGCGACCGGGATCATGGTCACCTCGCACACCGCGGCGCCGGGCAGCCGCCCGGCCAACGGGACGCTGGTGGACCGGGGCATCTACGCCCCGTTCCACCAGCACTTCATCGTGGCCCGGCTCGACCTGGACGTGGACGGTGCCGACAACACGGTCTATGCCTCGGAGTCGCGGCCCGCGGTGCCCGGCGACGACGACCCGTACGCGCTCGGCCTGACGGTCACAAGCACACCGCTGCGCACCGAGGCGGAGGGGAAACAGGACTATGACTGGGCCACGCAGCGCGGCTGGCGACTTCCCTGTCCAGGCCGCCCGCGACACCGGCCTGCCCGCCTGGACCGCAGCCGACAGGCCCATCGAGAACACCGACGTGGTGCTCTGGTACGTGTTCGGCATCCACCACATCACCCGGCCTGAGGACTGGCCGGTGATGCCGTCGGACATCGTCTCATTCTGGCTCAAGCCGTTCGGCTTCTTCGACCGCAACCCCGCGCTTGACGTGCCGCCAAGCCACCATTGCTAGGTTCGCGGCTAGGTTTGGCGCGCTCGTTCCGGGTAGTGGCGGCGCAGGGCGGCATGGAGGAATCCACGGGATCAACACCGCAAAGGGACGAACATGTGGGAACGACTCGAACAGGCTGAGCTGACATACCGGGGCAGGCGCGGGCGTGGCCGGCCTGCCGGACCGCTCCCGCAGCCGTCCATGCCCGCGGGCACGGACCTCATGCCGCAGATCAGGCACATCGTCGTGCTCATGATGGAGAACCACTCCTACGACAACTACCTGGGCATGCTGCGGGGCCGAGGCGAGGGTTTCCCGCTCGGCGAGGACGGCAAGCCCGACGTGTTCAACAGGGACACCGCGGGTGACCCCATCAGGGCGCATCACCTGTCCTCGACGGTACAGCGGCCGCAGGTGCCGTCGCAGAGCTGGCATGCCACGCATCACCAGTGGGATCACGGGAAGCATGAGGGGTTCGTCACCAGCACCCAGGTGGTCGTTCCGGCCGGCGGCGACGTCGACCCCGCTCTATGCGAGGGCGCCGGCGCGGCCGTCGGCATGGGCTACTGGTCAGAAGACGACCTGCCTTTCTATTACGGCCTTGCCCGAACCTTCCCGCTGGCCGATCGCTGGTTCAGCTCATGCCTTGGGCCCACATTCCCCAATCGCCGCTTCCTGATCGCGGGAACGGCGCGCGGCCTCATCGATGACGCGCCCTACGACCTGCTCGACTACCCGCCCGCCGGGACGATCTTCGACCTGCTGAGCAGGCACGGCATTTCGTGGGCCAACTACCATCCCGTGAACGCTGACCAGTCCAGGCTGAGGCGCTACGTGCAGCACAAGCGCCGGATGTTCCGCCGCCGGCTGCTGGCCGCGGGGAGGTCTTTCCCCGCGGTGACGAAGGGCGTCCAGAAGGACATGAAGTTCACGGCCGATACCTTCCCAATGGGGATCGGCCGCTACATGCGGCACGTGCACAGCATTGACCAGTTTTTCGCGGACGCCGATAACGGGACGCTGCCCGCATTCAGCCTGGTGGATCCCGACTTCGACAACTACTCCGAGGAGAACCCGCAGGACATCAGCAAGGGCGAGAGCTTCGCCGCCGAGGTGATCAACCGGGTCATGCACGGCAAGGGCTGGCCGGACACCTTGCTGATCTGGGTCTACGACGAGCATGGCGGCTACTACGATCACGTTCCGCCGCCGGCGGCCGTCGCGCCCGACGACGTCGAGGGGCACAGCGTGACGGGCAGTCCGAGCCGGCTGCAGTCCATCCTGAGGATGGTTTTCCCCAAGAAGGTCAGGACCGAAGACAACCTGGACGCGGGCCCGCGCCGCTACGACAGGTACGGGTTCCGGGTGCCCGCGGTCCTGGTGTCGCCATACGCACGCCCGGATTACGTCTGCAGCGACGTGCTCGACCACACCTCCGTGCTCAAGCTGGTGGAGCAGAAGTGGAACCTGCCGCCGCTGACCGCCAGGGACGCGGCGGCGGTCTCGCCGCTCGGCGCGCTCGACCTGACCGCGCCGCCCGCCTTCCTGAAGCCTCCGTCGCTGCCCGAGCCGCGCCTGAAGTGGGGTTCCTGGTAACCGCTGCATGGACCTGCGGATCCGGGGTAGTCGCAGCGCATGTCATCGATATCAGCACGGCACGCGCATGCGCCCATGAATGCCAGGCGAGCGGCGGACAGCCCGGCCGCCCACGCGATGGCCCGGGCGGGTCTCACCGCGCGCGGGGTCATCTACATCCTCATCGGCTGGCTCGCGGTCGAGGTGGCGATGGGTACGAGCAAGGGGGAAGCCGACCAGGCGGGTGCGCTGCAACTGCTCGCGAGCAAGTCGTACGGCGCGGTCTTGCTGTGGCTGCTCGGGATCGGTTTCGTCGCGTATGCGCTGTGGCGGCTCAGCGAGGCGGCCTTCGGCGTCACCGGGGAGGGCAACGGCGCAGGCCCCCGCCTGAAGTCACTGGCCAGGGGGCTGGCGTATGCCGGGTTCGCCTACCTGACCTTCCAGGTGATCTCCGGCGTGCACAGCAGCCAGGCCGGCCGGCAGGTGGACGTGACGGCCACGGTCATGCATCACTCAGGCGGCCGGTGGCTGGTGGGCATCGTCGGGCTTGTCATTGTCTTCGCCGGTGCGGCTCTCGTCATCGAGGGCATCCGCCGTCAGTTCATGAAGCACCTGGAGACCTCGCGGATGAGCGCGCGCACACGGCGCGTCGTCGAGTGGCTCGGCGTGATCGGGACGGCCGCCCGTGGCGTGGTGTTCACGCTGGCCGGCGTCCTGGTGATCGACGCAGCCGTTACCTATAACGCGTCGAAGGCGGGTGGCGTCGACAAGGCGCTGCTCACCCTGCGCAACCAGCCGTTCGGCACGTTCCTGCTCGCGATCGCGGCGGTCGGCTTGATCATCTTCGGTCTCTACGGCCTGTGCGAGGCCCGCTGGCGGCGGGTGTGACACGAGCTGCGGGCGGCCCTACCAGCGTGAGTGGATTTCAGCGCGGAAGTACTTGTCGTACAGCTCCTCGATTCGGCCGAGCGCATGCTCGCTCAGCGGCGGTAGCGCCGCGGCCGCCGCGTTCTGCCTCGCCTGCTCGGGGGTGCGCGCGCCGGGGATGACGGTGGTGACACTAGGCTGCTGGGTTACCCAGCGCAGCGCCGCCTGGGCGGTGGTCACGGTACCGCCGCCGGCAACGTCGGCTCCAGCGTCACCGGCGAAGGCGTCGGGCTCCGCCGCGATAGCGGCGAACTCGGCGGCCGCTCGCACGCCGGCCGCGTAATCCACACCGGAGAACGTCTCGCCGACGTCGAACGCCTCGCCGTGCCTGTTGTAGTTACGGTGGTCATCCGCGGCGAAGACGGTGTCCATGGTGTACCGGCCGGACAGCAGCCCGGACGCCAGCGGCACCCGGACGATGATGCCGACTCCGGCCGCTGACGCCGCGGGCAGCACCTGGTCTAGCGGCTTACGGCGGAACGCGTTGAAGATGATCTGGACGGTGGCGACCCCAGGCCGCGCGATCGCGGCGAGCGCCTCTTCGCACGTCTCCACGCTGACCCCGTATGCGGCGATCCGCTCCTCGGCGACCAGCGTGTCGAGCGCGTCATAGACCGCGTCCGAATAGAAGACCGGGGTCGGAGGGCAGTGCAACTGGACGAGGTCAAGCCGGTCCACGCCGAGATTGGCCCGCGACCTGTCGGTCCAGGCGCGGAAGTTCGCCAGCGTGTAGTTCTCAGGTACCTGCGCGACCCGCCGGCCCATCTTGGTGGCGACAACGACGCCCCGTCCTGGGTTATCGGCCAGGAACCTGCCGATAATCGTCTCGCTGCGCCCGTCACCGTACACGTCCGCGGTGTCGAAGAACGTGACCCCGGACTCGACCGCCGCGCGCAGCACCGCGAGCGCGTCGGATTCGGTCACCGAACCCCAGTCGGCGCCCAGCTGCCAGGTGCCGAGGCCGACAATCGAAACGGGCGAACCGGTCTTGCCGAGAACTCGATGCTCCATGGTCCGCGATCCTATGCCGCGGTGCGAACTGGGTGGCGGCCGGACCTGGTTAGCGGTTTTATGGGGAACGTAGCGTTTTACCGTGAACATAACATTGTTAAACAGGCGGGCTCGCCGGATGACGGAGGCGCAGGTCGATGAGTTCCGCGCGGACGCGGGACGTAGGCGGGCAGGAAGACGCGGCGTACGTCCGTGAGCTGCGGACTCGTCTCGGCCTTAGCCAAGGGCAGCTCGCGGCGCGGCTTGGGGTCTCGAACGTCACCGTGAGCCGCTGGGAAAACGGCCGGTCCGGCATCTCGGCGGCCGGCAGGCGGCGGCTTGAGCAGCTGGAGCATGCCGGGGCGGCGGGAGACTCGCCGGCAGGAGCGCCGCTAACGGGGGCTCCGCCGGTACCGCTGTCGTCGTTCGTCGGCAGGGACAAGGAGATCGCCTCCGTCATCGCGCTGTTGTCGGGCAGCAGGCTGGTCTGCCTGGCCGGTCCGGGCGGCGCGGGGAAGACGCGGCTCGCCCTCGAGGCACTACGACGCCGCCCGACCGACGGTGATCGCGTGGTATTCGCCGCCATGGACCAGCTCAGCGACCCGGCGCTTGTCGATGCCCGCGTCGCGACGGCCATGGGAATCAGGGACAAGCCGGGCCGCACGGCCGCCGCGGCGATCACCGAGTCGCTGGCCGCCCAGCCCACCCTGCTCGTCCTCGACGGTGCCGAGCATGTGCTCCCCGGGGTGGTCGGCCTGGTCACCCGGGTGGTCGCCGAGGCGCCAGCGGCCCGTGTCCTGGTGACGAGCCGACGTGTCCTCGACGTTCCTGGCGAGCAGGTCTGGCTGGTGCCCGTGCTCGGCTGCCCGGCACCGGGCGCGGCCCAAGCCGACGTGGTCGCCAGCGATGCCGTGCGGCTGTTCGCCGCCAGGGCGGCCGAACGCGCGCCGGACTTCACCATCACAGAGCAGCTCGCCCAGCCGGAGGGACGTCGCTGGCTCGCTGCCTTCTCCGCCCGCGCCGGGACCGAAGAGACCGCGGTCGTCGCCCAGGCGTGGTGGGCGTCGGCCCTGCTCGCGACGGAAAGCGGCGACTACCGGCCGGCCATCGAGTTCGCGAGCCGCGCGCTTCGGGTCTTCGGATCGCTCGGCGCCGATGACTCGGCCATCAGGGCCGCCACGGTGCTTGGCGCCGCCTACCGGTACCTGGGTGACAATCTCGCCGCGCAGCGCTACCTGGACATGGCCGTCAAGCACTGGCGGGCGCGCGGTGACACGGCGAAGACGGCGGCCGCGCTCAACAACGTGGCTATGGTCGCCCTGGACAACAGCGATTTCACCCGGGCCCAGCGGCTGCTCGAAGAGAGCCTCGAGCTCAAGCGCGCGGTCGGCGACACCCGGTCGGTGGCACTCAACCTGGCCAACCTCGCCGACGTGTACCTCAAGACCGGCCAGACCGACCGCGCGGCCGACGTCCTCGCCGAGGCGGACGACATCAACGCCGAACTCGGTGATTTCCAGCTGACCGGCACCATCACCTGCAACAAGGGCGACCTGGCGCGCGCCAGGTCCGACTCCGCCGCCGCCGCCGGGCATTACAGGCGCGCGCTCGAGTGCTTCCGCGCGAGCGGCAACATGCATGACGTCGTGCTCGCCCTCTGCGGCCTTGGGGTCACCCTGCACGGCCTTGGCCAGCCCGCCAAGGCCGCCAGCCTGCTGCGCGAGGCCGAGGCGCTGACGATCAGCACCGGGAACAGCAACCGGCTGCCCGAGGTACGGGCCGCGCTCGCGGCGACGGGGCAGTCCGCGCAGGCGCGCCCGCCAGGCGGGCTGACCAGCCGCCAGGCGGAGATACTCGGCTACGTGGCGAACGGCATGACGAGCAAGGCGATCGCCGCCAAGCTGGTGCTCAGCACCGGAACGGTGGACCGGCACATCGCCACCATCTACCGCAAGCTCGGGCTGGCCAACCGGGCGCAGGCGGCGAGTTACGCGCTGCGGCACGGGCTGATGCCGCCCCTCGATCGGTAGCTCGACCAGTAGTCCCGCGCAGCCTGCCATCTCGCGCCGCCAGGTTACATATTTTCGTGGATTCGCCTCGGCAGGCCCGCTCGTTAGCGTCGAGCGCCAGCAGGTCATGCCCGGCTCGCCATCGCGAGCCGTTCGCAAGCTCCCAAATCTGACGAGGTGGATCAACGATGATTGGTGCGCGCGGCATGGTCCGTGCGGTCACGCTTGCCGTGGTCGCCGGACTGCTCGCCGCTATGACGGCCGGCTGTGCGGCCCTCGGCCAAGGCACCGCCGGCTCGTCGCATCAGGCGGCGCCGCTGACCGCCTGGCAGCAGACGCTCAACGAGGTCAGGCCGAACGGCACCGTGAGCACGAGCACCGCGCTCTCCGCGTTCGCGCTCGCCATCGGGCCCGTCCCCGGTGCCAGGCCGGTGTCAGGGCCGAAACAGCTCATTCCGTCCGGGACGCTCGCGGTGCAGTGGGTGCTCGGGCACTGGTCCGCGCTGACAGCCAGGCAGCGCCGCGCCGTTCTGGCAGACCTGGGCGTGCCGGCCACCACGACGTCGCTGACCAGCTTCACCACGTCGCTGGCCGGTAACACCGCAATCGCCGGCAGCCCCAACATCCCGTGCCTGACCGCCGATGGCGGCCCGGCCGGCCCCTACCGTGCCCAGCTCGCGGGGATCGAGAGCGATATCGCCTCGCACATCGGCGACGGCGCGTTCACCCCCGATGTGTACATCGCGGTGAACAGCAAGAACCTCGAGGCGCCGAGCAAGATGTACACCTATGGCTGCACGGGGGCGACGCCGACAAGCGGCAGCGGGACGGTCAGCGGCTGCACGATCCACGTCAACCCGGCGGTGTCGGGCGGCGGCTTCCCCGCCACCGAGGTTCATGACTTCCTGATACACGAACTGACGCACTGCTACCTGCTCCTGAAGCTTGGCGGGGCCTATGGCACGATGCCGAGCTGGTATCTCGAGGGCGCGCCGAGCTGGGCGATGGGCGAGCTAGGGAACGGAAGCGCCCTGGCGAGCGGCTACTGGCAGACGTACCTGACCACCCCGGACGCGCCGCTCTTCGTCCGGGCGTACAGCGCGATGGGCTACTTCGTCCACCTCGCCGAGACCGGTACCAACGTGTGGCACCGGCTGGTTCCCATGGGAGAGGCGATCCTGAGCGGCGGGAACGCCGCGGGCTGGGCGGCGGCGGATCCCACCGCCCGTTTCCTTGACTCGTGGGGTTCCGGCTACGCGGAGGGGCGCTACTCCGGCGCGGCGTGGACGACAGGCGGGCCCAACCTGCCGGCCTATCAGGGGCCGATCCCGCAGAGATCCGTCGCCAACAGCCAGGCCATCACGGTCGGCGCGCCGGCGGCGGCCGTCGGGATCAGCGATGTCGACCTGAGCGCCGAGGTCGTCCACCTCGTCGACACCCGGCCCGGCCTGTACACCGAGGGTGGCGGCGCGGGCATCACCATGAGCATCAGCGCCGACGGCGCCACCGTGATCGACTTCGGCTCGATGGCGCCGATGGAGGTCACCGGGAAGACGGTCACCGCGGACTACACATTCGGCGGGCACATCACCGGACGGCTCGTCCTGCCCAAGGCCGTGCCTGCCGGGTCTCCGTTCTCGATGTCAAGCAGCGGGCTAGACGATACGAGCCTGACCGTCACCGTCCAGGTGACCAGCCCCATCTTGTACGCGATGGGCCCGCTGTCGCTCAGCGGCCTGGCGAAGGACATGGGCTCGCAGGCCTCGTCCATGCCGGACGCGCCGGGGACCGAGGGCACCTGGTCGTGCAGCGGCAAGACCCTGGTCAACTACGGACCAGCCAACATGGCGTCCTACGGCACCTGGACGTGGATCAGGACCGGCTAACACCCGCCCGCACCGGCTAACACCAGCCCGCACCAGCTCACCCCGCGAAAAGTCACCCACGAAAGGGAGCCCCCGATGAGCGGCATGGTTTTCTTCACAGACAACTACCAGGACCGCAGCACCAATGACGGATACCAGTTCGAGTTCTACTGCAAACGCTGCGGGAACGGATACAGCTCCTCGTTCCAGCACTCGCTGACCGGCTTTGGCGGCCGGCTGCTGCGGCTCGGCGGCGACATGATCGGCGGTAACATCGGCGAGACCGCGCGCACGCTCGGCTGGGACGCCGAGTGGACCAGGGACGGGGTGCGCGGCTCCACCAGGGACAAGGCGCTCGCCAAGGCCGTCGAGGAGATGAAGCCCTACTTCCACCAGTGCCACCGGTGCGGTCAGTGGGCCTGCGGGCAGATCTGCTGGAACGACGAGCGCGGCATGTGCGTGACGTGCGCACCCAAGCTCGACCAGGAGATCGCGGGCATGCAGGCGGCGGCGCAGGTACGGCAGCTGAACACCAAGATCCAGCAGCAGGACTTGACCGGCGACATCAACTACCGAGACACCGCGACCGCCATGTGCTCGTCCTGTCAGGGTGAGAGCGGCGGCGGGAAGTTCTGCCAGCACTGCGGTGCGACGCTCGCCGCGGCCGGCGCGGACCGGCACTGCACGACCTGCGGAACGGCGCTCGGCACCGCCAGGTTCTGCGGCGAATGCGGCACCTCGGCCGGCTGACCAGCGAGCACGTCAGGTCCCGGCGCCCTGGGACCTGACGTGCTCGCCGAGGATGGCCAGCGGAAGAGGCCCCTCGGCCAAGACCGCCTCGTGGAACTCGAGCGGGTCCCTGGTGCCGCGCAGTTCGCGCAGGTACCAGTGGCCGAGATGGTAGCCGAGCGCCTGTCCCGGGTCGTCGATCGAGTAACGCAGCAGTTCCGAGCCGATCTCGGCCTCGGCGAGGAATCCGTTGGCGTGCAGGTAGGCGGCCGCTCGCTCGCGCGACCAGCCGAGCACGTTAAGACCAGTGTCGACGACCAGCCTCGCGGCCATGAAGCGCTCGAACGACAGCCGCCCGTACCGGTCTGCCGGTTCGGCGTAAAGCCCGATCTCGTCGCAGAAGGCCGCCGCGTATTCGGCCCAGCCTTCCAGGTACCCGTTGAGCGCGAACGTGCGCAGCGTGAGCTCGCGGCGGATCGGGTGCAGTGCGGTGTTCTCGAGCAGGCGGCCAAGCTGCAGGTGATGGCCGGGCAGCCCCTCGTGATAGATCACGCTGGCGGCCTGCAACAGCGGCCGGTCCGGCAGGTTGGCGACGTTGTAGTGGTAATAGCCGGCGCCGTCCGCGCCCGGCGGCTGGTAATAGCCATAGGTGAGCCCGATCAGCCCGGCATAGCAGTCGGCGCCGCCCGGATACTGACCGATGCCGACCCCTTCGCCGCCCGCGTGCTCGTCGGCCGCCAGGTCATCGAGCAGCCGCAGGAAGGCCGCCGCGAGCCGCCCGTGCAGGATCCGCGTGACGCCGTCGCCGAGCCGGCCTGCCGGGCCGGGAGCCAGCCCGGCGCGCCGTTCCCGCGGCACGAGAAGCTCAGGCGACGCGTCGGCGTGGCCGCTGACCGTGTCCACGGCGGCCGGCACCGCCCACCGTGGCAGCCGGATGCCCCGGCTGCGCTGGGCGGCCATCGTCTCGGCCATCTGCTCGACCACCGTCGCGTAGTCATCAAGGAGCTTCAGGTACCGGTCGACGTCGTGCGCGGTGCGCAGCTCGGCGGCCGCGAAGATCTCCGACCGGTAGCTGCCAAGCGTCATCGCGTTATACGGGGTGACCGGCAGCCGGTACCAGAAGCGCTGTTCCTCGGCGAGTTCGTGTTCGAGGTGATCCCGCAGGAACGCCGCCTGCAGGCCCGCGCGCCCGGCGAGCTTCGCCAGCATGGCCGCGGCGAACGAGACGTTCTCCGCGAGCCCGTCGGGGCCGCCGCCCGGCAGCGCGTCCACCTGCCTGCCGTGGCGCAGCGCCGCGACCGGATCCCTGGTCAGCGCCCGCTCCCAGACCTGGTCGCTCAGCTCCCGCACCACGGTCTCATCGGGCACCCGCTCGTCTGGCACCCGCAGATGGTACGCGTCCGGAGCCGCGGTGGTAGCGTCAGGCGCGTCATGAACCACCTGAGCGGCGTGGATCGCCTCGCGAACAGGTTCAGCGCGATGCGCCATGGCCAGAGCAAGGCGAACGCGGGCGGCGTCATCGTCAGCCGGATCGAGACCGACCGGCTCGGCGACTACGGGCTCACCGAACTCGGCCGCCAGCAGGCGCTCACGGCGGCGCGGGCCTGCGGTCTGCCCGCGGAGACGGTGATCTGCTCATCGGACTTCGCCCGCGCGACGGAAACGGCCCAGATCGTGCGCGCGCACCTGGGCGCACCGGAGATCGTCGTCGCGGAACCCTTGCGCGAACGCTGCTTCGGCGACTGGGAAGGGACAGCGGTCGCCAACTACGCGCGCGTCTGGACGGCGGATCAAGGCGGCGAGGGCCACGCCGACGGCAACGTGGAGCCCGCGGCCGCCGTGCTCGACCGGGCGACCGCGCTCATCGTGGACCTGGAACGGCGTTACCGCGGCCGCGACATCCTCCTGGTCTCCCACGGGGACACGCTGCAGATCCTCCAGGCGGGCTTCCTGCGAATGGATCCGTCGTGGCACCGGAGCCTGCCGCAGCTCGCCACCGCGGAGATCCGCCAGCTAAGCCTGAGCTCCGGGCCTTAAGGAAGGGCAGCAGGCGCCGTGGCCGTCTCGCCGGTGGCGCGGTGCGGTGGTGCGGGCGGCACGAAGCCACGCGTTCGTTCGGCATAATGATTGAGATTTTCCTGAACGATCGCGGCTGTCTCCTGACCCCCGGCCGCCGCCTCCTCAGTTGGCGGCGCGCAAGGCCGCGCCGCCCGCCGTCCGCTGTCAGGGCCGCGTTGGCTGGTCCCGCGCTGTCTCGCGAATCGGCATCGTGGCCGGATCCTTACGGCGGCCTGCTACGAAAGGCCGGCCAGCTGCGCCGGCGTCAGATCCGCCTTGCCAAGTGCGCTTATCTGTACCGCCGTCAGCTTCAGATCGTTGAGCGCCGCGATCTGCTCGGCCGTCAGCTTCTCCTTGGCAAGCGCTGCCTTCTGGTAAGACGTCAGCGGGGCGTTCGACAACCCCCCCGTCATCTGTTCAACCGACCGCTCCACCCCGTAAAACGCGGCGATCTGGGCAGCCGACAGGTTCGCCGACGCCAGTTGCTTGAGCTCGGCGGCGGTGAAGCCGGTCTTTGCGAGCGCCGCCAGCTCGGTTGGGGTCAGGTGCGCCTTCGCAAGCAGCGTCACCTGGTCGGCTGTCAGGCGTGCCGATGGCAGCTTCGATGACATGGCGGTGTGCGGTGAGGTGCCCGCGCCGGTGTGCGCGATGCTGAAGGCGACGACGGCGGCTACCGCGCCGGCGCCGAGCGCCGCGGCGCCGCGGCGGCGCTTGGTCCTGCGGGTGCCACGGTGGCGCAGCGCCGGGGCCTGGTCGAGGCTGGTGCTGCCGGCGGCGTAGCCGGCAAGCCTGGAAAGCTGGGTGTCGAGGGTGTCATGCATGAGCGGGTGTCTCCCTGCCTGGATTGGCCTGGCGGATATGTGTGCGTGGTGTGATGCGGGGGTCGTCATCGAACTCGGAGACCAGCGGCGCGAGCGCCCTTCTGCCGCGGGCCAGCCTCGCCTTCACGGTTCCGGCAGGGGTACCGGTTTCCAGCGCGATCTGCTCGACAGGCAGGCCCACCAGGTGGTGGAGCACGATTACCCGACGCTGTGACTCGGGAATCTTCCGCAGCGCGCTCACCAGCGCGAGCAGGTCGGGTGACAGCCCCGGCAGCTCGACACTTTCGGTCGCGCGGTGCTGGGCGGTCAGCCTGTTCCTCGCCTTCCGCCAGGCGTTCATGCTGATCCGGTAGGCGACCGTGCGAAGCCACCCTTCCGGATCGTCGTAAGACCGGATCCGCGGCCATCGCTGCCACGCTCGTATGTACGCCTCCTGTACCGCGTCCTCCGCCTCACCCAGGTTGCCTGTCATGGCGAATACCTGACCGACGAGCCGGGATGAGGTCCTGGCATAGAACTCATCGAAGTCATCCACTCCCTGCATGCCACCTCCATACCTGTGCCTGTGTGACCGTGCCAAGCGGCCGTGGCCGCTGAATGGAGCACCGGTGAGCCGGGCCGCCGGTTGCACGGGAACGGGAAAACCACCCAGCGTGATCGCCGAGGCAACGCGGCGCATCCCCGATACTTGCCGCATGACATTTTCCGCAAGGCTCGCGCGGCACAGTCTTAGGCTGCCAGGACTGACGGTGCCCCGGGTGACGCTGGCGGCGGTCCTCGCCGCGATCTCGTTCGGGCTGGCGGGCTGTGCGGGCTCTGCGTCGACAAGCACGCAGGGCGAAGCCACGCCGACGGCCAACTGCACCGCGGATTACTGCGCTCCGACGGACTGGGATACGGCCAAGGCGCTGACACCGCTGACTCAGATACCGCCGTTCGTCGAGCCGCTCAACGTGGTCATAAGCGCGCGCTCCGACGTGTCACTGACCGCCATCCAGCAGGCACTCGCCGACTGGGCCACGGTCTCCACCGCCACGACGGTGAGCCTTTCCGGTATCCACCTCAAGTGCATCTCCTCCGAGAAGGCGAACGTGACCGGCCAGGGCTACACCGCGCAGCAGGTGGCCTGGCGCCTCGGCGGCTGCCTGCACGGCAACGACCTGTCGTTGAGCGGGAACGAGGACCACGTCCGCATCTGGAACCAGCCGGTCGCAGGCAGCAAGTACGGCGCCTGGTTCATCGCCGCGAGCTACGAGACGATGTGCCTGGTCAAGAACGGGAAGCTGGTGACGGCCAGCACGGACAAGGGGTACGCCGCCCTGCACCCGGCGGGCGACTATCACTGCGTCGACGGCGGTCCTGGCACCTTCCGCACCCTGCATCCCGACGGCTATAACGACGGGGCCAAGGACTTCGCCGCCGCTGTCGCCGCCGCGGCGCGCGGCAAGGGCTGGCAGGTCAGACAGCAAACCATCACCGTCACGCGCGGCGATAGCGCCGGCGAGGGTGGCGTCCCGTTCGGCGGGAACGTTTATCTCCTCACCGTCACCTCTAAAACGACCGCTGGCTGATGGTGCTCATGGTGTCCTGGCGGTTGGCGTGTCGCGAGATGACGGTGTCCCAGCAAGTCGGCAGTGATCGCAACAGGCTAAACGGCATCGGGCCAAGAGCCGCCCCGGTCCGTTCCAGATAAAAGATTTGAGTCTTTACAGCGGGCACACCATCGGTTACTTGACGGAGCCGAATAAGAGCCGAGGCCGCGAGGTCAGCCGGCTCGGTGTCATCGGCTTCCAGCTTGAGCTGTGGCAGGCGCCGGTCGAGGGTCGCCGGCAGATGCCAGTTGGCCTTGCCGATGGTGTGCATCACCGCCGGGACCAGAACCGTGCGGATGAGCAGGGCGTCGATGAGGATGGCGACGGCCATGCCGAGCCCGATCATCTTGATCGTCCGGTCGGTGGTGACGATGAAGGAGGAGAAGACCACGATCATGATCGCGGCGGTGGCCGGGATCAGCAGGCTGCGGAACAAGACCATCAGCACCAGGAAGGACAAGGCGACGACCATGATGACGAACAGCGGGAGCTTCGTCGAGAGCTGATTCGCGAAGTCGTCGCTGAGCGCCGTCTGGCCGCCGACGAGCACCTCAAGGTGATTGCCGTGCAGAGCCGCCGGGATCACGGTGCTGCGCAAATTGGTGATCAGCGCGGATGTCGCCGCATCCTGCGGACTCGCCGTTGAGCAGACGTTGGCGACCGCCACCGCCTGATGCCCTGGCCCGGCCGGGAGGTACTCGGGTCCGGCCACGGTGGCCACGCCCGTGGTGTGGGCGGCGACGCTCCCGACGACGTCGACCTGGAGCGTGCCCGAGTTCGGCGCCCTGGCGAGGTTCACGAGCGCGGTCGCCTCGTTCGCCGGCACGGCGTTGTCGTTCACGGTGACCACGCCGGACTTGGCCTGGATCGCGATGGTCTCGGTATCACCCGCGACCGACGGCGCGGCCCGCTGAAGCAGCGCGGCCGCCTCCGGGCTTGGCGTCCCGGACAGGGACGTGCCCGCCGCATAGTTGCTGCCGGCGCTCGACGACGCGAAAATCATCCCGGCCGCGATCAATATCCAGGCTGCTAGCACAGCCAGCCGATGCGCTGCACACCAGCGCGCTACGGAACTCATAAAATCCTCCCGGGTAGGCGCCCGGTAATTCCGGGGCCGCAATAAAGACCGTAGAAAATCCCGGCCGGCCAGCGCATCGGCCGGCAGCCCGCATTTAAATCCGCGGTTACTCCGGCAGAGGTAGTTCTCGCGGCCGCAGCCGACCGAATAATGCGGCGTCCGTTTCATCGAGCGGCACCCTGAATTGCCGGTATTAATTACTCCGCTGGGAGCAATGGCCGGTGTCCGGCAGGCCGTCCTGCGTCCTGCGGGCCCAGTCACGGTGCGTCCGCGCGGACGATGCGCCCTGACCTGGTCATGGATACAGTCGATGGATGAGTTCCGCCGTCGCCGCAGCACGCCGCCCGGCCAGGGAGCTGGCCATGGCGTTCCGCGAGGCGCCGGAGTTCGACGCGGGCATCGCGCTCGCCGCGTTCGTGAGCCTGCTGCTCAACCCCGTGCTATCCGGCGAAGAACTGTCGGTACCTGGCATGGTTCTGGCCGCCGTCACCGCATTGCCCCTGATACTGCGCCGCCGGTACCCGGTCGGGGTGCTCACCGTTGTCGTCGCGGGAGGGTTCGGCTGCCTGGCGGTGTTCAAGCCGGACCAGGCCGCCGTGGGCGTGACGATGGTCGCCATCTACACCGTCGGCGCGCAGGGACGCCGCCTGCGCTCCCTGCTGATCGGGGCGGCGATGGCGCCGCTCGTCGCGACCGCCGTCGCCATCGCGAGCCGGCACGGTTTCCAGCTCGACGAGATGGTGACCTACCTGGCCCTGGTCCTCGTCGCCCTCGCGGTAGGAGACGCGCGGCGGGGCCGGCTCGCGCTGGCGAGGGCGGCGGCCGCGGGTCCGCAGGGACGCGGTCCGGCTCCCCGACTCGGTCACCGGCCGGGAGCGCGAGATCCTCGCCCTCATCGCCGGCGGGCTGACCAACGCGGAAATCGCCGACCGCCTGGTGATAAGCCCGCTGACCATCAAGTCACACGTCTCGCGCATCCTCGCCTACGAAAGCGGTCTTGTCATTCCGGGGCAAGCGCCACCGCCGTAATTGAACCGACAAATCATGATGCCCAGACGGGCCAGATACGTGTGGAGACTCTGCCAGTAATGCATTCCTTCGCTGTGTGGGACAAACGACAGGCTGGTCCGGCCACGATCATCGGCTTGGCGGCCGGTTACGCGGCCCTGTGGTTCGCGGCCCGGCCGGCAGGCCAGCCCTCGATCTCTTACGTCGGCCAGTTCCTCGGCGCGGAATGCGTCCTGCTGCTGTCAGTCGGTCTTGTGCTGATCAGCACCCTGCCGTGGGTAGAGATCTGGTTCGACGGCATCGATCGTGCCGCCATCTGGCACCGGCGCGTCGCGATCGCCGGCCTCGCCCTGCTGGTACCGCACATCCTGCTGGCGGCGAACCCGCACAAGAGCAGCCTCGGTCCCCCGCTGGCCTTCATCGGCGCGGCCGGCCTGTACATCCTGCTGGTCTGGGCGGTACTGCCCCGATGGCGCGCGATGATCCCTGGCGCGCTGCACGCGCTCGTGCTCGGGCTCCGCGACTGGCCCGGCATCCGCCAGCTGCGCACCGCGGTCGGCGGCTACGAGCGGTGGCGCGTCGTGCACCGGACAACCGGCCTGTTCGTGGCGGCGGGGGTCGCGCATGGCCTGCTTGACGGCACCCCGTTCCCGCACGCGCCGCTGCTGCGCTGGACCTTCGTCGCGATCGGCGGCATCGGCCTGGCGTTCTACCTCTACCGCGAGCTCCTCGCGCGCCACTTCGTGCCCCTGGCCGACTATCAGGTGGAGAGCGTCGCCGCGATAGGCCCCGGGCTCATCGAGATCGCGCTCGCACCGCTCGGGCGGCCGGTCGCCTTCACCCCCGGCCAGTTCGCCATGCTCTTCCTCGAAGCCAAGGACGGCTGGCACAGGCACCCCTTCACGATCGCGAGCGCCCCGGCGGAACGCGTGCTGCGCTTCGCCATCAAGGAACTTGGCGACGACACGACCGGGCTCGGCGACTTCCTCCAGCCGGGGATGCCGGCCGTGATCGGCGGGCCGTTCGGCCGGTTCAGCCACCGCAAGGCCGCCGGTCCGCAGGTGTGGATAGCCGGCGGCATCGGGATCACCCCGTTCCTCAGCTGGCTGCGGGCGCTCGACGACCACCCGCCGCACGGCCAGGTCGACTTCTTCTACACATCGGCCGGCCCCGACAAGCCCTACGCGGACGAAATCACCGAACTCACCGGGCGTAACGACATGGTGCGCGTTCACTTCATCGACAGCACCAGCGAAGGCCACCTCACAGCCGACCGCGTCATTTCCGCCGCCGGCGGCAGCCCCGGTGAGCTCTCGGTCTTCCTGTGCGGCCCCACCGGCATGGTCCGCAGCCTCCAGTCCGACCTGCACAGCGCGGGCGTGCCCACCCGTCACATCCACCACGAATACTTCGACCTGCGCTGATCCGCGTCGCGGCCGACGGCGTGCGGGAATGGAGGCCCCAAGATTCACCACGGTCCGTTCCGTATGAAGGATTTGATTTTCAGAACGGATGAAAATCTTGCCTGAGATCTAGCGGTTAGTGATCGGGTTTTTTATCTGCATTATGAATCTGATGTCTCGTTTTGACCGTAAGACGAGTGGATGCCCGAATCGGCGGGCTTGTCAAAGGAGACAGAATGATTCGATTGCGTTTTTCATATATTGTCCCGCTGGCTGCGCTAG
>Ga0066797_1000058_pt1 | contig 31422 bp, 30 predicted proteins | sample PersoiDNA2013193_FD_76335 | JGI IMG/M metagenome (GOLD analysis project Ga0066797, IMG submission 76335) | Permafrost soil microbial communities from the Arctic, to analyse light accelerated degradation of dissolved organic matter (DOM) -... | ecosystem: Environmental > Terrestrial > Soil >... | reverse complement strand
GGGGGGCGGGAGCCCCCATGCGGAAATTCTGCTCCCCCGGGAAATAGCTGTCACGGCGGCAGGGTATCTCGGGCGGCCGGCCCGCTCGGCCCCGGCCTTACCGCACGCCGGTACGGGCCGCGAAGCTCCTTTGTTACCGTCAGTTAACAATTAACCGAACTGATGCTCCAAGGAAACTGTAGATTGGCCACAGATGGGCATGTTCAGGCGATAAAGCGCGTTGAGTGCAGCGTGAAATGACATCATGCTGCACGGGGGGCCGTTACACTTGTGGGCGCGATCTTGCTCAGAGCTGGGTCACTGGACGCCTCAGCGATCAGCGAAATTGCCGGCCGGGCAGGATAGCTCCCCGTCGGCACAACCACACTTGCCGGAGGCAACCAGCGTGTTCTATTCCAACCCGGCCGACGCGGCGATCGACGCCGACGCGCTGCAGACGCTCGCCGACGTATACGGAGAGCGCGCGGCCACGCCCCCTCCGGTCGCGCTGGTGATCGCCGCCTACAACGAGGAAGGCGCGGTCGGGCCGGTCGTTGAGGCGCTGCCGAGGACGCTGTGCGGACTTGGCGTCGAGATCATCGTGGTCGCCGACGGCTGCGCGGACGCCACCGCCAAGGAGTCCGACACGGCGGGCGCGATCGTCGCCGACGTCCCGGTCAACCGGGGCCAGGGTGCCGCGTTGCGCCTCGGCTACCGGATCGCCCGCGAGGGCGGTGCCGAATACATCGTCACCACCGACGCGGACGGCCAGTACAACGCGGCCGAGATCCCCCTCCTGCTGCAGCCCATCATCGACGGCAGGGCCGACTTCGTCACCGGGTCGCGCCGGCTAGGCAGCGAGGAGACCAAGGACCCGATCCGCCGGGCCGGCGTCCGGTTCTTCGCCGCCCTTGTTTCCGTGCTGACCGGCCAGAAGATCGGCGACACGACGTTCGGCCTTCGCGCGATGCGCGCCGAGGTGACCGGGGCCGTCCAGCTTGAGCAGCCGCAGTACCAGGCGTCCGAGTTGCTCATCGGCGTCATCACACACGGCTACAAGCTCCTTGAGGTGCCCGCCACCATCCACAAGCGGACGGTCGGCGAGAGCAAGAAGGGCCAGAACCCGCTCTACCACCTGCACATCCCCGGCGTGAACAACATCTTCTACGGAGCCAGGTTCATGCGGGTCGTCCTCGGCACCTGGTGGCGCGAGAGCCGCCGCCGCAGGGCCTCAGCGTTATATTCCCAGGGAATGACGGAGCCCGGAGCGGTGTGACCGTTCCGGGCTTTATGTCGCCTTAGGAGGGAGAGAGCGAGCGGGGCTGACCTGCGAAGCTACGGCACGTTCAGGATAATGGATCGTGAATTCTCCCGAACGAACCTACTTCGAATTCGCTCCGGTCGCCTTGGCCTCTTCCTTCGCGGGCGCGGCGGGGGCGGCGGGCGGCGCGGCATCGGTGGCGGCGGCCGCGGGCACCTCGCCGGGGGCCGGCGCCTCGCGAGTGCCCGGCGGCACAGCGTCCGGGCCTGTAGCGGCCGCGCGGGCCGCGGTGGTGCGGTCGGCGAACAGCACGTAGTGGAAGATCATGAACCGCAGCGCGAACGTGACGGCGTTGGCCAGCAGGTACACAAGGTCCACAAGCAGCACATGCTCGGCGCCGTGCAGGTGCAGCCAGAGCGCCATGTGGTAGCCGAGCTTGGTGGCCAGCCAGAGGATCACCCACACCATGGAGGAGATCACCCAGAATGGCACGGTCTCCCGCAGCACGTCCGGTTTGCCCTTGCGCTCCCACGCCCACCGGCTGAGCACGTAGCTGACGGCAGCACCGGAAAACGTGCTGATGAGAGCCGCGGGCGTCGACGTCATGTGGAGCAGGCCGTTACAGACAGACAGCAGGATCTCGCTGGTCGCCAGCGATGCCGCCGCCACCCCCACGAACCGGGTGAAGCGAACACCCACCTTGCCGCGGAACTTGCGCCACACCGCCGAGGCGAGGCGAGTCTGAGCCAGTGCCATATGCTTCCTCAAGACTGGGACCGGTGTTCTTCAAGTAGTCAATACGGAAACCTCAGGCCCCACGATCGCCCTCGGATGCTGGCGTCATGCTGACGACACCTATGAGGGCGCTTCGGTTTACACGTACCGGTAAGCACGCTACATCGTAGTTCCCTTTGCCGTTGCCCAGACCCGCCGACTCATGACGGACGGCTTCGGAGCGTCACTATGCGCCCTTATCGGCAAAACCACGACGGATGCGGGCGATCACGAAGTCGGGTGTCGCAAAGAGTTTCCGCCAGGTGAAGTGAACGACCTGGCCCCCGTACCCCCCGACCTCGACGGTCCCGTTGCGAGCTCTTGACTTCACGGCATTACGGTTGCCGCCCTGGTGCCGCGTTTGTTAATGATGCTTATGATGCTTATGATGCCCTCGCGGTTAACGTGCCGCGAGATGACAGCGCCCAGTCCGGCTGGCCTTCATGATCACCGTAACTGGCAGGCACCGCTAACCGGCGAGCATTATTAAGGCGCCTCCCGAGCTGCCGGGGCTCGCGTGCCAGAGGGTTCTCGGCGGGTTCTTGAGCGTGCCGCCTGGGGTGCCGGTCTCGGCGTACGGGGAGAGCGTGAAGCCGTTGGCGAAGACCAGCGGGCGGGTGGCTGGCGCTCCGTCGCGAGATTGCCCCGCTCGTGGCGGTTCGCCGGCCGGGAGATCGACGGCCGGGAGATCGGTGCCGGCTGCCAGCGCGGCACGGACGGCGGCCATGCCGCCGGTCACGCGGATCTCTTCCAGGGCGGGGATGTCCCAGCACTCGGTCGCGTTTACCGTGACGGCCATCGGGCCCGCACCCGCGCGGCGGACCCGGCCGCGGACGAGCAGCAGCCAGGAGCCGAACAGGCGTGCCGCGCACCGGTCCTGCACCGACTCGAAGAACGCCAGGTCCACCAGGCCGGCCGCGTCGTCAAGCGACGCGAAGATGATCCGCTGGCCGGAGCGGACCGCCGGGGTCTGCGTCGCCACCTTGACGCCGGCCACGAGGATCGTCTCCCCGTTCTCGCATCCGTCCAGGTCCGGCGAGCGGACCACGTGCAGCTCGGCGAGCAGGTCGGCGTAGAAGTCGAGGACATGCTTGCTCATGTCGAACCCGAGTACCTCAAGCTCGACGGCGACGCGTTCTGCGAGGTCGAGATCGCGGAGCTCGCCGGCGGGGACGATGGCCGCCATTCCGTCGCCGGCTTCCGCGCCGGATGCACCGGACGCGCCGGACGCGCCGGACGCGCCGGAGAAGAGGTCGAGCGCGGGGCCCGCCGTGCGCGCGGTGGCCCGGGCGAGGACGCCAACCCGGGCGAGCAGGTCACGTCGCGTCGGAACGTCACCGCTGTACAGGGAGCCGAGGGCGCCTACCAGGACGAGGCGTTCTGCGACCGGGCGGGAGACTTGGGCGCGGTCCCAGAAGTCGCGGAGCGACGTATACGGCTGGGCGGCGACGATCCGGTCCACCTCGGCGTCGCTGATGCCTTTCACCTCGCGCAGCGAGCAGCGGATCGCCTGAGCTGTACCGCCTTCGACCCGCCACTCGCCCGCGGATGAGTTGACGTCGACGGGGAGCACGGCGACGCCGGACAGGCGGGCGTCGGCGATGATCACTCGCTTGGGGTACATGCCTGGGTCGTGGGTGAGCACGCCGGCGTAGAAGGCGGCCGGATGATGGCGCTTGAGCCATGCCGACTGGTACACGGGGATCGCGAACGCGGCGGCGTGCGCCTTGCAGAAGCCGAAGCCGCCGAACGCGGCGACCACCTCCCAGACCCGTTCGACGGTCACCTGGTCGAACCCCCGTGCCAGGGCATGGGCGCGGAACCACGGCGCGGTCCGCGCGGGACCGCCATCGGTCGACAGGTGGCGGCGGACCAGGTCCGCCTCGGCCAGGCCGCAGCCGGTCATCGTGTCGATGATCCGCAGCACCTGCTCGTGGAAGACCACCACTCCCCCGGTCTCCGCCAGGGCGTAACGCAGCCTCTCGTGCGGATAGCGCGGCTCGGCCACGCCGTGCCTGGCCCGCAGGAACGGCGTGATCATGTCGGAGCTGACCGGTCCTGGGCGGAACAGGGAGATGTCCACGATCAGGTCGGCCATGTCGCGCGGTGCCAGCTTCTTCACCAGCTCGCGCTGGCCGGGCGACTCGATCTGGAAGCAGCCAATGGTGGCCGACCGCTCGATCATCGCGTAGGTCGCCTTGTCGTCGCGGCCGATCGCGTCGATGTTGACCTGCTCGTGTGTCACGCGCCTGATCTCGGTGAGCGTGTGGGCCATCGCGGACTGCATGCGGACGCCGAGCACGTCCAGCTTGATCACGCCCGCGACCTCCGCGTCGTCCTTGTCTAGCTGGCTGAGCTGGAACCCCTCGCCGCTCGCCTGGACCGCCGTCCGGTCGAGCAGGGTCCTGTCGGAGAGCAGCACGCCGCACGGATGCATGGCGACGTGCCGCGGCAGGCCATCGAGACGTTCGGCGATGCTGAATAGAGTCGCCAGCTGTGACCCGTTGAGCCGTGTTTCATGAAGCCCCGAGCGGCGGAGCTCGGGCAGCTCGGTGAGGGCGGCCGTGATGTGCCTGGCGCGGATGTGCGGGAACGCCTTCGCGATCGCGCCGATCTCATCAGGCGGCAGCGACATCGCGGCGGCGACGGCCCTGATCGCGCTGCGCGCCCGGTAGGTCTCCATCATGGCGACGCAGGCGGTGCGCTCCGTCCCGTACGCGCCGAAGATGATCCGGTACGCCTCGAGCCGCCGCGCCGACTCCACATCCAGGTCGATGTCGGGGAGCGTGGACCGCACCGGCGACAGGAACCGCTCCATGAGCAGGCCGTGCTCGAGCGGGTCTATCGCGCTGATGCCGAGCAGGTGGTTGACGAAACTGCCCGCGCCCGAGCCGCGGATCGCGCAGCGGATGCCGGCGGCCCTGATCTTGTCCGCCACGCCCGCCACCGTGAGGAAGTAGGGGGCCATGCCGGTGGCGTCGATGATGCTCAGCTCGTGCTCAAGGCGGTCGCGGGCGTTCCTCGCGGCACGCGGCCCGCTGATGCCCGGCCTGGCGGTCGGCAGCGCGGTGCGGTAGCGGCCGTGCAGGATCGAGTGATAGCAGCGGTCACGGAGCGCGTGCTGCTGCTCGGCCGCGGTGCCGCTGGTCTCGGGCAGGTGGTGGGCGCCGACCCCCAGGTCGCTGGCCGGGTCAAGGACGCACCGGGCGGCCAGCTCCGCGGTGGCGACGAGCAGCCGGGTGACGGTGGACGCCGACCGCGGCCTGCCGCCGGGGCCGGTCATCTGCGCGGCGACGCGCTCGGCGACCGCGGCCATGTCGCCGGGGCCCGCGAGGTAGGCGAGGCCATTGTGCGGGGCGAGCCGGGGCGAGCCGAGCGGGAGCAGGTGCCGCGCGGCGTCGAGCACGTGCGCGGCGGCACTGTCGGCCGGGTCCAGGTACCTGACGGCGTTGGTGAGTGCGGCCGGCGTCCCGGTGTCGCGGGCGAGCTCGGCCATCCGCGCCGCGCGGAACGTGGACTTGCGCGCCAACTGGTCCACGATCTCGACGACGATGTCCTCACACAGGTAGTGCCAGCGGTCCAGGGCCTGCCTGGCCAGGTCAGGCCGGCGGGCGGCGACCGCCTGGCCGACGTCGCTCGCCGGGCCGAGCAAGACGATAAGGCCGGCCGTGTACTGGGCGATCAGCTCGGGGGTGACCGAAGGGGCATCCCCGCCGCCTGCGTGGGCGGCGGAGGCGTGTGCTGCGGAAACAAGGCGGCAGAGCGAGCCCCAGCCCGGGCGGCCAGTCGCCAGCAGCGTCACCCGGCCGCCGGCCGACAGCGCGAGATCGACGCCAAGAAGCGGCTTGATCCCCGCGTCGGCACAGGCCTTGACATGCTTGAACGCACCGTACAGGCCATCACGGTCGGTCAGCGCTAGCGCTTCCATGCCAAGCGAGGCCGCGCGGTCGGCCAGCGCCCGCGGTGTCGCCGTGCCATAGCGCAGCGAGTACGCGGAGGCGACGTGCAGATGCGTGAACTCCAACGTCACCGGCGTCAGTCCGCGATCGAGCGCAGCGTCCAGCTCTCGGCCGCGACGTCCCTGCGCAGCTCGTAGACGCCGACCGGCTGACCCGTGCCCGTCGACGCCGCCACCCGCCAGAACTGCAGCTCGGGCCGCGCCGGGACGGGACCCGAATCGCGCCACCAGGCGCGGTTGACTACCCAGTGCTCCTGGACCTCGCGCACGGCGTAGAGCCGTCCCCGCCACACGAACCGGGTGGGCCGGCCGTCCTCCCTCGTCTGGACCTCGACCGGTTCGCCGTACACCCTGGCCATGCGCTGCCCTGCACTTCCCGCACGCGAAGCAACCGGCGGCGCTCAGCGTGACGTGCACGCCGCCGGGCCCGCCCGGGGGAAGACGGGCGAAACCAAATGTTCGCCCGACCCGGCGAACTAATCCTCAGGGTCGAATATAAGTTCCTTCGAACATTCAGTCAAATCTAATCGTTCACCAAGAGACCCGGCAGTTACGCGGTCCAGCCGGGGATGGGATAGGCGGACATGAGATCGCGTATCTCGCCGGCGATTCGCGCCAGCGGCGCCTCGTCGTCCTTCGCGGCCGCGGTGATCGCCTCGTCCATCCACGCCGCCAACTGCGGCATGTGCTCCTCGGTCAGGCCCCTGGTGGTGATCGCCGGGGTGCCGAGTCGGATGCCGGACGGGTCGAACGGGCGGCGCTTGTCGTACGGGACCGAGTTGAAGTTCAGCTCGATGCCGGCCAGGTCGAGTGCCTTGGCGGCGGGCTTGCCCGCGACGCCCTTCGAGCTGAGGTCCACCAGCAGCAGGTGGTTGTCGGTGCCGCCCGAGACCAGGTCGTAGCCAAGCGCCGTCAGCGCGGAAGCCAGGGCAACGGCGTTGGCGACCACCTGAGCGGCATACGTGCGGAACGACGGCAGCGCCGCTTCCCGCAGCGCCACGGCGATTCCCGCGGTGGTGTGGTTGTGCGGGCCGCCCTGCAGGCCGGGGAAGACCGCCTTGTCGATGGCCTTGGCGTGCGCGGCGTCCGTCATGATCATCGCGCCGCGCGGGCCGCGCAGCGTCTTGTGCGTGGTCGTGGTGATCACCGGTGCGAAGCCGACGGGCGACGGGTGCGCACCGCCCGCGATCAGGCCCGCAATGTGCGCGATGTCCGCGACGAGGACCGCGTCCACCTCGGCGGCGATCGACGCGAACGCGGGGAAGTCCACCGTCCTCGGCAGCGCCGTGCCACCGCAGAAGATGATCTTGGGCCGCTCGCGCAGCGCGAGGTCCCGGACCTCGTCCAGGTCGATCCTGCCGGTGTCCTGCCGGACTCCGTACTGCACGGCGTTGAACCACTTGCCGCCGACCGCCACACTAGCCCCGTGCGTGAGGTGGCCGCCCATCGGCAGCGCGAGACCCATGACGGTGTCACCGGGCGAGGCGAACGCCAGGTAGACGGCCAGGTTCGCGGGCGAGCCTGAATACGGCTGCACGTTCGCGTGATCCACGCCGAACAGGGCCTCGGCCCGCGATATCGCGATCGACTCGATCGGGTCGATGAACTGCTGGCCCTCGTAGTACCGCTTGCCCGGGTAACCCTCCGAGTACTTGTTCGTCAGTACCGTGCCGCAGGCCTCGAGCACGGCGACCGATACGTAGTTCTCCGACGGGATCAGGCGGAACTTATCGGCTTGCCGGTGCGCCTCGTCGTGGATCAGCGTCGCGATCTCGGGGTCTTCGGCGTCGATCTGCGGGATGGGCGGCTGGTGCATTCAGATGACCTCCTCGTCTGGTGAAGGCTATCAACGAGCGGGCAGGTCCGGTAAACGAGACATGGGGGCGGGGGCGACGAAGCCAACGGCCCGTTCGAGCCCTTTGGTTTGCTCCCACGCTCGCACGGACAGGACACCGCCATGAGCACCACCATCATCCTCGACTGCGATCCTGGCATCGACGACGCGCTCGCGATCGCCTTCGCGGCCGGGTCACCCGAGATCGACCTCGTCGGCATCACCACGGTGGCCGGCAACGTCGGCCTGGCGAAGACCACGGCGAACGCCCTGGCGGTCGCCTCGTTCGTCGGCCTTGGCGATGTGCCGGTGACCGCCGGCTGCGCCGCGCCGATGCTGCGCCCAGCGCTCGACGCCGGCCACGTGCACGGCTCGTCGGGCCTCGGCGGCGCGGTGCTTCCCGAGCCCGCGCGCGCCGCGGAGAGCGGGCACGCGATCGACTACATCATCTCCGCGATCGCCGCGTCGCCCGGGGAGATCACCCTGGTCGCGACCGGGCCGCTGACGAACATCGGGCTCGCGCTGCGCCGCGAGCCCCGGCTCGCGTCGTGGGTGAAGGACTTCGTGATCATGGGCGGTTCCGCATCCCGCGGCAACGTGAACCACGCCGCGGAGTACAACATCTGGGCGGACCCCGAGGCCGCGTCGATGGTGTTCGACGCGGGGTGGGACGTGCGGATGATCGGGCTCGACGTCACGCTGCTCGCGCGGGCGACAAAGGCCGTCCAGGACCAGATGAGCGCCCTGGCGTCGCTCGGCTCACGGCTGCTGCTCCCGGCGATCGCGCAGTACGCGGACTCTCAGGACACGACGGGCGAGCCGCCGGTGCACGACGTCTGCGCGATCGTCTCCATCGCCGACCCCACGATCTTCACCTACACGCCCGCGCAGGTTGAGGTGGAGACGACCGGCAGGCTCACGTCGGGCATGACGGTCACTGAATTCAAGGAAATCAGTCGTCAGAACGCACGCGTGGCTACCGCAATCGACGTCGACCGCTTCTGGGGGACCGTGCTAGACGCCTACGGCTCGGTCGCCGCCCAGATTGGCTAGCCGAAAGGGCATCTCCCTGGCAACGATCGCCTCGTAGGCCTGGACGGCCTGCTCCGCCACCTCGACCAGGTCGCAGTAGCCCCACTGCTGTACGGGGACGCCCGGCGCGCGCAGCCAGGCGACATCGCTTCTGCACCAGACCGCCAGGCCGCCGACGATCGAGAGCACGGCCATGTTGGCACTCGCGTCGTCCGCGCGCACCATCGCGGCATCGAGCCCCCTGGTGCCAAGATCCTTCTCGAGCTCGGTCATCGCCTGGGCGGCCGTGGCCGGGCGCGGCTGGCAGCCGGGGACCGCCCCGGTCCGCGGGCAGGCTTGGGCGTCGGCCGCTGGCGCGGGCAACGCGAACCAGACCGCCTTGCCGCCTGCCCCCGCGCCGTCACGCTCTGCGCTATCCGGCCCGCTGCTGCGCTGCCCGGAGCCGGACAGCCTGGCCCTGGACAGGTGGTGCCCCCAGTGCCCGGCCGACAGCTCATGCACGACCTCGAGACCGCGGCCGCTCATCGCGTCGACGGGGGCACGGCGGACCGTGCGGCCTGGCACGTTGCCGCGCGCCCAGCCGGGAAGGGTGTCAAAGACCTTGCACACAAGCTCCGCGCGCGAACCGGTTCCGCGCAGGTAGAGCCAGAGCTCCGAACTGGCGGGCACGACCTGGTCCTGCCCCGCATGCAGGGTATTGGCGGCCAGTTCGCTGACCATGGTCACGCCGTCGTCGATGGCCTCTGGCTCCAGAGCGAGCCCGCTCGCTACCCGCCGAAACAGACGGCGGGCCACTCCCGCGCAGGTCGGGTCCCCCGGCAGGACCCACGAGCCGCACGCGCGGGACTGCACCATCCGCAACCCTTCATCCATATCGGTGCCTCCGGCCTCAGCCACCGTCGTGCCGTTCAGAGCCCCGTCGATCACACTGCCGGGTCTCATGACCGGCCTGATTCCGAATTTGTGAAACACAGGTTATGAGTCATGTGCGTCACTTCACAGTACTCCGCGTAGACGTCACCAAGGAAGAAGAACCGCTATCGGCAGCGCGCGCTCGCGGCTAGAAAACGACATAAAAAGCGACAAAGCTACCTACCGAAAAAGAGGAACCGTACAATTACCTATGGCTAGCGACACCTACCTATGGGAACCCTGCGGAGCCTCACATGCCGGACACCGCGCCACAATCGCGGAGTTCATAGCCCAGCGCCACTCGATTCCCATCAACCACGCAGCTGCGCAATCGCCAAGCGGGCGACCGATTTACCGTCGCACTCTGGCTAGCCGGGTCTAGGTAGGGGTAGATTTCCCGCCAGGGCTCAATGAGACAGGGCTCATGGAAAAACACGAGGGTCCCCTGGGATGTAGCCCCAGGGGACCCTCGTGCCGTGCGTCACGACATCATTGTCTTCCGGTTGTTCCGGGAGTGCGACCCCCCGCGCTCACCGGTCCCGGGTACGATCCACGGTGCGGATCGGGCCCGGGCCGACAAGCCTAGATGTCGTAACGCCCCCCTTGCACGTCCTGAAGGAAAGTTGCGAAGGCGGCCCGGCCGACGACATGCGCGCCACCCTCGGGGCGCTTGCTGTCGCGAACCGCGGCGATTCCCGGCAGGTTGGCGGCCACCTCGACGCAACCGCCGTTCTGCGCGCTGAGGCTGGCCTTGTGCCAGATGGCTTGAGACAGGTCGTTCACTAGGAGTTACTCCATTCTCTTGGCGAGTGTTTCGAGGTACACCGTGGTGTCCCCGGGTTCGAGCGCCGCGTCGCACGCGCGCTCGAACGACTGGATGTAACCGCGCACCGGGTCCGGCGCGCTGACCTCTTCGACGGAGTAGTCGGTCTCCACGAACACGATCGACGGCTCTCTGTCGGGGAAGCCGAAGATGTTGGTCATGGAGTAGATGCCGGTAGGCGGGCCGTCATCGAACCGCTGGATCCGCATCTCGACGTTGCGCCGCCTGCTCATCTGCGCCAGGTGCTCGATCTGCTCCCTGCGGTCATCGTGCATGCCCCACCGGTAAAGCAGCGAGGCCTCGGTGATCACGACGGACAGGTGCGGGGCGGTGCTGTCGGTCCGCTCGAGGATCTCCTGCCTGCGCAGCCGCGCCTGGACCCCCTTGCGCCGCCAGGCCGGCGGCCGCGCGCCCGACTTGAACTGCGCCTCCATGTACGCGGTCGTCTGCAGCAGGCCGGGCACGAGGAGCGGCATGAAGACCTGGATGGATGCCGCGTCGTTCTCGTAGCCAGGGAACTCGTTGTCGAAGATCTCGCCGTGCTCCCGCCACCACGGACGGACCCGGCAGCGCACCGCGAGTTCCTCGATCTCCTCCCGTTCCGCGCCCTCGACCTCGTAGATGCGGACGAGATCGCGGATGTCGCTCATCTCCGGCCGCTTCCACTGGTTGGCCTCGAACCTGCCCACCTTGCCGCGGCCCCAGTTCAAGATGTCGCATACATGATTAGCGGTATAGCCGGTGGTGCTCCGCAGCTCGCAGAGACGCCGGGATAGGCGCCGTTTCGCGACGGTCGCGCCATAGGCGTCATCGCTCATCGAGGCCCTCCTTACGGACATTCACGACATTTCATGGTTTAGCTGTGCAGTGCCGCGCCCGCAAGGCGTCAGCGCATCCGGTCAAACTATGGATGCAGGCATGAGCATACCCAAATTGCGAATCACATACTAGGCTTTTCACGTACGATGCCTGAGGATTCTCATGTTCTCAGGCGTAGGCGGCGGCATCGAATTCGCCGTTTCTGGCGCCGTCGATAAAGCACTCCCACTCGTTCCTGTCGAACACCAGGACCCGCCCCGCCGCGTCGCCCGCCACCCGCACGAGGACCCAGTCGCCGCGCGCCCAGCGATCGCTCAGCGGGAAGGCGACCTCGATCGAGCCATCGCCATCCCCCGACCGCTCCCAGGCAAGACCGGCGAGGTCGATGCCGAGCTCGTCCGGGGTCGGCTTGTGCTCGGTCATGGAACCCTCGCCACCGCGCAGTACAGCCAGCGGGACCCATCGCTGTCGGCGAGCGCCACGTCCTCAGCGCCCCAGAGCCCGCTGTAGGTAAGCGCCGGCTCCGCGTCGGCGTACGGCGGGACGATCTCAAGTCCGTCGAAGAAGCGCGCCACCCCGTCCTTGGAGCGGAAGTACAGGTGCTCGGTCGCCGAGTCGAACACCCGGCGGAACGCCTCGACGGCCGCGGGCGGCTTGGCGTCATCGGTCAGGTGCGACAGGGACAGGAAGCTGCCCGGCCCCAACGCGCGCACGTACCGGGACACCAGGCCCCACGGGTCGGATGAGTCGGCCACGAACATCATGACCCCGGTCATCAGCAGCCCCGTCGGCTCCGCCGGGTCAAGCAGCGAGTTCAAGGCGGGGTGACCAAGGATCGCCTCGGGATCGCGCAGGTCCGCGCAGAGCACGCTGACCGTCCCGCCCGTCTCGATGATCGCCTGGCTGTGCAGTTCGACCATCGGGTCGTTGTCCACGTAGACGACGCGCGCGTCTGGGTGCACCCTCGACACCACGTCGTGCGTGTTCCCCACGGTCGGCAGCCCAGAACCGATGTCAAGGAACTGCCTGACCCCCTGCCGGGCGATCCAGCTCGCCGCGCGCTGGTGAAATCCACGGTTCGACCAGGCCGTGTCCCTGATTTCGGGCACCACGCTCAGCAGCCGCTCCGCGGCGTTCACATCAACGTCGAAGTGATGCGAGCCGCGAAGCAGGTAATCATAGATCCGCGCCGGGGAGGGCTTGGTGATGTCGAGGCCCTCCGGAAGGCGCAGGGCCTTAGTCATCAAGGACCTCCGGGGGTGGTGAGAGCGGGTTGGCTTCAGTCTTACACGCAGGTCAACGAGGTGGAACGGGCCCGCGAAAAGATCAGCAGTTTTACCTAGCACGACCTTCACCTACTGAGTTATGATCTGCGCCCCCCAGTAGCGCGATGCGCGTCGATTGCACGGACCGCCATGCGCGGTATCCAATTCGCGCATGCTGGAACGGCCAAACGGGGCACAATGGGCGGCAGCGCCCCATCCCCAGATTCCCATCTGGGGTTGTGGCACATGACCCCAGCAAGAATGGGGTAGGGGGACCCCCCCCCAACCGGTGGTCATTAAGTCAACGATCCCGGCCCAACCCGTCGCGCCTCAGTTCGCGCATGGCTACCATGAGGCGTTAAATGTACACACGCGTATGTGCGGTCCGTCACAGGCGAGGAGTCTGAGTGTCCTGGCGAAGGGGGTTTCGAACCGGCGCGACGGCGCTCGGGACGCTGATCGTCATCGGCGGGACGGTCGCGGCGACCGGCTTCACCTGGACCGGCGGGGCCACGCGGGTCGCCAATGACAGCGGGCCAAGAGCCGGTGTGCCGCACCAGGTGAGCGAGGCCGCGCAGGACAAGGCCCTCTCCTACTGGACCGCGCAGCGGATGCTGGCCGCGGCGACGGCTTCAGGTACGAAGGCAGCGGGAACCGCCGCGCCTAAGGGGATTCCGACGGCCACCAAGTTCACCGGCTCGCCGCCCACCGGGGCCCTCTTCTATACGACGGGCGGCAAGGCGCATTACTGCAGCGCCTCCGTGGTGGACTCGACGGTGGGCGACCTGGTGCTCACCGCCGCACACTGCGTCTACAACACTAACTTCGCCACCAATGTCGAATACGTGCCCGAGTTCCACGATGGAAAGCAGCCATACGGCGCGTGGCCGGTTGTCACCATCTATGTCGCGAGCGGCTGGCAGCATTCACCACATAACCCCAACCTTGACTTCGCGTTCCTCTCGGTCACTCCCGCATCGAAGGGACCGGACATCCAGAAGGTGACCGGCGGCCTCACCATCGAGTTCACCCAGTGGTATTCGCAGAAGATCGAGGTCGTCGGGCACAACGACACCGATGCGAAACCCGTGCGCTGCGCGACCAAGAGCTTCAGGTTCCGCACCGGGCAGATGGAGTTCTACTGCCACGGGTTCTGGACGGGGACGAGCGGCGGACCGTGGATCATCGGCTACAACGCCAAGACCGGCGGGGGCAAGGTGTTCGGCGTGATCGGGGGCTACGAGGAGGGCGGCGACTACGAGTGGGCCTCCTACAGCTCCTACTTCGGTCCCGCCGCGCGCAGCCTCTTCCAGCAGGCCGAGCACCAGACGCTACCGCCGCCGCCTACTCCGTCAGCGTCACCGTCAGCAACGTCAGCGTCAGCGGCGTCGGCAACGACACCGTCGGCTCCGTCAGCTTCGGCAACGACACCGTCGGCTCCGCCCGCTTCGGCAACGTCACCGTCAGCCGCGTCAGCGTCGGCAACCTCGCCGCCGCCGCCGTCAGCTCCGGCAACGCCGTCGCCGTCGCCGTCGCCGTCGGCAACGCCAACGGTCGTGTCTACCTAGGCCGCGCCGACATCGCCGTCCCTGCGGGGCGGCGCTAGGAAGTCTAGGAAGTCCCGGGTCAGAGGACTTTGGTGCCGTACATCTCGCCCAGGGGATCGGCCAGGAGTTCCAGGCGGACGCCGTCCGGGTCCTTGAAGTAGATGGACGTGCCGCTCGCCTCGGTGTAAGCGACGCCGGCCGCGTCCAGCTTGGCCTTCAGGTAGGACCACTTCTCCTTCGTGACGGAGATGGCGATGTGGTTGATGTTGCCGAGCGTCTCCAGGTACGGGGCTAGGCCGAGGCCGGGGAAGTCGAAGAACGCGAGCAGGTTCCCGTTTCCCACGTCGAAGAAGAAGTGCGTAGACCCCTTGTAGTCCCTGTTGCCGAAGAGCTCGGTGAGCGGGAACTCCAGGATGCCCTGGTAAAACTTGATCGTCTGCTCGACGTCAGAGCAGATCAGCGCGGCGTGATGGATGCCGCGCGCGGAGGTCGCCGGCCGGTCTGGCGTGATGTAGGCGGCCTCAAGGCGTGCTCTTTCCGCCTTGATCGCGTCCAGATCGATCTCTGTCATTGAGGGCCTCCAGCCATGCACGGTCCGTTCCGTATGACCTTGTATTTGAATCTTAAAGGATGCGGAGCTCGACGCTGATGTTGCCGCGGGTCGCCCTTGAGTAAGGACAGACCTGGTGCGCCGCCTCGGCGAACTCGCGTACCTTGTCCCGCTCCATGCCGGGGACGTGGATGATCAGCGTCACGACCAGGCCAAACGCGTCGCCATCGGGGCCGATGCCGACCTGCGCGGTCACCGTGGAGTCGCCGAGCGAGGCGTGCTCGCGGCCCGCCACCAGACGCAGCGCGCTGTGGAAACAGGCGGCGTAGCCGGCCGCGAAAAGCTGCTCGGGGTTGGACCCGGCGCCGGTGCCGCCAAGCGCGGGAGGAAACGCGAGATCGAGGTCTATCCGCTGGTCAGAGGAGGTGACATGGCCGTTGCGACCGTCGCCGGTCGAGGTCGCCTCGGCGGTGTACAGAACCTTGTCTGGCATAGCTCAAACCCTATCGCGGCGTGGTCGCGCGGGCGAGGCTGTCCGGTACGTGACGGATCGGATCCGTGACGGTCCGAAGCCATCCCGGCGTTCGGTATATTGATACATACTTCCCCTCTCTCGCAGACTGCGACCTACGCGTGGCCGATGCGTGACCTTTACCATGCACAATGGTCATCATGCGCCGGTAGCTCAGACGGATAGAGCGGCTGCCTTCTAAGCAGCGGGTCGCGGGTTCGAATCCTGCCCGGCGCGCACAGTATCTACGCAGCGTAGAGCTTGTTTCATCGCTCCGTAGCTCAGCGTTTTCACTTGGTCTGCCGATCGCGTGCCCGTTGCGTGCCCGTTGCCTTGGACTTGCGGAGCGCGGCCCTGGCGTTCTTGCCGACCCGATCGGCTATCGTTCGCTGGCGTTCGGCGGAGCTGTGGAGGTAGATAAGCGCGGCCCGGGTGGAGTCGTGGCCCATGCGTTCCATCAGCTCACGGATGTTCGCGCCCGCGTCGGCCGAGAACTGGTTTCCGCTGTGGCGCAGGTCGTGGAAGTGGACGCCTTCCAGGCCGACCGTCTTGAGCGCGGGCATCCAGGCGCGGCGGTAGAAGTTGCTGTGCCGTAGTGGCTTCCCGTCCGGGCTGGTGAAGACGAGCACCGCTGACGGGCCGAGGCCATCCAGGCGCTTGCGGAGATCGGGCGCGATGAGATCGGCGAACGGGACGACCCGGCGACCTGCCTTGGACTTGGGCGGCCCGAACGAGTGGCCGCCGCCTGGCAGGTAATCGATCTGGCGAGTTACCCGGACGACGCAGGCGTCTAGGTCGATGTCTTCGGGGCTAAGCGCGGCGAGTTCGGCCCAGCGGAGGCTGGCGAAGGTGGCCAGCAGGACCAGCGCGCCGTAGCGCGGCCCGATGGCGTCGGCCAGGGCGAAGACCTGAGCCACGGGCAGGACTGGGCGTTCGGGTGAAGTCTCCTTGTCGGCGCCCTTGACCCGGCATGGGTTGGCGCGGATCAGCCCGTCATCGAGCGCGGTGTTGAGGATCGCACGGAGCAACCGGTATGCCTTGGCCGCGGTAACCTCGCTGACCCCGGAATCGAGCAGCGTCTTACGCCAGCGGCGGACCCGGGCGAGGGTGACGCTGGCGATGGTGACCGCTGCGAAGTGCGGCGCGATGTGAGCGCGAAGCAGGTAGCCGTAGAGCCTGACGGTCTTGGGCCGAAGGCCGGGGCGTTCCGCGATCCACGTCGCGCCGAAGTCTGCGACCAGAACGGCGCCCGCGTCTGGGTCGATCCAGTCGCCCCGCCTGATCTCGGCTTCCTTCATCGTCAGCCAGACATCGGCGTCGGTCTTGGTGGCGAAAGTCTCCGGCGCGGCCCTGTCTGTGCCGTCAGGCCCCGGATAGCGTGCCTGATAGCGGCCCGATGGAAGTCGCCGGACCCGGCCGAATCGTCGTTTGGCAGCCATAATGCGGCATCTCTCTTTCTCTTGGTTGTGATGGGCTGGACGAGCCCGGCCGCGATGAACTCGCGAAGCGCGGACTCGGGTATCCGGACATGGCGTCCGACTCGGACGAAGCGAATGCGCCGCTCGGCGATCAGCCGACGCGGGAAGCGTTCGGATGTCCGGAGTGCTCCGGCGGCTTCCGCCACCGTAAGTAGCCGATCTGACATTCCGCCGGTCATGCCGCCTCCTCCCCCGTTGCCGAAAGATCTTTAGGCGGTGGCTGGCCTTGGGCGCGTCTTCGGGCTTCGTCGAGCGCTTGCTTCCAGCGGATGCGGTCGGCTACGACGTGGAGGAGTCGTTGCGCGGTGGGCATGTGGTCTTGGTCGCTGGGGGTGACGGGTTCCCAGGTGTAGCGGGTGGGGTCGGTTGGCGGGATGCCGAGGGTTTGGGTGAGCCAGTTCTTGCGGTCGGCGCGGTGGTCGGACAGCGTTTTGCCGGACCATTTGCGGGAGACGAGGACGCGGCGTCCGGCGTAGCCGAGGTATTCGCGGCGGTGGGCTTTGCCCTTGCAGTTGCCCGGCCGCATGCCCTCCTTGGCGTTTTTCGGCTGTACGCCGTAGCGGAGCCAGTTCGAGCAGGTCGGCGAGCATGGTTCGAAGCGGAGCGCGTCGGCGAGCCGGTCGACGTGGCGCACCTGGTCGCCGTTCTCGGCGCGGTGGCAGTCGGCGACGTGCTTGGTCAGGTACTTGGTCAGGTAACCGACGCACCGGCTTGCGTCTTTGGACCCGGACAGGACGCCTTGCGCGTCGAACCGGTCGCCGAACCGGGCGACGTGCAGCGGATTGGCGTCGGGGCCGATCGCGTCTAGTGCCTCGTCCCAGGTCGGCAGGATCTCGCCCGTGTCCGGGTCAAGGTAGGTTGCCTTGTCTTCGTCCCAGATGGGCAGGTGGGCGCCGTCGAAGCGCACCGTGTCGGTGGATGGCCACCACACTTGGTGGTAGGTCGCGGCGATGACTTCGCGGAGTTCAGCCCTTGAGATGGTGCCGCGTATCGCGATGTGGACGTGGGGCGCGAGGCGGCGCTGTGGCTCGATGGCGGCGAAGTACTGGATGTCATAGCCGCAGTAGCGGCGCAGGTTCTGGATGAACCGGTCGAACAGCGCGGCGAAGTGCAGCGCGTCGCGGGCCGCCGAGGTGTAGTCGTACCTGTCGGGGTCTACCGGCGTTCCGTTGCTCGTGACGCGTCCGTAGGACGGGCAGGTCAGCGTGATGAACAGGGACGGGCGGAAGGTCTTGCCGTCCGGCGTTGTGTAGGTCTTGCCGACCGTCCGCGGGTCGGGATTGCGGCGTGGCAGCGGCGGGGCATCCTGTCGGCGCCGAGTCGTGCGGTAGCGGCGTTCCGGCCGCGCCGGGAGCACGTTCCCGCGCATCCCCGCGGTGTTGATCTCGCCGTCGAGTTCCGCTAGATCCTCGTCCCAGCCGGTCATGTCGTCGCCGCAGGCCTCGTCGGCGTCGCGCATGGCCTGGGCGTCGGCGCGCTTTTCGACCCACCATTTCTGGTCGTCGGTGGGGTCGTCGGGCTCGATGACCGGTTCGTGGTCGAGGTGCCAGCCTTCCCGACACTGCGCGGCCCGCAGGTTCTTGGCCCGTTCGGCGCATGACGGGCAGACCGAGGCGAGGGTGTGCCCGCATGGCACCAGCACGGGTTCGGTTGCCCCGGTGGCCAGGTCGGTGCGCCTTAGCTGGACCGGGCGGACACAGGCGCCGTGCTCGACCGCCAGGTCCTTGACCACGTCACGGGCCAGCGGCATCGACAGCCGCTCGGCCCTTGTCCCCTTCCGCTCACTGCCGTTGATCACCCGGCATCACCCCCGCATCCGGTGGCGGTGGTGGTATCGTGGCTGAGATCCCAGCGTTCGGACCAGCCGCACAGCCGGCACTCGGCCACCTGCACGGGTTCGCCGTGGCCGACGATGAACAGGCCGGTAGCGCAGACCGGGCACGGCTCATCGGTCCGCCAGACCGCCGGTTCGCTGGTTACTCCGTCCACGGGCCACCGTCCGCGTCTTCGTAGTGGTCGGCCGCCGTTTCGGTCATGTCGCGGATGTCGTCGTCGGAGACGTACGCGGCCCGGACCCGGACCACGTGCGGTGACCCTTCCAGCCGGACATAGCCGACCCCGGCACCGGTTGCCGGGAGCGGGGATATCTCGTCGGCGACCGCGCCCCGGTCGCGTGCCCCGTCGCCGAGCACCATGTCGACCTGATCGGATTCATCCAGCCGCAGCGCGATGCGGGTGGGGAACAGGTTCCGGAGGCTGATCACGTCCTTGCGCGGGTCTTGCAGCGCGCCGACCACGCAGACCCCGACCGACCGGCCCTGAGACGTCAGGGTGGCGATCGCCGCCTCAGCGCGCTTTCTCAGGTCGCGGTCGGGCTGGTAGGCGGTCAGGAACGCGAGTTCGTCGATGAGCACGACGAGGAACGGGAACGCGGCCGAGGGGGTGAAGGTGCGGGTGACGCCGCCGAACTGCGTCGCCCGCTCGTGCATCTCGGTCACGGCGTCCTCGAGGAGCCGGACCATTGCGTCGGCCTGGTCGGCGTAGCGGGTGAACAGGTCGCGGCCGAAGGACAGTTCCATCCGCTTGGGATCGATCGCCCACACCCGGACCCAGCCGCCGAGGATCGCGGGCAGCATCGCCCGGACCGCTGACCAGATCACCGAGCCCTTGCCCGAGCCGGTCGCCCCCGCGATGAGCACGTGCGAGCCGAGGAGCCGCAGCAGCCACGGCGACCCATCCTCACAGCGACCCACCGGCAGACCGGCCAGGTTCACCGCCGGGTCGACCGGCAGCGCGGGGATGGGGTCGGCGAGGGTATCGGACCGGACGAACTCCAGGACCACCGCGCCCGGCCGTGCGTCGCGGACCCGGCATAGCTGGGCGCCGAACGCGTGGGCCAGGTTCGGCGTCCGGTCGGCGAACGCGTCCGGAGCTTGCCCGGTCACCAGGCGGACGGTTACCAGGTCCACCGACCCCGCCGCCCGGACGCCGACGAGGACCGGCACCAGGACCCGGCCCCGGTAGGACGGAGCCAGCCCCGCCAAGGTCATGGCTGCCTGCCAGCGGCGCCGGTAGTACAGCGACCGCCAGGCATCGCGCAGCGGAGCTGTGACGAACCGGGCGAACCACCGCGGCCACAGCAGGTAGACCAGCGCCACGTCGGTGGCGATGAAGCCGATCAGGGCGACCACGGCAGGCCACCCGAGCGTGACCCAGGTGAAGGCCAGCAGCCCGCATATGAGATCGAGCAGCGGATGCCGGAGCACGAACCAGACCAGCCACCAGGCCAGTCGGACGAGCTGCACCGCCCAAATCACCACATGCGGTGTCTGGTAGACCGGTGAGCGCCAGACGGGGACGGCGAACGGGTCGGGGTTGTCGACCTGGGCGAGCGGCTGACCCGCCACCGGCCGGTTGAAGGAACTCATATGATCAAGACCTCTCCAGGTTGTGAGGACCGAGGGAGAACCGGGGGCGGCCGGAGCTGCGAACTCCAGCCGCCCCGCCTGTCATTTGCTCAGGCCGAACCGTCGCTGTCGGCCTTGCTGCTTCCGTTGTCGTCGGTGTTGGCCTGCGCGGCGTAGAGCCGCTCCATCTCAGCGGCGAACAACTGCGCGTCCAGGACCATGGCCCGCGCGAACTCGACCGCGGCCTTGTCAGCGATCCGGTTCGGAACCGAGATCGTGACCGCCGACCGCCCGGCCGCAATCGCGAAGATCGGCGCCCGGTCCTGGTAGGTGTGGCAGTACGTCCGCCAGTCCCCGCCCACGTGGTAGGAGAAGTTCGAGAACGAGTCGCGGTCGCCGTCACTCATGCCGCCGCCTCCCGCCCGCTATCGCCCGGACGCCCGGACGGACGCCCCGGTGACCGCACCCCGGTCGCCTTGAGGGAGTAGCCGAGCCGCCCGGCCTGCGTCACGTACGGCGTGACTGTGAGCCCGGTGAATTCCACCGGCACGAACGGCACCCCAGCCGGGCCAGTCGGCAGCACCGGCTGAACCTGCGCGGGCACCTTGATCTTCACCGTCCGGGTACGCGCCGACGCGTCGCCGTCGATGACCTCCACCGTCCACAGCGGAAGCCCGGACACCTTGTCCTTGGACTGCACGAACCGGCCGTTCGTCGATGCGTCGAAGTCCCGCACCGCCTCGAAGCCGCCCGCCGCGTACACCCCGGCCGGGAACACCTGCCCGAACTCGACCGGGATCGGACCTTGTAGCGCCATGTATCCTCCATCGAATCTGACTGCTTGGCCACTTGATTAACCAAGTGATGTCAACGATAAGCCGCAATAGCTTGGTTAGTCAAGCAATCAGGACATTGGAGACAGTGCGGACTATCCGACCTGGTAGGCATCTTCGAGCTCGTGCCGGTCGCCGGGCATGACGACCTCAAGGACCAGCACCGGAGTGCCGGAAACGTCGCGGCCGGTCACGTAAAGAACGAGCATCGCCGCCGTCTTGCCGACGCCGAGAAGCTTAGTTTCCTGGCTGGTCGGGTGCCGGGCAACGACTTGTTCCACGACGTGATCGATGCGGATGCTCTTTCGCCGGGCGAGATGCGCGCGGACCCCGCCGGGAAGCGAGCCGACGCTGGCCAGGTCGGTGCCGTCAGCGAGCGCCGAGGGAACCCACCACGTGACGATCTCGGACGCCTCGCCCTCGTGGCGAACCAGTCGCCGTCTTGCGAGCGCGTCCGCGCCGTCTGGCTGGCCGAGCAGCGCGGCGACTCGCGCAGGCGGAGCACTCACGCCAGCGTCGATCAGGTCGCCCGACTCCCCGGACTCGTCACGGTTGAGTGCCTCTTCGCCCGGCCGTTGCGCGTCAAGACCGGCTAGGGCCGGGCGCCCCCGGACGAAGCTGCCCTTGCCCTGCTGGGTGTCGATCCACCCGTCTTGCCGCAGCAGTCGCAGTGCCCGGACGACGGTCGGGCGGGCAATCTGGAACTCATCGCTGAGCTGATGCTCACTGGGCAGCATCGAGCCCGGGGGATACTCGCCCGACTCGATGCGCCGCTGAATCTCGGCGACCACCTGCGCGTACTTGGGCGGCGTGTACTCATATGGCATGAAGGTGCCTTACTCAAGTTACCTGGCTACTCAAGCAGCCTACTGCCCGGCCAGCCCAGTGTCACTCCCCGGCTAGATCCCAGCGGCCTCTCAGGGACCGCGCCCGCACGGGAGTTGCCAAGGCCATCGGCACCGGGGGTGGCGGTGCCGATGGCCAGCTTGTGTCAGGCTTTGATGCCCACGCCGCCATAGCAGGCGATCCTTGACCTTGTTTGCCCAGAGGGATTCCACCAGGCGTTGATATCGCCTACCGGGCCGACTAGCTCAAGTCCGTCGAAGAACTGCGAGACCTCAGCCAGCGTTCGCATGGTGAGCGGTGAGGATGTCCTGCTGTAGGCATCCTGCACCGTCTTAATCTGGTCGGCGTCCGCGTCATCGTCCGTCGCGTGCGAGATGATGAGGCAGCTTCGCGGCGGTATCGCCTGCTTGATGGTGTTCACGACCGCATAAGCCTCGGGGTGGCGCAGGAAATGCAGGACGGCCACCAGGACGATAGCGACCGGCCGGTCAAGATCAATGATCTTCCGCAATTCCGGATTATCTAGAACTTCCTGCGGTTCTCGGAGGTCACCAGCCAGGGCGATCACCTTGGGATCTCCCTTCACCAGCACTTCAGCATGGTTCACGACAACCGGATCGTTATCAACGTAGGCAACGCGGGCAAGCTCATTCGCGGCCTGCGCGATCTCATGAGTGTTTACTACCGTGGGCAGCCCGGAGCCAATGTCAATGAACTGTTCCACCCGGCACATGGCCGCCCATCTCACGGTGCGCGTCAAAAACTCGCGGTTATCGCGGGCGTGAGCAAACGCTTCCGGCGACTTCTCCATAATCTCGTCCGCCGCGTCGCGGTCGGCCTGGAAATGAGTTTTCCCTCCCAGCGCGTAGTCATACATCCTTGCCACGTTGGGCATGGAAGGATCAAATTTCTGCATTCTCGGTATTCCGTTCGTCTTGAATTCACTGGGTATTAGCTCTCAGCTCGGAAGCAATAAAGTCAGAGAGCCGCTGGGGAACGACGGCTACCGAGCCGTCGCGCCAGACGACCAAGATGCAGACAGGATCAGGTCCTGGCGCCGTGTAGTCGGGTTCACTGGCGGGCGGAAGCGCCGTCCGGCGGCGGGCATCGTAGAGCCGCAGCAATTCCCCGTCAGCGCTGAGAGCGTCGTCGGCGCGTTCCCAGAACCGGCGCCCCTGCCAGGTACGGCCCGTCTCGGCGTGCCCCACGGTGGTCACCGAGTAACCGGTGATGGCCGCCAGCCCGGGTTGCGTCAGGCCGACGTCGTGTCGACGGGCTGCGAGCGCGGCGGACAGGTCTCTGGTGGCGCTGGCGATCGACTGATCGGGGTCCGGACTGCTGGCCGCGACGCGTGCCCGCGCGCTGGGACTGGCGCCCGGTACCAGAGTCCCGTTCTTAATCAGCGTGAGAAGCGCCTTACGGCAGGTGATCGTGGAGAACCCGGTTGCGCGGGCGAGTGCCGCTGCGCTCGGCGCGGGCGAGCCGGGTTTCAGCGTTCCGTCCGCGATCTGCGCGCGGACGATACCGGCCGCCTGGGCAGCCTTGGTCAGGGTCATGATGCGGCCTGCTGCGGCGCGCATGCCAGCGGTGCCCAGGTGACGCACCCGTCCCGGAGCCGGGCATTCCATGCCTGGCCGGTGGGCTTGTAGCCGAACGTCAGGGTGCTGACCCCGAGGGCGAGGGTGGCTGTTTCGACACGGGCGGCAGTGGCCTGCCCGGTGATAAGGACGGCCCCGGCATCCCGGCGTGCCCGCGTCTCGCTGTCAGTCACCCCGCATGCAGTGCGGACAGGACCGGGAGCAGCCCATAGCCACACGATCACCGGAGATCACGGTCCTTGGCCGTGGCCGTCCGATGCGCGCATACCGGCTGTTCAGGCAGGATGCGCATAGTTCACTCGCCTGCCTGCGGGAGCAGCATGTAAGCGATCTTGAAAGCAGCCGCTTCAACATCAGAAAGGCGCGCGATCCGGTCGCCCCAGGACCACCAGAACCACCACACGCTGTCATCTGCTGGCGCGGCTACAATCGTCTCGCCCGCACGCGGCATCGCAAGATTAACGACGTGAAGGTTCGGGGTCGCGCCGTCGCTCATTACGCGGGTCTCGAAATCACGCTCCGCCAGCTCGCTTGCCAGCGCTTCGATTTGCGCGACCGCTTCGCGGGCAGCGTGTGCACCGATGATGGCCATGTCTAAGCCCTCGCCGCGCGTCCAGAGCCGCCGCAGTCGAGGCACAATCGCCGGGCAGGTTCTGCCGTGCCCCGGATCAGGGTTCCCGTCACCAGAGTCCGCCGGGAACGGCGGACCTTCCATCCATATCCACGGCATGACGGACAGCCAGCCGTGCCAGCTCTGCGTGCGCCTCTCATGCCTGCAAGCGTCACGGAATCACGAACCACAGCCCATACCACGCCGGTATCCCGACTCTGGATATATGCTCGCAATCGGTGACGCCGCATTAACGCATGGAAACCATCTCGACGGAGGGACAGAAAACGAGATGCCCGGTCGCGCCAACGACCTGATCGTGATCCCGGATTCGTTCTGGGAGCGACCCGAGACCGTCGCAGCCTTGCGCGAGCGAGAGATGGGCCGATTCTTCGCGCTCATCCAGCAGTACACCGGGGCAAGCCAGACTCAGATCGGCATGGCGTGCGGCGGCCTGCCGCAAGGCAAGATCAGCGACATCATGCGGGGCGTCGGGGAAGTCAAATTCCTTACCCTGTTCGAGCAGATCGCGGACGGCCTGAAAATGCCTGACTCCGCACGCATCGCCGTTGGCCTGGCCCCACGAGCTCCAGTGCCCCAGCCAGCAGCCCCGAAGCCGCGAGAGCCCATCCCGCCAGGGGATGCACACTCGGCCTTGCATGCGCCCGGCATCTCCGATCCGCTTAACCTCGATAGCGGGGACGAGCAGGAGGACGACGAACAGGTGCGACGCCGAACCTTTGTCGGGCTGACCGGAGCAGCCATGCTCAACACGATGTTCACCGACACACCAGCCGATGCGCTGCTGATCAAGGCAGAGCCATTCGCGCCCGTCCTTGCCGGGCACACCGCCAGCACCGCAGGCGAATCACTGGACCAGGCCCCGGACATCGGGGCGCTAGCGGTTGCCGTCGACAACGCACGCCGCCAGTACCAGGAATGCCATTACTCAGACTTGATCAGGCATCTTCCGGCGCTGCTAGCGCGCTTGCACGCGGCATGCCTGGCCCTTACCGGCGACGCGCAGAGCCGCGCGTTCGCGCTATCCGCCGATGCCCACCATGTCGCCTCCGGCCTACTGCTCAAGCTCGACGACCAGGGCCTGGCTTACCTTGCCGCCGACCGCAGCATGCGCGCCGCCCAGACCAGCGGCGATCCGGTCACCGTCGCCGCCAGCGCCCGCATCATCACCCACACCCTCATGAGCGGCGGCCACCTCGAAACGGCGATCACGACCGCCAGCGGCCACGCCGCGCGGCTTGACCGGGATAGCCCCGCGCATACCCCCGAGTCGCTATCGGTCTACGGGTCGCTGCTGCTGCGCGGCGCTATCGCAGCAGCCCAGCACGGCAACCGCGGCACCGCCTACGATCTGCTCGGCGAAGCCGACGGCGCCGGGGAACGGCTCGGTTTCGAGGGCAATCTGCGCTGGACCGCGTTCGGCCCCGCTAACGCGAAGATCCACCGCGTGAACGTCGCCGTCACGCTCGGCGACGCGGGAACCGCCGTGGACGTCGCGCGGGGAATCGACCCAACCGCAGTGACCGTCACCGAGCGGAAAGCATCGCTGTATGTCGACACCGCCCGCGCGTTCCTCCAGTGGGGCAAGCACGAAAAGGCATACCTCGCGCTGCGGGCCGCCGAGGAAACCGCCCACGAGGAAGTCGCCGACCGCCCGTCCGTTCACCGGGTCATCCGCGAACTGCTCACCTCCGCGCCGCCCAGCATCCGCCGTGACGTCGAGGAGTTCGCCGCTCAGATCGGGGTTTCACGGTGACCGGCAGCACGCCCGTCCGTGTCCTGTCCATCGTCGTGTGCGGGGCAGGCCCCGCCAGCGCCATCGCCACCTTCGTGAACCTCGCGCTCGAACGAGGCTGGACAGTCCAGGCCATCGCCACCCCCGCCGCACTTGAATTCTTCGACCAGGACGCCATCGAGGCACTCACCGGCAGCCCGGTCCGCAGCCAGTACAGCCCGCCCGGCTCACCCCGGTCACGGATACCGGACGCGATCGCCGTCGCCCCGGCCACGTACAACACGATCAACAAGTGGGCGACGGGGGCCAGCGACACCTACGCGCTTGGCGTGCTTGCCGAGCAGACCGGCATGGGCAAGCCGATCGTCGTGCTTCCCTTCGTCAACGCCGCACTCGCCAGCCGCGCCCCGTTCCAGCGCAACGTCGAGTCGCTGCGCGCCGAAGGCGTAACCATCCTGCTCGGCCCAGGGGCAATCGAGCCGCACCAACCGCACACCGGCGGATCGCTGATTGACAGCTACCCGTGGCACCTCGCACTCGACCAAGCCGACAAAATGACCGGCGCCAGCCAGCAGGAGCGAACCGCAGGCGTTAACCGCGGCCCTTCATGAGGACGCGCGACAGTGCCACCAGAGACCCCGCGTTCCAGATGTCTCCCGACTCGATCATCTGCGGGACCGACGCCAGCGGCACCCATTCCACCCGCGCCGCCTCGCTCAGGCCGGTCGGGTCACCGACCCGACCCGGATTCCTGCCGACAAAGGCGAAATGCTCCGCATCGATAATCCCCGGCATCGGCTGGAACGTACCCAGGTGCTCGACATCCCCCGCACGATAGCCGGTTTCCTCTTCCAACTCCCGAACCGCCGCGTCGACGGGTTCCTCGTCCGCGTCGACTAGGCCGCCGGGCAGCTCCCACCCCCAGCGATCGGGTACGAACCGGTGACGCCACAGCAAGAGCACCTGGTCGTGATCGTCCAGCAGGACCATGATCGCCGCCCGGTGCAGCCGGACCACGTGATGCCAGTGCAGCTCACCGCCAGGCAGCTCAACGTCAACCTGCCCGACCCACACCCACGGGCTCTCGTAAATAACCCGTTCCCCGAACGTCCGCCATCGCCCCGTTTCATCACCCTTTGCGCCCATCACGCTCTAGACAGTAATACCTGCCACACGCACACAGAACCGTCTCAGCCAACGACGTTCAGTTACCGCAGCTAGCATGCGCGACTGCATCCATACTGTGTCCGCACTGGCGCCGTGACAACTTTCTCTACGCCGCCAAGGGCGCGCCTGCGGCACGCCGTGCGCAGGCAGGGATCAGAGATGGAGACGCGAAGTGCCGGAGAGGAATACGTGAGGGGGCGAGCATGACCGCCAGGGCCAGGGCCTCAGCGGGAATGGGTGGGGGTCTGCTCTTGCCCGGCAAACCCATTGGCACCTGTCAGGTTGGACGGAGCAGAGGGGAACGCGGTGCGGCGACCCGGGATTCCTCACCCATCGTCTGCGTTCCGTCGAATATCGTTTCTTTTAATATCGACATCTTCATTTCTAATAGAGGTAACGGCGCGGGGGTAGCCGGTTATTTGATTACCCGAGATGCTGCCGCCTTTTGAGTCTTGTACATGAATGGCGGATTCGGGTACGTATTCCCCTGACCTGCGCGCCCTTGCCCGGAGCCGCTTTAGGCTGTTGGTTGTTTTCTTCATAAAAAATCCTTTGATGAGCATTGCGGCACCAAGAATACTTAGGGCTATGCCAAGGATTCCCCATACCGAAAAGAAATCCTGGCTTTTATTGGTGGCCTGAAGACATATAAAGGTTACTCCGCATACAGCCGCCGATCCGCCCACTGCGAGCCACCGGTCGTAAGAAGGTAGGCTCAAGTTACGTCCTTCCACAAAGAACCCTTCCGGCTATGTTACCGTTCCAGAACCGCAAATCATCGCCGTGCCGTCCGCGTGTCAGAACCAGATATTAGCCGGAGACGTCGAGCGACTTCCCACGGCGGCTCGCTCCGCGCTCCGCGCTCCGCGTGCCGCCGTGCGGCCCGGCCCGGCGCGCCGGGCCGGGCCGCCTCTCCGGGCCGACCCGCCGCGCCAGCCAGTCCGCGCGCAGGAGACGAGCAGCACCAGGACGACAGCAAGAACGTCTCACGGTGCCGAGGCCGGCGCATTCTCGCACCCGATCGTCCAGTCCGCTCCAGCAACTGGGCTCATTAACCGCGAAATGAAGCGCCCGCCCACGCGTGCGCCGTTAGGCTCACAGCATGCTATGGCTGCCCCTGACATGCCGAGGTGGATTGCTTGACCAGTGATCAGGTCATACGGCTCATAAGTGCTGTCGCCCAGTTGTTCGGCGTATTTGTATGGCCAGCGGTCCTTTTGTTTGTTGTTGTGCAGTTTCGTGCTCCGCTCACAGAACTATTCAAGAACGCGGGGCAGTTCAGTCTTAAGGGTGCAGGATTCGAGGCATCTATAACACGACAACGTGAGGAAGCTGTTGCGGCCCTAGGTGCTGCTGTGGCCACGCGAGGAGTCGATAGCAACGATACAGAGGTATCTCCTGACCTGCAAGAAGTTGCTAATGCCTTGCCTTCTCCGCGAAATCAGCAACGCATACAGGACTCATATGTCTTGTGGGTGGATGACAGGCCAGATAACAACAGCTATGAGCGGCAGGCCCTTGAGGCGCTTGGCATACGAGTAGACATCAGTACGTCAACCGAGGATGCCCTAACCAGGATTCGATGGCGCAGCTACGACATGATAATTTCGGACATGGGGCGTCCGCCTGACGGGAGAGCTGGGTACACGCTACTCGATGAACTTCGGGCGCGAGGTGATGAGACCCCGTATTTCATCTACGCGAGTTCTCGTGCACCGGAGCACGTCGCCGAGGCCCGCAAGCATGGGGCCGTGGGATGCACGAACTCAGCTACGGAACTCGTAGAGACCGTTACGAAGGTACTTTCCGCTAGGCCCCGAATCCGCCGTTAACCCAACCCAGCGTCCTATGGTGTCCTCCTCGCTGCCAATCGTCCCGGTCACGAACACAGCGGCAAGAGCGCCTACAGCGTCGCTACGCGATCGGCTACGCCGACTCTTGACCCCGCGCCCGCTCCCTGGGAAATCGGCACCTACGAGAAGGACGGGGGAGAATAGGCAGCGTGAATGTGCCGGGATGCCTCGGATGCGACCTCCTTGCGGGGAGACGGGATATGCCAGGAGGCGTCGTTTGCGAAACCACAGCGTGGGTGGTGAATCATGTCGTTGGTTCGATGAACCTCGGCACCCTGGTAGTCAGCCCGAAGGATCACGTTGTTGCCATTGCGGATCTCGATGACACGGCGGCTGCGGAACTCGGCCCCGTTTTGCGGGATACTGCCCGCGTCGTCGAGGCACTCTGTCAGCCGGAGCAGACTTACGTGTGCCTGTGGTCTCACGGCACGAGTGCACGTAAGCACCTTCATATTGCTGTACAGCCAGTGACCACAGAGGTAGTGGCCAGCTATGGTGGCCTGCGTGGTGAGCAACTCCAAGCCCAGATGATGGCAACCGGGATCGCGCCCGATGCCGCTGAGATAGAGCGGTTCTGCGAGCGGGCACGCACGCTGTTTTGCACGGTGGTCAGGGCAGGGGGCGACGCAGACAGTGCATGACTTTGCTAACGCGGATGCTAACAACAGGTCTGGACGATCATGGACGGGCGTGGATTGAGAGAACGCCAGGAACGCCGCCGAACTGGGGTCTGGGACCGGCGTGGACGATGGTGGACATGTCTCGTCTGACTCGTAATGCGTCGCTCATGGCGAGAGTTGGCAAGCTGATCCGTTGCCGAACTGAGCCGTATTTGATCAAGGCGGCGGCGCAAGCCCCGCCGCGCGCGGACGCGCATGCGGCGGGCGTGCGGCCTGGCGGCCGGTCCCGCCACGACGCGCCGCGCAGCTGACGTGCTGCTTGCCACTGCTGCGCCTCTGCTCACACCATCAGCGCGGCCAAATTCTCACGCACCACTTTCGTGTTCGGGTGGTCGGCGCCGAGCACCCGCTCGGAGTCGGCGAGCGTCCGCTCATACAGCGGGATCGCCTCAGCCGTCCGCCCCGCACCCTGGTAAGCCCCCGCGAGATTGTTCCGCGATGTCAGGGTGTCGGGGTGGTCGACGCCCAGCACCCGCTCGCGGTCGGCGAGCGTCCGCTCAAGGAGCGGGATCGCCTCAGCCGTCCGCCCCGCACCCCGGTAAGCCCCCGCGAGATTGTTCCGCGATCCCAAGGTGTCGGGGTGGTCGACGCCCAGCACCCGCTCGGAGTCGGCGAGCGTCCGCTCAAGGAGCGGGATCGCCTCGGCCGTCCGCCCCGCAGCCCGGTAGGCGTAGGCCAGGTTAACGCAGGCAGACAGTGTGTCCGGATGGCTGGTGCCCAGCAGCCGATCGCAGTCAGCCGCAAGTGGCTCCGCAGCGAGGATAGCCAGCCCCGTGCTGTCGCCGAGCATGTTCAGCAGGTACACCGACCGCAGCCGCAGCCCCAGCAGGCCCGCAGGCATCTCCCCGGCAAGTACATCCGGGTAAGCGGCCAGGCAGGCCACGACGGCGCTCACCTGCCCGGCCAGGTCGCGGACCCCGGCAGGATCACGCCACGCCTCGCCGAACCCGCTAGCCACGCCCGCCAGCACCCGCACCGCGTCGTCTAGCACGGCCGACAACCTGCCATCAACGGCCAGCCGCTCCCGCTCCACCCGCATCACCAACCGGTGCGCCACCACCGACTCATCATCGACCGTGAATCCCAGCAGCGACGCGTCCGCCAGATCCCCCACGCCCGCGTCCACCTCCACCTCCTCAGCCGGGCCATCTCCCGAAAACCCGGCGGCGGCCAGGTGCAGCAGCCGGCGCGGTACCCCGGTCTCCGCGAGCACCGCCACCAGGCCCATCAGGCGGATGCGCACCCCCGACGGGTCACGGGTCTCTACCGCGCGCACTGACAGCAGGATCGCCTCGGCCAGCCGGTAAGGATAGGCGTCGCCCTCCGCCCGCCGCAGGTAATGCGCCACTGGCAGCGCCCGCAGCCGCCCCAGGTACGTGCCGTACGAAAGATGCTCCCGGGCGATCAGCGCCGCAGCCTGCGCCAGCCCCAACGGCAAGAACCCCAGCTCCTCCGCTAGTTCCCGCGCACCCGCCTCATCATCCAGCCCGGTCCGCTCCGCCATGAACGCCAGCGCCTCGCCCTCGCTGAACACCTCCACCGGCACCGGGACACCCAGGCCTTCCGCTGAACGGCGATTGCTGGTGACCACCACCTGCCCGGCCCCGCCCGCCGGCACGAACGACCGCAGCACGTCGAGATCCGCAGCGTTATCGAACACCAGAAGCCGCCGCTCCCCGTCCGCCTCCAGCCAGTGCCGCACCCAGGCCGCCAGCACTCGCGCATCCTCGCCCGCAGGCCCTAGCCCGGCAGCCACCGCCACCTGCGCCAGCCCGGCGAGCAGCGATGCCTCGTCACTGGCATCCACCCACGCCACCAGCCGCCAGCCCTCGGCGATCCGCCGCCGCGCATAGGCCGCCGCCACCTGCGTCTTACCGACCCCCCGGATGCCCGTCACCGCAAACACCACCGACACCCGCGCCCCAGGCC
>Ga0066797_1000057_pt1 | contig 32723 bp, 34 predicted proteins | sample PersoiDNA2013193_FD_76335 | JGI IMG/M metagenome (GOLD analysis project Ga0066797, IMG submission 76335) | Permafrost soil microbial communities from the Arctic, to analyse light accelerated degradation of dissolved organic matter (DOM) -... | ecosystem: Environmental > Terrestrial > Soil >... | reverse complement strand
GGCACCCCGGCCTACATGTCGCCGGAGCAGGCCGAAGGCCGCGCCGTCGGCCCGGCAAGCGATGTCTTCTCGCTCGGCAGCGTGCTCGCGTTCGCCGCGACCGGTGTCTCGCCGTTCGGAGACGGCGAGCTGTTCGCCATCGCCTACCGGGTGGTGCACGGCGAGCCCGATCTCACCCGCGTCCCCGCGTCGCTGCGCCCGGTGATCGACGCCTGCCTGGCGAAGAACCCCGCCGCCCGCCCGGCCCTCGGCCAGTTGCTGCACGATGTTGCGGTCAGCGCCGCGGCCTACCCGGAGGTCACACCAGGAAAGTTCTGGCCAGACCAGGTGTCAACCGTGCTGGAATCCGGCGCGTTCGTGCCCGCACTGCCGCCCCTCACGCCAGCCCCGCTACCTAGCCCGGCGACGAACGCTGGCCATCCAGGGCAGTACGCGCCGCTGGCGCCGGACACGGTTGGCCGCCGCCGCGGCCCCCGCTGGCTGCTGCCAGTCGCCCTCGGCATCGTGGTGGCCGCTGCGGCCGGAGTGGCGATCGCGCTGGCCACCAGTCCCGCGCCAGCGCCGCCGGCGTTCCTTCCTGGGCGGACCGGCGCTCCCACAGGGACGACCACGGGCACGCCGGTCGCCATCAGTGTCTGCACCGTCCCTGCCAGCGGCTGCACCCGCGCCGGCGCCGCGCGGGACATGGCGGAGCGCCCGCAGCAGATCGAGGTGACCGGGGATGGCTCCGAGGTCGTCACCCGCCTGTCCTGGACCGGCTGGGGCGGCCCGCGGGCGACCGCCACGGGAACTCTCCAGGTCAATGACTGCCAGCCGAGCTGCGCCAACGGCAAGCTCACGGGCCACCGGGCTACGGTGACGGTGTCCGGCCTGACCTCGTACGGCAGGAACGGCAGCGGACTCGAGGCCTACTCCGCGATCACGATCAAGGCGCCGTCCGCGCCGACCAAGACCTACACCTTCACCAAGGACACGGTGCCGGCGTAGCGCCCCCAGAAGGATTCGAACCTTCGCACCCGGCTCCGGAGGCCGACAAGCTGTACTGAGATGCTAACACGCGCGAACCCTTGTGCGACCGCGGGAACACTCGTCCGAGTTGCTGCGAAGCATAGTGCTTAGCACAGCAGAAGCCGAGTGCTTACGAACGTCACACGAAAAACGCCCACGCCCGCTGGTCCAGGCACATGGCGCGCGAAGACCAGGCGTACATCGCGCGCCAGGCGATCTGGGACCGGCTCAGCCGCGAGGTCGATCCCGATCGCAAGCTCACACCGCAAGAGCGCGCCGTGCTCATCCAGAGTGCCGCGAAACGCCTATCCGCCCGGCTCAACGCAGCCAAGGCACGCAAGCGGTCGCAGCGCACGGCATGACCCGCCTCCGCCGTTACTCCGGCGCGATTTCCCCCGGGGATGAGGGCTCACCTGAGCGACTCGGCGAACGCCGTCCACGCCTCGGCGCTGAATTCCAGGGTGACGCCGTGCCGGTCGGTAGTGTCGCGTACCTTCACGCCTTGGGCCGACGAGACTTCGACGCACTGTCCGCCGTTGCTGCCGCTGTAGCTGCTCTTACGCCAGTCGTCCATATGCCGGCCATCCTCTCGATCAGGGCCAGTGACTCGCTGGCCCTGTGGCTTTCCGCCCGCAGCGTATCGAAGCGCGTGGCCAGCGCTGTAACGGTTTCCTGCTCGGTGAAGACGTAACCGCCCGCGACGTGCTCGGCATAGGCGGCGCTCTCGGCGATGACGAATCCCGACTCGTTGCCCGGGTGGGCGACGGCGCCCATGATCGTGAGCGTGACGTTCGGCAGTGCCGCGACATCGGCCAGGTGGCGCATCTGGGCCGCCATCATCTGGGGTGAGCCCACCCGCCGGTAAAGCGCCATCTCGTCGACCACGAACCACGCTGACGGCGGCTCCTCACGGAACAGGGAGCGCTGCTGCCGGGCCATGCGGCCGGCCAGCCGGGCGGCGATTACCTCGCTGCTGGCCCCGGGTGCCACCGACAGCACCTCGCGGGCGTAGTCCTCGGTCTGCAGCAGTCCGGTGATGATGCCGGGGTACCAGTCTCGCAGGGTAGCGGCCTTGTCTTCGTGCTCGGCCCAGCTCCGGAAGCCGGCCGGTATCCATGACTTGGAGTCCTCGTAGTACTCAAGGAACCAGCCCCGGCGTTCGGGCCACGCTGCGTCGCAGGCCATGGCCACCCTCTCGGTCGGCGGGGCCTTGCCGGTCTCGATCCGCGACGCGTGGCCGATGCCGACGCCCGTGCGGTCGTGGAACTCCCGCAGCGACCAGCCGTGGGCCAGCCTTTCCTTGCGCATCTGCCGGCCGAAGTGCGTTGAGGCACTGCTCCCGTTGTTGAGCGCCATGCCATCTATGTTGACATATCCGACCCGGGGCGTTACGGGCTGTCGCAAGGTAGTGGCACGTCCTTCTGCCGCGACCGGCCGGCCCGTTCCCTCTGCCCGGCGGCAGCCGGACACGCCAGAGCCGGCACGTCCCCGAGAGCAGCAAGGTCATGGATGAGAGCGACGACTTCACACAACTAGACGACTTCCAGGTCATAGCCGAGCGGCGACGGGTCGCCGGGATGCTGGCGGCGCTGACCGACAGGTACCGCCAGCTCAACCAGGAAATGAACCGGAGGGAGACCCTGCAATGGATGGTCCGGTAAGGCCGCTGACCAGGCTGCCGGCAACGGCTGCGCAGATGCTGGCCGTCGAGACTTTGCTGGCCGAACCCGAGGCGCTCGGCGACGACGTGCTGGAGACCTGCCTTTACCTGTTCAGGCAGCGGCTTCACGAATCGGCGGGCAGGCTCGGTGACCACCCGAGCGCCGGCCCGACATTCAAGTACCCGACAAACCCGAACCCCGGAGAGAACCATGAGCGCTGACCACGGTCCATTTCAGTACATCTCGCCGCGCCGGCGCTTGGCCTCGATGGCGCGCTGGACCTGGAGGTCGGCACCGTAGCGGTCCAGCATCGCCCGGTCCTGCCAGCCCATGAGCCGCATCAGGTCGCCTTCCGCGCCGCCGCCGGCGAGCCAGTCGTGGGCGAAGGTGTGGCGGAACATGTGCGGGTAAACCGACGGCTCGTACCCGGCTTGCTCGGCCCGCCGCTTGACCATCCGGTACACGCCGGAGCCCGTCATCGGCCCGCGGTTCCGGGTCCCCAGCCACACCGCCGGCGAGGCCTGAGCCCGCCCGTGCGACTGCCGCGCCCGCAGGTACGCCACGAGCGCCCTGGCCGTCGCGAGCGTCAGCGGCACGATGCGGCCCTCGTCGGCGGCCCGCGCGCCCTTGAGCGGGACGACCCGGATGTACGGCCGGGCGATCAGGTCGGCAGGGAGGTCGTCGAGGCGGATCTGGACCAGTTCGGCCCGCCGGACGCCCTCGGTGAGCACCCGGATCATCGCGTGGTCGCGGGCGTCTTCGAACGTCCGCGCCCTCCCGCCCCCGGTGGCCGAGAGCAGGTCCTTGATGAAGTCGGCGGCCAGCGTCGACGGCCGGACCTTGACCGGCGCGTACCGCACCAGGCCGTCGGTGTACGGGTGCGGATGCCCGTACTCGGCCGCGAGCCAGGTGAACAGGTGCCGGAGGTTCCGCTGCTTGGTGTTCGTCCCGCCCGGCTGTGCGACGCGAGGTAGCCACGGAAGAACCGGTTCAGCGTCGCCGTGTCGCAGCCCGTGAAGTCGGCCTCCAGCCCCGCCGACGTCATCCACGAGCTGAGCGCGACCGCGGCGTCCCGGTAGGCCGAGATCGTCTCCTGCCGGAACGGCCGTCCGTGCCGGTTGGTCTGCGAGCGTAGCCACTCGCCGTACTCGCTGATCATCACCTGCCGCTGCTGCGCGGGCGAGAGATCAGAGCGTCGGAAGCCGACGTCCGCGATGGGATCAGACGCCCGCGAAGACCCGGCGGAAACCACGGGCACCGGATCAGTCGCCAGCCGCAGCGGGCTCTTTCGCGGACCGCCGCCGCCACGGGCAGCGGCACCGGACCGGTTGACTTCAGACATAGCTGTAGCCCCTTCGCCTCGGGGGGAGCTAAGCACTCTTCTAAGCCGCGAAGCTAAGTGCCTAGCGCCGGGATGCTCGACCACAGCACGCCGACCGAAGGAGCCAGACCGCGAGTGACCGCAGGTCAGGACCGAAAGGAGCGCCCCCAGAAGGATTCGAACCTTCGCACCCGGCTCCGGAGGCCGGTGCTCTATCCCCTGAGCTATGGGGGCCGCTAACGCAGAAAGGCTACCAGTTTCGGCCCGTGGTCGTGACACGCGTGCGTGTCGTGCCCCGAGGCCTTAGCAAGTCTTTGCCAAACGCGATAGCCTCACGGCGTGACGCATGGTCTGGGGCGCGTGCTCGTCGTCGATGACGACGAGGTGATTCGGCAGCTTATCGCGGTAAATCTCACCCTTGAGGGGTTTGATGTGGCGACGGCGGTCGATGGTCAGGACTGCCTTGACAAGGTGCAGTCGATTGCGCCGGACGTGATCACGCTTGACGTGATGATGCCGCGGCTCGACGGCTGGGAGACGGCGGTCCAGTTGCGGAAGGCGCCGGAGACCTCGCACATCAAGGTTGTCCTCATCACCGCCCGCGCCCAGGAGGACGACATCGCCCATGGCACGAACGTCGGTGCGGATGCCTACCTCACCAAGCCGTTCGACCCGGGCGAGATGATCCGCGTGGTCCGCGAACTGGCCGGCGCCCCGCCCGCCTGAGGCGCATAGCCTGGGTCGGTGATCAGCAGCGACGTCCGGCGCGCGATCGGACGCGCGGTGGCGGCCGCCGGGCTTGAACCAGCCGATCCTGGACTGCGGCCGACCGGGACGCCCGGGCAGTACGCCTCAAGCGTGGCGTTCGCCTTTGGCGAACCTCCCGGCCCGATAGCCGCGCGCATCGTGGCCTCACTGGACAGCACCGACCTGGACAGCACCGACCTGGACAGCACCGACCTGGACAGCACCGACCTGGACAGCACAGAGCGCATCGCGCGCGTCGAAGTCACCGGCCCCGGCTTCATCACCATCACCGTGCCACCCGAAGTCCTCGCGGATCTCCCTGGGCGCATCGCCGCCGCCGGCCCCGCCTGCACCGCCAGCGACGCGCTGCGCGGCCTGACCGTTCCCGCGCCGCCGCTCTGCGATCCGCTGGCCGCCCCAGGCTGGAAAGAGGCAGGAACCGCACTCGCGGCCCAGTTGACCGCCCGGCTCGCGGCCGCGGCGGGAGCGACGGTAGCTCTTCCCGGTTTTGCCGAACGGTCCCGTGGCTCCGCATCGCAGCCAAGCGGGTCAGACGTCGCGGCGGCCGTCGCCTTCGCCGGTCCGGACGCGGTCCGGTTCGCGCTTGCCAGGGCCGTTCCCGGGCCGCCGGCCGCGATCGACCCGCGGATAATCGCACGGCACGTGCCCGATAACCCCGCCTACGCGGTGCGATATGCGCACGCCCGCGCCGCATCCGAACTGCGCTGGGCAGCCACCTCCCACGAAACAGCCATCTCCCACGAAACGGCCACCTCCCACGCGGGAAGTCTGCCCCCCCGGGAAATACTGCTCGACGCGCTGTCGTGGCTGCCGGAACGGGTCGCCACCGCGGCGCGCCGCGGCCGGCCCGATGAGTTCGCCAGGTACCTGGAGGAACTGGCAAGCGCCACCATCGCCGCCCTAATCTCAGCTGGTGACCCAGGAAGCGCCGCAGGGCCGGGAACTGACAGACTAAGCCTGGCCGATGCGGCGCGGACCGGCCTTGCCGCCGGGCTAGGGCTGCTCGGAGTCAGCGCCCCCGATCGCCTGTTAGCTGAGGAGCAAAGTTGAGTCGTGTCGCCCATCCGGCCGGACCGCGCCACGCAGACATGCTGCCCGCGGACCACCCGCCGACACCGCCCGTCGACCTGAACGCGCTTGCCCAGGCGATCTGGCCGCGCAGCGCGCAGCGGCGGGACGGCGTGCTGACGCTCGGCGGAATCGACGTCCGTGACCTGGCCGCGGAGTTCGGCACCCCGGTGCTCGTCACCGATGAGGAAGACGTGCGCAGCCGCGCGCGCGAATACGTCGAGGCGTTCACGGGAAGCGTCGCCGGGGCGAACACGGTCGCCTACGCCGCCAAGGCGTTCTGCTCGCGCGCCGTCCTCCGCTGGGTCACGGAAGAGGGCCTCGGCGTGGACGTGTGCACCGGCGGCGAGCTCGCGGTCGCGCTGTCCGCCGGCATCGACCCGGCGCTGATCACGATGCACGGCAACAACAAGCTGCCCGCCGAGATCGAGCAGGCGGTGGCCGTCGGCGTGGGGCACATCGTGGTGGACTCCTTCGAGGAGATCGCCAGGCTTGCCTACCACGCGGAGGCGGCTTGTGTCCGGCCGAGGGTCCTGGTCCGGGTGACCACCGGGGTCGAGGCGCACACGCACGAATTCATGGCGACCGCGCACGACGACCAGAAGTTCGGCTTCTCGCTCTCGTCGGGCGCGGCGGACGAGGCGGTGCGCCGGGTGCTCGCGCTGCCGCCGCTGGAGTTCGCCGGGCTGCACTCGCACATCGGCTCGCAGATTTTCGACACCGCGGGGTTCGAGGTGGCCGCCAGGCGGGTGATCGAGCTCGCCGCGCGCATCAAGGCGGAGCACGGAGTCAGCGTGGCCGAACTCGACCTGGGCGGCGGGTTCGGCATCGCTTACACACAAGAGGACGACGCGCCCGAGGTGAAGACGCTGGCCTCGGGGCTGCGCGCGATGGTTGTCGCCCAGTGCGCCTCCTTCGGCATCCCCGAGCCCCGGCTGACGATCGAGCCAGGCAGGGGCATCATCGGCCCCTCCACGGTGACGCTTTACGAGGTCGGCACGATCAAGGACGTGGACGGCCTCAGGACCTACGTGAGCGTGGACGGCGGGATGAGCGACAACATCCGCACCGCGCTGTACGACGCGGAGTACACCTGCGTGCTCGCGTCCAGGTCCTCGGCGGCCGAGCCGATGCTGTCGCGGGTGGTAGGCCGGCACTGCGAGAGCGGCGACATCGTCGTCAGGCACTGCTACCTGCCGTCCGATCTCGCGCCTGGTGACCTGCTCGCCGTGGCGGCGACCGGGGCGTACTGCCGGTCGCTCGCCTCCAACTACAATCATCTGCCGCGCCCCGGTGTGGTGGCGGTGCGCGCCGGCAGCGCCCGCGAGATCGTCCGCCGGGAGACGCTGGAAGACCTGCTGCGATTGGACGTCGGATGAGCTCGGTCAAAACCCTGAAAATCGCCCTGATCGGCTGCGGCAACGTCGGCTCGCAGGTAGCGCGGCTGCTGCGCGAGGAAGCCGATGAGCTGGCGGTCAGGATCGGGGCGCGGCTTGAGATCGCCGGAATCGCGGTACGGCGGCCGTCCCACCCCCGGCCTGGTGTCGACCCGTCCCTGCTGACGACCGATGCGATGGAACTGGCGACCCGTCCCGATGTCGACATCGTGGTCGAAGTGGTGGGCGGCATCGAGCCCGCCCGCTCGGTGCTGCTCGCCGCGATGAAGAACGGCAAGGCCGTGGTCACCGCGAACAAGGCGCTGCTGGCCGAGCACGGCGAGGAAATCCACGCGGCGTCCCGCGCCTTCGGCACCGACCTGTACTACGAGGCCGCGGTGGCCGGCGCGATCCCGCTGCTGCGGCCGCTGCGCGAGTCACTGGCGGGCGACACCGTGCAGCGGGTGCTCGGCATCGTCAACGGCACCACCAACTTCATCCTCGACAAGATGGACTCCTCGGGTGCCGACTTCAGCGAGTCGCTCGAGGAAGCCCAGGCGCTCGGCTACGCCGAGCCCGACCCGACCGCCGACGTTGAGGCGTTCGACGCCGCCGCCAAGGCCGCGATCCTGGCCAGCCTCGCGTTCCACACCCGGGTCACCGCGGCCGACGTCTACCGCGAGGGGATCACCGAGGTGACCGCGGCCGACATCGCCTCGGCGAAGGCGCTCGGGCGGATCGTGAAGCTGCTCGCCATCTGCGAGCGGTCGGGCGATGGGGTCGCGGTGCGGGTGCATCCGGCGATGATCCCGAGATCCCACCCGCTTGCCACCGTCGGCGGCGCCTATAACGCGGTGTTCGTCGAGGCCAAGTCGGCCGGCCAGCTGATGTTCTACGGGGCGGGCGCCGGCGGCACGCCGACGGCGAGCGCGGTGCTCGGCGACATCGTGGCGGTCGCCAGGAACCGGATGGCGGGCACCCGCGGTTCCGAGCCGTCCACCTACGCGGGGCTGCCCGTGCTGCCCATGGGCGATACGTTGACCAGGTATCACGTATCCCTGGACGTGGACGACCGTCCTGGCGTGCTCGCGCCCGTCGCGGAGGCGTTCGCCAGGCACGGCGTTTCCATTCAGGCGGTCAGGCAGACAAGCAGGGGCGACGAGGCGCTGCTCATCATCGTCACGCACGTGGCGAGCGATGCCGCGCTCGCCACGACGGTCTCCGAACTGCAGGCGCTGCCTGCCGTCCGTGCGGTGGCGAGCGTGATGCGCGTCGAAGGGGAGGGAGACCAGTCATGAGCGATCAGGAGACGGTGTCTGTCGGTGCCCGTGCCGCGTGGCGCGGCGTCATCACCGAGTACCGGGATCGGCTGCCGGTCACGGCGGGGATGCCCGCGATCACCCTGCACGAAGGCGGCACGCCGCTGCTGCCTGCCCCGGTGCTCTCCGCCAGGACCGGGTGCGACGTGTACCTGAAGGTCGAGGGGCTCAACCCGACAGGCTCGTTCAAGGACCGCGGCATGACGGTCGCGATCACCGTGGCCGCGGCGCAGGGCGCGCAGGCGGTTATCTGCGCGTCTACCGGCAACACGAGCGCGAGCGCGGCCGCCTACGCGGCACGGGCCGGGCTTACCTGCGCCGTGCTCGTCCCCAAGGGCAAGATCGCGATCGGCAAACTGGCCCAGGCGCTCGTCCACGGCGCGCGGCTGCTCCAGGTCGACGGGTCGTTCGACGACTGCCTCGAACTGGCGATGAAGCTGGCGATCGACTACCCGGTCGCGCTGGTCAACTCGGTGAACCCGGACCGGCTGCAGGGGCAGAAGACCGCTGCGTTCGAGATCGTGGACGCGCTCGGCGACGCACCGGACATCCACTGCCTGCCGGTGGGCAACGCGGGCAACATCACCGCCTACTGGATGGGCTACAAGGAGTACTACGCCGCCGGGCTCGCCGCGAAGCGGCCCCGGATGTTCGGCTTCCAGGCGAGCGGCGCGGCCCCGATCGTGGACGGTGCGCCCGTGTCGCACCCGCAGACGATCGCCACCGCCATCCGGATCGGCAACCCCGCGTCATGGCAGCTCGCCGAGGCGGCCAGGGACGAATCAGGCGGCCTGATCGATAAGGTCACCGACAGGGAGATCCTGGCCGCCTACCGGATGATCGCCCGTGACGAGGCGGTGTGGGGCGAACTCGGGTCGTCGGCGAGCGTGGCGGGGCTGCTCGCCGCGTCCGCCGACGGGAGAATCCCGCAGGGCTCGCGCGTCGTCTGCACCATCACGGGCAACGGGCTCAAGGACCCGGACTGGGCACTGTCGGGCGCACCCGCCCCCGTCACGGTTCAGGCCGACGCCGGCGCCGCCGCCGCGGCCCTCGGCCTCTCCTGAACGGGCGCCGGTACTGCTGTGAGCGATGCGCTAGGTGAGGTTGCATGACGTGGGGTGCGGGGTCGGCACGGGTCCGGGTGCCGGCGACCAGCGCGAACCTGGGGCCTGGGTTCGATGCACTCGGGCTGGCTCTGAGCCTGCACGACGACATCGAGGTCCGGGTGACAGGCGGCGGGCTCGACATCGAGGTGTCGGGCGAGGGAGCAGGCGACGTCGCAGGGGCGGGGGAGAAGCACCTCGTCATCAAGGCGATGCGGGCGGCCTTCGACGACCTGGGCGTCGGGCAGCCGGCCGGGCTCGCGCTGTGCTGCGTCAACCGGATACCGCACGGGCGCGGCCTTGGGTCGTCGGCGGCCGCGATCGTGGGCGGCGTGCTTGCCGCGCGGGCGCTGGCCGGCGCCGGGCGGGACCTGGACGCCGAGCTGGCGCTTGCGAACCGGCTTGAGGGACACCCAGACAACGTGGCGCCCTGCCTCTACGGTGGGCTTACCATCGCGTGGCTGGCTGACGCGTGGCTGGCCGACGAGGCCGCCGGTGCCGGCCAGGCCAGGCCGGCCGTGGTCGCGCGGGCGATGAGGCTCGAGCCGCTCGCGCAGGTGCGGCCGGTGGTGTTCATCGCGCCAGAACCGGTGTCCACCAGGGTGGCGCGCGGGCTGTTGCCTGCCAGCGTGCCGCACGCCGACGCGGCTCGGAACGCCGGGCGCGCGGCGCTGCTCGTCGCGGCGCTGACGGCGCGCCAGGAGGCGCTGCTCGACGCCACCGAGGACCTGCTGCACCAGGATTACCGCGCGCCCGCCATGCCGGCTACGCATGATCTGGTGGCCAGGTTGCGGGCGGCCGGCGTCCCTGCCGTCGTCTCTGGCGCGGGTCCGTCGGTGCTCGCGTTTCCGGCCGGCGAGGCCGGTCTCCCCGATAGTGGTGCTTACTTGGACAAGCTGGGTTCAATCGCGAATGGAACGGGTACTGAATGGCGCATAAGCCCGCTAGGTGTCGAGAGACGGGGCGCCAGCGTGGAACCGGGTGTGTCAAGTACCCGGTGATGCTGGTTCCATGATCTCCGGGGGCGACCCCGCTGTAGTGCCGAGGCGTGTCCTCACCTGGCTACTTAACTCCCTTTTCCGCGACATGAATGACTGTGAAGGAATGCCGTGGGCCCAGTCGGTGTTACGCTGGATGCAGCATCGGTTGCCCCCCTCCGGGGCAGGTGCTGGATATCCACGCGCCGCCTGGGGGGTAACGTATACCTGCCCAGGGATCGGGCTCTTGGCGTAACCCCAGGAGAACGACTAGTTCCCCTGAGCGCTACCCCGTTGCACACCTTCACTCCGGCGGTTCCTGCCAGGACCGTTAACACGGACATACCCGACGTGCTGGAGTCGATGCCGAGCGTAGCTGCGAGCCAAATCATGCACCATGAGCGGCTCTCGCGAGCGACGCGCATGGGGTCCGGCTCAGGCAAGCTTGTCGGCTCCGCCGCGGGGCGAGAAGACACCTAGGCGGCCGAGGATCATAATGGAAGGACCATTAGTGAGCGATACCACCGAACTCCTCAGTGGCGCGGCCCCCGCGTCCGGGGAATCCCCCATCGGTCACCAGGCCGCCGACACGGTCGGCGCCGCGCCGCGGTCTTCAGGCCGTAGCGGTGGTGACCTTTCCAGGCTGCTCGTTTCCGATTTGCAGCGGATCGCCCAAGAACTTGGCATCTCCGGCACTGGGCGGATGCGGAAGGGGGATCTTGTCGCCGCGATTGCGGAGCGGACCGGTGGCGGTCGCTCTACCCCCGCACGTTCCCGTACTAGCGCGGGGGGACGACCCCCTGGAACCCCCGGAGAATCCACGCGGAGCGCGCTCGCGGGAGCAGGCGCGCCTCGCCCCCTGAATCAGGATGCTATGGAAGCAGACACATCCGTCCGGTCAGGCATCGGCGAAGCCGCCCCCGCAGCGGGTAGCGGCATTGGCGACGCCCCGGTCAGTGCCAGTGCCCCGGTCGCGCAGCAGGCGGTGAGCGTCGCGGAGCCGGTTCACGCCCGCGTCACCACCGAGCCAAGCGCCGACACGCAGGGCCAGAGCGCCGGTCAGGAGGCACGGCGCGGAGACAGGCGCCGTAACCCGCGTCGCGACGACCAGGGCGGCAACGGCCGTGACCAGCGCAGGGATGGCAGGGAGCCCGGCGCGAATGGCGGCCGCAACAGCCAGAACAGCCAGAACAGCCAGAACGCGAACAACCGCCAGAACGGCCCAAGCGTCGGCGGCCCAATTGTCGGCGGCCCAGCCGACGACGACGACCGGAACGGGCGGCGCGGCCGCGACCGGTTCCGCAACCGTAACCGGCGCCGTGGCGAGCGTCCCGAGGGCGAGCCGGAGACGGTGATCGCCGACGACGACGTGCTCGTCCCGATCGCGGGCATCCTGGACGTGCTCGAGAACTACGCGTTCGTCAGGACCACCGGCTACCTGCCGGGGACGAACGACGTGTATGTCTCGCTTTCCCAGGTCCGCAAGCACGGGCTGCGCAAGGGCGACATCATCGAGGGCGCGGTCCGCCAGCCGAAGGATGGCGAGCGCAGGGAGAAGTTCAACGCGCTTATCAGCCTCGACAAGGTGAACGGCCTTGACCCCGGTGAGTCGCTTGGGCGGCCAGAGTTCTCCAAGCTGGTCCCGCTCTACCCGCAGGACCGGCTGCGCCTCGAGACCGACCCGAGCAACATGGCCACCAGGATCATCGACCTGATCAGCCCGATCGGCAAGGGCCAGCGCGGCCTGATCGTCTCGCCGCCGAAGGCCGGCAAGACGATGATCTTGCAGTCCATCGCCAACGCGATCACCAAGAACAACCCGGAGTGCCACCTCATGGTCGTCCTCGTGGACGAGCGGCCAGAGGAAGTCACCGACATGCAGCGCACGGTCAAGGGCGAGGTGATCCACTCGACCTTCGACAACCCGGCGGAGGCCCACACGACCGTCGCCGAGCTCGCGATCGAGCGTGCCAAGCGCCTGGTCGAGATGGGGCACGACGTGGTCGTGCTGCTCGACTCGATTACCAGGCTCGGCCGCGCCTACAACCAGGCGGCGCCGGCCAGCGGGCGCATCCTGTCCGGTGGCGTGGACTCGACCGCGCTCTACCCGCCGAAGCGGTTCTTCGGCGCGGCGCGCAACATCGAGAACGGCGGCTCGCTGACGATCCTGGCGACCGCCCTGATCGAGACCGGGTCCCGGATGGACGAGGTCATCTTCGAGGAGTTCAAGGGCACCGGCAACATGGAGCTGCGGCTGCGCCGCGAGCTTGCCGACAAGCGGCTCTTCCCCGCGGTCGACGTGGTCGCGTCGTCCACCCGCAAGGAGGAGATCCTGATGGCCCCCGATGAGCTGAAGGTCATCTGGCAGCTCCGCCGCGTGCTGCACGCGCTCGAGCCGCAGCAGGCACTTGAGCTGCTCATGGAGCAGATGCGCAAGACCCGGTCCAACGCCGAGTTCCTGCTGCAGATCCAGAAGACCACCATCGGCATGGACACCAACCAGCAGAAATATTAAGCCGGCGTAACTAGTTACAGCGCCTGGCACACTAGGTACCCAGTAATGCGGTTCCGGTTCACGCTCAAAAACCTCTCTAGCAGGGGTACAGCGACCCGGCGACTGCTTGAGGCAAGGAGCCAAACACGATGAAGTCTGACATTCACCCGGACTACGGAGTCACGACCGTGACCTGTGGCTGCGGTGCATCGTTCGTCACCCGGTCTACGGCGAAGGATGGCGCGATCCACACGGACGTGTGCTCGGCGTGCCACCCCTTCTACACCGGCAAGCAGAAGATCCTCGACACCGGCGGCCGCGTCGCCCGGTTCGAGAAGCGCTTCGGCAAGGGCCCGGTGGCCGGGACGGGCAAGACCGTCAAGAAGTAGAACGTTATAGAGCGCTCGCGTGCCCGCTAGAGTGGGCACGCGAGCGTTTTTCATGGCGGCCCGGTTTCTGGGCCGCCTCCTACAGCAACCACGAGGCTCTAACCCCAGCCACCACGCGGGGGCGCCGCGGTTTTTGCGGTGTCTCCCGCAGGGGGGCTATGGGGGGGCGGAGCCCTCCCATGCGGGGGGCCCAGGGGGGTCGTCCCCCCGGAGGAGACACAGTGTTCGACCGGCTTGGTGAGCTGGCGAGCGAGCATGCTGAGCTTGAGCGTGCCCTCGCCGATCCCGGCGTGCATGCGAACGCGGATCAGGCCAGGACGCTCGCCAAGCGTTACGCGGAGCTGACCCAGATCGTCAGCGCGTACCATGAGTGGCAGCACACGGGTGGGGACGAGCAGGCCGCGCGGGAGCTTGCGCCCGAGGACGCGTCCTTCGCCAAGGAGGCCGGCGAGCTCGCGGTCCAGCGCGAGGCGCTCGAGGACAGGATCCGCGCGCTGCTCGTGCCCAAGGACCCGAACGACGACCGCGACACCATCCTGGAGGTCAAGGCGGGCGAGGGCGGCGACGAGTCGGCCCTGTTCGCGGGGGACCTGCTCCGGATGTACATGCGCTACGCGGAACGGCGCGGCTGGAAGACGGAGATCATCGACTCCACGCTCACCGGGCTCGGCGGCGTCAAGGACGCGACCGTCGCGGTCAAGGCCGGCCGGGGCGGCACGGGGGCGTGGTCACGGCTGAAGTACGAGGGCGGCGTGCACCGGGTGCAGCGGGTGCCCGTCACCGAATCCCAGGGCCGCATCCACACCTCGGCGGCTGGTGTTCTCGTCACCCCAGAGGCCGACCCGGTGGAAGTCCAGATCAACGACAACGACCTGAAGGTCGACGTGTTCCGCTCCTCGGGGCCGGGCGGCCAGTCGGTGAACACGACGGACTCGGCGGTGCGGATCACCCACCTGCCCACCGGCATCGTGGTCTCCTGCCAGAACGAGAAGAGCCAGCTGCAGAACAAGGAGCAGGCGCTCCGCGTGCTCAGGTCCCGGTTGCTCGCCCAGGCGGAGGCGGAGGCGGACGCCAAGGCCTCGGCCGAGCGGAAGGCGCAGGTGCGCACCGTCGACCGTTCCGAGCGGGTCCGCACCTACAACTTCCCTGAGAACCGGATCGCCGACCACCGGGTCGGCTACAAGGCGTACAACCTTGACCAGGTGATCGACGGCGACCTGGATGCGGTGATCAACGCCCTCGCCGCCGCGGACCTGGAAGCGAAGCTGGCAGAGGGCTAAATGACGCTGCTCCTCGATGAGATCGCGCTGGCCACGGCGCGGCTGGCGGAGGCGGGGGTGGACTCGCCGCGCGCCGACGCCGAGATCATCGCGGCGCACGTTCATAACGTCAAGCGCGGCGAACTGCACCTGGTGCCCGACTCGGAGTTCGACGCCAGGTTCTGGGTGGACATCGGACGTCGGGAGAACCGCGAGCCGCTGCAGCACATCACCGGCCGGGCGTTCTTCCGCTACCTGGAGCTTGACGTCGGCCCCGGCGTCTTCGTGCCAAGGCCGGAGACCGAGGTGATGACCGGATGGGCGATCGACCGGCTGCGCGAGATGGACGTCGCGGAACCCGTCGCGGTCGACCTGGGCACCGGCTCCGGCGCGATCGCGCTGTCCATCGCCCAGGAGGTGCCGCGGGCGAGCGTCCACGCGGTGGAGGGCGACCCGCTGGCAAGGAGCTGGGCCGAGCGGAACATCACCCGCTACGTTGACTCCTACACCGCCGGCCGGGTGCTGCTGCACGAGGGCGATTTCGTCACCGCCGGCATCGGCGGGTACGGCAAGGGCGAGCACGGCCCCGATGGCCTGAAGGAGCTTGCGCCGCTGGCCGGTACCGTCGATCTCGTGGTCTCCAACCCGCCGTATATACCGCTCGGCTCGATCGTGCAGCCAGAGGTGGGGGAGTACGACCCGCCTGCCGCGCTCTGGAGCGGCGCCGACGGCCTTGACGCCGTCCGTGCGGTCGAGCGGGTAGCGCGCTGGCTGCTGCGGCCAGGTGGCCTTGTCGCCGTGGAGCATGGCGCGCCGCAGGGCGCGGCCGTGTTCTGGGTATTTCCCGAGGAAGCCGGGTGGCGGGACACCACCAACCACAAGGACCTGGCCCGCAGGGACCGGTTTGTCACCGCTGTCTGGCCCGGCCCGGCTTAGGATGGGATCGATGAGCGCTCCATACGATTGCGCGGACCCGAAGCAGCGGGAAGACGGCCTTGTCGCCGCGGTGGAAGCCGTGCAACAGGGCCAGCTCGTGGTGCTGCCAACCGATACCGTCTACGGCATCGGCGCGGATGCCTTCACGCCAGCGGCGATCACGGCGCTGCTCGCGGCCAAGGGCAGGGGCAGGAACATGCCGCCCCCGGTGCTCGTGGGCAGCGTGCGGGCGGCCGCCGCGCTGACCGCATCGCTCGGCGCGTACGGACAGGACCTGATCGACGAATTCTGGCCGGGTCCGCTGACCCTGGTCTTCCGGTCGAGCCCCTCGCTCATGTGGGACCTCGGCGACACCCAGGGCACGGTCGCGGTCCGCATGCCGCTGCACCCCGTCGCCCTCGACCTGCTTCGCAGGACAGGGCCGATGGCGGTATCGAGTGCCAACAAGAACGGCCTGTCGGCCGCCGCCGTGGTGGAAGAGGCGCAGGCGCAACTCGGCGACGCGGTCTCCGTCTACCTGGACGGCGGCCCGAGCGCGGACAGCGTGCCTTCGACGATCTTGGACCTGACGGGAATGGTGCCGCGGCTGCTGCGCGCAGGGGGGATCGGCATCGACGCGCTCCGCAAGGTTGTCCCGGTCATCGACCTGCCCGCCGCGCCGGCGGAACCCCCGCCCGAGGACATCAGCCCCGCCGACCGCAGGGCCGCGGAGGCCATCGCCGCCGCCGAGGAACGAGCCGAGGAACGTGCCGGGGTCACCGAGCCGGTTAAGGCCGCCGAACCGCACCCGCTTGCCGGGCGCGACTTCCTGGCACCTGGCCCCGGACCCGGCGCCTGATCGCCGGCCGCCATGCGCGAGTATCTCTTCGTCCTGATCATCGCGGCGGCGGTGACCTATCTGCTGACCCCGCTGGTCCGGCGCGGTGCGATCAGGATCAACGCCCAGCACGTGGCGCGCAGCCGGGATGTTCACGAGGCGCCGACTCCGCTGCTCGGCGGCCTCGCCATGTACGGCGGGCTCTGCGCCGGGCTGCTCGTCGCCGGCCGGCTCACCTATCTCCAGCAGGCCTTCCCGTCCTCGCGCACCGTTGACGGGCTGCTGCTGGCCGGCGGCCTGCTGGTGATCATCGGCGTCGTCGACGACCGCTGGGGGATGGGCGCCATCCCCAAGCTGGCCGGCCAGATCGCCGCGGGCGGCATCGTGGCGTGGAGCGGCGCCTACCTGAACTGGCTGCCGCTGCCCGGTGGCGAGACGCTGGTGCTTGAGCCGGACCTGAGCTACACGCTGACGATCCTCATCGTCGTCATCACGATCAACGCGGTGAACTTCATCGACGGGCTCGACGGCCTGGCGGCCGGCGTCGTCGGCATCTCCGCGCTGGCCTACATGGTGTACTCCTACACGCTCACCAACTCGGTCGGCATCCCGTCGCAGTCGGTGCCCGCGGTGGTCTCCGCGGTGCTCGCGGGCATCTGCATCGGGTTCCTGCCGCACAACTTCAACCCGGCGCGGATCTTCATGGGCGACACCGGGTCGATGCTGCTCGGCCTGCTGCTCGCCTACGGCCCGATCTCGTCCGCGGCCTCGCTTGACCAGAACATCCTGGTCACCTACGACCTGGCACCGGTCAACCGGTTCCCGATCATCTTGCCGCTGCTGATCATGATCATCCCGTATACCGATCTGCTGCTCGCGGTGGTGCGCAGGACCATGGCGGGCAAGTCGCCCTTTGACGCCGACCGGCAGCACCTGCACCACCGGCTGCTCAACATGGGTCATTCGCACCGCCAGTCCGTGCTGCTCATGTACCTGTGGGCGGCCCTGTTCTCCGCCCTCGTGGTCGGCCTGTCCGTGCTGCGGATCAAACTGATCTGGTTCGCGCTCGCCACGGTCGTCGCCATCGCCGCGCTGATACTCGCGACCGCGCCAAGGCTGCGCCCCTGGCGTCCCTCTGGTGACCCGCCCCCGGGTGGTGGACGTCCCTCTGGTGGCCACAGACATCGGCGGTTGACAGCAGGCCCGGTTCGTTCCTCAGAACAGGCCAGCGTCCCCACCCCCACAGCCGCGGTTGCCCGGCGGCCGCTACCGAGAGGCTAGCCTCGCATCACTGGCGATCTGTGGTTATCCTGCTGTAACCGTTGGGGAGGGGCTCCTTACGGCTTCGCGAATAGTCATGTAAAGTTGTCAATCAGGTAAAGTGAAAGTCAAGAAGTTTGTGATACGCTTCACAAGCATCAACTTTTGATAGGTGCCGCACTCATGGGAGAGCCGGTAGATGATGACCTATTACAGCCGCGTTGTGCGGTGGTCGGTCGCGCTGACTAGCGTGGTCGCCGCCGGCGCGGTCGTCATTTGTGCCCTCATGGGCGGCGCCAAGGGCATGTACGGAGCGCTCATCGGCGTTGGGGTCGTCACGGCCTTCTTCGCGATCAGCATCATCGTGGTCGGCCGGGCCGCCCGGATCAACCCGATGGCGATGATGGTCGCCGCCCTCGGCACGTTCCTCGGCAAGATCATCGCGTTCATGATCGTGCTCGCCCTGCTGCGGCACTCCACCTCGTTCAACGGCAAGATGCTCGGCTTCACCGCGCTCGCCTGCATCCTCGCCTGGTCGGCGTCCCAGGTGATCACCTCGATGAAGCTCAACATGCTCTACGTCGAGCCCGACGGGAAGAGCTGAGGCGTGACGATCGTGGGCATGCGGAGCTACCGTCGTCCAGAGCGCGTCAGCGCGCTGCGCGCTAGCCCCGCCGACACGGATGACGGGCTCACCAGGGGCTCCGGCTACACCATCTTTAGTTACCTGATCGCCGGAATGCTCGCCTACGGGGGCATCGGTGCTCTGATCGGCCACTTTACGCACGTGTCCATGCTTTTCCCGGTCGGCATGCTGGTCGGGCTCGCGATCTCGGTGGGCTGGATCATCTACCGGTACGGCAGGCCACATGAACTGGGGAACCCCCCGAAGGGAGATGATCGGTGACCGGAGTTCTCGCGGCCGCCACGCCCACGAACTGTACCGTTGACAGCTCGCACCTCTTTAACGGGTGCGGGTACCCAGCGCCCGGGCTGCAGAACTTCCAGTTCAAGCCGCTGTTCACGATCGGCTCCTGGGGCTTCACCAAGCCTGAGCTGGTCGCGATCCTCTGCGTGCTCGCGGTGATCACGTTCTTCTGGGCGGCCTTCCACAAGCCCAAGATGATCCCCGGCCGGACGCAGTCCCTGGGCGAGCTTGCCATCCTCGCGGTGCGGGACCAGATCCTGCGCCCGGTGCTCGGCAAGAAGGGCGACGCCTACCTGCCGTTCATCGCGTCGCTGTTCTTCTTCATCCTGGTGATGAACCTGATGGAGCTCATCCCGGTCTTCCAGTTCCCGGCGATGTCGCGGATCGGTTTCGTCTTCCCGCTGGTCGCGGTCATGTACGTGCTGTACTGGTACCAGGGCATCAAGACCAAGGGGCTCTTCGGCTACCTCAAGTCCTGGATACCGTCAGGCGTCCCAGCGTTCATCCTGGTCATCCTGATCCCGGTCGAGATCGCCAAGTACATCATCATCCAGCCGGCCACCCTGGGCATCCGGCTGTTCGCGAACATGTTCGCAGGCCACCTGCTGCTGACGATCTTCATGCTCGCGACCTGGTACATGGCGGGCCTGTCCGTCGGCCTGCTGTACGCCGCCGGCTCGCTCTTCATGGTGTTCTTCGTCTTCCTGCTTGAGCTCTTGGTTGGCCTCCTGCAAGCGTTCATCTTCACCACGCTGATCTCGACCTACCTCGCTGACTCACTGGAGCACGGGCACTGATCTTCTAGATCCAGTGCCCCTCCGGTTACCTACCACCAGATTCCAGCTCAACAGTCGGCGGGGTCCTAGCCGCCGGACCGAACGCAAAGGAAGAATCAATGATCGACGCTGCTACTATTTCCGCAGCCACTCAGACGATCGACATCCAGCGCCTTGGTGCCCTTGGGTACGGCCTCGCGGCCATCGGCCCCGGTATCGGCATCGGCCTGGTCTTCGGTCACGCCATCGAGGCCATGGCCCGGCAGCCTGAGGCCGCCGGCCGTATCACGCTTTACATGTGGATCGGCTTCGCGCTGACCGAGGCGCTGGCCCTGATCGGCCTCGTGGCGCCGTTCATCTTCGCATCCTGACGAGGGCTGACCAGGGAAAGGACAGGCCACTATGACGCTTCCCCTAGCGGACGCGGCGGCGCAGGATCCGCTGATTCCCACCTGGCCTGAGCTGATCATCGGGATCATCTGCTTCGTCGTCGTCTTCGGCGTCCTCGGCAAGATGCTGCTGCCGCGGATCCTCAAGACGCTCGAAGAGCGTGAGGACGCGATCCAGGGCGGCATCAACCGGGCCGACGAGGCTCAGGCCGAGGCGACGGCGGTGCTTCACCAGTACCGCGCCCAGCTCGACGACGCCAAGCACGAGGCCGCGCGGATGCGCGAAGAGGCCCGCGAGCAGGGCGCGCAGATCATCGCCGAGATGCGCGAGCGCGCCGAGGCCGAGGCCCGCAGGATCACCGAGGCGGCACAGTCGCAGATCGAGGCGGAGCGGCAGCAGGCGCTGACCTCGCTGCGCGCGGAGGTCGGCGCGCTTGCCACCGAGCTCGCGAGCCGCATCGTCGGCGAGTCGCTGACCGACACCGCCCGGCAGGGCCGGATGGTGGACAGGTTCCTCGCCGACCTGGAAGCGGGCGCCGCGGGCGCCGGGGCCAGGCAGTAATGCGCGGCGCGAGCAGAGCCTCCTACACCGAGCTACGCGAGCGGCTGACGGTCGCGGCGTCACGGGCGGCGACGGCCAGGCAGGTCGGCGACGAACTGTTCGCCGTCGTCCGCCTGCTTGACGCAGAACACGGGCTGCGCCGCGCGCTGGCCGACCCGGCCAAGCCGTCGGCCGAGAAGTCAGCGGTGGCCGAACGGCTGCTGCACGGCAAGATCTCGGCGGCCACGGAGGGCCTGGTGAGCGAGGCCGTGGCGGCGCGCTGGGCGACCCCGGGCGACCTGGGCGACGGGCTCGAGCAGCTCGCCATCGAGGCGTTCACGCTCGCCGCCCAGTTCGGCCGCACGCTCGACAATCTGGAAGACGACCTGTTCAGGTTCGGCCGGCTCGTCTCCGCGCAGCCTGGGCTGCGGTCGGCCCTGACCGGGTCGACCGGGCCAGACGCGAAGGCGAGCCTGCTCGACGGGCTGCTCTCCGGCAAGGTCAGCGCGACGTCGCTTGCCCTGATCACCCAGGTGCTCACCCACCCGCGCGGCCGCTCACCGCAGGCGGTGCTCGACCTGTGCGCGTCCATCGCGGCGCGGCGGCGCGAGCAGCTGATCGCGGTGGTCCGGGTCGCCACGGAGCTGACCGCCGCACAGCGGCAGCGGCTCGCGTACGCCCTCACGAGCGCGTACGGTCATGCGATTCACCTGAATGTCGTGCACGATCCGGCGGTCGTAGGTGGTGTCTCCGTCCAGATCGGGGATGAGCTAGTAGACGGGACCACCGCTAGCCGCCTGGCCGAGGTCCGGCGCAACCTTACGAGCTGATTCGGCCGGCGACCGTCCGGCTCAGGGATTTTCACGAACGGAATGAGGAAGATGGCGGAGCTGACAATCCGACCGGATGAGATCCGTGACGCGCTCGCGCGGTTCGTCGACGAATACGAACCCGCTGGTGCCGAGCGCGAAGAGGTCGGCACGGTCACCGAGTGCGGTGACGGCATCGCCCGCGTCGAGGGGCTCCCCTCGGCCATGGCGAACGAACTGCTTGAGTTCGAGAACGGCGTCCGCGGCCTCGCGCTTAACCTTGATGTGCGCGAGATCGGCGTGGTTATCCTCGGCGAGTTCTCGGAAATCGAGGAGGGCCAGACGGTCAAGCGGACCGGCGAGGTCCTCTCCGTGCCGGTCGGCGACGGGTTCCTCGGCCGCATGGTCGGCGCGCTCGGCGAGCCGCTCGACGGCCTCGGCCCGATCGCGGACACCACGCCGCGCGAGCTGGAGATCCAGGCGCCGTCGGTCGTGCAGCGGCAGCCGGTGAAGGAGCCGATGCAGACCGGCATCAAGGCCATCGACGCGATGACCCCGATCGGCCGTGGCCAGCGCCAGCTGATCATCGGCGACCGGCAGACCGGCAAGAGTGCGATCGCGATCGACACGATCATCAACCAGAAGGACAACTGGGCGTCCGGCGACCCGACCAGGCAGGTGCGCTGCGTCTACGTCGCGATCGGCCAGAAGGGCTCGACGATCGTCGGCGTTAAGCAGGCGCTCGAAGAGGCCGGCGCGATGGAGTACACCACGATCGTGGCCGCTCCCGCCTCCGACCCGGCCGGCTACAAGTACATCGCGCCCTACACGGGAAGCGCGATCGGCCAGCACTGGATGTACGGCGGCAAGCACGTCCTGATCGTCTTCGACGACCTGTCCAAGCAGGCCGAGGCGTACCGGGCCGTGTCCCTGCTGCTGCGCCGCCCGCCGGGCCGCGAGGCCTACCCCGGTGACGTCTTCTACCTGCACTCGCGGCTGCTCGAGCGCTGCGCCAAGCTGAGCGACGATCTCGGCGCCGGCTCGATGACCGGCCTGCCGATCGTCGAGACCAAGGGCAACGACATCTCGGCCTACATCCCGACCAACGTCATCTCGATCACCGACGGGCAGATCTTCCTCGAGGGTGACCTGTTCAACTCCGGTGTCCGCCCGGCCATCAACGTCGGCCTGTCGGTATCGCGGGTCGGCGGCGCGGCGCAGATCAAGGCGATGAAGAAGGTCGCGGGCCAGCTCAAGCTCTCGCTGGCGCAGTTCCGCGACCTCGAGGCGTTCGCGGCCTTCGCGTCCGACCTCGACGCGGCCTCCCGCGCTCAGCTTGACCGCGGCGCCCGGCTGGTCGAGCTGCTCAAGCAGCCGCAGTACTCGCCGTTCCCGGTCGAGGAGGAGGTCGTCTCGATCTGGGCGGGCACCACCGGCCAGTTCGACGACGTGCCGGTGGAGGACGTCAAGCGGTTCGAGTCGGAGTTCCTCGACTATCTGCGCCGGTCCAACGGCGGCCTGCTTACCTCGATCAGGGAGACCAAGGACCTGACCGACGACAACATCACCACGCTCAAGGACGCCATGGACAGCTTCCGCCGGACCTTCGAGGTCACCGGCGGGCAGCTCCTGGTCTCCGACGACGACGAGGTTCCGCCGCTGGGCGAGGGCGAGGCCAGCCAGGAAACGGTCGCCAGGTACGTTCCGGCGACGGACGACGGCGAGTAGGGGCCATGGCAGCACAGCTTCGCGCGGTCCGGGCGCGGATTCGGGCGGTCAAGTCGATCGCTAAGATCACCCGCGCCCAGGAGCTGATCGCGTCGTCGCGGATCGTGCGGGCGCAGCAGCGCACGCGCGCGGCCGAGCCGTACGCGCGCGAGCTCACCACGGCGGTGGAAGCCGTGGTGAGCGGGTCGTCCTCGATCAGCCACCCCATGATCACCGAGCCCGCCGAGATGCGGCGGGCCGCGGTGATCATCATCACAAGCGACGGCGGATTCTGCGGCGCCTACAACGCCAACGTGCTGCGCGAGTCCACCAGGCTCCGCCAGCGCAACGAGGAGAACCGGGTGGCGACGGTCACCTACGTCACGGGCCGCAAGGGCATCGGGTGGCACCGCTTCCGCGGTATCGACCTGGCGCAGGAGTGGGCCGGATTCTCCGCCCGGCCGTCGTACGCGGACGCGGAGGCGGTGGCCACGGCGCTGCTCGATGCGTTCGAGAAGGACACCGCCGACGGCGGCGTGGATGAGATCTACCTGGTCGCCACCGAATTCGTCTCGATGCTGACGCAGCGATCCGCCGTCAAGCGCCTGCTGCCGATGGAAATCGAGGTGAAGGAGGGCGAGCGGCCCGGCGGCGCGCTGCCGTCGTATGAGTTCGAGCCGTCCACCGACATCGTGCTTGACGCGCTGCTGCCGCAGTACATCGCGAGCCGCATCTACTATGCCATGCTCGAGGCGGCGGCCTCCGAGCTCGCGGCGCGGCGGCGCGCGATGAAGGCCGCCACAGACAACGCGAACGACCTGCTTGACCGGCTGACCCGGGAGGCGAACAACGCCAGGCAGGCCGAGATCACCCAGGAAATCAGCGAAATCGTCGGCGGGTCAAACGCACTCGCTGAAGCGAACGCAGGGAGTGAGTAACAGACCATGACCGCGACCGTAGAAAACGCCGAAACGACCGGCACCGGCACCGGCCGCGTCGTCCGGGTCATCGGCCCCGTCGTCGACGTCGAGTTCCCGGCGGAGGCGATGCCGGAGATCTATTTCGCGCTGCACGTGGACATCACGTACGGCGGTAACACGCGCACGCTGACCCTTGAGGTCGAGCAGCACATCGGCGACGACGTGGTCCGCGCGATCTCGCTTGAGGCGACCGATGGCCTGGTCCGCGGCGCCGAGGTCACCTCGACCGGCGGGCCGATCTCCGTGCCGGTGGGCGACGTGACCAAGGGGCACGTGTTCAACGTGCTCGGCGAGCCACTCGACGTGCCACTGTCGAGCCTGAACGTGACCGAGCGGTGGCCGATCCACCGGCTCGCGCCGCCGCTCGACCAGCTTGAGTCCAAGACCGAGATGTTCGTCACCGGCATCAAGGTCCTCGACCTGATGACCCCGTACGTGCGCGGCGGCAAGATCGGCCTGTTCGGCGGGGCCGGCGTGGGCAAGACCGTGCTCATCCAGGAGATGATCCGCCGGGTCGCCAAGAACTTCAACGGTGTCTCCTGCTTCGCCGGCGTGGGGGAGCGGACCCGTGAGGGCAACGACCTGTTCCTCGAGATGACCGAGTCCGGCGTCATCAACGACACCGCGCTCGTCTTCGGCCAGATGGACGAGCCGCCGGGCACCAGGCTGCGGGTCGCGCTGTCCGCGCTGACGATGGCGGAATACTTCCGCGACGTGCAGAAGCAGGACGTGCTGCTGTTCATCGACAACATCTTCCGTTTCACCCAGGCGGGCTCCGAGGTGTCCACGCTGCTCGGCCGCATGCCGTCCGCGGTGGGCTACCAGCCGACGCTGGCCGACGAGATGGGCCAGCTGCAGGAGCGGATCACCTCCACCCGAGGTCACTCCATCACCTCCATGCAGGCGATCTACGTGCCCGCCGACGACATCACCGACCCGGCTCCGCACACGGTATTCGCGCACCTCGACTGCACCACGACGCTGTCTCGGGCGATCACGGAGAAGGGCATCTACCCGGCGGTGGACCCGCTGGACTCGACGTCCCGGATCATGGACCCCCGGTACATCGGCCAGGAGCACTACGACGTGGCCCGTACCGTGCAGACGATCCTGCAGCGGTACAAGGAGCTGCAGGACATCATCGCGATCCTCGGCATCGACGAGCTGTCACAGGACGACCAGATCACCGTGCAGCGCGCGCGCCGCATCGAGCGTTTCCTCTCGCACCCGATGTACGTCGCCGAGCAGTTCACCGGTCAGCCGGGCGCGTTCGTCCCGCTCGAGGAGACCATCTCCTCGTTCAAGGCGATCGCCGACGGCAAGTACGACCACGTGCCCGAGCAGGCGTTCTTCATGTGCGGCGGCATCGAGGACGTCGAGCGCAAGGCCAAGGAGCTGGAGCGCTCGTGACCATGCACGTGGAGCTGCTGACGCCGGACCGGTCGCTCTGGTCCGGCGAAGCGGGCATGGTCATCGCGAAGACCATCGATGGCGACATCGGCGTCCAGTCCGGGCACTCTCCGGTCTTCGGCATCCTCTCCCCGGGCAGCCTGGTCCGCATCCGCGAGGTGCCAGGCGATGAGAATCCCGGCGACGTGGTGCGGTGCGCGGTCAGGGACGGGTTCCTGTCGGTGACCGCCGACCGGGTGTCGATCCTGACCTCGGGGGGCGAACTCTCCGGAGAGGTAGACGTCCCGGCGGCCCGCGCCGACCTGGAGGCCGCCACTGCGGCGTCCGCCTCGGCCGCCGCCGCTGAGGAGTCACCCGAGGTAAGGTTTGCCCGCGCCCGGCTGCGGGCGGCCGGCGAGCAGGCCTGACGGAGGTCACGGTTTCGGCGGCCGGGGGTTCCGTGGGCGGTGCGCTGACGGACGCGGTGTGGATCTTCGCCGTCGTCCTGGCGCTCATCGTGCTCGCCGCGGCCGCCCTGGCATCCCGCCGCTACCTGCTTGAGCGAAGCGGCGGGACCGTCGAATGCGCGCTGCGCCTGGCATCCCGCGCCAACTGGCGCCTCGGCGTGCTCTCCTACCAGCGCGACGACCTCTGCTGGTACGGCGCGCTCGGCGTGCTGCTCCGCCCGGAGCAGGTCTTCCAGCGCCGGGCGCTTTCCGTCGTCTCCCGTCGCCCCGCCGACCTGGCGGAGGCCGCGGCGCTCGGCGCGGATCGCATCGTCGTCGAGGTGAGCACCGGCGACGACGCCCACGTCGAGCTGGCGATGACGGAGGAGGCCCTCACCGGCTTCCTCGCCTGGCTTGAGGCATCCCCGCCAGGCTCGCACCTAGCCGACATCGCGTAACACCCAGATCAAAGTCACCATCCCCATCATCTCGAACGGTCCCGTGGCTCCGTCATTCACCGCCCACCGCTCGTTCACCCCCACGATCCCTGCCCGGCCCCGCCTCCGGGCAGGAAGGCAAAGCCCCGTTACCGATCGCCGCCCGGGCGCCAGAGCACGTCCCCGGCGCCGGTGTTCGCGTAGCGGGCAAGGATGAACAGCAGGTCGGAAAGCCTGTTGAGGTACTTGGCGGGCCACGGGCTGATGGTGTCTGCGTGGTCGGCGACGGCGGCCCAGGCGGTGCGCTCCGCGCGCCGGGTGACCGCCCGGGCGGTGTGCAGCAGCGCGGCGCCAGGCGTTCCGCCCGGGAGGATGAAGCTGCGCAGCACCGGCAGGCCGGCGTTGTACGTGTCGCAGGACTCCTCAAGGGCGGCCACGTAGCTCTCGTCGATCCGCAGCTGCGGGTACTCGGGCGGCGACGCGGGCAGCGGGGTAGCGAGGTCGGCGCCGGCGTCGAACAGCTCGTTCTGCACCCGGCGCAGCAGCGTCGTCATGTCGGCGGGAAGCTGGCCGAGCGTGATGGCGACGCCGACGGCGCAGTTGGCCTCGTCGGTGTCGGCGTAGGCCGCCAGGCGGCTGTCGGTCTTGACGACCCGCGCGCCGTCCGCCAGGCCGGTGGTCCCGTCGTCGCCGGTGCGCGTGTAGATCCTGGAGAGCACGACCGGGGTGTCCCGGCTGTCGTCGTCAGTCATGGGGACCACCGTAGTCTGATCACTATAAGTAATTTCCAAAACTATGTGATCATCGCGTTAAGCTGGGGTATTGAAGAACTCGTATAGTAGAGATGATAGAAAAGTGACTCCAAGTAGTCGCTAACTTGAAAACCGGGGTCCGGCGGTTCTCGGGGGCCTGCCGGACCCCGGTCGGTTTGACCCATGTTGACCTATAGGGTAACCGTGTGTTCGATTATGTGATCGTGGGCGGCGGAACCGCGGGCTGCGTGGTCGCGGCCAGGCTCGCCGAGGATCCCGGCGCGCGTGTGCTGCTCCAAGGGGGTGTGGGAGTCCTCGGGCAACGCGGGGTTCGCCCGCTGGCGGCTGACGCACAAGGGCCCGCTGACCTCGAACGTCGCCGAGGCGGGCGGGTTCGCCCGCAGCGACCCGCGGCTGACCGCCCCCGACCTCCAGTGGCACGTGCTCCCCATCGCCTTCAGGGAGCAGGGCCTGACCGACCCGGCGAGCCGCGCGATGACCGTGCTCGTCACGCTTGCCGATGTGGCAAGCAGGGGCAGGCTCAGGCTCGCCTCGCGCGACCCGAGGCACCGCCCGCTCATCGACCCCGGTTACCTGTCCGACGTCCGTGACCTGTCCGCGCTGGCGGTCGGGGTGCGGATGGCGCGCGACTACGCGTCGGCCGCGCGCCGCTGGTACCGCAGGATCCGGCGGCCGCCGCTGTCCTGGCCGGTTAGATCACGGTCCCGCTAGATCACGGTCCCGCTAGATCACGGTCCCGTCAGGCGGGTCACTCGGCGAGCGCGGTGTGCAGCCACGACTCGATGCCGGCGATGTGCACCGTGGCCCACGATCGCGCCAGATCGGCGTCCCGGCCGATGATCGCCTTGTAGATGGCCCCGTGCTCGGCCAGCGTGCGCTCATGCGCGCCGCGCTCGGTCATGCCGCGCCAGAGACGGGCTCGCGTCGTGGGCGCCGACATGTTGTCCACCAGGGAAGCCAGCACGGCGTTGCCGGCACCGAGCGCGATTTTCCGATGGAACTCAAGGTCGGCGGCCACGAAGTCCTCGACGGGCGAGTTCACGTCGGCGGTCGCGAGTACGTCGCCTAGTTCCCTCCTGTCCTCATCGGACATCCGGAGCGCGGCTAGCGCGGTGGCCGCGGGCTCGAGGATGCGGCGCACCTCGAGGAACTCGAGCACCGTGTCGTCGCGATGAAAATCGACGATAAAGCTCAGCGCCTCAAGCAGCAACGATGGCGCGAGGCTGGTCGCGTACGTGCCGTCACCCTGCCGCACGTCGAGCACGTTGATCAGGCTCAGCGCCTTCACCGCCTCGCGCAGGGAGTTACGTGACAGGCCGAGCTCCGCCGCGAGGTCCGCTTCCCTTGGCAGCTTCTCGCCCGGCCGCACGCGCCCGGAGACGATCATCTCCTTGATCTTGTCGATCGCCTCGTCGGTTAGCGCCACTGCCCGTCTCCTGATATTCGGTCACCGCGGGCACCCCGTGCGGGCCAGCCCGAGCCAAGCATGACACGATCGCGTTGGCCAGCGATTCTCATGCTCGGTCTTCTTCCGATTCGCTCGCCGCCAGCGCGTCCCACAGTTCCGCCGGGATGCCGAGTTCGCGCAGCCTGATCGCGTCGGTGATCTCCGCAGCGCTGCGCGCGCCGATCAGCACGCTCGCGACGGCTGGGTGGGCGAGCGGGAAGCGCGCGGCGGCGGCGCGCAGCGGCACGCCGAACCGGGCGCAGACGGCCTCAAGCCGGCGGGCCCGGCTGATCAGCGAGTCGGGCGCCGCCTGGTAGTCGTAGGTCGAGCCCGCCGCGGGCGCCGCGAGCAGGCCCGAGTTGAACACGCCGCCGGCGATCACCGACACGCCCCGTTCAGCCGCGGCGGGCAGCAGTGCGTCAGCGGCGGACCGGTCGAGCAAGGTGTACTTGCCAGCGACGAGCACCACGTCGATGTCGGTGTCGGTGACGAACCTGGTGAGCATGGCGGCCTGGTTCATGCCGACGCCAATCGCGCCCACGCAGCCCTCCGCGCGCAGCTTCTCCAGTGCCGGGTACGCCTCACTCAGCGCCTGCGAGCCATGCGCGTCCGGGTCATGGATCAGCGCGATATCGACGCGGTCAAGCCCGAGGCGCAGCAGGCTCGACTCCAGGCTCCGCCGGACGCCATCGGCGCTGTAGTCGAACACCCGCAGGTGATCCGCGGGCACGGCGAAGCCCTCGGTGTCGTGGCCGTAAGTGTCGTGGCCGTAAGTGTCGTGGCCATACGGCGGGCCGGCCGGCCGCAGCAGCCGCCCGACCTTGGTAGAGATCACGTACTCGTCCCGCGGCCGGTGCCGCAAGGCGGAACCGAGGCGCCGCTCCGACAGCCCAAGGCCGTAGTGCGGCGCCGTACACGTTGCCCCAGAGGGAAGAGTCCGAGACCGCGGTGGTGGTGGTCGAGCCCGGCAAGCCGTCGACCGGGGAAGAAAGAGCGAGCGTGGCCGCGGCCTTGGTCACGAACGGCGCCACGATGGGGTCGGCCAGGTTAGTGTCGCCCTGGTACGACACGTTCGCAAGGGCGGGGGCGCCCCCGCCTGGCTGGCCCACGGCGAGCGTGACGCCCTTCGCGGCGTCCACCGCGTAGGTCAGGGCATACTGCGCGTACAGGTTCGCCGGCTGGGACTGCGACGCGCTGACCGAGCCGTTGCGGATGTCGCACATCTCGAACGGCACGCCGTCGTCGCTGATCAGGAGCACCTGATGCGCCGATCCTGGGCCGAGGCCCTTGCTCTTGAGTAGCGGGATGATGCCGGTATCCGGGCTGGACCACTGGGAGTAGATGGCCTTCAGCTGAGAGCCGTAGGCGTTGATCGCGTTCTGCGCGTCGGTGACGGCCGTCGCGTCCTGCCCGTACAGGGTGTTCGAGGCGCGGACCACCATGTAGACGTGGCCGACGCCGACGATCGTGTCGACCGACACCAGCTGAACATGGTGCGCGGCCGCGTAGCTGATCGCCGGCCCGAGGCTGGTGGCCGTTTCCGGGTTCACGACGATGGCCTGGGCGCCCTCGTTCACCAGGTTCTCGATCTGCTGGTTCTGCAGGCTTGCGCTGGCCGCGGAGAGCAGCGGGCCCAGCAGCTTAATGTGCATCGCCGTGGCGTCCTGCTGCTCATAGTTGATGTAGGCGGCCCAGAAGGCGGTGTTGTCGTAGGTCAGGTCGACCCCGATGGTGACCTGGCCGGACGACGCCTGCGCCGAAGCGGATCCGCTGGCGCTTGAGCCAGCGCTGGAGCTTGAACTCGAACTGGAGCTGCAGGCAGCGACGAGCAAGCCGGCGCAGGCCAGCGTGAGGGTGCCGAGCAGCGGTCTTCTGGCTCTCTTGAGTCTCATCATTCTCCTATCGCGGTTGGTGTAACTTGTGTAACTTGTGTAACTTGTGTAACTTGTGTAACTTGCGTGGTTTGCGGTGAGTGCGGCCGAATCTCATGCGGTTACTCGCCTGCCAGCCGCTGCCAGACGGCGCCCCGCGGGAACTCGTAGTCGCGCAGCGCCGCGGGCCGCAGCGTGGCGGAGAGGCCAGGCGCCGTCGGCGCGAGATACCGCCCCCCAACCACGCGCACCGGGTCGGCGAAGTGCTCGTGCAGGTGATCGACGTACTCGAGCACGCGGTCCTGCGACGACGCGGAGACCGCGACGAAGTCGAACATCGCCAGATGCTGGACCATCTCGCAGAGCCCGACGCCGCCCGCGTGCGGGCAGACGAGGACGCCGAACTTGGCGGCCATCAGCAGGATCGCCAGGTTCTCGTTGATCCCGGCCACCCGGCATGCGTCGATGGTCAGCACGTCCGCGGCGCCCGCCTGCAGGATCTGCTTGAAGATCACCCGGTTGGCGACATGCTCACCGACAGCGATCTTGACCGGCGCGATGGCCTCGCGTATCGCGGCGAGGCCGAGGATCTCGTCCGGGCTTGTCGGCTCCTCGACCCAGTACGGATCCCACGGGGCCAGCGCCGAGATCGCCGCCTTCGCCGCCGCGACCCCCCAGCGCTGGTTCGCGTCCACCGCGATGCGGATGCCGGGTCCCACCGCTTCCCTGGCCAGCGCCATGCGGCGGGCATCCACCTCGGGGTCGGCGCCGACCTTGAGCTTGATCTGGGTGAATCCGTCGCGGACCGCCTGCCTGGAGAGCTGGATCAGCTTCTCGTCTGAGTAGCCGATCCAGCCTGGCGTGGTGGTGTACGCGGGATAGCCGGAGCGCTCGAGTTCCGCGATCCGCTCGTCCCTGCCGTGGCGCGCGGCGCGGAGAATATCAAGCGCCTCCCGCGGGGTAAGCGCGTCCTCGATGTACCGGAAGTCGACGAGGCCGACGATCTGCTCGGGCGTCATGTCGGCGAGCAGCCGCCAGACCGGCTTGCCTGCTGCCTTCGCGGCGAGGTCCCAGGCGGCGTTGACGACGGTCCCGATGGCCATGTGCATGACCCCCTTTTCCGGACCGAGCCAGCGGAGCTGGCTGTCGCCGATGAGCTCGGCGCTGAAGCCGCCGAGGTCGCCGGTGATGTCGTCGATCTTCCTGCCGACGACGTGCTCCCTGAGCGCCTGGATCGCGGTCACCACGACCTCGTTGCCGCGCCCGATGGTGAAGCACAGCGCGTGGCCCTCGAGGCCGTCGGCGTCCGTCCGGAGGATCGCGTAAGCCGCGGAGTAGTCGGGGTCGGGGTTCATCGCGTCAGAACCGTCGTGCTCAAGCGAGGTGGGGAAGCGCACGTCGAAGCAGTCGAGCGCCACGATCCGTGCACCGGCGAGGCGTCCTGCGATTGGCTGCGCTTGCGTCACTTGCGCTCCCTGTAGCGGCAAACATCGGATCTATTGATCGGATGTTTGCACTCGGCGCAGACTTGTGCAAGATGTGAGTTACAACGAAATTTCAGCCAGATCACCTCGACAGCGAGCCCAGGCGCCGCGATAGACCGCAGGACGGTTCAAGATCAGCCTGACCGTACGCCGACCGACGGTGCCATGCAGTCAGCCGCGAAACAGTCACAACGGACCCGTTCATCCGAAAGATCGGGTCTTTACGCAGAAGCTCGCTTCTTCATGGCCACCGGGACAAGGCCGCCGTCATCGATGCGTGCGCGAAGCTCTCCCTCGCGGCCGTGCTTCAAATCCTTCATGAGGAACGGGCCGTTGCGACTGTTTCATCGAAGGCGGCTCCCATCCTCGATTTAGTGGCATTTGCCGGATATCTCAAATTATGAACCACTCGAAAAGATCATGGAAAAAGACAATTCAACGCTTGTGACTACGCTCAGTGTTCGCTATACTGTTCGTATACACTAGGTATCAGAACGTGATCACCCGGAAGGAGGGCCGGCGATGGACGGGCAGGAGAACGAGCAGGATCCCGAGGGCGCGCCACCGCCGGCTCGGCAGCCGCCTCCGCCGCCGAGATCATCGCCCGCCGACAGGTTCGGCCCGGACTTCGTACCCGAGGAGTGGGAGCTCGAGGGCCCCGCCGTTTCCATCAGCCTCGGTGACGCCGCCGACCTCGACCCGGCGCTGCTGGCCGCGGTCACCGGCCCGGGCGGCCTCGGGGGGAACGCGCTGTGCGCGGCGTACGGTCAGGATCAGGCGGCCGACGTGCTGCGCCCCGGCCCGGTCCTCGCGGCCCTCACCGAGCAGGCCGCCACTGACCTCGGGCGGCTCGATGATGAGCAGCTGATGGGGGCGCTGTCGGCGGCCCGCCGGCTGGAGAACCGGGCCGCGTACCTGCAGACGATCATGATCGCGGAGTTCGCCCGCCGCCGCGCCGCCCAGGCCGCCGAAGCCGCGGCCCGCCGGTCC
>Ga0066797_1000055_pt1 | contig 33011 bp, 28 predicted proteins | sample PersoiDNA2013193_FD_76335 | JGI IMG/M metagenome (GOLD analysis project Ga0066797, IMG submission 76335) | Permafrost soil microbial communities from the Arctic, to analyse light accelerated degradation of dissolved organic matter (DOM) -... | ecosystem: Environmental > Terrestrial > Soil >... | reverse complement strand
GGGCTGGGGTGCGGCCATCGTCGGCGGCCTGGTGGCCATCGGCTGCGGGCTCGGCTGGGGCCTGATCAACGGGTTCTTCATCGCGCGGGCGAAGGTGCCGCCGCTCATCGTCACGCTCGGCTCGCTCGGGATGGCGCTCGGCCTGGCGGAGGTGATCACCGGGGGCGTGGACCTGCGCGATATCCCGACCGTCATGGTCAACTCCATCGGATTCGGCAACATCGTCTGGCGGATTCCCGCGCTAGCGGTTATCGCGGCGGTCGTCGTCGTGCTCGGCATCGTGCTCCTGCACCGGACCCGCTTCGGGCTGCATACGTACGCGATCGGATCAAACCCCGAGGCGGGCCGCCGTTCCGGCCTGAACGTCCCCGGTCAGCTGATCGCGATCTACGCCTTGTCCGGCCTGCTGGCCGGCTTCGCCGGATGGATGAACCTGGCCTTTTTCCAGTCGACCACGATCGGCGGCCAGAGCACGACCAACCTGTCCGTGATCGCCGGCGTTGTCATCGGCGGCACCAGCCTGTTCGGCGGTTACGGTTCCATCTTCGGCAGCATCGTCGGCTTGTTCATCCCGGCCACACTTCAGGACGGATTCGTGATCATCGGTATCCAGCCGTTCTGGCAGCAGGTGGTTGTGGGGGCCGTGCTCATCGCCGCGGTCTACGTCGACCAGCAGCGGCGCGCATCCGCCCTGCGCGGCGGCCGGCCGAGAGGAGTGAGTGGCCTGCTTGGTCACCTGACCACAAGCAGGCAGGCGGCGTCGGCGTCGGCGTCGGCCAGGGAATGAGCTCGGACGCCCGCGGGCGCGGGCGCTGACCGTCCGCCGCAAACCCTCATGACCAGTTAGCTCAGCCGCCTAGGAGCAGCATGAAAGCCGTTGTCTACGACTCTCCGCGCAGTTTCACGCTCACGGAGGTCCCGACACCAGTTCCGGGACCGGGCGAGGTGCGCGTACGAGTACAGCAAACCGGAATCTGCGGAACAGACCTGCACATCCACAATGGCAAGTTCTTCGCCGAGTTCCCGCTGACCCCCGGCCATGAACTGGTCGGTCCTGTGGACGCGCTCGGCGACGGCACCGAGGGGTTCCGCGTCGGCGAATATGTCGCGGTCAATCCCAACATGAACTGCGGCCATTGCGAGTACTGCCGGGTGGGGCGCACCTTGATGTGCGCCAACCTCAAGGGGCTCGGCACCAACTGGCCCGGGTCCTTCGCCGAGTGCGTCGTGGTTCCCGCCAACCTCGTCTTCTCCGTGGACGGCATCGACCCCGACACCTCGGTGTTCACCGAGCCGACGGCGTGCGCCATGCACGGCCTGCAGACGCTGAGTCCCCTGCCGGGGAGTTCGGCCCTGGTATTCGGGGCCGGCCCCACCGGCCTGCTACTTGCCCAGCTCATCGCGCGCGGCGGTGCCGCCAGCGTGACGGTGGCGGCGTCGTCGGCCTTCAAGCTCAGCCGGGCCACCGACCTCGGGATCGACGCGACGTTCCTGATGGATCGCGCGGATCTCGCCGGTGACGCCGCGCGCCTGAAGGCCGCAAGCGGCGGATTCGACGTCGTGGTCGATGCCACCGGTTCGGCCGCCGTGTCGGAACAGTGCGTGCCGTTGACCCGCAGCGGCGGGACCGTGATGTTCTACGGCGTGACCGAGCCGGAAGACCTCGTGCGGGTCAGCCCCTACGACGTGTTCCGCCGCGAGATCACGATCAAGGGGTCCTTCGCGGAGATCAATTCGTTCCCGGCCGCGATCGCGGCGCTGCGGACCGGGCGGGCGCGTACCGAGGGCCTCATCACGCACCGCTTCAAGCTCGACGACTACGCCGGCGCGCTCGACGCGCTGCGCAGCGATCGGACGGTGCACAAGATCATCATCGAGTGCTGGCAAGAGTGAGCGTCGGTTCACCCTGCGCTCTTGGCCTCGACCTGGGGACAAGCTCGGCCAAGGCGGTGGTGGTCGATACCGGGGGCAGGGTGCTAGCTCAGGCGTCGGCCGGCTACGCCGTGACCGCGGCGGCGGCCGGCTACGCGGAGAGCGAGCCTGCCGACTGGTGGAACGCGCGCCGGGCTCAGCCTCAACTGGGTGCGCGAGATCATGAACGCCACCTGGGATGAGCTGTACGCGAGCGCCGATCATCGGGGCCAGGCGCATGACCCCATCTTCGTCCCGCATCTGTCCGGGGAACGCACACCGTATTCCGATCCGGCGCTGCGCGGCTCCTGGACCGGGTTGTCGCTGGCCGACGACCGGACGTCGCTCCTGAGGTGCGCGCTCGAAGGGACCGCGTTCGCCATCAGGGATGCGCTTGATGCCCTGCTGGCAGATCACCGCCCATCGCATTTGAGGCTGGCGGGCGGCGGCACCCTGGCTGCCGCCTGGCGTCAGCTGCTCGCGGATGTGCTTGAGGTGCCGCTGTACGCCGTGGACGCGCCCGCGGCGTCCGGCCGGGGCGCGGCGCTTCTCGGGGCTCACGCCGCGGGCCTGCTGAGCTTTGCCGACATCCAGGGACCGCTAGCGCCGCAGGCCCGCCTCGTGGCCGCGCCTGACCCGGCGGCGGCCGCCTTCCACGCCGAACGCCATACCAGGTTCCGGCGGATCGTCGCCGCGCTCGGAACCGACCAGATTTTTGCCGAACGGACCGGAGCGCTCTCAGTCCGCGGGGAAGGGGCAGCATGACCAGTTTGACCGAGGAAACCCTGACCCGGCTGAACGCCGACGTAGCCCTTCCTCGTTACGATCGCCGCGACGTTACCACCGGAATCGTTCATCTCGGCGTTGGCAATTTTCACCGCTCGCACCAGGCGATGTACATCGACACGCTGATGAACAGCGGCTCGGCGATGGACTGGGGCATCTGCGGTATTGGCCTGCAGCCCTCCAATGTCGTGATGCGCGATGTGCTGGCCGGACAGGATGGCCTGTACACCCTGGTCATTCGGCACAGCGATGGCAGCTGGGACGCCCGCGTGATCGGCTCGATCGTGGAGTACCTGTTCGCGCCCGACGATCCAGAAGCGGCCATCGAGAAGATGGCCGCGGCAGCGACCAGGATCGTGTCGCTCACCGTCACGGAAGGCGGCTACTACCTTGATGCCGTCACCGGTGAATTCAATCCCTGCGATGAGTCGATCGCGGCCGACCTGCGTCCGGGGGCGGCACCGCGCACCGTTTTCGGGTTGGTGACCGAGGCGCTGGCCCGTCGCCGCGCGCGCGGTCTGCCCGCCTTCACCATCTTGTCCTGCGACAACATCCAGGGCAACGGCCACGTGAGCCAGCGCGTGTTCACGGCGTTCGCACGCCTGCGCGATCCCGAGCTGGCCGACTGGATAACCGCCCAGGTCCGCTTTCCCAACTGCATGGTCGACCGCATCACCCCCAAGACGACCGACGAGGACCGGGCCGAGCTCAGCCGCCGGTTCGGCATCGACGATCAATGGCCCGTGCTCTGCGAGCCGTTTACACAGTGGGTGCTCGAAGACGACTTCGCCAACGGCCGGCCGCCGCTGGAAGACGTCGGCGTGCAGATCGTTCCCGATGTGGAGCCCTACGAGCTGATGAAGCTGCGGTTGCTCAACGCCAGCCATCAGGCCCTGTGCCACCCGGGGCGCCAGGTGGGTTACCGCTTCGTGCACGAGGTCACGACCGACCCGCTCTTCGCGCGGTTCCTGCTTGACTACATGACGGGCGAAGCCATTCCGACGCTGCGGCCCGTGCCCGGGGTGGACCTGCTTGGGTACGCGAACCAGCTCATCGAGCGGTTCTCCAACCCCGAGGTGCGCGATACCGTGGCCCGGCTGTGCGCCAACGCATCCGACTGCATACCCAAGTTCCTGCTGCCCGTCATCAGGGAGCAACTCGCCGCCGGGCGGCCGGTCACCCGGTCCGCGGCCGTCGTCGCCGCCTGGGCCCGCGACGCCGAGGGCACCGACGAGAACGGCGAGCTACACGAGCTTGACGACGACCTCGCGCCGCAGTTGCAAGCCGCGGCCCGCCGGCAGCGTGAGCACCTGACCGCGTTTCTCGACGGCAACCGCACGGTCTTCGGTGAGCTCGCCGATGATCGGAGATTCACCGGAGTGTACGTCTCGATCCTCGGCTCCCTGCTTGAGCGGGGCGTGCGCGGCACCTTCGCTGACCTTGACCAATTCGCGGCACCGGCTCAGCCTGGCCAGGCGCCGCCCGTCCCGGACGTCCAGGACGTCCTGGAGAGGAAGTCGTCGTGACCAGCATGCGACGCGTCGTCGTCTACCCGGGCCGGATCGCGGTCGAGCAGGCCGACATTCCCGTCCCTGGCCCGAAAGAGTCCCTGGTCCGCATGCTCGCGGCCGGCGTCTGCGGATCCGACCTGCACGCCGCCCACGAGCGGCACCCCTTCGTGCCGCTGCCCTATCGGCCGGGCCATGAGGCCGTGGGTGTCGTCGAGTCGACCGGCTCCGCGGTCGAAGGCTGCTCGCCGGGACAACGGGTTATCGTGGTGCCCTACCTGCCCTGCTGGACCTGCAAAATGTGCACCTCCGGTCGGGAGAACCTCTGCGAGAACCTGGGGTTCTTCGGCTGCGGGTATCCGCAGGGCGGCATGGCGGACTATTTCACCCTGGACGCGAACCGTCTGTACCCCGTGCCTGACGCCCTCGACGATCTCACCGCGGCGCTCATCGAGCCGCTGGCGACCCCCGTCCATGCCGTGCGCCTGGCCGCAGACGTGGCCGGCCGCTCCGTCGCCGTTCTCGGGGCCGGAACCATCGGGCTGTTCACCCTCGCGGTGCTCCGCGCCCGCGGTGCGGGGAAGATCATCAGCACCGACCCTAATCTCGGCAAGCGCGAGCGAGCCGCGGCCCTCGGCGCCGACGTGACGATCGACGCGCGCACGCCTGACGTCGCCGGGCAGGTGAGAGAGGCGCTCGGCGCAAGCGCCGACATCGTCTTCGACTGTGTCGCCATCCAGTCATCGATGGACCAGGCGATCGCGATCGCCGATAAAGGCGGCACGGTCGTCGTCGTCGGCGTCCCAGCCAAGGAGGTCACCGTCCCGCTGCCGATCGTGCAGGACCACCAGATCCGCATTCAGGGCAGCGCCACCTATCTCCCCGAGGACTACCGGGAATCGATCGACCTGCTCAGCAGGGGAGATGTCAGGTCTGCGGACTTCGTGACCGCCACCCGGCCGCTCGATCAGGTCGCCGAGGCCTTCGAGCTTGCCTCGTCGGGTCATCACGTGAAGGTCCTTGTTACCGTCGCCGAGCGATGAAGGTGCTCCAACTGGCGCCAGGTGGCGACGGCAGCGTGTGCTGACGGACCTGTCCCCGCTGCGCGCGGCGCTTCCGCGCGGACTGGTGGCGCTCGATTTCGACGGCACGCTCGCACCGATATCACCGCACCCGGACGATGCACGCCCGGTGGCAGGCGTTCTGCGGGTCCTGCGCGACGTGCGCGCGACCGGAGCGGCCCTAGCCGTCGTGACAGGCCGGAGCGTTGCTTCGCTGCTGCGGGTCAGCGGCTTCGATGCCGTACCCGGAATCGTCATCTACGGCCTGCACGGCGTCGAGCGATGGGAGAACGGTCGCCTCCGTGCTCCGGCGCCCCCCGCTGGCATCGGTGAGCTTCGCCTGAGCCTGCCGAAAATCGTGACCGGCATCGCTCACGATGCCGCGATATGGATTGAAGACAAGGAACTGTCGCTCGTCATCCACACCCGGCTGACCGCCGAACCGGATCGTCTCGCCGAGGTACTGCGCGCACCGGTGACCGAAGCCGCGGCAGCCGTGGGACTAGAGATGCGCCCTGGCAAGGAAGTCCTTGAAATCTGCATTCCGGGTACCGACAAGGGCACGGCGATCGGCGAGCTTATCGGCGACGAGACAGCCGCGGTCTTCTACGCGGGCGACGACGTCGGCGACCTGCCCGCTGTTCGGGAAGCGAATGCCTGGTCGGGCCGGAGCGGCCGCCCTAAACTCGCGGTCGCGATAGGCCCCCATGGAATGGGCCCGCTTGCGGGCCTGGCCGATATGACCGTCCCGGATCCGCATAGCCTGATCTTGCTACTGCGGCGGATCATCGGGGACAAGGCGTAAAGGCCCGCAGACCTCTCATTACTACAGTTCTCCGTATGGAACGCGTTAGCCAGCCTGTCCTCGCCGGGATCCTGGCCGCCCTTGTCGGCTTCACCAGTTCGTCCGCCGTCGTCCTCACCGGCCTGCGGGCCGTCGGCGCGTCACCGGCCGAGGCCGCGTCGGGGCTGCTCGCTCTCTGCGCGACCATGGGCCTTGGCATGCTCTGGCTGGCGCCGCGCCACCGGATACCGCTCACGCTCGCCTGGTCCACCCCGGGCGCCGCGGTGCTCGCCAGCACCGGTGCCGTTCGCGGCGGCTGGCATGCCGCCGTCGGGGCGTTCCTCGTCGTGGGAGCGCTCATCCTGCTCACCGGCCTGTGGCCGCGCCTCGGCGGGCTCATCGCCGCCATCCCGGCGCCGATCGCGCAGGCGATGCTGGCCGGCGTCGTCCTCCAGCTGTGCCTGGCCCCGGTCCGCGGCCTCGCCTCGCACCCGTGGTTGGTCGGGCCGATCCTGCTCACCTGGCTCGTCATGCTCAGGCTCGCGCGCAAGTGGGCCGTTCCCGCCGCGTTCGCCGTCGCCCTCGCGGTCATCGGTGTCGATGCCGCCAGGCACGGCGGGGTCCACGGCGCGCTGATCCCGCAACTGGACGTGACGACGCCGGCCGTCACCTGGGCCGGCCTGCTCAGCCTTGCCCTCCCGCTCTACGTCGTCACCATGGCCGGGCAGAACGTCCCGGGAGTCGCCGTCATGTCCTCCTACGGGTACCGGGTGCCCTGGGGCGAGACCATGACCGTCACCGGTATCGGCACGGTGACGGGCGCCCTGGCCGGCGGGCACGCCATCAACCTCGCCGCGATCACCGCGTCGCTGGCCGCGTCGCCTGACGCGGACGCCGATCCCGGTCGGCGCTGGGTCGCGTCCTACACCTCGGGCTGAGCTTCCTCGGCATCGGCGCCGCGTTCTGGGCGCTCGTCGCCGGCCTGCTGGTACGCGCCGTGCTGCCCGCGGCCTAGACGACGCCGGCCACCCGGGTCAGCTCGAGCTTGGCCTCGTCCTCGCTGCCCGGGACGGCCGTGTAGATCACGATCTTCAGGTCGGTGCCGGCGTCCGCGAGGACGTCGCAGTCGACGGTGATCTCGCCGACGGACGGGTGCGTGATCGTCTTGCGGTCCTCGGTATGCGTGCCGACCTCGCCGGAGTGCCACAGCCTGGCGAACCGCGGATTGCCGTCAAGCGTCCGGCGGATCAGCCCGGCGAGGCGCGGGTCTCCCGGGTACCTGCCCGATGCCCGGCGCAGGTCGGCGACGATCGCCCGGTCGGTGGCGTCCACCTGTGTCGACAGTATCGGCCTGCCCGTGATGCTGGCGCGGTCCACCGCGGTGGGGAACCGGGAGCGCACCAGATTGCGGTCCTCGGGCGCGAGCGGGGACGGGTCCCCGAGCAGCGCGGCCCAGCCCCTGTTCCACCAGATCAGCCGCCAGTCGGCGGCGAACACCGCGACGGGAACGTCGCCGAGCCTGGCGATAACGCGCTGCGTGCCCGGCGGAATATGATCGCTGATCATGCCGTCGCCCGGTGGCTGAAGCCCGGCGAGGCGGTACAGGTGGTCGCGCTCGGTGCGGGTCAGCCGGAGCGCGCGAGCGAGCGCGCCGGCGACCTGCGCCGACGGCGTGGTCGCCCGGCCCTGCTCGAGCCGGACGACGTAGTCGACGGAGACGCCCGCGAGATCGGCGAGTTCCTCGCGCCGCAGCCCCGCCGCGCGCCGCACCCGTCCCGACGGCAACCCCGCGGCGGACGGCGCGAGCCGGTCACGCCAGGCGCGGATGGTGCCGCCAAGGCTGGTCTCGTCGCTGTTCATGTCTCCTATTGTGTGACTCCACCGCTCCTGGAGGGAGCGGCTTTACAGGTGGCATGTTAGGCCTCCTGTTGGGCAAGCCCTGCCCGCAAGATGTTTCTGGCGGCGTTGACGTCCGCGTGGGCCTGGTGGCCGCACGCTAGACATCGGAACTCCGCCTGTGTGATGCGATTTCCTGCAGCTGCGTGTCCGCATTCGGCGCACCGCTGCGAAGTGTGACGGGGATCGACTGCGATCACTGTCCGTCTGGCGCTTTCAGCCTTGGCGGACAGGATTCGCAGGAAGATGCCCCATCCCGCATCCTGGATGGACTTGTTCAGGCCCGCTTTGGCCGCCGCGCCGTTCGGCTGGTGGCCGCCGTTCCCGTCCGGGCGCGGCTTGGGCCGCCTGGCCATGTTGGTGATCTGGAGGTCTTCGTGCACGATGAGGTCGTGGTCGCGAACCAGGGCCAGGGCGGTCTTGTGGGCGTGGTCCAGGCGCTGGCGGCGGGCCTTCCCGTGCAGTTTCGCGACCTTCGCGACGGCTTTCTTGCGCCGGTTGCTGCCGCGTTTCTTGCGGGCGAGGTCCCGCTTGGCCGTGATGGTCTTGACCCGGCCCTTGACTGCGCGGTGCTGGTGGACGCGGACATGGCCGACGCCCCGGAGGTAGACGCGGGTGACCGCGGGGTGCGGCACGGAGTCCCAGCGGGCACCGCCATTCTCGGGCCATTCGATGGAGTCCCACCAGCCGCGTCCCTTGAACCGCGGGTAGCCGGGCTTCTCCCTGGCCTTGACGCGCCGGAAGAAGCCCTGGAATGCGCGGTCCAGGCGGCGGATCGCGGCCCGCTCGCAGTTAAAGGCCCAGCGCCCGTACCGTTCCGGGTCATTCGCCCTGATCTCCTTCAGCTGCGCGTCCTGGCTGTAGAACGTGACCCGGTGGCGGCCCATCCGCCATGCCTCGCGCCGTTCTTCGAGGGCGGCGTTGTAGAGCTGGCGGGTGTCTTCCAGGCAGGCGTCGAGCGCGGCCTCCTGTTTCCTGGTGGGCCGCAGCCGGAACTTGAAGGACCGCCTCACCGTAGGACATCCATTGGCCGGTAGCTGCTGACAGTCCCCCGTCCGCAACCGAACGCTCGCACAGGCGCCCGAGCTGGTGACAGGTGGAGATGATGTCGATAGCACGCCCAGCATGGGCCTGATTATAGCACTGGTGTATGCTATTCGATGACAATAACGTAGATGAGGGAACATATTTTCTATTCTTTAGACATGCTCGTCGCCGATCATGGATCGGCTTCTCCAGCCCGGTGTGCCAGGCTATTCACCACGAGGTCTTAGACGGTCACCGCTTGTTCTCGCGAGTGACTGTCGTTGACGGCGTGGGGTGGAAGTTCCGCCCTTGCGTCCGCGACCGTCAGATGGGTCCGCCCCACCGGACGCCGACCGCGAAGCCCGGCTATGACCAGGCTGTTTCTGGTCAGTCGCTGGCCTTCCGGGTGCCGAAGGCTGCTGCGAATTCGTCCCACCAGATGCTGGGTGAGAGGTCTTGGGCTGTCTTGGCGAGTGCTAAGCGCGGCGGCCTGGTCGGCGATGACTTTGCTGGGGTTGGCGGTGCGGACGTAGGGCCTGCCGACGGAGGGGACGTCGCCGATCCTGGTCTCGGGGAAGTCATGGAACAGCCCAAGGGTGGCCGCACGTTCGGGGTTGGCGCCTTCCTGGATGGCGATGATGTAGGCCAGGACTGCGACCCGGAAGGAGTGGTCGGCGACTGATTCGGGGCTGGTGATCCCCGTCAGGAGCCCGCGGCCAAGACAAGGGAAGGGAGAGCCAGATGGCAGTGCGGGGACGTCGGCCTGGCGTCGTGCATGTGCGAGCAGTCGCGAAGCTGGCCTGGGGCATTGACCTGCACACCGGCGAGTCCGGGCAGGTACACGAGTCGATCGCAGACAAGGACCTGATCGACCCCTTCACCGGGCGGCCCGACCTGGACGCGGTCGTCGCCGTCGAGCCGCACGGCCGCGACTTCGACGGCGACCTGCTGGTCATCACCCGGACCATCACGTGGGCCGGCGTCGGGCTGGAGGAAATCACCGCCGAGTCGGCCACCGAGGCCGAGACAGCCTCCATCAACGCGGCACTGGACTACCTCGGCTACACCGGGCCACGCGAGATCAGGCTGCTGCTCGAATTGGACTACGTGTAACCACGCCCGGACGGATGCCGCGCGCTGCACCCGAACCCGCGACAGCAGATAACCAGGCCAGGCAGACAGATCAAGAACAGATAGGAGACCAGGCAGTAAGCAGGTGCAAATCCCGCCAGGAGCTGGAGGACAAGGTCAACTGGGAAGGCGGCCCGGCCGAGCCCATCTTCGGCTGCGGACTCAAGCCCGAAGAACTCCCCGATGGTACCCCAGGCGACGTGACTGAAGCGGTGACCGGCCTGGTCACGCAGGCAGCGGACGATCTCGAAACCTTCCGGACCTGGCTGCGCGCGCCTATCCCTGACCTACCAGGGATGATCTGTGAGGGTGGTACTGCTGTTCCTACCGGTGAGCTCTCCCTGGTTACCCCGAGGGGGCGGCGTGACACTTGACCCATGACCATCACCTTCGTCACCGGGGCGAACAAGAGCCTCGGATTCGAGACAGCACGCCGGCTCACCGAGCTCGGCCAGACAGTGATCATCGGCGCCCGTGACTCCGGGCGCGGCGCGGCCGCTGCGGAGAAGCTGGGCGCTCGCTTCGTCCTCATCGACGTCATCGACGACGCGTCCGTCGCCGCGGCCGCCGAGGACATCCGCGCCCGCGAGGGCCACATCGACACCTTGATCAACAACGCCGGCATCGTCGGCCCCCACCCGCCGGCCGGCGAGCTCACCTCCGCCGACGCGACCGAGGTCTTCAACACCAACGTCGTCGGCATCGTGCGTGTCACCAGGGCCTTCCTGCCCCTGCTTCGCAAGTCGGCCGCGCCGTCCATCATCAACGTCAGCAGCGGCATGGGCTCCTTCGCGCTCACCCACGACAAGGAGCGCGTCGAATCGACGATCGCCGCGCCGCTCTATACCGCGTCCAAGGCGGCGGTCACGATGCTCACCACCCAATACGCCAAGGCGCTCCCCGGCATCCGGATCAACGCCGCGGACCCCGGCTACACCGCTACCGACTTCAATAACCACAGCGGTACCCAGACGGTCACCGAGGGGACGGACGCGATCGTCTCCCTGGCCACCGAAGGACCAGAGGCAGGTTCCGGCCGCTTCGTCGACCGCTTCGGCCCCGTCAACTGGTAAGCGGCTTGCACCTGACATCGTGTGAGGTCTTACCGTTCAGGTATGGGCGCTAAGCGGGCAGGCAGCAACGGCTGGACGGTCGGTGACCTGGCCCAGGCGAGCGGCCTGTCCCAGCGGGTGCTACGGCACTGGGAACAGCTTGGCCTGGTCACCCCGGCCAGGAACCCGGCCGGGCACCGTCGCTACGGTCCTAGCGAGATCACCCGGCTGTACCAGGCCCTGGCGCTGCGCCAGGCCGACCTGCGGCTTGGGCAGATCAAGACGCTGCTCGATGCGGGAGACCCCGGGTCGGCGGTGACGATCCTGCGCGCGCACCTGGCCGAGCTCGACGCGGACCTGTACAGGCGCGGCCTGCTGCGCGACCGGCTCGCCGCCGCCCTCGGCGCCCTCGACCAGCCACCGGCCGATGACGCCGAACTGCTCATGAAGGTGATCGCGACGATGACGATGTTCGACGGGTACGTGCACGGCTACCGCACCGAGGAGAACACCAGGCTGCACGACCAGGCCGACACCCTGTCGGAACTGCTGCATGCCGATACCGGCTTCCCGGCCGGCAGCGCGGTGCTCGAGGTCGGCTGCGGTGTGGGCGCACAGACCGTGAGCATCGCGGAGCGTAGCCCGGGAGCGTCCCTCACCGCCGTTGACCTGTCCGCGACGTCGCTCGCCGCCGCGAGAAAGCGAACCCGCGACGCCGGACTGCCGGACATCGCGTTCGCCCGGGTCGACGTCTACGCGCTGCCGCACCCGGCTGGCCCGCTGGCCGCCGCGACGTTCGACCATGTCTTCGTCTGCTTCCTGCTCGAGCACCTGCCCAGGCCCGCCGAGGCACTGCGACGGCTCGGGCTGATGCTCAAGCCCGGCGGCACGATCACCGTGATCGAGGGCGATCACGGCTCGGCTTACTTCCATCCCGACAGTTCCGCCGCCCGCGACGCGATCGCCTGCCAGGTGGCGCTGCAGCGCAACGCGGGCGGCGACGCCCTGATCGGCCGTCAACTGTACCCGCTGCTGACCGAGGCCGGCTACGAGGATGTGCTCATCTCGCCGCGGATGGTCTACGTCGACGGCAGCCGCCCGGAGTTCGCCGACCGGTTCATCCGCACGACCTTCACCGCGATGATCGAAGGCATCCGCGAACCCGCCCTCGCCGCGGGCCTGACCGTGCCCGGGCATTTCGACGCCGGCATCCGCGACCTGCTACGGACCGCCGAACCCGACGGAACCTTCTGCTACACCTTCTTCAAGGCCACCGCCCGCAGCTGAGCCCTTCATCAGGTCGAGCAGCGGCGCCGGCCGTGCCAGGCTGCCGACATGCGTGGTGTAGATGCGGTCAGTGCTTCGCCGCATGACAGCCTCCGTATCGAAGATCAAATGCGATATAACCGGAACGGGCCGTTGCTCCGCCAGTCCCGTCCTCGATACTTCATTCATCGGTAATGCGATGGAGGGTGACGTGTCCGGGGACGAAAGCGGAAGTCTCGAGCCGCGCCAGGACATGGTCGCGCACCGTGACGGTTATGTCGCCGGTCACGACCTGCACGTGCATGTCCACGAGTCCCCGCCCCATATACCGTCGGCGCCGACGCCCGCCGCCGGTATCTGGGGCGGCGTCCCGGCGCGGAATCCGGCCTTCACCGGGCGGGCGGAACTGCTCGGCGCCCTCCGCGGCGCCCTCCGCGGCGCCCTGGCTTCCGCGGGCCCGGTCGCGGTCCAGGCGCTGCGCGGGATGGGCGGCGTCGGCAAGACCCAGATCGCGATCGAGTACGCGCACCGGTTCTCCGCCGAATACGAGGTGGTGTGGTGGCTGAACGCGGAGAACGCGACGCTGCTCGGCGAGCAGTTCGCGTCCCTGGCGGTCGAACTCGGCTGCTCGGATCTGACTGCCCCGCTCGACGCGGTGCGGCCTGCGGTGCTCGGCGAACTGCACAGGCGTTCCCGGTGGCTGCTGATCTTCGACAACGCGGCGCGGCCTGATGACATCAGGTCCTGGCTGCCCGGCGGCGCGGGTCACGTGCTGATCACGTCCCGCTCCGGTGACTGGGCGGAGGTGGCAGTTCCCGTCGAGGTGGATGTCCTCGCCCGCGCCGAGTCGGTGGCGATCGTGCGCGATCGCGTGGCCGGCCTGTCGGAGCGGGACGCGGCCCTGGTGGGGGACGCGGTAGGCGACCTGCCGCTGGCGGTCGCCCAAGCCGCGTCCTACCTGTCGCAGACGAGGATGCCGGCCGGGCAGTACGTCGCGCTGCTGCGGACCCGTGCGGCGGAGTTACTGAGCGAAGGCAAGCCGCCGTCGTATCCTGGCACGCTCGCGGCGGTGACCCGGCTGGCCTACGACCGGTTGCGCGCCCAGGACGAGCAGGCCGCCGACATCGCGGAGATCTGCGCGTTCCTCGCCCCTGAACCGGTCCCCGCGCAATGGTTCACGCGCCGCCTGGCGGGATCCGTTGACCGGGTCGCGGCTGCTTGCCGACGTGGCCCGCAGCTCGCTGGCCCGGCTGACCCCCGACGGCCTGGTCATGCACCGCCTGACTCAGGCGATTCTCCGTAGCCATCTGCCACCGGATCGAGCCGGTACCGTCCGTGCCCTGGCGGAAGAGGTGGTCGCGGCCAGCGGCCCCGGTGATCCAGGGCTGCCGGTTAACTGGCCGGGCTGGGCGCGCGTGCTACCGCACGTCCTCGCCCTCGACCCGGTGGCCTCGGACAGCATAGGCCTGCGGGACGTCGCGGGCAGCGCGGCGAGGCCCGGGCCGCCCACAACCTGGCCAGACGGCTGTACGACCGGTGGCGGGAGCGACTGGGACCCGACGACGGGTACACCCTGTGGACCGCCAACATCCTCGGCCTGTCCCTGAGCGACATGGGCCAGTACGCGCAAGCCCGCCGGCTTGACGAGGATACGCTTGCCCGGCGTCGCCGCATGCGTGGCGAGGATCACCCCGCCACGCAACGGTCGGCGCGGAACCTCGCGGCGGATCTGCGGGCGCTCGGCTGATGGAGGGGCGATGGCGGCGAATGAGATCGCGACGCTGGTGACGGAGGCGACGCCGTACGTGACGGCGGCCGTTGGCGCGTACGGCGGTGCGGTGCTCGCGAAGGCGCGCGATGACGCCGCGGACGCGACCGTGGGGGCGGGGCGGCGGGTTCTGCAGCGGGTGTTCGGCAGGCAGAGGGACGGTGAGCCGCTGCCCGCGCCGCTAGCCGCGGTCGTCGTCCACCCGGGCGACGACGACGCGCTCGGCATGCTGAGGTATGCGATCAGGCAGGCCCTCGAGGCCGACGCCGCGATGCTCGCCGAGGTCAAGGAGATCCTGGCCGACGCGCCATGCATGACCGTGACCCAGCACATCAGCGCGGGCCGCGACGCGTACGTCTTCGGTCGCGGCATGACGATCAACCGTCCCGCCGACCGCTGAGGTCCTGGCGGAACGCCTCAGGCGCGATAGACAAGCAGCGAGACCGCGGCGTACTGGCAGGCGAACGCCGCCACCGTCAAGGCATGGAACACCTCGTGGAACCCGAACAAGCGCGGTGCGGGGTCCGGCCGCTTGAGCGCGTAGACAACGCCGCCGAGCGTGTACAGCACACCGCCTGCCGCGGCGAGCCCGAGACTGGTCAGCCCGGCACCGCGCGCCAGCTGCGGCAGGAAGAACGCGGCCGACCAGCCCAGACCCAGGTAGACAGGGACGTACGCCCAGCGCGGCGCGCCGATCCAGGCCAGCCGGAACGCCACGCCAAGGCCGGCGCCGCCCCAGATCACGCAGAGCAGGGCTACCCGAGGGGCACCGTGCAGCCCGAGCACCGCGAACGGGGTGTAGGTGCCCGCGATGAGCAGCAGGATGTCGGCGTGATCGGTCCTGCGCAGGATCGCCTGCGTGCGCGGTGACCACGTTCCCCGGTGATAGACCGCGCTGAGGGTGAAAAGCAGCACCCCCGCCGCCGAAAAGATGCCCGCGGCGGCGGTGGCCGGCGCCGTCGGCGCGCGAACGGTGAGCACGACGCCGGCGGCCAGGGCGACCGGCGCCGTGACAGCGTGGATCCAGCCGCGCCACCGTGGTTTTTCGAGGGACGGAGGCGGCGATTGATCCGTCGGTGCTTCCAGAGACTTCGCACGTGCCTCGCTGGTCTCCTCGCCCACCATGGTGACAGGTTCGCGTGACCCCGGCTGTACCGCTAGGGCCGTTGGTCATGAAAAGGTGAGCGAAGTCCACTTCAGCTCTGACACCAGGAGGGTGGCCATCGACGCGGATGTGATCGTGGTGGGCGCCGGGCTCGCTGGCCTGGCGGCCGCGGCCGAGGCTGCCGAGGCCGGACGGAAGGTCCTGCTCCTTGACCAGGAGCCCGAGCAGTCGCTTGGCGGCCAGGCGTGGTGGTCATTCGGCGGCCTGTTCTTCGTCGACTCGCCAGAACAGCGGCGGCTGCGGATCAGGGACAGCGTTGAGCTCGCCTGGCAGGACTGGCTTGGCACCGCCGGCTTCGACCGGCCAGCGGATGAGCTGCCCAGGCGGTGGGCCAGGGCGTACGTCGAGTTCGCCGCCACGGAGAAGCGCGACTGGCTGCGCCAGATGGGCCACCGGATCGTGCCCGTTGTCGGCTGGGCAGAACGCGGCGGCTACCTCGCCACCGGTCACGGCAACACCGTCCCCCGGTTCCACATCACCTGGGGCACCGGGCCAGGCGTGGTCGAGCCGTTCGAACGGCGGGTACGCGCGGCGGCCGCCGCGGGCCGGCTCGAGTTCAGGTTCCGGCACCAAGTCGACCATCTGACGAGCACCAACGGCGTCGTCGACGGGGTGGCGGGCACGGTGCTCGAGCCGAGCGGCGCCGAACGCGGCACGCCAAGTTCCCGTACCCCGGCCGGGCGGTTCGAGCTGCGCGCGCAGGCGGTCATCGTCGCCTCCGGCGGCATCGGCGGCAACCACGACCTGGTCCGCCAGGCATGGCCGGCGCGACTTGGCGCGCCGCCCGACCACATGCTGTCCGGCGTCCCCGAGCACGTGGACGGCCGGATGATCGGCATTACCGAGCAGGCCGGCGGGCAGGTGATCAACGGGGACCGGATGTGGCACTACGTCGAGGGGATCACCAACTGGGCCCCGGTCTGGCCGATGCACGGCATCAGGATCCTGCCGGGCCCGTCATCGCTGTGGCTTGACGCCACCGGGCGCCGGCTGCCCGGCCCGCTGTACCCGGGCTTCGACACCCTTGGCACGCTTGAGCACCTGCGCCGCACCGGGCATGACCACAGCTGGTTCGTCCTCACGAAGAAGATCATCGCGAAGGAGTTCGCGCTGTCGGGCTCTGAGCAGAACCCCGACCTCACCGGCCGGGACCGCCGCGCGATGATCACCAGCCGTTTCGGCGGCCAGGTCCCCGGCCCCGTCCAGGCGTTCCTCGACCGCGGCGAGGACTTCGTGACGGCACCGACGCTGCGCGAACTCGTCGCCGCGATGAACAAGGTCACCGGCGGAGAGCCGACGCTAGACGCGGACTTTGTCGATAAAGAGATAACAGCAAGGGACAGAGACGCCGCGGGACCGTTCGGAAAGGATGGGCAGTTGACCGCGATCCGGGGCGCACGCGCCTATCTGGGAGACCGCTTCATGCGCGTCGCCCGGCCGCACGCCCTGCTCGACCCGGCGAACGGGCCGCTGATCGCCGTCCGGCTGCACGTGCTCACCCGCAAGACCCTCGGCGGCCTGCACACCGACCTGTCCTCGCGCGTGCTCTCCGCCGACGGCAGCCCGGTGCCCGGTCTGTACGCGGCGGGGGAGGCGGCCGGCTTCGGCGGCGGCGGAATGCACGGCTACCGGTCCCTCGAGGGCACCTTCCTCGGCGGCTGCCTCTTCTCTGGCCGGACAGCGGGCCGCGCCGCCGCCGCGGCCGTCGGCTAGCCAGTCGGGCGACGCAAGCTCATTGAGCCAAGGTGTTTGGCGGTTCCGCCATCCCGGGAGGGACCTTGGTCCCGTGCGAACCGGGCCGCACGGCTCTTAGCCACCTCTGTCAGAAATGGTCTAGTGGGACTCGCGCCGCGCGCTGTCGAGCACAAGGCCGATCACTTCTTGATAGCAATTCTCGCCTAGAGGGGGCAGACGGGTGAACTTGCTTGACCTATCACGGTGGCAGTTCGGTATTACCACCGTGTACCACTTTCTTTTTGTTCCTATCACCATCGGGCTTGGGTTCCTCGTCGCGGGGTTCGAGACCGCCTGGGTGCGGACGGGGCACGAGCGCTGGCTGCGGCTTACCAAGTTCTACGGCAAGCTGTTCCTGATAAACTTCGCGCTCGGCGTGGTCACGGGGATCGTGCAGGAATTCCAGTTCGGCATGAACTGGTCCGCTTATTCGCGGCTGGTCGGCAATATCTTCGGCGCGCCGCTCGCGATCGAGGCGCTGCTCGCGTTCTTCCTCGAGTCCACGTTCCTCGGGTTGTGGATTTTCGGCTGGGACAGGCTGCCGCCGAAGGTCCATGCCGCGTGCATGTGGATCGCGGCGACGGGCACGCTGCTTTCCGCGTACTTCATCTTGGCCGCCAACGCCTGGATGCAGCACCCGGTCGGGTACACCTACAACGCGGCGACGCACCAGGACAACCTGACCAGCTTCGCGGCCGTGATGTTCAACCCCGCGCAGCTCGCCGGGTTCCCGCACGTGATCGCCGGCTGCTTCCTGACCGCCGGTTCGCTCGTCGCGGGGATCGCGCTCTGGCAACTGCTCCGCCCCGGCCTGCAGGAGGCGCACGCGCTCGCCTTCCGGTACGCGCTCAAGGCAGGCGCGATCGTCGCGCTCGCGGGCGCCGTCGTCACGGTCATCACCGGGGACCTGCAGGGCAAGCTCTTCACCACGCAGTACCAGCCGATGAAGATGGCCGCGGCCGAGGCGCTCTACCACACGTCGCAGCCCGCGCCGTTCTCGCTGTTCACCATCGGCTCGCTGAACGGCTCGCGCCCGCTGCTGGAGATCGACATCCCGCGGGTGCTGTCGTTCCTGGCCACCGGTAACTGGTCCGCGAAGGTGCAGGGCATCGACAACCTGCAGCAGCAGTACCAGGCCCAGTTCGGCCCCGGCTCCTACACCCCGATCATCTCGGTCACCTACTGGTCGTTCCGCGCCATGATCGCCGCGGGGATGATCGCCGCGCTACTCGCCCTCATCGGGCTCATCCTGATCAGGAAGGGCCGGATGCCGGCCGCCGGCCGGCTCGGCCGCCCGGGCCCGTGGCGCACCATCGCCATCGCGGGGGCGGTGATCCTGCCGCTGCTGCCGCTGCTCGGCAACTCGATGGGCTGGATCATGACGGAGATGGGCCGCCAGCCGTGGCTGGTCTACGGGCAGATGAAGACCGCGGCCGGGGTGTCGGCCAACTCGGCGGGCGAGGTCCTCGCCTCGCTGATCATCTTCACCCTGCTGTACGGCACGCTCGCCGTGATCGAGGGCGGGCTGATGCTGAAGTACATCAGGGCCGGGCTGCCAAGCGAGCCGCTGCCGGGTAGCGGCGGCGAAGGTACCGACGACGACGGCGGCGGCACGGACGCGGGCACCGACGCGCCGATGCAGCTCGTCTACTAACGCGAGGGGCCTCCCATGCACCTGTCTGACCTGTGGTTCATCGCCATCGCCGTGCTCTGGGCCGGCTACTTCGTCCTCGAAGGATTCGACTTTGGCGTCGGGATCCTGCTTCCCCTCCTCGGCCGCGGCGCGGACGGCCACGCCGACGACACCACCCGCCGGGTCATGATCAACACGATCGGTCCGGTCTGGGACGGCAACGAGGTCTGGCTGCTCACCGCGGGCGGCGCGACGTTCGCCGCCTTCCCGAACTGGTACGCGGCCATGTTCAGCGCCTTCTACCTGCCGCTGCTGCTCGTCCTCGTCGCGCTGATCATCAGGGGCGTCGCGTTTGAGTACCGCGGCAAGCGCGACGATCCGCGCTGGCGGCTTGGCTGGGACGCCGCGATCTTCTTGGGCTCGCTGCTGCCCGCGCTGCTGTGGGGCGTCGCGTTCGGCAACGTGCTGCACGGTCTCCCGCTGAACGCGGCAGGCAACTTCACCGGCAACTTCTTCACCTTCCTCAACCCCTACGCGCTGCTCGGCGGCGTCACCACCCTGGCCCTGTTCACCTTGCACGGCGCGCTGTTCCTTGCCCTGAAGACCACCGGTGACCTGCGGGCCCGCGCGAACAAGACCGCCGCGATCGTCGGCGTCGGCGCCATCGTGGTCGGCGCGGGCTTCCTCGCCTGGACCGAGGCGTCCTACCGGGCGTTTACCACGACGGGGGAGGGGATCGCATCCGTGGCGCTCGCCGCGGTCGCCGCGGTCGCGCTCATCGCCGCGGTCGGCGCCAACCGTGTCGGGCGCGAGGGCATCGCGTTCGCGGGCAACGCGATCGCGATCGGCGCGGCCACCGCCACGCTGTTCACCGCCCTCTACCCGAACGTCCTGCCGTCCTCTACCTCGGCCGCCTTCTCGCTCACCACGGCGAACGCCTCCTCTGCCGCGCAGACCCTGATGGTCATGACGGTCGTCGCGGTGATCTTCCTGCCCTTGGTGCTCGCCTACCAGGCGTGGACGTACTGGGTGTTCCGCAAGCGGGTGACGGCCCCGCCAAGCCCGCCGCTGACGCCGAGGCAGCAAACCGCGCAGAAGACGCCCTGACCGCGATGCGGCCCCTCGACCCGCGGCTCCTCCGCCACGCCCGCCGCGCCGCCGCGCCGATATCCGCCCTGGCCGCGCTCGGCCTGGCAGCGGCGGTGCTGGTGATCGCCCAGGCCTGGCTGCTCGCCACCATAATCGCGAGCGTCTTTATCGACAAAGCGACTCTGTCGGCCCGGCTGCTCGCCGCCCTCGCCGTCGTCACGGTCGTCCGCGCGGCGGTCGCGTGGGCGGCGCAGGCGTTCGCGCACCGGGCCGGCGCGGCCGCCAAGACGGAGCTGCGGGGTGCGCTGCTCGCCCGCGTCATCGCGCTCGGCCCCGCCTGGCGGCAACGTCAGGATGACGCTGACGGCCGGCGGCGGCTGCGGGACACGGCCGCGCTGACCCAGCTCGCCACGACCGGGCTCGACGGGCTCGACGGCTACTTCACCGGTTACCTGCCCGCGCTCATCCTCGCCGCCGCGGTGCCGGTGGCGGTGCTGGCCACGATCACCGCCGCCGACCCGGTCTCCGGGATCACGGTACTGCTGACGCTGCCGCTCATCCCGCTGTTCGGCGCCCTGATCGGGATGGCGACCGGTCGCCAGGCCGCGCTGCGCCTGCACGCGCTCGCCACCCTCGCGCACCATTTCCACGACGTGGTGAGCGGCCTGCCGACGCTGCGGGTCTTCGGCCGGGCGCAGGCGCAGCGCGCTCAGATCGAGCGCGTCACGCAGGAGTACCGGCGCACGACGATGGCCACCCTCCGGCTGGCGTTCCTGTCGAGCTTCGCCCTCGAGCTGATCGCCACGATGTCCGTCGCGCTGGTCGCCACCGAGATCGGCCTGCGTCTCGCCTATGGCCACCTGGACCTGCGCACCGGACTGCTCGTGCTCGTCCTGGCCCCCGAGGCCTACCTTCCGCTGCGAGCTCTTGGCAGCCAGTTCCACGCCACGGCCGACGGTCTCGCCGCCGCCGAGGAGGTCATCTCGATCCTCGAGACGCAGGCGCCCGCCGCCGCGGCGCCGTCGCCCGCCGGGACCGCGCTGTCCGCCATCTTCGTCGACGCGGTCAGCGTGCGCCACGAGGGGCGCGCCGAACCCGCGCCCGACCGGGCGACGTTCGCCGTCGTCGGCGGGCGCCTTACCGTCCTCACCGGCCCGAGCGGCTGCGGGAAGACCACCCTGCTCGGCTGCCTACTCGGATTCACCGAGCCCGCCTCGGGATCGATTACCCCCGGCCCGGCCGCCGGGGCCGCCGGCTGGCTCCCGCAGGACCCGACCCTGTTCGCGGGCACGGTGGCCGACAACATCAGGCTCGGCAGGCCGGACGCGCCCGACGAGGCGGTGGAATCGGCCGCCAGGGCGGCCGCCCTCGACGACGTCCCGCTCGACCGGGTTCTCGGCGAGCGCGGCCAGGGGCTGTCGACCGGCCAGCGCCGGCGGGTCGCCCTGGCCCGCGCGCTGCTCCCCGGCCGGCCGGTGCTGCTGCTCGACGAGCCGACCGCCGGCCTGGACGCGGCGCGCGAGGCCACCGTGGTGGCAACGCTGCGCCGCTGTGCCGCCGCCGGCCAGGCGGTTGTCGTGGTGACCCATCGCCCGGCGCTCATCGCCGCCGCCGATCGGGTCGTCGACCTAGCCAGGACCGCCAGGCTTGCCGGAGTCCCCGGATGAGCACGCGTCGGGATAACAGCAAGATGCGCCGCGGGCACGGTAACGGCAAGAAGAGCGACGGGCGGCTGGTGCTCGCGGGGGTGCTCGGGGTGCTCGCCGCCGCCTGCTCAGTTGGGCTTCTCGCTACCGCGGCGTGGCTGATCTCGCGGTCCGCGCAGCGGCCGCCCGTGCTCTACCTGATGGCGCCGGCCGCGGTGGTCCAGGCCTTCGGGCTCGGCCGCGCCTGCCTCAGGTACGCCGAGCGACTCGCCGGGCACGACGCGGCCCTCCGCCTGCTCGCGGGGTACCGGGTCCGGTCCTACGACGCGCTGGTCCGGCTGGCTCCGGCCGGCCTCGCCGAATACCGTTCCGGTGACCTGATCGCGCGCCTCGTGACGGACATCGACTCGCTCGCCGACCGCTGGCTGCGGGTCCGGCTGCCGTACGTCACCGCGGTGATCGCCGGTGCCGGGGCGGTCGCCGTCGTCGGCGTGCTCGCGCCCGCGGCCGGTCTTGTGCTCGCCGCGACGCTCGTCGTCGCGGCGCTCGCTGCCCCCGCGCTCGCGATCGGGCTCTCGCGGCGCGCCGAACGCGACCTCGTCCCGCTGCGCGGCGAGCTCGCCGCGGCGACGATGGAACTGATCGACGGCGCGGCCGAGCTGGCCGCCTTCGGCGCCGGCGGCCGGGCCCTTGCGGCCGTGCGCGGCAAGGAAGCGCGGGTAGGCAAGGCAACGATCCGTTCCGGCTATGCCAGGGGAGCGTCGGCGGCGGTCGTCGCGCTCGCGGCGGGGGCTGCGGTCGTCGGCGCGCTGTTCTTCGCCGTTCCCGCGGTCCGCGCGGGTGACCTCGCCGGGGTGCTGCTCGCGGTCGTCGTGCTCACCCCGCTGGCCGCGCACGAGGTATTCGCCGGGCTCGCGGCGCCCGCGCAGGAAGTGCCGCGGCTGCGCGCGGCGGCGGCCCGGGTGGCCGAGGTCGCGGCGAGGCAGGCCCCGGTCGCCGAGCCCGCCTCGCCGGCGGCACTGCCCGCGCCGCCTTACGACCTCGCGGTGCGCGGCCTGACGGCCGGGTGGGCGCCGGGCGAGCCGGTGCTGCGCGACGCCTGCTTCGACGTGCCCGCCGGGTCGCGGGTGGCCATCGTGGGGCCGTCAGGGTCTGGCAAGACGACCCTGGCGATGGTGCTGCTGCGGTTCCTCGACTACTCGGGCACCGTCACCCTGGGCGGCACCGGCATCCGGGCGCTGCGCGGCGACGACGTCCGCTCGGTCATCGGGGTGTGCGAGCAGGACCCGCACGTGTTCGACTCCACGATCGAGGCCAACCTGCGGCTCGCCAGGCCGGACGCCACGGCCGCCGAGCTGCGCTCCGCGCTCGCCGGGGCACGGCTGCTCGACTGGACGGACTCGCTGCCGCAGGGCCTGGCGACACCGGTCGGCGAGCACGGCACCCGGCTGTCTGGCGGGCAGCGGCAGCGCCTCGCGCTTGCCCGCGTGCTGCTCGCGGACTTCCCCGTGGTGATCCTCGACGAGCCGGCCGAGCACCTTGACGAGGCGACGGCCGCGGAGCTGACCCGCGACCTGCTCGCGGCGGTTTCCGGGCGGACGGTCCTGCTGATCACGCACCGCCCGGTCGCGCCTGGGGCCGTCGACCAGGTGCTCCGCCTGGACGGGGGGCGCCTGCTTTCCGGCTCCGTGCTGTCCCTTGCGGACCGGTCTTAACCGGAGTTTAGGAACGTTTGCCATTGACGGCCCCTGCCACATACGGCAAATATGTCAATGTCGTCACGTAGTCGCACGAATACTTCCTGCATGCACGCGTTACTCCCGCACCGCGACCCCCCGTGCCGGGAGAGAGCCGGGCGTACCGCGCCTGAGCGCACCAGGGGGGAGCTCACCGCTGCGAGAGGCGATTCATCAGCATGCGTCTGACGAGGAAAAAGAGACTGTACGGGCTGCTGGCCCCGGTGTTCGGGCTCGCGCTCGCGATCGGCCTGCTCGCGGTGCCAGGGGGCGCGTCGGCGACCACCGCCACCCCGGTGGCCACCGCGAAGACAGCCACGAAATCGGCCGTCACGACGTCGAGCCTCGGCACCTACACGCCGACCTTCGTCGGCACGGCCGCGACCGGCTGCGCCAGCGGCTGTGACCTGATGACCGGCCCGACCCTCGTGCCGTCCACGGCGTCGTTCGCCGTCGGCTCGCCGGCCGAGGCGGCCGCCGTCAAGCAGCAGGCGGTGAACGCGGCGGCGGAGCGGGCGGCCGCGGCCAAGGTGTCCGCCAGGCTCGCGACGAGCACCGCGCCGGGCGCGCGGCTCGCCAAGGCGGCAGCGGCGAAGCTGCTCGGCACCGCCGCGGCGGCCTCGACCCTGCCCAACGCGCACGTGATACCCGACCCGGTCCTGTTCAGAAACGGTCCCGACCCCGCGCCGCCGACCGTGAGCTGCGCGCCGCTCGGCGCGGGCTGCGACAAGATCAGCCTCTCCCCGGCGGGCGCAAGGGGCGTGAAGGGCATCAACGCCGTCGACTCTGGCACGCTGAGCACCAACCCGAACGGTGACATCGAGCCCGCCGACCAGGGGCTGTGCGCGGGCGGCGGCTACGTGGTCGAGGACAACAACATCGGCGAGATCCTGATCTTCAACACCAGGCTCAAGCGGGTCTCCTCGGTGATCTCGCTCGACACGCTGTTCGGCCTCACCGCGAAGGGCTGGAGCAGCGGCGGCGACATCTCCTGCGTCTACGACTACAGCAACGGCGGGCACTGGATCTTCACCGAGTTCGTGTCGGCGAGCACCGAGGCCAGCGGCGGCGCGTTCTCCGGCTGCTTCGGCAACGTCGCCAACACCTGCTACGAGGGCATCGCGGTGACGAAGGGCGACAGCCCGTTCGGCCCGTACAACGTCTACTTCGCCAACTCGAACTACAACTCAGCCGAGCCCGGCGCGCCCTACCTGCTCAATGACTTCACCAAGATCGGGGTAAGCCGGGACGCGTTCCTGATGTTCTACGACGAGTTCCCGCTGAAAACCCCCGGGATCGGCGGCGGTTTCTTCAACGGCGCCCAGGAATTCGCCATCGACAAGAACGCCCTGGAACGGGGCCTCCCCGTCACCAAACCAGACGGCACACCTGACCGTGCCTTCAACGTGGCGATCGAGAACATGGGCACGCTGGCGACCCCCGACGGCACCTGCGGCTCGGACAACACCCTGCACCAGCCGGGCGTCGCCTGCTGGTACTCGGTGATCCCCGTGCTGCCGCCCGACCCGAGCCAGTACGACAACAGCCACGGCGGGTCCGGCTTCATGCTCGACAACCTGGACACCTACGGCACGGGCGACACCAGGATCGCGGTCTTCGACTGGACCGGGCTGCGCGCGCTGAACAGCCAGGGCTGTCGCGACTGCGCCGACCTCAAGTTCGGCGGCCAGCTCTTCTCCGGGGTGGACTTCTACTACTTCGGCACGGCCGCGGGCGCCGCGCAGAAGGCCGGGCCGATCCCGCTCGGCGACGAGTGCGGCGCCGCCAAGCTGTCGACGGGCACGACGCCCCCCGCCAGCTGCCCGGAGGGCGTCGTCGCCACCAACGGCGACAACTTCACCCAGGCGTCACAGGCGCAAGGCCGGCTCTGGGGCGCGCTCAGCACCGCGATCTCACAGGTGTTCAGCGGCGAGTCAAGCCCCGAGGTCCATGAGGGCGCGGCCTACTACGTGATCGGCACCGACAGCTTCGACAGGTCAGGTGTCTTCACGCTCGCCGGCCAGGGCTATGTGTCCCCTGCCCACGAGGACCTGGCGTTCCCGGTCATCGCCGCGCCCGACCACGGTCCCGCCGCGCTGTTCTTCACGCTCGCCGGCGACGGCGGCCCCACCGGCGCGGACAACGGCGGCTTCTACCCGAGCACCGCCTACGGGCGGCTGTTCGCGGGCGAAAGCCACCTGCTCGCCTCCACCGTCAACGTGGCGGACCTCGGGCAGTCGCCGACGGACGGCTTCTCCGAGTACCAGGGGTACCCGGGTACCGTCCGGCCGCGCTGGGGCGACTACAGCGCGGGGGTCTATGACCCGGCGAACGGGAAGATCTACTTCGCGACCAACTACGTCCAGTACCCGAACTGCACGGGGTCCGCGTTCACGCTGACGCTGGCCACCTGCGGCGGGACCAGAGACGGCTTCGCGAACTGGGGCACCTCGGTGAACGAGGTCTCACCGTAACCGCACTCCGCTAGGAAGAACGGGCGGTGGCGTCGTGAAGACGCCACCGCCCGTTCCGCTAGGGTGCTAAGCGTGGCTACCGTAACCGATTCAGCGCCCTGGGTCCGAGCCGTCCGCGCCTCCCACGACAGGCTCGCCGGCATCGTCGCCGGCTTGGACGCCGACGGCCTGCGCAAGCAGTCCTACGCGAAGGAATGGTCGATCGCCGATGTGCTTTCCCATCTCGGGAGCGGCGCGGAGATCTTCCTGCTGTCCTTGACCGCGGGCGTGACCGGTGCCGAGCCGCCCACCTCCGAGGACTTCCAGCCGATCTGGGCGATCTGGAACGCGCGGTCGCCGGAAGAGCAGGCGGCGCAGTGCGTGGTCGCCAACGAGGCCCTGGTATCGAGCGTGGAGTCGCTGACCGAGGCCAAGCGCGAGGCGTTCTCCGTCGTGATGTTCGGCGCGATGACCATGGACCTGGCCGGGTTCCTCGGGATGCGGCTGTCCGAGCACGCCATCCACACCTGGGATGTCGCCGTCGTGCTCGACGCGGACGCCCTAGTCGCGCAGTACGCCGTCGACCTGATGATCGACGGGCTGTCGATGATAATCGGCTTCACGGGCAAGAAGGCCGCGGAGCCCGCGGTGATCGCGGTCTCCACCACCGGTCCTGAGCGTTCCTTCACGCTGGACACCGGGGGCGCGACCCTCTCCCCGGGAGATCCAGGGGCTTCGGCGGGGGCGTCATTGGTCTTGTCCGCCGAAGCGCTCGTCCGTCTCGTGTACGGCCGTCTCGACGACGCGGACGAGCTGACGGCCGCCGGAATCACCCTGCCCGAGCTGCAGGCGATCTTTCCGGGCTTCTAGGCGCCAGGGATGCGCTGCTGACCGCCGAGGCTGCGCTGCTGAGCGCCGAGGATGTTGCGGATGTCCTCGGTGAGAGCGTCGCCGTGCCGGTCGAGGATCGCGCCCATGTCGTTCAGGTCGTTCTCCGAGGTGTAGCTCGCCAGTTCGCGCTCCAGCGTCTTCTGCTCGGCGCGTGCCTCGAGGATGCCGCGGAGCTGGGCGCGGATCGCGAGCCAGGGCGGGCTCAGCAGGTTGATGGTGCTTGACATGTTATTTTCGCCCCTCTGTGTGTAGTGGCCCTTGCGCTTACTAGTGAACCCGGGATTGAACTATGCGTCCAATGACTGGATCATAAGATTCCCATGATCTAGAGTCATAGAACGTGGACACTGACGTATTGCGCTGGTTCCAGCAGGTAGCCGAGGGCAAGACCGTGACCGAGGTCTCAGACCTCGACGCGGTCACCCAGTCCGGCGTTTCCCGTGCGCTCGCCCGGCTTGAGACCCAGGTGGGCACCCCGCTGCTGCGGCGTTCCGGTCGCACGCTGCGGCTGACCCGGGCCGGCGAGGTGTTCAAGCCGTACGTCGACGCGCTGCTGCTGCGGTTCGACGAGGGGATTGCCGCGGTGGGCCAGTTCGTCTCACCGGAGACCGGCACGGTCGCGATCGCCTTCCAGCAATCGCTCGGCACCTGGCTGGTGCCTGACCTGGTGCGCAGCTTCCGTGCCAGGCACCCGGCCGTCCGGTTCCGGCTGACGCAGGTCAGGGACGAGCTGCACGGGCTGCCGCTCGACGGCGGGATCACGGACCTGGAGATCGGCACCCGCCGGTTCCGCACGGACCCGGCGGCGGCACGCCCAGGCGACCTCCCCGTCCGGACGGAGCAGATCGCCACCGAGCCGCTGCGGCTCGCGCTGCCGCGCGAGCACAGGCTCGCGGTCGGGCAGCGCATCCACCTCGCTGACGTCGCGAAGGAGCCGTTCATCGCGCTGCGCCCGACCTCCGCGCTGCAGAAACTGGCCTACGACCTGTGCAAGCAGGCCGGTTTCCGCCCGACGGTGGTCTTCGAGGGCGACGACCTGACGAACGTGCGCGGGCTCGTCGCCGCCGGCCTCGGCGTGGCCATCGTCCCGGCGCCGCGCGCGAACTCGCCGGAAGCCGCGGCGGAAGGGCCGGTGCGCTACCTGGACATCGCAGACGACGGTGCGCAGCGGGGGATCTACCTGACCTGGTCGGCGGAACGGCCGCTGCTCCCGGCCGCCGAGCTCTTCCGCGCGCACGTCGTCAGCCGCGCCATCGTGGGCAAGGTTCCCGCTCTCCCCGCGCCCGGTCCTGGCTCCGACTAGGCGCAAGTGGTCGACTGTATTCGAGTATGATTGGGCATAGCATGGAAGCCTGACATCCCACGAGCTGATCGCCCCCACGAGAGGCAGCGATGGACGACCGAGCCCTGCCCAGGTACGCGCGGGTCGCCGCGAGCATTCGCGACCGGATCGCGGCCGGCGCCCTGCGGCCGGGCCACGCGGCGCCAAGCGGCGCCGCGCTCAGCCGCGCCACCGGATACTCGACGCTGACCTGCCGCAAGGCGCTTCGCGTGCTGATCGAGGAGGGCGTCCTTGTACCGGGTCCCAGCCGCAACGCCAGGCCCAGGGTCGCGGGCCCCGCCGCCATCCACGGCGACCGGGACCTGTCGGGCGCCAGGCGCGCGCTGTCGGCCGGGCTGGCCGCCAGGCGGCGCGCGGCCGGGCTCACCCAGGTGGAACTGGCCGCGCTCGCGTTCGCGTCGGTCACCACGGTGGGACACGCCGAGACGGGCAGGGTCTGGCAGTCCAGGCAGTTCTGGGAGCGCGCCGACGCCGCCCTCGGCGCCGAGGGCGGCCTGCTCGGCCTGCACGACGCTTACCGCGCCGCCGGCGCGGCCCAGCAGCAAAGGCACAATGCGCAAGCCGATACGGAGGAACGGGCCGTGGCGACTGGTCACCGCACCCGCGCGCCGTCAGGCGTGGCCGGCCGGACCGTCGCGCCAGGGCAGCACGAGCCATCCTGCGTCATGATCGTCTGGGGTGACGGGACGGTCACCACGGTGCACCCGCCCGCTCTCGCCGGAAAGCCCGGATCTGCAGGTCAACCGTGACCGTGACCGGGACGGGCAGTTCGCGGACGCGGGCAGCCAGCGCCTGCGGGGTGATGTGGCGGGCGCTCGGCCCCATCGCCACGAGCGCGGTCAGGTCCGGGTGATCCAGCTCAAGCCGGTAATGAACCGAGGTGACGTCCGCGGTCAGGTAGTCGCCGAACGCGTCGGCAAGCCGCTGCGGCTTGCCGGGGTCGACGCCGATCGTGCCGAGCGGCTCGCGGAGCTCCCGCAGGTGAGGTGGGCCAGGCGCCGCGATGATGAACGTGCCGTCCGGGCTGAGGACGCGATCGATTTCCGCCGCGTTCCGCGGCCCGAAGACGCTCATTACGAGCGCCGCGGAATCCGTGCGGAGCGGCAGGCGGTGCCAGACATCCGCCCCGACAGCCGCCGTCCGCGGGTGTGACCGGGCGGCGCGCCGGAGCGCCGGGACGGATAGGTCAACGCACAGGCCGTCCCGGCTCGGGAGACCGTCCAGGATCTCGGCGAGGTAGTAGCCCGTACCGCCGGCCAGGTCGACCGCGAGGCCGGGTCCGCCACGGTCGTATCGCGTCGCGAGCGACCGCAGCGCCGCGGCGATCGGCCGGTAGTCCCCGCGGCCGAGGAAGTGCTCGCGGGCCGCCACCATCGCGGCGCTGTCAGCGGTGCCTGGCCCGGCGGCGCCGGCGCTGAGGTTGACATAGCCATGACGGGCGACATCGAAGCTGTGCCCGCGGCCGCATGCCAGCTCGCCGCCGCGCAGGCTCATCGACGCGCCGCAGACCGGGCAGCTCAGAGAGGGGACGGCGGCTGCGAGCGCCCGGGTCCCCACGGCACCCGGCAGGCTACTCGCCGCTCGCCAGCGCGGTGAGGAACGCGCGCAGGGCGGCCGCGTCGGTGAAGACGTGGCCCGTGATGCCGACGGCCCGCGCGCCGGCCACGTTGGGCTCGCGGTTGTCGATGAAGATCGCTTCCGCGGCGGTGATGGACAGGTCGGCGAGCACGTGCCTGTAGATCTCCTGGTGCGGCTTGAGCAGGCCGAGTTCGCCGCTGACGTAGCAGGCCTCGAACAGGTCACCGAGCGGGCCGTAGCGGAAGTAGCTGGCGAAGTCGGGGCCGGCGTTCGACAGCAGCGCCAGCCTGGTGCCGCCGGCCCGCAGGTCGGAGAGGACCTCGATGGTCGCCGGGTTGACCGACAGCCAGCTGCGGAAGTCGGCGGCCCACAGCTCGTGCACCCGCGCCTCGTCCCACGTGGCGGCCATCTCGCAGGCGATCGCCTGCCAGTACGCGACGACACCAGCGGTGCCCTGGTCAAGGCCGTCCCGGTGGGCGAAGTAAGCGCGCCAGAAGCGCTCGGCATCCGTGCCGCCGACCCCGGCGAGCCGGGTGATCACCGCCCGGTCGGCGTCTGACGGCGTGAACGAGATGACCTCGCCGTAGTCGAAGATGACGGTCCTGCCCGGCAGTGAGAGAGGCGCGCGTGTCACCAGGCAACGGTACCGTCCGGTCCTAGGCGGCCGCGCCAGGGCCGGTCGCGCGTGCCGCGATGATGGGTTCTGGTGGCCACGGCGTCAGGGCCGCGCCGCCGTCGGCGTGGCCTTCGAGGTCCGAGGCCACCCGGGTGAGCAGCGCCCTGATCGTGGAGGAGGCCACCGTGGCGAGCACGTACCGGTCAAGCTCGACGCCGAGCGAGCCGAGCGGCGGACGGTAAGACCCGGTAAGCGCGAGCCGCGAGCCGCCTCCTGGCGCTTCGGTGAGCTGGATATCGGCGTCAAGCGCGGGAAACAGGCCGCCGGTCATGCCGGCCGCCTCCCAGCGCAGCCCGACCGTCATCATCCCTGGCCGGCGCAGCGGCTCGGCGAACCTGACCCGGACGAGCCGGGAGACACCTGGCACGGTCGTCAGCGCGCCGACCGGCCCGACCCGCAGCAGGTACTCCACGCCGCCCTCGTAGACCGCCGACAGGGCGCGCGTCCAGTCCCCCCTTGGCAGCTTCGCGAGCCGTGCCGCCGCTTCGCCGAACTCCGCGGCGAGCACGCGCTCTTCCGATACGAACATGACCCCATGCGACCACCGCGGGCAACGCTCATCGCAGGGCCGAAGGTCCGTGCGGGCCTTCTGTAAGTCCCGTCGTTGCGGCCGCGCCAGGTCGGCGACGAGATCCGCCAGCTGGCGCAGTTCGTCCGCAGTCGTCATGATCTCGTTATATCCCGTGCGGTAGGTTCTCTGTCGTGCCGACCATCCTTATCACCGGGGCCGCTGGCCGGATGGGCTCCATGCTCCGTTCCCGGCTGGCCAGGCCAGGCCGGGTGCTTCGCCTGCTCGACGTCGTACCGCTCGCCAACCCGCCAGGACCAGGCGAGGAGGCGGCGACGGCGTCGGTGACGGACCTGGCCGCGATGACCGCCGCCTGCGCCGGGGCGGACGCCGTCATCCACCTGGGCGGCATCGCGTCCGAGGCGCCATGGGAGCGCATCCTCGACGTGAACATCAACGGCGTCTACACGATCTTCGAGGCCGCCCGCCGGGCGGGCACGGACCGGGTGGTGTTCGCCTCGTCCAACCACGCGGTCGGGTTCACCCCCCGCGAGGAGTTCCCCGTGCCCGACTACGCCTACCCCGCCCCCGACACCTACTACGGTGTCTCCAAGGCGGCGGGCGAGGCGGTCGCGTCGCTGTACGCGAGCAGGTACGGGCTGAACGCGATCTGCGTCAGGATCCTGTCCTGCTTCGAGCGGCCGGGCAGCGCGCGGATGCTGGCCACCTGGCTGTCGCCTGACGACGCCGGCCGGCTCTTCGAGGCCTGCGTGACCGCGCCGTCGCCCGGGTTCCGCGTCGTCTACGGCGTCTCCGCGAACACCAGGGGCGGCTGGGTGTCACTGGCCGAGGCGCGGGCGCTCGGCTACGAGCCGCGCGACGACGCGGAGGTGTACGCGGCCGAGGTGATCGCCGCCCACGGCGAGCCGGACCCCGCTGACCCGGTCTTCCGCTACCTCGGCGGCGAGTTCACCCTGCCCGCCTTCGACGCGTGATCAGGCTTTCCCTGTGATCCCCGAGTAGTCGGCGACGACGCGGGGCGCGCCCGAGCCGGCCGGCGGGTCGTAGGCGGCGAACTGGTCCAGGTAGCTGAGCCCCGCGCTCGGCAGCGACTGCGCGGAGGAGTAGAGGCCGGGAACCGTCAGGTGCAGCATCGTGCCCGCGGGCGCGGTGATCAGCAGGCTGGCCGTATCGGTGAAGAAGACGAGCGCGCCGCCGTCGGCGGTGCGCAGCGCGAAGGTCTCGCCCTCGGCGCCCGTCGCGAGCGCGTGCGTGTCGGTGACCGTCGCCGTGGGCAGCTTGCCCTGCCAGAACCGCCGGTCGGAGGCATCGGCGAGGTTGCCGGGGTTGGGGACCGAGCCGGTTCCGTTGAGCGAGGCCGCGGTGAGCCTGGGGATCTGGCCGGGGGAGACGGCCAGCGATGTCGCGGCCGGGGCGACCGCGGTCGCGAGGCCGCCGGCGCCGATCACGGGCCGGGGCACGTTCGCGGCGGACAGCAGGTAGGGCTCGATCGCGTTCTGCCAGGGGCCGCCGGGGGTGGCCTGGGTGAACAGCAGGTACTCCGAGGATGACACCTGCTTCGGGCTGCTCAGGAACGCGTTGCTCACCCGGACCACGAACCAGCGCGGACCGCTGGCCGGCTCCGCGCCCGGGACGTAGTACGTGGCGCTGGCCGGCGAGAACGCGGGGTACGGCACCGCTCCCGCCGCCTTCTGCATCAGGTAGAGGCCGGAGTCGATCGCGTAGCTGCTGCCGGTCTCGATCGTGGCGAGCTGCGCGTCGTTGCGCTGGGCGTTGGCGGCGTTGTTGACCGTGGTGTACCCGGCGAGCACACCCTGAGCCTGGGCCATGGACAGCGGCGCCCCCGCCGCTTTCCGCGGAGCCGTCGTCTTGGCGCTGGCCGGTGCGGACGGCGTGGCCGCGGCGGTGGGAGATCCGGCGGCCGTGGTACCCGGGTGACCGCTGGTGAGCAGAATGGCGGCACCGCCGATGGCGGCGGCCGCCACGGCGGCACCGCCGTAGAGCATCCAGCGGCGGCGCGGCTCGTCCTCGTCGTCTCGCCGCGGCTGTGACGGCCACCGCTGGCCGCCCTGCCACTGGTCGTCGGTCCACGCCCGGGACGGCTCGGCGGCCGGCCGCGTGATCGGCGCGGCCGCCCGCACCCACGGTTCATCGTCGAGCCTGTCGGCGCCGAACCCGGCTTCGAAGGAGGCGTCGGCCCTGGTCCGCGGCAGTTCGCCGGTGGCTCTTGTGTCGCTCGCGTACAGGTCGGCCACGTAGGGGTCGGGTGCGAACTGGTCGGCGGGGAACTCCTCGGGCGCGAACTGGTCGCCGGGCTGCGGTGCGGGCGGCCATGGCTCATAGGCCGCGG
>Ga0066797_1000054_pt1 | contig 33207 bp, 25 predicted proteins | sample PersoiDNA2013193_FD_76335 | JGI IMG/M metagenome (GOLD analysis project Ga0066797, IMG submission 76335) | Permafrost soil microbial communities from the Arctic, to analyse light accelerated degradation of dissolved organic matter (DOM) -... | ecosystem: Environmental > Terrestrial > Soil >... | reverse complement strand
GGCTCGCCCCCGGTCGCCAGCAACGCCCAGAGGGCGAGGTCGTCGTCACCGCTCAGCATCCCGGCCGACGCCTCGGCATCGGTCAGCTCGTGGGTGAGGACTGCGCCTTCGGCCAGGCGCAGCTTCTTCTCCAGATCGTCTTCGGCCACCCGCAAACCGTACCTGCCCGGTGGGGCGGCAAAGCGCGGGATGAGCCACTGCAATATCGGCGTGCTCGCCTCCCCGTTCATGCGCGCCGCGCTGGTCATCAACGTCGATCCGTTCACGGTCACCACCAACCCGATCCGGTCGGCCCGCTACTACAGCAACTTCAAGAACGGGCGCTTTTCCCGCCTTATCCAGCCGCGGCTGAGCCCGACATGGATCGTGCCGACCCGCAATCCCGAAGCCCTGAGACAAGCCATTGAAGCCTTTCCGGCGTATCGGGGATCTGCGGCGTGAGGCATGTCGAGTTGCGATGTCGGCTGCCTCGCCCTGGCAGAGGGCATCCCGATCACCGATGTGTCCCGCTGGCTCGGCCACAACAGCATCGAGGTCACCACCAGATCTACGGACACCTCGTACCCAGCTCCTTCTACCGCGCCCGCACCGCCCTCGACGCCGCCTACCGCCGTCTGTCGGGCCGGTAGGGTCGCGCAGGTGACTGACCCGCGCAAGTGGGTGATCCACGGCGAACGGCTGGTGGACGACACCCCTCACATCCGCGTGAGCCTGGCCGATGTCGAGCTTCCGAATCAGGTGCGCTTCACGCAGTACGTCTTCCGGATGCGGCGCTGCGCGATGACGGTGGTCCTGGATGATGCGGGCGATCGGGTCTTGCTGATGCGGCGGCACCGGTTCATCGTGGACCGCTGGGTCTGGGAGCTGCCGGGCGGTTACGTGGATGACTGCGAGGATTCTGGTGCTGCGGCGGCGCGCGAGGTGGAGGAGGAGACGGGCTGGACTGGTACTGGCGTACGGGCCGAGCGCGTCGGGGAGCCGGAGGTGGATGGGACGGCCGAGGTCCGGTGGGTTCCGGTTGACGAGACGTCGGCGATGATCGCCGGGGGCGAGATCCCATCGCACCCTGATTTTCGTTGCCGAACCGCGTCGCGACGGGTTAGCTTTCGTAGACTATTGCCGATATTTTTTGCTGATAGTTCGTTAATGGGTAATTGATCGGCAATATGAAGCGGGGATCACCATGCGCGTCGCGGGGCTGGTTGCGAGAGTTGCTGGCGTCGCGAGGCGTGGCTGGGGTGTCGGGTTCGCGGTAGCCGTCGTCGCGATCCTCGGGCTCTAGCCACGCCGGCATCCGCCGCGACGGCCCGGCCCGCCGCCTCAGCGGCCGCCACGCCGGCGTCGGCCGCAGCGAAGCCCCCGGCCGCGCCGCGGCCGGTCAAGCCGAAGGGGTCCACGGCGCCAGCCAGGCAGCAGGAACACACGGCGCGATCGCACACCGCGCGGCGCCAGCGAGCCGCCGCGGTGCGGGAGGCTCTCGCGCACTCCACGGTCCCGAACACCTGCTCCGGCGCGATCTCACCCGACACCGTCTACCCGTGCTCCACGCCGGACACCAGCGGCACCGACACATTCACCTTCACCCTGTCGGACACCAAGGACGTGGTCTCCGTGCTGCCGCTGTCGGTGAGCGGCAGCGAACTTGGCTTCACGCTGACCGCGCCAGCTGCCACCGCGGTCAGTTGCCGGCAGAGCAACTCCGGGCAGTACCTCTGTCCCACCAGCCAGTCCGGTGCCTACACGCTGGCAGTGAGCAACGGCGGCGGCGACTACACGCTGGACTACACGGCGCTGTTGTCCGACACTGGCTGCACCGCGATCAACCCGTCGTTCGCCACCCCGGCTACCGCGGGCAACCTGGCGACGGGGCAGACGGGAAGCTGCTACACGCTGGACGTGCCAGCCGGCTCCGTGCTGTACCTGATGGGCCTTGCTCCATCGGCCTACCCGACCGACCTGGACGTCTACGACGCTACTGGGGCGAACCAGAACTGCAACCTGCTCGGCGCCAACACCTGCACCGTCGGCGGCACCGGCCACTACCGGATCTTCATCTACAGCAACGGGACTCCGGACACCTACGAGCTCCAGCTGTCCAACCTCACCAGCCCCCAGGGCTGCGTCGCGGCCCCGCGGTTGACGTACGGCCAGGTGCCGGACACCTCCTCGACCGACCCGTGCCGGACGTTCACCGTGACCACGGCGGGCAGCTACCAGGTGGTCCCGGTCTACGCGACGGGCGGCCAGGTGGCCGGCACGGTATACGCTGCCGACGGCAGCGTGGCCTGCCAGTACTACCAGTACCCCTTCTGCCCGCTCACCCCTGGAAGCTACGACTTCGTAGCCGCCCCCGGGCAGCAGGCCGCGCCGTTCGGCTTCGTCTTCATCGCGGGTTCCGAGGCCGCCTGGTGTACCGCCACGAAGGACACCGGCTTCCAGAGCGGGCCCGCGACCGGAACCTTCGCGGGCGCGGGCGAGGAGCTCTGCCTCACGCTGCCGACGCCGAACGGCAAGGCCGATTACTTCGTCGAGCAGGACAACGCCGACGGCACCCGGGAGCCGACCGTCGAGGTGATCGACGCCACTGGCGCGCCGCAGTGCGGGACCAACGCGGACTTCGCGTTCGACAGCTGCACGCTCAGCGGCATTGCCCCGTTCCGCGTCCTGCTGTCCGCCGCGAGCACTCCAGAGTCATACCGCTTCCTGATCCAGCGGACCGACTCAGTGTCGGGCTGCGCGACTTGGCCGCAGTCCGGCTTTGGCGGCACTTGGGGGGCGACGGTGACGCTGACCGGCCCCAGCGACCTCAGGTGCCTGAAGATTCCCGCCGGGCAGCACGCCACCGGCGAGATGATCGACTACTCGGACACCGAGAACGTGGTCAACGGGGCGATCGCTGTCTACGACCCGGCAGGCAAGCAGATCTGCTCCGCCAACAGCACCGCGATCTGCGCCTACCAAACCGGGGTCGCCTACACCGCGCTGCTGACAACGACGGCACCGAAGGGGGACACCTACCATCTGGTCCGCCGCGACGTCTCCCGAACAGCAACGTGCGCGACGCCCGCGTCCACGACGGTCGGCGGGCCGTCTACGACCTTCACCCTGACATCGGACCTCGACACCGTCTGCTACCGGGTGACCGCCAAGACAACCGACGACCTGTGGTTCAGTGTCCGGGCCCTTGGCATCACACCGCCCCCGCCGCCTGCTTCAGCTCCCACCGCGTCTAGCGCGGTGCTCCAGGTCACCAACGCGTCCGGGGTCATCGTGTGCCGCCAGTGGGGAACCCCATGCCGGGTCTCCGGTTCGGCCGACTACCAGATCATCGTGACCGCCTATGGTTACAGCGGGGTGGCGATCGCGGCCCACCTCGACACATGGAAGGTCGGCGGGGCGTCCGGGTGGGCACCCGAGTGCGCCAAGAACAAATACGACGCCACGGACGGCTTCCCCGTCGTCAAGGGGACGCTGACGGAGCGGGCGACCGCCTACTGCGCGGTCGTCACGATGGAGCCAGGACGAGAACTGGTGCTCGCGGGGTGGGACTCTGCCGTACCTCAGCTGACCCCGCAACTCGCCATCTACCAGGCCGCCGACTTCACATCCTCCGGCCAGCCGAACGGGGTGCTCTGCGGCTCCGGTGGCTCACTGCCGCAACTCGGCGTCATGTGCAGCGCGAGCGTGACGAACACGGCAGCGATCCAGGGCCTGCTGATCCTGAACTTGGACGGCGTCACCGGGCAAAGTCCCGTGGGCTACGCGCTTCAGGGCCTGTGCTGGGGGTCTCCTGCACCAAGAACGGCGACTTGCAGGCGAACTTCGCGAGCATCTCCCCGGCGTCCCAGCCTGCCGCATCCGGCAGCATCATCACGGTCAGCGGTTCCAACCTCAGCTTCGCGACGAATGTCGAGTTGCTGAGCGAGAGCGGTTCTAACACCGCGACCGCCAACGGCGTCGTCACGGCCGTGAACGGTGCCGGAACGTCGATGACGGTACGCATCGACACCAGTGCCCTGCCGCCGGGCACGTACGATACCTGGTCTGGGCAGACCAGTTGCTCGCCGGACCTGACCGGCTGCCCTGGCTGGCTGCTGAACGCCTACACGGTCACCAAGGCGCCGGCGGCACCAGCCCGCGAGGCTTTACCCCGCTGAACCCCGCGCGCGTCCTCGACACCCGCTCCGGTCTTGGGGCGGCCAAGAATGCGGTTGCCGCGCACGGCACGGTCATCCTGACGGTCGCCGGGAAGGGCGGCGTCCCGCCTACGGGCGCCACCGCCGTCGCGCTCAACATCACCGCCCTCACGCCAGGCGCCGACGGCACCTTGACCAGCTACCCGGCCGGAACGTCGCGACCCGCCACCACGGCCGTCAGCTTCGCCTCGGGCAAGACCGCCGCCGAGCTATCCGTCACGCGCCTGACAGCCGGGAAGGTCTCCATCTACAACGACTCCGCTAAGCCGCTGGACCTGACCGCCGACGTCGTCGGCTACTACGGCCGCGGCAGCAGTGCGGGCACGTTCCTGCCGGTCAGCCCGGTGCGGATCCTCGATACCCGGTCCGGGCTGGGCGGCAGGACTCGGGCACGCTGACCGCTTTCCCGGACGACACCGCGCTGCCAGGACCCTCCACGTTCCCGTTCACCGCCGGCCAGAGTGTTACCAGCCTGGTGGTCCTCCCGGTCGTCAACGAGAACATCGACTTCTACAACAACTCGTCCGGCACGATCCAGGTCATCGGCGACCTGCTCGGCTACTACGCCAGTTAGCCGCAGTGATGGCCCGGCAGCTGCTCAAGGACTGATACCGGGCGGTCTCAGGCGCGCGCATAACGCGCGCGCCTGCTCGTTGCCAAGGACAAGACCCAGGTACATGCCGACCCAGGTGGTGGCGAACTGGAAGCCCGCGACCAGGGCGAGCGCGCCGATCGCGTAACCCGCGCCCCGCTCGATCCGCCAGCCCCCACGATTTCGCGTTGCGGTCCCGCCGATCCTCGGAAGTGACGTACGCCTGCTGCTTCAAGGTCCGCCGGGGCGCGCTCGGTCTCACGTCAGGCCGATCGGCGGCCGAACGTCCCGTGCAGCGACACCCGCACCTGGACCCCGTCCGGGCGCTCGGCGCAGTCGATGTCGGCCCCGAGCGCGGACTCCATCTCGCCGCGAAGACTCTCGCGCCACGCCGTGTCGGTGCCGCCTCGGGTGGCGGCGTCGCGGGGATCGCCTGACGCCCAGCTGGTGGTGGTCTCGATATCCATGGTCTGTTCCGTTTCCATGACGCGGATGCGGGCGTTCGGCGGCTGGCCGTCGGACGCGGAGGAGCCGGACGCCAGGAACAGGGCCAGTTCGGCGATGCCGGCGGCGAACTGGGCCTGTTCCTGGCCCATGCCGTCAGCGGGGGGACGGATATCCACGCTGGGGGGTGCCGCAAGAAGCCAGGAGGTTTGCTTCCTGATGGTTTCCGCGGGTGGTTCTCCAGGCCAGCGCGGTGGGTACCAGCTCATCAGCCCGCGCAGTGACGTGACCGCCTCGCTGACTTGCCTGGCGACCGAATCGAGCAGTTCCGTCTGGGCGGTCGGCAGCAGCTCGCGGATCAGATGCAAGCCAAGGATGGCGGCAGCGAGGTTCTGCACCGGGCCGTCATGCAGGGCGTCGACGATCGCGGTGCGTTCACGTGCCCGGAGCAGATCCGACATACCGAGGAGCGTCACAGCGGGTCCGGCGAAGGCCGCTGTTTCGCGCGCGGTCGCTGCCGATGACGCGGGCGCGCTTGGTGCCTCCTCCGGTACCGCGTTTCTGGCGGACTCTGGCCCCGCTGCGCACAGCGCCCGCACGGCGTCGAGCAGTTGATCGGGAAGGAAGGGCTTGGCCAGTCCGGCCACCCCTGGGGGGACATGCTCGAGGCCCCCGCTCATGAGCAGGCACCGGCTTGCGAGTCCCGGATCCGCCGCCACCAGTTCAGTGATGAGGGTAGTGCCTCGCTCAGGACCCAGGCGCATGTCGATGAGGACCGCGTCGTATTCGGACGGTGCCATGGCGCGGGCCTCGTCAAGCGTTGCCACCGCGTCTACCCGGTATCCGCGGGAGGTTAGCACACGGTGCATCACCAGGCGCATGTCCGCGGCATCGTCCACCACGAGGACGCGCCGGGAGCCGAGGTCACCCGCCATGGTGGGCACGCATCTGCGGATCTCCTGGCAACCAGTCCACGAGCCTGCTGTTCATGTACGCATAGTATCGTGTTAGTAGCGTAAAGTGACTGAAGTTGCAGTTGGGGGCGCCGCATGGAAGACACTGACCCACGCCACGAGAACACTGGGCAGACGAAAACCCGCGTATTCCTGCTTGAGGATCACGAGATGATGCGGCAGGGGCTGCGGACGGTCCTGGCCGCCGTGCCCGATATCGAGGTGGTCGGCGAGGCCGGAACGATCGCCTCGGCCCTCGTGCAACTGCCCGCAGTATGCCCTGATGTAGCCATCCTTGATGTGCGCTTGCCCGATGGCGACGGCATCTCCGCATGCCGGGACATCCGGTCGATGCTGCCCGGTACGGCATGCCTGATGTTCACCGCGTACGAGGACGATCAGGCTCTGCTTGGCGCGATCATGGCGGGCGCCGCAGGCTACCTGATGAAGGGCGCGGCCGTGCAGAACGTGGTGGAGGCGGTGCGCACCGTCGCCACCGGTCGGTCCATACTCGACGTGCATGCCGTGCAACGGGTCATGATGCATTTGCGGGGAGGAATGCCGGGCAGCGGCTGGAGCATCGACCGGGTGGCGTCGTTGACCGCGCAGGAGAAGCGGGTGCTCGACCTGATCGGCGAAGGGCTCACCAACCGGCAGATCGCGGAGCGGATGTTCCTGGCCGAGAAGACAGCCAAGAACTACGTCTCGTCGCTGCTCACGAAGCTCGGCCTGGAACGCCGCTCGCAGGCCGCGGTGATCGCCGTGCGGCATGCGAACCCGAATTACTCATGAGTGCCAGCCGGGATCGCCCACGCGGCTGAGGACCATAACCGCGTGGCCACGTTCAGATACGGGGCCGCCGGAGGCGCGTTCGGGGATAGCGATGCGGCCGTGGCAGCTGGTGCGGTCAGGTGCGGTTGCTGAGAACTTCGTGCAGTTTGTTGAGCAAGGTAATTTCGGAGAATGGTTTTTCGATTAGGTGGACGCCGGGTTCAAGCACGCCTTGCTGGCTTAGCAGGCCCTGGGTGTAGCCGGACATGAACACGACCCGTGTGGCGGGCTGGAGGATGAGGATCTTGTCGGCGAGTTCTCGTCCTTGCATCTGGGGCATGATGACGTCGGTTAGCAGCACGTCGATCTGATTTAGCTGGCTGGCGAGGATGCTCAGCGCGTCGTGGCCACTGGCCGCGTCTACGACGTGGTAGCCGTTGCGTGCCAGGATCCGGCGGGTGACCTCGCGCATGGCCGGTTCGTCTTCGACTACTAGGACCGTCTGGCCGTGGCCTTGCTGTGGCCGCGCGGGTGACACGGGGGCGGTGACCGGGTTCTGCTCGGTAGCGGGCAGCAGCGCGGTCAGGATGGTGCCGATCCCGGGTTCGGAGTAGATCCGCACCCGCCCGCCGGCCTGATTGATGATCCCGTACACGGTGGCCAGCCCGAGGCCCGTTCCCCGGCCTTTGGGCTTGGTGGTGAAGAACGGCTCGAACACCCGGTCAAGGACATCTTTCGGTATTCCGGCGCCGGTGTCGCTCACCTTCAGTGCCGCATACCGGCCGGGAGGCAATTCGGCGTAGCCAACCATGGTCTCGTCGACATAGGCGTTGGCGGTCTGGATGGTCAGCTTGCCGCCGCTCGGCATCGCATCGCGTGCGTTGACCGCCAGGTTGACCAGGATTTGTTCCATCTGGCCGGGATCGGCAAGCACGGGACTGAGGTCGGCGGCCAGGTCGGTGATCAGCTCGACGTGCTCGCCGAGGGTGCGAATCAGCAGCTGCTCAACCCCTACGATCACGGCGTTAATGTCCAGCACCTGCGGCTTGACCACCTCCTGGCGTGCGAACGCAAGCAGCTGATGGGTCAGTCCGGCGGCCCGCTCGGCGGCCGGCTGTACCTGCCTGATGTCGGCGCGGACGGCCTGCCCGCGCGCGCCAGGCAGTTGTACGGCGACTTCCTCGTCGACGAAGGCGACGTAGCTGGAGATGACGCCGAGCAGGTTGTTGAAGTCGTGCGCCACCCCGCCGGCCAGCTGGCCGAGGCTCTCGAGCCGCTGCGACTGGTGCAGGCGCAGCTCCAGTTTGTCCCGCTCGGCCTGGGTGCGCAGCCGCTCCTGCTCCGCGATGAGCTCAAGCCGCTCCGTCACATCCCGGACCACCGCGGTGACCAGAAGTCCTTCCTCGGTATCCATGGCGGCCAGTGACACCTCGGCGGGAAAGGTGGTGTCATCTCGCCGGCGCCCCGCCAACTGCATGGCGGCGCCCATCGGCCGGGGCGCGGGATCGGCCACATAATCGGCTCGGTGACCCGGATGCAGGTCACGCACCTGGTCGGGAACCAGGATCTCCACCAGCTGGCCGACCAGCTCATCCCTGCCATAGCCGAACAGCCGCTTGGTCTGCGCGTTCACCAGGGTGATCCGGCCCTCGGCATCGACGCACACCATCGCGTCCGGTGCCGCCTCAAGCAGGCCCGCGAACCGGCGATCTTCAAGGTGCTCCACGGCATTGCCCCCGCGTGCTCAGTCAACTACCTAGAGTCACATTATCGCAGGTGAGTACTAAAATGTAATTCACGATAACGGAATGTAATAATACCTGGCTAGGGCCGATCTTGATTCTTCGGAACGGACCGGGGTGGCTCGGCCGCGGCCGCGGACTGCTCCACGATGCGGCTGGCGGCTACGGTGCGGTCGTGTAGATCGTCTGACGACCTAGAGGTAGTCCAGGTCTTCAAGCGCCCAGGACCGCCGCACCTGCTGCGGGATCCGTAGGTCTTTGTCGGCCACCGTGAGCTGGACGGCCAGGCTCGGCCTGTCAGGAGCCCCGGCCACGGTGCGCGGCAGGGACCCCGTGAACAGCCAGCGGACCGGCACCTTGTACGGGGCGAGCCTGGCGCGGCAGAACTCGGTGAGCTCGACGGCGCCCGGACCCTGCGGGGAGAGCCGCACCGCGGCACCGACGATTTCGTCCATGAACCTGTCGGGTACGCCGACCACCATGGCCTCTGCCACACCGGGGTGGCTCAGCAGGACGTTCTCTACCTCATGCGGGGAGACTGCCTGGCCGCCACGGATGATCAGTGGTGCTTCTGGCATGGTGTCACGGCTCCAACAAGATGTGAATTCGATTAAACCGCGCGTGTGGCGCGAATCGCACGGCGTGGGACACATGCCTCGGAGGGGTCGTGGCCGTACAACGATTGCGTGTCTCGCCCCATATCGCATCAATGGGGTCACCCTGAGATTTTGGGCATGCCACCCTGAGAATTCAATACGCTGATGACCTGCCGACCTGCCGACCTGCTGATATGCAGAACTGCCTACCTGGCGCACTCACGTTCTTATACCCTGTGTGCGCGCTTCGGGGAAGTGCGTGCAGGCTCGGAAGCTGTTTGTACGGGGTTGTCTCTCCCGGAAGATAGCTGTCCTGATAGGGGAAAGCAGTCGTGCGCGACAGTCATCCATTAATTCTTGACCGTGACGCGGAGCTCGCGGTGGTGTCGGCCACCATGGCGGCAGGTGCCGAGGGGCGCGGAGCCCTTGTCCTGGTAGAAGGCCCGGCCGGGATCGGCAAGACAACCCTGCTGCGCGCCGCGTGCGTGCAGGCGCGCAAGCGCGGGATCCGCGCGCTGACCGCGCGTGGGTTCGCCCTTGAGAAGGGGTTCTCCTACGGCATCGTCAGGCAACTGCTCGAGCCGGTGCGTGCGGCGGCCGCTGACGGCGAGTGGGACGCGCTGCTCGACGGCGCGGCCCGGCTGGCACGCCGCGTCTTCGACGCGGCCGATTCAGGGGCGCTCTGGATGGGCGCGACGGAGTTCGGCGCGGTCGAAGACGGCGGCCCGCATGCCACCGTGCACGGTCTCTACTGGCTGGCGGCTAACCTCGCGGCCCGCGAGCCGCTCGTGGTGGCGATCGATGACGCGCACTGGGCGGACGCGCCCTCGCTGCGCTGGCTGTCGCACCTGGCCGCCAGGATCGACGGCCTGCCGATTACGCTGCTGCTCGCCGCGCGGAGCGGCCCGGACCAGCCGGAGACAATCGGGGAACTGCGCGGCTATCCCGCTTGCGTCAGGCTCGAGTTGCGTCCGCTCAGCGGCGAGGCGACCGCCGAACTCGTCAGGGAACGGCTCGGCGAGCGGCTCGGCCCCGAGCTTGACCGCGCCGCGTACGCGGCCACCGGGGGAAACCCGTTTCTGCTTGACGCGCTCTTCAAGGCCGTGGACGCAAGGGGCTACGCGGACCCCGACGAGGTGACGATCCTGTCGCTTGGGCCGCAGCCCGTCGCCGATGCCGTGCTGCGCCGTATCGGGCCGCTCGGTCCCGGCCTGGCACTGACCAGGGCGCTGGCCGTGCTCGGCCGCCCGGCGCCGTTGCGGTACGTGGCGGCACTAGCCGACATGGAGCTTCCGCGCGCCGCGCTGCTCACCGACACGCTGCGCGCGGCAAGCGTGCTTGCCCCGGGCGCGCTGCTCGAGTTCGAGCACCCGATCGTGCGGACGGCGATCTACGATTCGATACCGCCTGGTGAGCGGGCGCTCGCGCATGCGCACGCCGCCGTGATGCTCGAAGACGACGGGGCCGACGCCGAGCTAGTCGCGCTGCACCTGCTGCGCAGCGAGCCCGTCGGCGACCCCCGTACCGCCGCGGTGCTGCGCGCGGCCGCGGCGTCCGCGAGCGGGCGCGGCGCACCGGACACCGCGGCCGGCTACCTGCGCCGCGCGCTCGCCGAGCCGCCGCCGCAGAGCGCCCGCGCGGCGATCCTGCTTGACCTGGGCATGGCGCTCGCCGCCGACCGCGACCAGGCCGCCGTCGGCGTCCTGCGCGAGGCGGTGACCCAGGCAAGCGACGTCGGCCAGCCAGGCCGGGCGATGGCGGCGCTGTTGTCCGCCGGGGTTCTTGGCATCTGGGGGCATCACGACAGCGCCTCGGAGATCGCCCTGGCCGGGCTGGCGGCGGACGGACTTGACCGGCAAGTCGAGGACCAGCTTGAGGCCGAACTGTTCGCTAACTCCTGCACGAGCGCGGCGACCGCCGAGGCCGCCTGGGAGAGAGCCAGGCCCCGGCTGCCCATCGGGAGCGGTCGGGATAACGCTGGCCGGGAGGGCGCCCTCGCCTGGCATATCTATGACGCCCTCGCTGTCACGTTCGCGGCCGGCCCGGGGAGCGACGCGATGGCGCGGTTCGCCCCGATCCAGGCCGCAGGCATGGACGGCATTCGGGGAGACTCGCTCGCCGCGATCATGGCCATGCTGGTGCTGATCTGGAACGACGAGCTCGCCACCGCGCGATCGATCTGCGATGTCGTGGTCGCGGACTCCCGCGCGCGGGGTTCGATGAACATGATCGCCAAGGTCTGCTGCCTGCGATCAATGATCTTGTGCAGGCTCGGCAGCCTGCAGGATGCGGCGGCCGACGGCAGGTTCGGGCTGGATTTCAAGCTGAAGACATCGCCGCCGCTCGCGGTCGCATGGGCGGCGACGTTTACCGTGGAGGCGCTCACCCGTCTTGGCAGGTTCGCCGAGGCCGAGGAGGTAGTGGCCGCGGCCGTCGAGCGGCGGCCACCGGCCGGATGGCTGTACTCGGTCATGCTCACGCAGGCCACGGGCGCGCTCCGGGTCGCCAGGCAGCGGTACTCCGCGGGGCTTGACGATCTGCTCGCCGCGGCGGAAGGCTGGAGCGCGCTCGGCATTCATAGTCCGGCGGCCGCTTACTGGCGGGTACCCGCGATCACCGCCTACACGGCGCTCGGCCAGCCCGACGAGGCGGCCCGGCTCGCCAAGGAGGGGATTGAGCTGGCCCGCGTCGTGGGCAACGCCGGGACTCTCGGCGTCTGCCTGAGGATCGCCGCACCGTTCACCGGCGACCAGGAGGCGACCCTGATCGAGGCCATCGCCGCCCTTGAGCCCGCGGGGGCGCGGTACGAGCACGCGATGGCCCTCGCGGATCTTGGCGCGTACCTGCGCCGGGCCGGCCGTCGCGGCGAATCGCAGGATCCACTGCGCCGCGCGCTCGAATACGCGGAGCGGGCCGGGGCCGAGCCGCTGCGGGATTACGCGCGCGCCGAGCTGCTCGCGGCCGGAGCCAGGCCAAGGCGGACCGCGCTTACCGGCCCGGATGCGCTAACAAGCGCGGAGCGCCAGGTAGCTGAGCTGGCCGCGGACGGACTGTCTAACCGGCAGATAGCACAGCACCTCTTCATCACGCAGGCAACGGTCGAGACCCACCTGCGGCACACCTTCCACAAGCTGGGGATCTCTTCCCGCCTCGACCTGCCCGAGCTGCTGTCTCCGGGGGGACGACCCCGGTAGCTCCCTGGTAACCAGGGAGCTACCGCGGGCCGAACGGTGTGTTACGGCAGGGTCCAGTGCTGGTCAGCCGCGTTCTTGCAGGCGGAGACGGTGAGCTGGGTGCCCTTTGCCTTGGCGTTGTTCGGGTCGGTCAGGCACTTGCCGCTGCTCTTGACGACGTACTCGCCGGAAGAGTTGCGCGTCCACACCTTGTTGGTCGCGCTTGTGCAGGGCTCGTAGAACACGTTGACCGAGCCCGCGTTGAAGCAGCCGCCAAGCACCCGAAGCTGGCCGGCCGTGGTGTAGGTGATTCGCTGCGACGGGCCTCCGGTGCAGGACCAGATGTCGATCTTGTTGCCCGCGGTGGTCTTGCCTGAGTGGTCGTCCGCGCACAGGGACGCGTACCCCTTCATGGCGCCAACCGCGTCGGCCTGCCACTTGAAGCTAACGGACTTCGAGCCGCCGGTGTAGCGGACGGTCACCTTGGGTGTGTAGGACCGAACAGAGCCGCCCACCTTGCCGTGGATCAGGCCGGTCGCGGAGTTGATGGACAGCCCGCTCGGGAGTCCTGCCGCGGCGTACGTCAGCGTGACGGCCGGCGTGGCGGTCGCCTTGATCTGCAGGCTGGGGGTTGAACCGAGGGAACTCGTCTGGGTTCCCGGCGTGGTCACCTTCACCGTCGGCGTGACAGGTCCGCTCATCACGCAGCCGTCGTTGGAGTTTGACCACAGGGACTGCACGGCGAACGTCCCGGTGGACAGCGTGATGTTGCCTGCCGGGTCGGTGTCGCCCCAGATCGATCCGGCCCAGGCGCACTTGTCGCCGATCTCGCCGCCGCTCACGTTGTCGCTCAGGTCGATGTACCCGCTGTTGGGCACCGGGTCGGTGATCGCCTCGGCGTACTCATGGCCGCCAACGGTGCTGAACCCGTCCCATGTGCCGCCCGGGTTTATCCAGTCCTCTCCGCAGTTGCCGCCAGCGTCGAGCTGGTAGGGCAGGTTGGTGTAGGACAGCTGGCCGCTGTGATAGGCCGTCGCCGAGTGCCAAGCGCAGTACGCGGCAGGCACGGGCGTGCATGAGCTGCCCGCGAACCCGTCGTTGAAGCAGGTGCCCGACTGCGAAACGACAACCACCTGGGCGTTGGCCACATCCGTGATGCTGAAGAAACTCGCGGCCGCGGCGGCCTCCGCTGCCAGGCTGCCCTGCGATACCGAGGTCGGCGGCGCGCCCGTGTCGACTGTGTCCGCCACCAGTTCGGAGCCGGAGAACGCGGGGCTGCCCGTCCCGTCGCTGTACTGCGAGTTGGTCAGCGACCAGGTATCCGAGCTCGTGCCGAGGCCCGAGTAGAAGTTGAGCAGGTACGTCGAAGAGGCCTGTTCGCCCGCGTCCGTCGTCCACGTGGGTCCCCAGAAGACCACGTACAGCTTCGGGTTGTGCTGCACGGAACCGCCGTTCCACGGCATCACGCAGTCCGGCTCCTTGCAGCCCAGGCTCCTGATGGGGCTCGGCTGGCCCGCGCTGCTGAGGGCCCGGTGGCCGACGGCGAGCGCCCGGTCGTTGATGGCGCGGGCGAACGCCTTAGTGTGCAGCGGCGGGACGATGCCGGCCCGCGGGCTGGTGGTCTTGCGGCCACGCAACTTCTCGAACTGCGCGTGCAGATCGACGGTGCGCACAGCCGGCCGATGGCTGACCTGGCTGACCTGGCTGACCTGAGTGCGGGCCGCCGCCTCGGCCGCGGCGGGCGCCGTGATGGCGGCCGCCGTCACCGTCGCGGCGGCCAGCGCCGCGGCGAGAACTCCTCGAATATTCAACCTGTCCCCCTATACCGTCATTTGCGATGTCGGCGGTGCCGTGCGCGAGATCGTCGGACGAGACCGCGGCCTGGTTCCCAGCCGGCCATTGCGGGAAATAATGACTCCCCGACCAAGCTATATCCGGGCGCGCGGAAAGTCGCGGGTTATGGCAAAGAGCAGCATGGACGTACGTGATCCTTGCGGTTCGGCAGCTGATGCGACGTGTCGTTACGACGCGATTCGCGGTGATATAACCGATATTTTCGTTTTGTTGCCAGTGCGCTTAGGCCGCGCGATCTCGCCGCGTCGTACAGGCGCGTCCTGCCGTTACTGATAAACGAGATTCAACAGCACATTCGTCCGATTACGTTGATAAACGTTGATCATTCATCATCTCCTCCGATGTCGACAAGATCGATAATTTTGCGCGGATGTAACCTGGTGAACGGATTCAGATAGCACAATGTAACGTGTCCGCATTTGGCCGGCAGCGGGCAAGGAGCGCCTCCGCGGGGGACGTCCATCGGTCACGATCGTGGGCGATGTGCTTGGGAGCTTGAATGCATCATGCGGTCATGCGGTCGTGCCTGCGTCTGCGCAGGACAAGAATCGGCCGCAGGCTGGTGCTATGGCTGGGAGCGGCGGCGGTTGCCGCGGCGATCGCAGGGCTGACCGACGGGTTCGCCAGGTACCCGAGCACCGTGATGGCCGGACGCGAGTTCATGTTCGTGGTCACGCTGGCGAGCAGCGTGCTCCTCTACGTTCTCGGCCGGCGGCTTGAGTTCCGCCGGACGGCCGCCGCGGTGACCGTGGTGCTGTTCGGGCTCAGCCCGCTGGCCGTCTACTACCACCGCATGGTCTCCCTCGACAACATCGGGACCCTGTGGCTCCTCGCCGCCATGGTCACCGCCACCGCGCGGCGGCGTAACCTGGCCGCGGCGTTCTGGTCGGGCGTGTTCTCCACGGTGGCCGTGCTCAGCAAGGAGACCCTCGGGCTCCTGCTGCCCGTCGTGTTCCGGATCATCTGGCAGCAGGCGCAGCGGCACACGCGCAAGTGGCACCTGGCGATCTACGTGGCGACGGTCGCGCTCTTCACCGCCTTCTACCCGCTCTATGCCGCCCTGCGCGGTGAACTCTTCCCCGGCAGCGGCCACGTCTCTCTCGCCTGGGCGATGTGGTGGCAGCTTGCCGAGCGAACGGGCAGCGGGTTCATCTTCAGCGGCGGGACCGCCGCCCACGGCCTGCTCATCCAGGTGGTCATGGCGATGACGGGCGGGTACCTGCCGTTCTTCTACGTGACCGCGATGATTTCGTTCGCCGCGCTGCCGGCCGGCCGGCGGTCCATCGGCTACATCGTGATGAGCGGCCAATTGAGCAGCCAGCCCGGCCAGCTTTCGTTGCTGCGGCAGGCATTGAATCACTCAGTGCCCATCGCGAACTTCGACGGCATCGTCGTGAGGCGCGTGATTACCTGAGCCTGGTGCGCTCGGCTAGGAGAGACTAAGGGGGTGCTGCGCACCGTCGAGGTCGCCAGCGCCGACGACCCGAGGCTTGCGGACTACACCCGGCTGACGGACGCGGGGCTGCGGACCTATCTGGAGGCCGAGAATGGCCTGTTCATCGCCGAGGGTACGAAGGTCATCACGCGTGCCGTCGCCGCGGGCTATCCGGTCCGCTCGATGTTGCTCGCCCGCAGCCGGCTGGCCGATCTGTCTGGCCGCCCCGGCAAGCCCGCGCCCGGCCTCGCCGGCGCGGCCAGCGGCCAGGACGCCCCCGTGTATGTCGTCACCGACGAGGTCGCGGAGAGCCTGACGGGCTATCGCGTGCACCGCGGTGCGCTCGCGTCGCTCGGCCGCAGGCCACTGCCCGAGGTCGTCGCCGTGGTAGCCGGCGCCCGCCGGATCGTGGTACTTGAGGATCTCGTGGACCACGGCAACGTCGGCGCGATCTTCCGGTGCGCCGCCGCGCTCGGCGTTGACGCGGTGGTCCTGTCGCCGCGGTGCGCAGACCCGCTATACCGGCGGTCGGTGAAGGTCTCGATGGGAGCGGTATTCGCCATCCCCTATGCAAGGATGACCGGCTGGTTTGACGGTCTCGACGACCTGAAGTCGGCCGGCTTCCGTGTTCTCGCGCTTACCCCGGACGAGCGCGCGATCACGGTGGACGCGGCGTTGCGCGCCGGAGCGGACACGGGGGAGCGGGTCGCGCTGCTGCTCGGCACCGAGGGCGACGGCCTTTCCGCCCGCTGGCTGCACGCGGCGGACGAGGCGGTGCGCATCCCGATGAACCCGGCCGCCCGTGCCGCCGGCGTGGACTCGCTCAACGTGGTCGCCGCCGCCGCGATCGCCTGCCACCTCCTGGTCGCCGCGAGTCAGTAACCGCAGTTCTTCAGCCCAGCCCCGGCGGAAGGCTGGGATTTTGTTGAAGTAACCCACGAAGTTGATTACTTCAAGTAGTGTCCCTGTGACTGAGCCGGACCGGGGCGTAAGCCGCAGGATCGGGCACCGTGGGTCGAGCGGTGCGGTCACGTGAAAGTCATGAAGGGTCGAACATCAATCGAATCTGGGGGATTCGATGTCTTTGTCATGCCTGCAAGCAGAAAGACGATGGCAGGTTCTCGGCGTGGTGGCCGCCATGATGGTGATCGTCGGCACGGCGTGGTACCTCAGCGGGCTCCCGGTTCTTTCCGCGGCCTTGCTCACCATCACCGGATTCAACCTGGTCGTCGCGGGGACTGAGGCCCGCTGGCGGCTTTACGGCTGGCGGACGCCGGACGCGAAGGAGAAGATCGCCTGGCCGGCGCCGGTTCAGCCGGGTAAGGAGCGGCTGACGTTCTCGCTGATCGTGCCGGTCAGGGACGAGGCGGCGGTCATCGGGGAGACGCTGCGGGGGCTGATGCGGCAGAGTCACCCGGGTGTTCACGTGATCGTGTCGCTGTGCGACGACGACAAGGACACGATCGCGGAGGTCAGAGCCGTGATCGAGGAGCGGGTACCGGACGGCCGGCTCGGCATGGTGATCGGCCAGTACGCCAAGCCGTCCAAGGCACTTCAGCTGAACCGGGCGCTCAGCCTCTGCGCCGGGGACATCGTCGGGGTCATCGACGCCGAGGACGACGTGGCAGGTGACCTGCTTTCGCATGCCGAGGCGCTGTTCCTTGAGTCAGGCGCGGACGTTGTGCAGGGCGGCGTGCAGCTCATGAACATCGGAACCGGCCCGGGTAAGTGGTTCCAGGTGCACAACGTGCTCGAGTATTTCTTCTGGTTCACCAGCCGGATGGCGTTCCACGCGCAGGAGGGGTTCGTGCCGCTTGGCGGGAACACCGTGTTCATCAAGCGTGACCTGCTCGAGGCGGCCGGCGGCTGGCCGCACTCGCTGACCGAGGACTGCGCGCTCGGGGTGAAGCTGTGCACCCAGTTCGGCGCGAAGGTCGCGACGGCTTACAGCGCCGAACTGACCACCAAGGAAGAGGCGCCGCCGTCCATCTTCAACAAGGAGGCTGGCTCGCTGTTCTGGCAGCGGGACCGCTGGGTGCGCGGGTTCATCGGCGAGTTCATCTCCGGCCGCTGGCTGGAGATGGACACGCTGCGGCAGAAGGTCCTCGCCGGTTACATCCTGGTCACGCCGATCCTCCAGGCGATCTCGTTCGTGCTGCTGCCCACCGCGATCGCCGTCGGGCTGCTCGTCAAGACGCCGCTTGCCGTCGCGGTGCTGATGTTCTTCCCGGTGATCCCGATCTCGGTGACCGTGCTGACCCAGCTCATCGGCCTGCATGACTTCTGCCAGCAGTACGGACAGCGGGCGAGCATGTGGCATTACGCATCCGTGCTGTTCCTCGCACCGCTTTACCAGGTGCTTCTCGCGGCGGCGGCGGCCGTGGCGGTGTGGAAGTTCGCGATCGGCGACGATACCTGGTACAAGACAGGGCGCGTCGCCGAGCACCGCCGCCTGCCAGGTGCCGGGCAGCTGAGCGTGCCGGGCGCCGAGCGCCGGAGCGTGGAGGCGGCCGCGTGACCGCGCTGCTCCAGGCCGGCCCGCTCCGCGGCGAGCCGGAACCGGCGGCGGAGCCGCCCCGGCGCTGGCGGCGGTGGCCCGGGCTGCACGCGCGATCGGTGGCGGCGCTCGCCCCCGTGCTCGTCGTCGTCGGCCTGGCGACCGCCTGGAATCTCCAGGGCTGGCCCGGCCGGGTCAACGACGACGAGGGAACCTACGTCTCCGAGGCGTGGGCGATGATCTTCGAGCACCACCTGTCGCACTACACCTACTGGTACGACCATCCCCCGTTCGGCTGGGCGCAGATCGCTGCGTACGCCTGGGCCACCAACGGCTTCGCCAGGGACGCCAGCGCGGTCCTGGTGGGCAGGGAGTTCATGTGGTTCGTCACGATGGCGAGCTGCCTGTTCCTGTTCGTGCTGTGCCGGCGCCTCGGCCTGCGGCGTGTCCTCTCCGCGGCGGCGGTGGCACTGTTCGGCCTGTCGCCGCTGGCGATCTACTTCCACCGGATGGTGTCCCTGGACAACATCGGCACCATGTGGCTGCTCGCGGCGCTGATGTTCGCCGCGTCCCGGCGGAACTCGCTGCGCGCGGCGTTCTGGTCGGCGGTCTGCCTGGCGGCGGCGGTGCTGTCGAAGGAGACGGTGGCGCTGCTGGCGCCGGCCGTGATCTGGGTGATCTGGCAGCACACGGACCGCAGGACCAGGGCATGGAACCTGGGGATCTTCGGTGCCACGTGCCTCATGCTGCTATTCGGGTACCCGCTGATGGCGGCGCTGCGCGGCGAGCTGCTTCCCGGTCAGGGACACGTCTCGCTCGCCTGGGCGCTGTGGTGGCAGTTCGGCGGCCGGGCCGGCAGCGGTTCGCCGCTCGACCCGAGGAGCGGCTCGGCAGCCCTGGTCCACTTCTGGCTCGGCCTCGACCCATGGCTGCTCGGCATCGGCATGGCGCTCATCCCCGTCGCGCTGTTCGTCAAGCGGCTCAGGCCGATCGCGTTCGGCCTGCTCATCCAGGTCGTCCTGCCGCTTAAGGGCGCTTACCTGCCGTATTTCTACGTGACCGCGATGCTGCCGTTCGCCGCGGTGCTCGCGGGCGGCGTCGCCGACGCTTGCCTGGCCCCGCTGGCGGGCAGGGCGCGCATGCGCTTCGCGTGGGGGGTGCCGGTGCTGGCGGCCGCGGCCGCCTTCGCGGTGCTCGTCGCGCCCGGATGGGCACGCGCGCTCGACCGGCAGTCCACGGTCCGCGGCGACGTCGGGTCGCTGGCCGCGACAGCGTGGGTTGAGCGGCACGTCCCCAAGAGCGACGTCGTGGTCGTCGACGACTACATCTGGCCCGATTTGAAGATCGCCGGCCTGAACCCGCTGTGGATGTGGAAGGTCGACGGTGACCCGCAGGTCAAGCGGCTTGACCTGCCGCACGGCTGGGCATCCATCAAGTACATCGTGATGACCAGCCAGGCAAGCGTCATGCTCAATCAGCTGCCGACCCTCATGCAGGCGCTGGCCCACTCGGTGCTTGCCGCGAGCTTCACCCAGGGGGTCACGGTGCGCGAGGTGCTGCCCGGCGGCCCCGCCTCGTCCGCCTCGTCGTCCTCGTCCGCCTCGTCCGTGCCGCCGGGCTCGGCCTGGGCGGAAAGCCTCGGGGGTGGTGTCAGCCATCCGCTAACGCCTGGCCCGATTCTCGCCTGCTTCACCGCCGGCCCCTGGGATCACGCCGCGCCCGGGTCCGCGAGCAGGTGACCGTTATGAGGCACCTCGGTCCGTTCCGGAAAATCTTTGAATCTTTCTGAACGGACCGGGGTGGCTGTCGGCCGCAATCGCTCATGCCATGCTGCGGTCACGTGCGCGTGGCGGGGATCCTGTCCGGAATGCGGCGACATGACCCACCGGATCTCGGTGTCTTTGCGCCATAGATCCGGCAAAAGCGGCGGCAGCGGCGGCGCGCCGTTGTCACGCGGCTTCGACCATGTCGGCATCGCGGTTGACCAAGGCCGCGTAGTGGCCGCCGAGGGCGAGCAGTTCCTCGTGGGTGCCGCGTTCGACGATCTCGCCGCTGTCGAGGACGAGGATCTCGTCCGCGTCCCTGATGGTGGACAGGCGGTGCGCGATCGTGATCGTGGTGCGGCCGGCCGACAGGGTGTCGATGGCCTCCTGGACGGCCTGCTCGGTCTGGGTGTCGAGGGCGCTCGTGGCCTCATCGAGGACGAGGATGGGCGGGTTGCGCAGCACGGCGCGGGCGATCGCGAGACGCTGCTTCTCGCCACCTGAGAACCGGTAGCCGCGCTCGCCGACCACGGTGTCGTAGCCGTCGGGCAGCGTCATGAGGTGGTCGTGGATCTGCGCGGCCTTCGCGGCCGCGACGAGCTCTTCGTCGGTGGCGTCCGGCTTGGCGAACCGCAGGTTGTCCGCGACCGACGAATGGAAGAGGTAGGTCTCCTGCGAGACGACGCCGACCGCGGCGGACAGCGCGTCGAACGACAGGTCCCGCACGTCGACCCCGTCGACTGTCACGCTGCCCGACGTCACGTCGTACAGCCGCGGGATGAGGTAGCTGAGGGTGGTCTTGCCCGAGCCGGTCTCGCCGACGATCGCGAGGCTGCGCCCGGCGGGGACGGTCACGTCGATGCCGCGCAGCGTCGGCCGGGCAGAAGCGGAGTAGCTGAAGCCCACGTCTTCCATGCGCACCTCGCCGCGCAGGTCGCGAATCGTCACCGGGTGCTCAGGCTCGGCGATGTCGACGGGCAGGTCCAGGTACTCGAAGATGCGGCGGAAAAGCTCAAGGGAGCTCTGGATGTCGACGCCCGTGCTCATGAGTTGCGTGGCCGGCCGGAAGAGGCCCTGCTGCAGGGTGGTGAACGCGACGAGCGTGCCGATCGAGATGGCCATGCGGTCACCGTTGCCGGTCAGGCCGGTCACCCAGTAGATCACCGCCGGCATGGAGGACATGACGATCTGGATCAGCGACTGACGCCAGCGGCCCGCCATGTTCGACTGGATCTCGAGCTCGGAGAGCTTGTCTGATTCGGCGGCGAAGGACTCGGTAAGCGACCGCGAGCGGCCCATCGTGTGCCCGAGCATGATGCCGCTCACCGACAGCGACTCCTGCACGATCGAGGAAAGCACCGCGAGCTTCTTCTGCCGGTCGCGGGTGATGCGGCGGCGTTCGGAACCGACCCGGCGGCTAATCCACACGAAGGCCGGCAGCATGACAAGCGACACGATCGTGAGGCGCCAGTCGAGGACGGCCATGGCGATGAGCGCGGCGATAACGGTCGTCGCGTTGGACACCAGCGCCGTCGCGGTGGTCGTGACGGTGGACTGCATGCCGCCGATGTCGTTGGCGATGCGCGACTGCACCTCGCCTGTCCTGGTCTTGGTGAAGAAGGCAAGCGACATGCGCTGCAGGTGGGAGTAGACGGCGGTGCGCAGGTCGTGCATGACCCGCTGGCCGACCCGGGTGGACACGTAGGTCTGCGCGACGCCGAACGAGCTGTTGGCGACCGCGACGACGATCATGCCGGCGGCGAGCAGGGTCAGCAGGCCGGTGCGACCCGTGGGCAGCGCCGTGTCGATGATCGCGCGGATGAGGAACGGGTTAACGAGTGAGACGACTGAGGACGCGGCGACGAGGAAGGCGACGAACAGCAGGTTCCACCGGTAGGGGCGGAACAGCCGCAGGACGCGGCGCATCGGCACGCGCGGGTTCTTGGCGGTACTCAATAAGGCCTCCGAAGTAGGCGTCTGGTTAGTCATGGTAGCTCAAACAGAGTATAGCTCACAATTGTTCCTGACTCAGTATGAGCCTTGCTCCTGATAGCATTGAAGCGTGGAATATGAGGACCCGGTCCAGCTCGCGGACCTGCTCCAGCGGCTGACAAGGCGGCTTCGCCGTGCGCATGCCGAGCGGTTGGTTCCGTTCGGTCTCACTCCGGCTCAGGAGCGAGCCCTGCGCATGATCACCCGCAGCGATGAGCCGCTGCGGATGACGGACCTCGCCGACCATCTCGGCATCGTGCCGCGCTCGCTCACCACCGTGATCGACGCGCTCGAAGAGGCGGGCCTGGTCCGCCGCGAGATCGACCCGCACAACCGCCGCGCCATCCGCCTGCACCTCACCGACCATGGTCTGTCCGTTCGCGACGACATGCGCGAGGCGCGACGCCGCGCCGCCGAAGGCCTCTTCGCCCCGTTGCCGCCGGAAGATCGGAAGGCTCTCGGCGAGCTGCTAAGCCAACTCGATAATAAATCCGAAAAATAGTATTCAGAACGAGCCGTGCCGACTCTCAACGGTATCGATTCTCGCCAGAGCGTTCGGCCGCCTTGACCGCGTGCCCTTCCCGGCAGGAGATTTATCTCTCATGCACATTGTGACGCTGTCGGATCACCCGGGCGCAATGCTCGCGGATGCCGTCAGCAGCAGGCATCGCGGCACGGCCGGGCAAGAGGCCGCTCTGAACGAGGCCCTCCGCAGCCGCGACCAGGCACTCGCGGAACGCCGGTGGCTGACGTGGCTGCGGCTAACTCTCGCGGTGTGGCGCGGGAAACGCGAACTCGCCACGCAGCGCCTGTTCTCCGGGCATTCGACGGGCCGGGAGGAATCGATCAGGGCAGGGCACGACGCCGAACAACAAGTGGCGCAGAAACTCGGCCGCGCGCTTAACGGCGACTGGGTGCTGTTCTGCGGGTACCGCAACCGCCGCGGTGAGATCGACGGCCTGCTCCTGGGGCCGGGCGGCCTGTTCGCCTACGAGGTGAAATACCACAACGCGACGATGTACATCAGCGGCGACGACTGGCAGTCCGAGAAATTCGACAAATACGGCAACCTGGTAAGCGGCCGCACGCCGATGCGCGACAAGGGCGGCCGATCCCCGAGCGTGCAGCTCAACGAGCCGGCGGTAGCGCTGACTGACTGGCTGCGCAAGCGCGGTCAGCAGGTCGCCATCACCCCGGTCGTGCTCCTCACCCATGAGCGCGCCCGCGTCGCCTCGATCCGGAACCCGACCGTCCAGGTCGAGACATCGGTCCAGGGCCTGCTGCGCCTGGCCGGACAATCACCCGCCACGCTGAGCGCCAGGCAACGCGCCGAGATCGGCCAGATCATCCGCGACGATCATCATCATCATGAACAGCGACGGCCAACGTCCCGCCCGGGGCGACGATGACAGCCCAGGGCCGCGGAGGTGATGAGACTTCAGCTTTCCTGAAGCTCTATCGTCTCCCCTGTTGATCGTGCGGTTCGGGTGAAGGCCCAGCGCCACGCTATCCCGCCGACCAAGACCACCGCAGACAGCGCAATCGCCACAAGGCCCAGGAAGACGAGCAATATGACGGCTTGGGAGCTGGGCGAGTCATCTGACGCTGAACGGTTGGCTATGGGACCAACGATCATCACCCCGACAGCCACGGAGATGATACCGAGAATCGCTCCGGCGACGGCGATGCGCGAGGTGAGCGGGAATCGTCTTGGCTTGCCTGAACTGCTCATACCCCCACGTTAAGGGCCGCGGGACTGCCGCCCATGAGCACGGATACTCAGCTGCCTGCGCTTTGTGACCTGAGTACGCAACCGCTAGCTGCCCGCACGTCTCGGCTGCGGCTGGTACTGTCCGGCTAGGGAATACCCTCGATGGAGAGCGGGCTGACATGAGCCTTTTTCAGCGGGCCCACGACATAATCGCCGCCAAGGCCAACAAGGCGCTCGACGCCGCCGAGAAGCCGGATGAGCTGCTCGACCTGTCGTATAACCAGATGCTCGACCAGATCACCAGGATCCGCCGGGCGCTCGTCGACATCGCCGCCTCGCGCAAGCAGATCGAGTTGCAGGAGACCCAGCTGCAGCACTCGGTGGATCACCTGAACGACCAGGCGAAGGCCGCCCTCGCGGCGGGCAGGGAGGACCTGGCGCGCGAGGCGCTGTCGCGCAAGGGCGCCGCTCAGGCTCAGATCGACGGCATGGAGGAGCAGCACCAGCAGCTCGCCGAGGAAGAGGAGAAGCTCACCCCCGCGCTCGCCGCGCTGCAGGAGAAGGTCAACAAGTTCCGCACGCAGAAGGAAGTGCTCAAGGCGCAGTACACGGCCGCGAGCGCGATGAACTCGGTTAACGAGAGTGCGGCGGGCATCTCCACCAGCGTCAGCGACTCGGGTGCCGCGCTCGCGCGCGCCCAGGACAAGATCGCGACGATGCAGGCCCGGGCGGGCGCGCTTGACGAGCTGCTTCAGTCCGGCGTGCTCGAGGACGTCGGCGGCGGAGACGACGACATCCAGAAGGAACTCGACGAGGTCTCCTCGTCCCACGACGTGGATAACGAGCTCGCCGCCCTCAAGGCTCAGCTAGGCCAGGGCGCCACCCCGCCCCCCGCCCTCCCCGCTGGCTGAGGGCCCGGCGTGTCCGTACCGCTCGGCGGACGGAAAAGGTAGATTGTGTTGATATGCAACCGGATGGCGGCGACGGCCAGCCGCTGATTATGTCATACCTGGCGATGCGCAAGTGCGTCGGCGGGATCGGCGTGCTGCTGCCCCTTGTGCTGCTGGCCGGGAACGAGATCATCGGCTACGGCGTGCAGCCCTCACGACCGGTCCAGGAAAGTCCGGGTTGGCTCCGGCTGAGGGTCATATCGCCGCATTCCGGGCAGCATCCCTGGTCGCGGCAAAGATCTTGGTAGAAAGGCGTGCGCGTAGCACGCTTTTCTACCACCAGGAAAAAAGTTTCCAAGATCTTTGATGAGCTGGGCCTGTGCCTGTCGTCACGGAGGCGACGAAACGGGGCGGATCCGTCATACCGACGTTGAGTGAGCGTGTGCGTGGGCGGGAACCACGGGACCGTTCGGGATAATCGGATTTGAATTTTAGCCCTGCATTATCTTGACTGGGTCGTGGCCCAGGTCCTGGAGCATCACCATCGCCGCGTTGCGGCCGGGGGCTCCGGTGATGGAGCCGCCTGGGTGGGTGGTGCCGCCGGTCTGGTAGAGGCCGGGGATGGGCATGCGGTGGCTGGCCCAGCCCGGTGCGGGGCGCAGGGGTCCGCTGAAGGCCGGCCCGCGGTTTCCGCCGTGGAACGCGCCGTGGATCATGTGCGGGTTGAGCTGCTCGATGTCGGCCGGTGACTTCGTCAGGCTGGCCAAGATGACCTCGTCGGTGAAGCCGGGAGCGGCGCGGCGAAGCCGTTCAAGCTGACGGCGGGCGTGTCCTTCCTTGATGTCCGACCAGTCGCCCATGTCCGCGGGGGGCTGGTAGATCGCGGGGAGAAGGATCTTCACGGTGTGCCGCCCGGCGGGCGCCCGGCCGGGGTCGACCAGCGTGGGAGTGGCCACGAGTACCCAGGCCGGGTCGCTGATGAACCGGCGGGCGCGCAGGTCGGCGCCCATCTGGATCATGTCCTCCGGCCACCCGGCGAGCCCGGCGGAGACCGCGCTGCGCTGGCTGTCGGCGGCCGGGCGTTCCTGGTCGGCGAACTCCGGCGGGGCCGTCGTGCAGTAGTAGGTGGCGAAGCCTGGCACGCCGACGTCGTAGGTGTCGATGCCGTAGTGGAACTCTTCCGGCCATGCCGACGCCGGCGCCATGTCACGCAGGTGCTTGGCGTGGATGGTGGAGACCACGGCGGTTTCCGCCCGGTACCGCGAGCCGTCTTCCGTCTCGACACCCGCGCAACGGCCGTTCTCGAGCAGCAGCCTGGTCACGCGCTTGTCGCACAGCACGGTGCCGCCGTGGTCGGCAAGGTAACCGGTCAGCGCCGCGGTCAGCTGACCGGAACCGCCGATCGGTATCGACCAGCTGCGCTGCTGGCGGCCGAAGGTCTGCGCGTACGGAAGCACGCCGGAACCCGGCTCGTCTACCGGCTGGAAGACCTGGAACGCCATCCACAGCAAGAAGGCCTGGATGTGCCTGCTCTCGAACTCGTGCCGCACCACGTCCACCGCGGACAGCTGCCGCCGGCGCGCCCAGATCCGCCCGCGCGGGTGGTCGGCGAGCATCGCGTCAAGCGATGGCCCGAACCCCTGCGGGGTGAACTGCGCCCGGCTGAAGATGTGCTTGACCTGGTCGTACTCGTCAAGGAGGCGCAGGTAGGCCGCCGCGTCCGCGGCGGAGAACCTGGCGACCTCCTCGGCGGTCCGCTCCCGGTCAAGCCACATGGTCAGCTGCCTGCCATCGGGGAAGGCGACGTGCTCCACCGGATCGGGTTCGGCGTAGCGCAGGCCGTAGTCGGCGATCAGCCCGAGCTCATCGCGGCTCAGCGCCGGGTTAACCCGGATCATCGTGTGCCCCGTGGCACAGGTATCGATGCCGAAGCCGGGCAGCAGCAGTTCCTCGGTCGCGGCCCCGCCGCCGGGTATCGACCGCGCGTCGAGCACCAGGCACCGGTAGCCGGCCTTGGCCAGGTAGCACGCCGTGAGCAGGCTGTTGTGCCCGGCACCCGCGACTACGATGTCCGCGTCCACGGCCATGTCAGCGGGCCAGGTTAACGTTCGACTCCGCGAGTTCCCTCGCGACCTCTGGCGCGAGGCCCGCCAGGCTGCCGGTGCCGAGGTCGCCGTGCTTGACCTGGAGCGTCTTGAGGAACCGCTGCTGCCCCATCGTGAGGCCGATGAAGTAGCCGAGCTCGACAAGTTCCGGCTCGGAGAAGTGCGCGTGCAGCTCCGTCCACAGCTCGTCGTCGGCGCTGTCCGGATCCCACGCGATCGCCTCGGCCCAGCGCAGGGCGGCCCGCTCGCGGTCGTCGTAGCGATCGGAGTCGCGGAAGAAGATGAGATCGTCGTACTCGCGCTCGGTCAGCCCCTGCTCGGCACCGATGTGCGACCGCTGGCCGGCGCAGTACCCGCACTCGAGGGATTTCGCCACGTAGACCCGGGCGAGTTCCTTGATCTTGTGATCGAGGACGCCCTCGCGGAACACCTGCTGCCACGATTGCGAGAAGGTCCGCAGTACGGCGGGCACGTGCGCCCGGATCGACTGGCTCTCGCGCCGCGGCGTTCCGTGGGTCCGCGAGTCCTCGAGGGCCGCGGCGAGGGCGGGATCCGTGACGGTGCTTGGGTCGACGTAACTGATTCGCGCCATTGGGAGCCTCCTTGGCCATCGACCTTGGCCATCGACCTTGGCAATCGATTGCCATCACTCTGCTCCATCCCCGGCGCAGATGTCAATGCACGGGAGCCGTGGACGACCTGACGATCAGCGAGACGGGCAGCAGGATCTGCTCGGCCGGCTGGTCCGCGGCGCCGCCGAGGCGCTCGAGCAGGAGCCTGGCGGCTTCCTTGCCGATGTCGTACTGGGGAATCCTGACCGTGGTCAGGGCCGGCCGCCACCATTCGACCGAGGGCATGTCGTTGTAGCCGACGATGGAGATGCCGTCGGGGCAGGAACGGCCCAGTTGCTGGGCGGCGGCATAGCAGCCCATGGCCATCAGGTCGTTGCCGGCCAGGATCGCCGTGATGGCCGGATTCTCCGCGAGCAGGGTCAGCGCGGCGTCCCGCGCGTCGGCCGCGGTGAGCGCGGCGCAGTGCCGCACGGTGAGCAGCGCGGGGTCCAGTCCGAGGTGGTCCGCTGACGAGCGGAACGAGTCGGCCCTGGTCCGCACGACCGACAGGTTGGGCGGCCCGGTGAGATGGGCGATCACCCGGTGACCGAGGCCCGCGAGGTGGTCCATCGCCGCCTGGACGCCTGCCCGGTCATCGCTGCTGACGCTGGGCAGTGCCGCGCCGCCGGTCTCGCGGTTTATCAGGATGACCGGTGCGCCTGCGGATGTGAGCGGGGCGGCCGCGGTTCCGTCCAGGGTCGCCGAGGCGAGGATGTAACCGTCGCAGCGGCGGCCCTGAAGCGCGGCGACGCGGTCGCGTTCCCTGGCGGGGTCGTTTCCTGTGTTCGCGATGAGCGTGACGTAGCCCGCCTCGGCGAGTGCGTCCTCGATGCCAGAGACGATCGGCGGGAAGACCGGGTTGGCGAGGTCGGGGACGATCACGCCGATCGCGGCGCTGCGACGTGACCGCAGGGTCCTGGCGGCCGGATCGGGAACGTACCCGAGGCGCCGTGCCGCCGACCTGACCCGCTCGGCCGTGGGAGCCGCGATCCGGCCCTCGCGGCGCGGGTCGAGCGCCCGGGAGACAGTGGCCGGGTGCACGCCTGCCAGGTTCGCGACGTCCTGGATGGTCGGCCGGGCGGTCATGGGGCTACGGTACCTGCCTGGCAATCGGTTGCCAGGCATGGCTACCCGATGAACACGAGCACGGCGGCGGCGACCTGCCGGGGAGAGGAGATCATCGTCAGGTGCCTGCCTGGCACGAACACTGGTGGCGGCGCGCCTATGCGGGCCGCCGTCGCGTCGGCGTCGGAATGAGACATCTGCGGGTCGTTAATGCCGAAGATTACCCGTTTCGGCACCTGGGTGGCCCGCAACTGGCGGAACTGGGCCGTCGTCATGCTGGCGATTCCGTACCGCAGCGTGTACGTGATCTCGGACTCGAACCCGGGCTGCTGGAGAGGCAGCCGCCACGTTTCCACGCCCGCCGTGCTCAGCGGCGCGCAGGTTGGCCCGCACATCGCGCTGTAGAGCCGCCTGGCCAGCCAGTCCTGGCTGAGCGCGAGGCGCAGGAGCGTCGTGCGGTACGGGTCGATGAGCAGCCAGCCGGGCAGGCCTGGTCCGCTCAGCGGGGTGGCGTCGCCGTCGAGGAACACGACGCCGCGCACGAAGCGAGGGCCGCTAAGCGCGGCAAGACCGACGACGGCCGCGCCGAGGGAGTGCCCGACCAGAACCGGCGCGCTTGCGCCGGTCAGCCCCTTCGCTGCCAGGAACGCGAGCAACTGAGCCGCCAGGTGGCCGGCGCTGAACGGCGGGCTCGGCACGCTGTAGCCGGTGCCGGTCAGGTCGATCGCGAACACCCGGTGGTCGCTGCCAAGAACGGTGCCTAGCGCGGAAAACGTGTCGGCTGTCTCGAGTGCGCCAGGCACCAAGACGATAGGCGAACCCTGCGTCCCCCATTGGCGGTACCTGGTATCGAATCCGCCGCCCTTCGCCATGAGCAGGCCGGGCGGCCGCGGCGCCGACCCATCGGTCGCCAGGTTGTATCCGAAGCTCGCAGCGGTGAGCGCGACCGCGAGCGTGACGACCGTGAGCGCGGACCGTCGCGCGATGCGTCGCAGTCGGCTTCGCTGCCCCGCGGGGGCATCCAGCTTCTGGGGCTCGGTCATGATTGCCCCACTTTAAGTGGCCAGGGATCGTGCTCGGCCGCGCGGGGCGTCGTGGATCGCGCCCGGTACTGTGGGTGTTATGGGGCAAAATGTGGCGGTTTCTGCGCGTGGCGTGGTGATTGGTGCCGGCATCGCCGGGCTGCTCGCCGCCAGCGCGCTCGCCGAGTCCTTCCCGCAGGTGACCGTGTTCGACAGGGACCCGCTGCCGTCCGGGCCCGTGCCAAGGCGCGGGGTGCCGCAGGGCCGGCAGCTGCATGCGATGCATGCCCGGGGCGCGCAGGCGCTGACCGAGCTGCTGCCCGGGTTCTGGGACGACATGGTCGCCGCCGGTGCCGTCGTCGGTGACACGCAGGCCGATGCGCACTGGTACCTCGACGACTACCTGCTTAAGCCCGCGCCTTCCGGGCTGCAGGGCATCGCGCTGAGCCGGCCGAGGCTTGAGTGGCTGATGCGGTCCCGTGCCGCCGCGCTGCCCGCCGTGCGGATCATCGGTGACACCGACGTGACCGGCCTGGTGATCTCCGGCGGCCAGGTGACGGGCGTGACCGTCCGCGCCGCGCGGACGCCGGACGCGGCGGAGGAGACCGCCGCCGCGGACCTGGTCATCGACGCGACAGGACGCGGTTCGCGGGCGCTCGCCTGGCTCGGTGAGCTCGGCTACCCGGTACCGCGCAGTTCTCAGCTGCGAGCCGATGTCACCTACGTGTCCCGGTTCTACAGCAGGGACCCGGCGCAGCTCGCCGGGCGGTTCGGCGGACTCGTCACGCCCTATCCTGGGCAGCCCCGCGGCGGGGCGGTGATCAGGCAGGAGGGGGACCGGTTCATGGTGCTGCTGGCCGGCATGGTCGGCGAGGAACCACCGCTCGATGAGGCAGGGATGCTCGCCTACGCCGACAGCCTCGCGTGTCCCGACATCGCCTCGGTCATGCGCCAGTCCACGCCGCTCGGCGCGCCTGTGCGGTTCACCTACCCGAGCAGCACGTGGCGGCACTACGAGGGGCTCGACGCCTACCTCGGCGGATTCCTGGTCATCGGTGACGCGCTGTGCGGCCTCAATCCGATCTACGGGCAGGGGATCACGGTCGCCGCGCTTGAGGCGCTGGAGCTGCGTCGGCTGCTGCGTCGGCTGGTCCGCTCGGGCGACGCGGCCGGGACCGCGGCTCGGGTGCCGGCCGCTGACCTGCCGCGGCTTTATTTCCGTGCCGCGGGCAAGCTGGTGGCCAGGGCCTGGGCGACCGCCGCCGCTGCCGACCTGCGCTTCCCGCAGGTCGAGGGCAAGCGGCAGCCAGGCGCCGGGCTCATCAACGCTTACCTGGTGAAATACCGGGCCGCCGCCTCGGTCGACCCGGTACTCGGCGCGACGTTCCTGCGGGTGGCGAACATGATCGAGAAGCCGACACGCATGCTCTCGCCCGGGCATATGGTGCGCGTCTTCCGCTCCGCGGGTAAGGCGACCCAGACGTTGCCCGCGAGGCCGATCTCCGGTGAATGAGCCGGTGTTATCCGGTCACTCTTCCGGCGCGCCTTCGCCGTGCGCGCTCGAATCCGAGCAGCGGAGTCTGGCGCCTCGTCGATCGCATCCGCGGCTCACATTCGGAACGAACGGCGTAATCGGCCGCAAACCATAAAAACAGCCCCACTAGGCGCGGTAGGTCAACGTTTTCGTGTGTTCCTCCAAATTGCCGCGAAGATCATCAATGACGGTCATCATGGTCGGTGTCAGAGCTGTGTCAGAAGTGGGACAGTGGCGGGTTTGTCCCACCCTGGGGTCTTACATCCAAGGAGTACGGGAATGCGTTTTCGCTATATTGCGGCGGCGGTGCCGCCGGCGCTCGCTGCCGCGGTGCTCGCCGTGCTGCCTGCCAGCGCTGGGACCGCCGCTTCCGGGCATTTCGTCGCGAGCCGCGCGGCCGTGCGGCACACGGCGGGCCGGATGATCCCCAACGTCAGCTCGCCGCTCGCCTACAAGTACGAGGGCAAGGTGAGCGGCAAGTCATCGGCGGCCCTCTTCGCCTGCCAGCAGCCCGGTGCGGCGCTCAACTGCTACACGCCGCAGGAGCTTGCCACCGCTTACGACATTCCGAGCAGGCTGACCGGTGCCGGGCAGACCATCGTGATCATCGATGCTTTCGGCGACCCGACGGTCACCCAGGACCTGGGCGTCGAGGACAGCACGTTCGGCCTGCCCGCGGCGAACCTCAACATCCTGTACCCCAGTGGCCAGCCGACCTTCGACCCGACCAACGCCGATGAGGTCGACTGGTCGGGCGAGATCGCCCTTGACGTGGAGTCCGCGCATGCGATCGCGCCGGCCGCCACCATTGACCTGGTGATCTCCAAGAGCGACCAGGACGCGGACATCCTGAGCGCACTGAAGTACGTGGTCCTGCACCACCTCGGCTCCGTCCTTTCGCAGTCCTTCGGCGAGGCCGAGTCGTGCGAGGCGTCCAGCATCGCTGTCGCCGACCACCTGCTGTTCGCGGCGGCCGCCGCCGAGCACGTGTCGGTGTTCGCGTCTTCCGGCGACAACGGGGCCGGGCAGCCGAGCTGTGATGGCTCCACCCTGATCAAGTCCGCGGGACTGCCGGCGGCGGACCCGCTGGTGACCGGCGTCGGCGCGACCAGCCTGACCGCGGCACAGCCCACTGGCGCCTACCAGTCGGAGACGGCATGGGACGACGTGTACGGCTCAAGCGGCGGCGGTTACAGCACCATCTTCCCCGCGCCGGATTACCAGACCGATCTCCTGCACGGCTCCGGGCGCGCCCATCGTTCGTCGCACGGCGCCGGCAAGGGGCTCGGCCGCGGCGTGCCCGACGTCTCCTACAGCGGTGACGTCAACAACGGCCTGCTGATCGCCTGGTCGCAGGGTGACCCCACCCAGGTGGGCGGCATCTACCTGTTCGGCGGCACGAGCGCCGGCTCCCCCCAGTGGGCCGCGATCACCGCGCTCGCCGACCAGTCCGGCCACCGCAAGCTCGGCTTCCTCAACGGCAAGCTCTACGCGATAGCGCACAGCCCGCGGTACTCATATGTCTTCCATGACGTCACCACGGGCAACAACACCGTCTCCTTCATCGACCCAAGCAACAACACCGAGACGATCACCGGATACTCGGCCGCTCAGGGATGGGATCCGGTGACCGGCCTCGGCACGCCAGACGTCGCGCATCTCATCAAGGCCCTCCGCTGATCCACCGGGCAAGGCCTTCGCCGCGGACCTCGGCCGGCGTTATCGAGATCACCGTGGCGACCAGGCCGCGGAACGCGGCGCCCGCGCCCGCCACGATGCCGCCCGCGAGCAGCAGCCAGAAGGACGGCAGCCAGACCGAGACGGTTACCAGCGCGAGCCCGGCGAGTACCGACGCGAGGCCGATGCCGACCTGGGAGCGGCGGGAGATCCGGCCGAAGACGATCTGCGCGAGCGCCGCCGCGCCGAACACCGCGAACGCGACCGCGCCGGCCACCGCGTGCGAGTCGTTGTGCAGCAGATCGGCGAGCAGGCTCGGCGTGACTGAGGTGAACAGTCCGAACAGCGCGAACACCGCGCCGCCTGCCGCCGCCGCGGCGAGAAACAGCGGCCGGTCCGCGTCGGGCACGGAAACCCGCTGCGGCCGGTAGGCAGGCCGCTGCTCGCCGCGCAGGACGGTGGCCGTCTCCGGCGCGACCGTAAGGGCAAGCGCGCCCGCGAGCATCAGCGCCTCGGCCACCAGGTAGGGGGTCACGAGCGCGTGCCCGGCCGCGTGCAGCTCGCTCAGGTAGGCGGTCGCGGTC
>Ga0066797_1000052_pt1 | contig 34007 bp, 24 predicted proteins | sample PersoiDNA2013193_FD_76335 | JGI IMG/M metagenome (GOLD analysis project Ga0066797, IMG submission 76335) | Permafrost soil microbial communities from the Arctic, to analyse light accelerated degradation of dissolved organic matter (DOM) -... | ecosystem: Environmental > Terrestrial > Soil >... | reverse complement strand
TCCCCGATCTCATGGACCCCGGCCCCCTCGTCGCCCTCATCACAACCCAGGGGGCCTGACCCCGCCCTGCGTCAGCAACTCTCACCAAGGCACGTACCCGATGAGATCCGAACAGTGCCCGGCGTGCCGCGCACCCGGTCTGGTAAGAAGCTTGAGGTCCCGGTCAGGAAGATTGCCTTGGCTCCCCGGTAGCGAAGGCCGCCGACCCCGAGCGCCCTCGCCAATCCGGAAGTGCTCGTTTCATACGTTCCTGGTCCTAGGCTGTAGGCAGAGGCATCGAGGCGTCGGAGCGCGCCCAGTGACCGGGATAGAGGTCCTGATTTCACGCTAGAGGCCAGCCATGGCGACATGGGATGCCGCCTGTCCGTGTGCACGGGCGGCACAATGGAGTGCCGTCGGCGGTCATCACGAAGGAGTGGACAGGTAATGCCGGAACACGCGGCCGAGGCAATGTTCGCCTCGGACGACACAAGCTCGGACGCCACGCGCTCGCAGGGCACAAGCCCCGATGACACGCGGGAACTGCTCGCCCAGGCAGCGGCGTTGCTCTCGCAGGAACAGCTCGAGGCCGGCTTTCTCGCCGCCTACTACCGGTTCGTCGCTCCCGAGGACCTCGCCGCCGCCGGGCCCGAGCGGCTGGCGGCGACCGCCGCGCACCATGCCGCACTCGGCGCCACGCGCCCGCAGGGCCGTCCATCGGTCAGCGTGCGCCCCGCCGACGCCGCCTCGCTCACCGGGACGGGGACGGTGGTCGACCTCGTCACCGACGACATGCCCTACCTGGTCGACTCGGTCACGATGGCGCTCAACCGGCACGCCGCGGACATCCGGCTGATCGTGCACCCGATGCTGACGGTTCGCAGGGACGTGGCAGGCGCCTCGCACGGGCTGGCTCCTGGCTCGGTCCGCCTGCCAGGCTCGGTGGGCGAGCTGGCGAGCGGAGACGCGCTCGCCAGCGATGGCGCGGTCCCCGAGTCGTGGATCCACGTCGAGCTCAGCCAGCTGGCGGACTCCGGTGACCTCGCCGCCGACCTGCGCGGCGTCCTGGACGACCTGCGCGTGGCGATGGAGGACCAGCGGCGGATGCGCGGTGCCGCCCGCGAGCTGGTCGCCGTGCTGACCGACGACGGCGACCCCGAGGAGGCCGAGGCGAGCGAACTGCTCGCCTGGCTGTCGGCGGGCCACTTCACCTTCCTCGGCTACCGCAAGTATGACCTGGTCCACTCAGGCACGGAGTCGGAGCTGAGGCCTGTCCCCGGTACCGGCCTCGGCATCCTCAGGCACGACGGCGCCGGCGCTTTCGCTGTTACGCCGCCAGGAGGCACGCCCGGGCACCCCAGGGCGGCGCGGCTGCTCGTGCTCGCCAAGTCGTCCACCAGGTCCACCGTCTTCCGGCCGAGTTACCTGGACTATGTGGCGGTCCGCACGTTCAGCCAGGAGAGCGGGGAGGTCACCGGCGAGTACCGGTTCCTCGGCCTGTACACGCAGGCGGCCTACACCGAGTCGATCACCCGCATCCCGGTGCTGCGCCGCAAGGTTGACCGCATGCTCGCCGCCGCCGGGCTGCCCGCCGACAGCCACGACGGGAAGGCGCTCGTCGAGATCCTCGAGGGGTTCCCGCGCGAGGAGATGTTCGAGATCAGCGCGGAGCAGCTCGCGCCGATCGCGCTCGCGGTGCTCGGCCTCGGCGAGCGCAAGCAGGTCAGGCTCTTCCTGCGCCCCGACGCCTACGGCCGGTACGTGTCCTGCCTGGTCTACCTGCCGAGGGACCGGTACACCACGCAGGTCAGGCTGCGCGCCCAGGAGATCTTGCGCAGCGCGTTCGACGGAGTCTCGGTCGACTACAGCGCGATGGTGGGGAATTCGGCGCTCGCCCGGCTGCACGTCGTGGTGCACGGCGGCCCGGGACACCCGCTCGCGACGGTGGACCAGGCCGCGCTGCAGGCGCGGATCGCGGCCGCTGTCCGCTCCTGGGACGAGGACCTGGCCGCCGAGGCCGAGCGCCAGCTCGGTCAGGAGCGCGCCATTGCCGCCCTGCGGACCTGCGCCGGCGCGATCCCCGAGACCTACAAGGCCGATACGTCGGCGTCGGTCGCTGTCGAAGACCTCGCGGTGGTGCTGCGGCTGCGCGAGGAGTCCGCCCCGTTCGCGATAAAACTTTCAATTAGGAGGAACGAGCCGTGGCGACTGCGGCTCTTCCGCTTGTCACCGATCACGTTGTCCGACGTGCTGCCGCCGCTTCAGCACATGGGGCTCGAGGTGCTTGATGAGCATCCTTACGAGTTCGGTGGAACCACGCGCCCGTTCTGGATCTACGACTTTGGCCTTCGCTGCCTGCAGGGCGAGCTGACCGAAGCGGAGGCGGACCGGGTCCGGGCCGGGTTCGAGTCGGCGCTGACCGCGCTGTGGTGCGGCAAGACCGAGGACGACGAGTTCAACGGCCTGGTTCTCGACGCTGAGCTGACCTGGCGGCAGGTCGTGGTGCTGCGCGCGTACGCCAGGTACCTGCGGCAGGCCGGCACCCAGTTCAGCCAGAGCTACCTGCAGCGGGTGCTGCGCTCCAACCCCGCGATCACCAGGCTGCTTGTCAGGCTGTTCGAGTCCCGCTTCGACCCGGCCATCCAGGAAGGCGCGGATGAGCGCTGCATGGCGCTGGCCGAGGAGCTTCGTGCCGCGCTCGATGAGGTCGTGAGCCTCGACCACGACCGGATCCTGCGCTCCTACCTGGCGCTCGTTGAAGCGACCCTGCGCACGAACTACTTCGCGGATGCCGGCTCGCGGTTCTCTCCCGGGGGAGCGACCCCCCGTACCCCCCGGGGCATGTCCGATGAAGAAGCAAAAATATCGGACATGCCATACCTGGTGCTGAAGCTCGCGCCCGCGAACGTGCCCGGGGTGCCGGCGCCGCGGCCGAAGTTCGAGATCTTCGTGTACTCGCCGCGCCTTGAGGCCGTTCACCTGCGGTTCGGAGCCGTCGCGCGGGGCGGCCTGCGCTGGTCGGAACGGCCAGAGGACTTCCGCACCGAGGTGCTCGGCCTGGTCAAGGCGCAGGAGGTGAAGAACGCGGTCATCGTGCCCTCGGGGGCGAAGGGCGGGTTCGTCTGCAAGCGGCTGCCCGACCCGGCCGACCGCGACGCCTACCAGGCCGAGGTGCTCGCCTGCTACCGGACGTTCATCGGCGCGATGCTCGACGTCACGGACAACATCGTCGGTGACCGGGTGGTGCCGCCCCCGCACGTGGTCCGGCGTGACGGCGATGATCCTTACCTGGTCGTGGCGGCCGACAAGGGGACCGCGACGTTCTCCGACGTCGCCAACGAGATCGCCGGCCGGTACGGGTACTGGCTCGGCGACGCGTTCGCCTCCGGCGGTTCCGAGGGCTATGACCACAAGAAGATGGGCATCACCGCCCGGGGCGCCTGGGAGTCGGTCCGCTGGCACTTCGCGGCGCTGCGCCTCAACCCGGGCACCGACGACTTCACGGCGGCGGGCATCGGCGACATGTCGGGTGACGTGTTCGGCAACGGGATGCTGCTGTCGCGGAGCATGCGGCTGGTCGCGGCCTTCGACCACCGGCACGTGTTCGTTGACCCGGCACCGGATCAGGCGGTCGCCTTCGCCGAGCGGCAGCGCCTCTTTGAGCTGCCGCGCTCCTCGTGGGCCGACTACGACCAGGCGCTGATCTCGGCGGGGGGCGGCGTGTGGCCCAGGTCGGCGAAGTCGGTTCCGCTCTCCGTCCAGGCGCGCATGGCGCTTGGCCTTGAGTCGGGTGCCTTCGCGATCTCTCCGGATGAGCTGATCTCCGCGATCTTGCGGGCACCGGTTGACCTGCTGTGGAACGGCGGCATCGGCACCTACGTCAAGGCATCGCACGAGACGCACGCCGACGCGGGCGACCGGTCGAGCGACGCGGTGCGCATCGACGCGACCGAACTGCGGGCGCGGGTTGTCGCCGAGGGCGGCAACCTCGGATTTACCCAGGCCGCGCGGATCGAGTACGCGCTTGGCGGCGGGCTCATGAACACCGACTTCATCGACAACTCAGCGGGGGTGGACACCTCAGACCACGAGGTGAACATCAAGATCCTGCTGGCCGGCGCCATCGGCAGCGGCGGGATCCGTGCCGAGCAGCGCGGCGGGCTGCTGCACACGCTGACCGATGAGATCGCCGCGCACGTGCTGCGGCACAACGACGGACAGAATATGGCGCTCGCCGTCGCCCGCTATCAGGCGCCGAGGCTGCTCCACGTGCATGCCCGCTACCTGCGCCAGCTCGTCAGGGAGAACCGGGTGTCCCGCGCGACAGAAGGGCTGCCGGGGGAGAAGGAGATCGCGGCGCGGCGGTCGGCGGGCGCGGGCCTGACCGCACCCGAGCTCGCGGTGCTGCTCGCGCACACCAAGATCGCCGCCGGCCAGCACGTGCTCGCCTCCGAACTGCCCGACGACCCGGCGCTGCGGTCCACGCTCGCCGAGTACTTCCCCGCGCCGCTGCGCGAACGGTTCGCCGACCAACTCGGTGTCCACAGGCTTCGCAGGGAGATCATCACGACCTCGGTGATCAACGAGATGGTCGATACCGGCGGGTCGACGTTCCTGTTCAGGCTCGGTGAGGAGACGAGCCTGCCGGTGGAGGACATCACCCGCGCCTGGCTGGTCGCGCGGGAGGTCTTCGGCATGCCAGGGTTCTGGCGGCGGGTCCAGGGACTGGCGGCCGCCGTCGACGTGGACGCGCGGGTCGCGGTGGTTCTCGAGGCGCGCAAGCTCATGGAGCGGGCCACCAGGTGGCTGCTCGTGAACAGGCGGCCGCCGTTCGCCATCGCCGAGGCCGTGAGCTACCTGGCTGAGGGGGTCACCTCGGTCCGTTCCGCGCTCCCTAAGATTCTCTCCGGACCTGACCTCGCCGGCTACGAGGAGCGGCGCGCCTCCTTCGCGTCCCGCGGTGTGCCAGGAGACCTCGCCGATGAGGTCGCGGCGATGGTGCCGTCGTACTCGGCGTTCGACATCGTGACGAGCGCCGCCGCGACCTCCTGCGGGGTGCCGGAGACCGCGGCGGTCTACTTCACGCTCGGGGACCGGCTCCAGTTCGGGCGGCTGCGCGACCTGATCGTCGCGCTGCCGCGCGAGGACCGCTGGTCGGCGATGTCCAGGTCCGCGCTCCGCGACGACTTGTACGACGCGCACGCGGCGCTGACCAGGGCCGTGCTCGCCGGATCCGGCGGTGAGCCGCCGGCCGAGGCGGCGGAGCGGGTCGCGCAGTGGGAGGCGCGGAACTCCGCGGCCGTCTCGCGGGCGGTGGCAACGCTCGCCGAGATCTGGGAGAGCGATCGGTTTACGTTCACCAACCTGTCGGTGGCTGTCCGGGTGATCAGGACGCTGGTGTTACGCGGTGATTGCGCGGCTCGCCTCGGCAGGCTGTTACGGGGAGCCTGGGAGGTTGAGCTGATCGCGCAGTTGCGCGATACGGGCGGCAAGGTCCGGGCGCCTCATTTCCAGCGCCGTCAGGTCGGCGTTCGTATCAAGCACCTGGGCGTGCAGCACGCCGCGTCCGTGCTCGAGTAGCTCGACGGCCTCGCTGGTCTCGCCGAGCTCGAGGCAGCATGCGGCCGCTTGCGATCCGACGCCAGAGAGGCCGATCAGCTGGTATTCCTGGTCCCCGCGAGGCAGGCCACGCGGCGCGACCTTGCCAAGCAGATCAACCGCTGTCCGGTACGCGCGGACTCCCTCGGGCCACTGCTCCGCCTTGGCGGCGAGATGACCCCACAGGAGCGCCGCGCCAGCCTGGATGCTCGGCGCGGCAGTCGTCGCGATGGCCGCACGGCCCGCCTCGATCCCCCTGCGGAGGTCCTCTGGCGCCCCGTTCAGATCGAATCGAAGCCACAGCGCGAGGAGCAGGCGGCTGAGAAACAATGCCCGGCTTGGGTCATCCGCGGTAGCCGCCCGCGCGGCCTGCCCGCTCGCCTCGACCGCGCTGTCCAGATCCGCGACCTCACGCGTCTGCGCGTACCTGAGGATGAGCCCGAGGGAAAAACCGGCGAGGACAATTCCCCGCAGTGCGCCATTGGACTCAGCGCCCGCCAGCGCCTTTTCGCTGAAGTCGAGTGACTCATTCAGGTCCGCGACCTCGGCGGACTGGCGGAACCGCAGTTGCAGGCCGTTTGCCAGGCTGTTCTGGTAACTGCTCCGGTTAACGTCGTCGGCTGGGCAGGCAGCCACTGCCAGCCGGCTGGCGGCAATGGCCCCGTCTAGGTCATCACGGGCCCCAAGCCGGGAGAACCTAGCCTGGAGGGCGTTCGCCGCGTTACCCAGGCACCGTGGCCGCATCGGGTCAGCATCCGCCATCACGACGACAGCCTCCCGCGCTTCGTCCACGGCCGCGTTCAGGTCGGCCATCGCGCCGTCCCGCTCGAACCTGCGCAGCAGGGCACAACTGAGGTTGGTAAGGCACAGCGCGCGGAACGGGTCATCGGCGGCGGCCTCGTCCACTGACCGGTACCCGAGGTCCACAGCCTCGTGCAGGTCCGCCGATGCTCCCGTCAGCCCGTACCTGCGCAGCAGCGCGAGTCCGACGTGGGACGTGAGCATCGCGCGCATGAGCTCACCTGGACGGGTGACGTCAAGTGCCTGCTGCCCGTTGTCGACTGCCGCGCCGGTATCGGCCAGGCTTCCGGTCCGTTCACCCCTGAGCAACAGCGCGGTGGAGTGACTGTACAGATAGCGGGCGTGGTTACCGTCCGCGGGACCGGTGGCGAGCAGCGCCTGCCCCGTGACCTTGACCGCCGCGTCCCCGTCGGCCGGATCTCCGGTGAGCTCGAACCGAGCCGTCAGGCACATGCCCAGGTTCATCAGGCACTCTGCCCGGCCAGTCTCGTCCTGCGGCGCGTCCACCGCCTGCTGACAGGTAGCGACGGCCTCGTTCAGCCGGTCCAGGCTCCCGGTATGGCGGTAGCCATCGAACAGGTACAGGCCGCGATGAGACAGCATCACGGCGCGCCGCGGGTCGTCGGCCGCGCAGGAGTCGAGCGCTCGCCGACTGGCATCGCCCGCGCCGTCCAGATCCGCGGGCACCCCGGTCCGCTCAAACCGGATTCGTAGCGCGTTGGAGAGGTTGGTCAGGTAAGACGCGAGCCTGGCGTCATCGGTCGAGGTGGCTTCCTCGACTGCCTGCCGCTGAGTTTCGACGGCCTCGTCTAGGAAGGCTTTCGTTCCGGTCAGCTCGAACCTGTGCCTCAGCGCCACGCCGATTTCGGAAATCAGGGCCGGACGCAGCGGATCCGCCGCCTGGGTCATGTCCAGCGCCTGCCGCAACCGTTCAATCGCCGCGGTGAGCGTGGCCGGATCGCCTGCCTTGATCCCCTGATCGGCCAGATCGCTGCCCTCAAGCGCGATCCGCCGCAACTGCTCGTAGCGGTCGTCCTCGCGTTCGGCTTCGGCGAGAGCGGCCCGGGCGCCCTGCAGCTTCGCGAGGCTGTCCAGGTACACCGCCCGGACGGGATTGGCCTCGGGAATCGTGCCCGCGGCCTGCTGAAAAGCGCTTATCGCCGCGTCCAGGTCAGCCACGTTCTCCGTCGTGTTGAACGTCACCGCGAGCAAACTACCGCTGAGAGCCTGGAAAGGCGCCTTGAGCAGCGGGATATCCGTGCCTGCCGCTCCCTGCTGACATGCTGCGATAGCGGCAGCGAGCTGGTCCGGCGATCCGTGGCCGCCGATGACGGGGATAGCCTGCCCGACATTCGTCATGACCTGTTGCACGCCCACGTCGTCGATGCGAATGTTTCCTGCTGATGCGGCAAGCTCGGCGATCCCGGCGACGAGGGCAGGGACATCTTCCGCGGCCAAACCGGACCGCAGCCGGCTGTTAATGAATCCAAGAGACAAAGAAACACGTGCCCTGCGCCACAAGACCAATTCCTCCCTACGTTCCGCCGCGGTCGCCGTGCGGAGTCGCGTCTATTATGGCGTTCGGTACTGGACAGCACAATCGCATCATCCGCACGGTTTCATTGAAGTCTTAATATGACAGACTATGTCGCAGTTGCAGAATCACCGGCAAGTAAAGTTATGACTTTCGCGCTTTCTTGCCCTTTTTCAGACTGTTAGCACCAACGTGAATGAAGGATGGAATCCTTGACCTGATGCGGGGCGGCGCGGGAACGTGACATGCCAGTATGGTGAGGGTTTGTAGGTGTCTTGGGGGTGGGTTAACGTGATGCCTGATGCGCAGTCCGATAGCGCGCGAATGGCTAACCGCCGAATGGCCCTGTCCAGGGAGTGGGACGATCTAGTCGGGCAGGTCCGCCAGCTCAACGGGTTCGAGGATTTCCTGCGGCCTCCCCGGCTTGGGACGCTGCTTCCGGCCGCGAAGGACGGTCCTGTGGCGGTGATTAACATCAGCCGATGGCGCTGCGACGCGGTAATCGTCACGACGACCGGGGTGCGGGTCGTAGAACTTCCACGGCTCAGCGTCGTGAACGTCGCGCAGAACGCGAGCGACTACCTGCGGGTGCTCGATCGGGTGGACGCGACCGCGGGGGAGTTGCGCAGCGCGCGCGAACGTTATGACGGCGGTGACCGCGGCCTCGATGCGATCAGTCGGTACACCGAGGCCAAGCGGGCAGTCCAGGACGCGGAGCGTGACCGCGATCAGACGCTCGCCTCCGTTCTGGCGTGGCTGTGGGACGTGATCGCCGACCCGGTGCTCTCCGCTCTTGGGCTGCTGGCCACTCCCGGGCCAGGCCAGCCCTGGCCGAGGCTGTGGTGGTGCCCGACGGGGCTGCTCACGCTGCTGCCCCTGCACGCGGCCGGGCATTACGACGCCGGGGGCCAGTCGTCAGGAAGCGGTGTCCTTGACCGGGTGGTGTCGTCCTACACACCCAGCCTGCGTGCCCTGGTGGAAGCCAGGCGACCGCTAGATTCGCCGCTTGGCGACGAGCAGATCCTCGTCGTCGCGCTGGCGGAGACACCAGGTGCGGTTCCGCTAGCCGACGTGACCCGGGAGCGGGATCTGATCGCGTCCCTGTTCGCAGACCGTCTTACCCTCCTGGAGGGCGAGGCGGCTACCTGGCAGGCAGTGCGCGAAGAGCTGCCGCGTCACCGGTGGGCCCATTTCAGCTGTCATGGCGGGCAGAACCTCGCGGACCCCTCTCACGGGGGCCTGCTCCTGCGGGATCGACTGCTCACCATCGCCGACATCAGCACCGGGCACTATCGGGGAGAGTTCGCGTTCCTGTCCGCCTGCATGACCGCGACCGGCGGAATCAACCTCCCGGACGAGGCCATCACCCTGGCGGCAGCCATGCATTACGCCGGCTACCGGCATGTCATCGCAACCCTGTGGTCGGTGTATGACGAGACCGCTGCCGATGTGGCCAAGGCGGTCTACGACCAGCTCACCTCGACCGGGCGGTTCGAACCAGGCAGGTCGGCGCACGCCCTGCACAACGCCATCCGCGGCCTGCGGGATCATCATGGGCTGCCGCCAAGCGCATGGGTGCCATTCACGCACACCGGCCCGTGACCTCACAAGCACCGTTACCTCAGAGGAGTTCGCTCGTGACCGCAAGCGATCAGTCGCCGGGGCAGAAGACGCCGCTGCCTTACGCAGAGACCACCGACGACGCGTACTCGGCGACCGCGGCAAAGAGCTTCACGGCGACCAAGCTGGCCGAGGGCACGCTCGTTCTCCGCGGCCCCTGCCCGCGCTGTCACGCGGTCATCGACATTCCGGTGGTCAGCAGCGTCTTCAGGGGCTCGCGATCACTCGGCGGCTGGCTGCGCGCCCAGGCGCCGCGGCCAAGCGAGGACAGCTACACCGAACCCATGCTGTGCACCTGCCAGGACGATCACCCGGATCGCCCGGCAGGCCGCTCGGGGTGCGGCGCCTACTGGTCGCTGACCATCTCGCCCGCCGCGGAATGACGGTCAACCTTGGCCCCGCGGGCCCGGCCACGGAAGCGGACCTGCGCGCGGCGCAGGAACGCGAACGGCTGCTGGCGGCGGAATTGCCGCGGGTCCGCGAAGCCGCCACCGCCTGGCGTAACGGACTCGGCGGCCTGCTGACCGCACTGGTCGGGTTCAGCCTGATCAAGGGCCAGTCCGACATCGGCCAGCTTGCCGTGCCGTGGGCCGCGTGCGTCGGGATCATCTTGCTGGCCGCGGTGATTTCCGGCGCGGGCGGGGCCCTGCTGCTGATGCGCGCGGCCAACGGCCGGCCGACTGTCACGCCAGCGCGCGAGCTCCGGTCACGTACCGCCGCTGACCATATCGAGGCGGTCGCCGCGGCGGCGGCCCTGCTCCGCGGTATCGGCCTGACCCTGAGCTGTGCCGCCCTGCTGGTAGCGGCGGTCGCGCTGACCTGGTACGGGCCGGGACGTGCTCAGCCCATGCTGGAAACCACGACGCCAAGCGGGACCGTCTGCGGCTCTCCGGCAGGCATCAGCAACGGCAACCTGACCCTCATGACGGCGGCCGGAGCCGTGACCGTAGCCCTTGCGCAGGCATCAGCCGTGCAGGCCGTAGCGCACTGCCCGTCGTAAGCGTCAGCCGGCGGCGGCTCTGCTCGGCTGTCGGCTGTCGGCTGCGATCTGCGGCCGCCGCTAGCCGAGGATGAGCGAGGCCTGGGTGCGTCCGGGCCGGACGACCGTCACGGCCGGCCTGGTGGCGCCCGGGTGCCAGGACGCCAGCTGCGTCTTGGTCGTGAAGCTGAATTCGGCGACCAGGCTGTCGCCGTGGGCTGGCCAGCCGAAGCCGACGAGGGCGTCGCTGCTGACGAAGGTTCCTGGCACGGCCGTCAGCCGGCCGCTCGCGATGGACGCGACCTCCAGGCGCAGGGCGAGCGCGCCGTTATCTCCGGAGTTGTCGACGCTCACCTGTAGCGCGAGCAAATCTCCGTCTGGGCTGAACGCGCCGCTGGCCGGCGAGCTCGCCCCTGGCAGCCTGACCGCGGTGCGCCGCCCTGACACCAGGTCGAGCAGCTGAACCTGGCACACCGGGGCACATCGCGATGTCCAGGCGATCTCGGTCGGGCTCGCCGCGATCACCATGCCGAACGAGCGGCTTGCCCGCGGGGCAGCCGGGTCCCACAGCTTGTAGACCGGCGTTCCCTGCGGGCTGACCGGGGCCAGCAGCAGGCCGCGATCGGTTGCCTGGTCGATGACGTATCCGGACGGAAGCCTGACCTGCGGTCGCAGCGGCGTGCCGGTGCTGCTGACCTCCCGTGCCATCCCCGCCGCGGTGCTCATGCTGCCGCCGAGCGGATAACTGGTCAGCCACACGGCGCCCGCGGTGGCAGCCGGCGCGACCAGGTTGGCCGTACCGACCCCCGTCACCGACCGCGCGCCGTCGGCGAGAAACCAGACGGGCATCGACGGCTTAGCGCAATCGCCGCACGCCACCGAGGCGGCCGGATCGGCCTGCACCGCCCAGCCGCCGATGACGCGGATGAACTGGTAACCGGAACTGACCGCCGGCAGGCCGCCGATCGGCTCCGAGCGGCCAGAGGCAGGGGAGAACCAGGCGGGCTGCGTTCCCGTGACCGGCAGCCGCAGGCCGCTCGTCCACGGCAAGGTGCGCCCGGCGATCCCGCTTGGCTCGCTCGGCAGGCCCGCCCCGGCCACGCCCACTGGCACCGTTCCCGGGCTCGCGGTGACGGGTGTTGAGCGAGTGGCCACCGGAGCATGTCCGTGGCGCGACAGGTTGGTGAGGTAGACGGCGCCAGCGACAGCCACCAGGATGAGCGCGGCTATCGCTGCCAGGCGGCGCGGCCACGGACTTGGCTCGCGGTCCCCGCCGTGGCTGAGGATGTCATCCATCGTCGCACCCCCAAGGGCCTAAGACGCGGTTGCGTAGTTCGGGCCGCCGCCGATCGCGATGACCGTGACCCTGGCCGAGCCGGCCGTTCCGGCCGCGGCCGCCGGCGGGTCGATGCCGGCGAAGGAGAGAAGTTCCTGCGTCTCCAGGGATTCCCTGGGGGCGATCTTGTCCGTAGGGACCATCGGCAGGAAGATCGGCGGCACCGCAATGGGGAGCCCAGGCCTGACGTGGTTGGCCTTGTTGATCACGTCGGGGACCGCGACCGTGCTGTTCAGGTACATCGCGTACAGCACGAGGGCGCCGCCGGACGCGGTGCGCAGCGCGAAGGCGGGGAACCGCGTGCCTTCGAGCTCCCACTGGTAGACGTCGCCGCGCGGGGCCGTCAGCCCCTCGACGTGCGTGCGTGCCGCCTGGTACATGCCCGTGGTCAGCGGCCCGGCCGCGACCGCCTTCGCCGCCGAGCTCGCGGGGCCGTCGTCGACCACGGCTGCCTGCAGCGGACCGGTGACGTCGGGCCGTGCGAGCAGGGCGGTCGCCGTCAGCGGTACCTGGGGGACGTAGCCGTTGGCGTCCATCGCCAGGCGGGGCAGCGCCATGCCGGAGGGGAACCGGGAAACGCTGGCGAGCTGCCACGCCGCGGACGCGCTTGCCTGTTCGAAGACCATCAGCGCGCGGCCGTCGATGGGGACCGTGACCCCGGCAGGCCCGGTCCACGTCGTCATGCCCTTGCCTAGCGCTGCGCCCTTGAGCGTCAGCATGGCGTCGGCGAGGAAAAAGCGCGGGTAACCAGCTTGCTCGGGCAGATAGATGTCGGGCGCGCCGTATGCGTATCGGTAGTAGGCCGGCTCGCCGGAGAAGCAACCAGAACCTGAGAAGGCCGAGCCACCGGATGGCGGTGCGCTGCACAGGGAAGTGCCGAACTTGAGTGTCGCGGCGAGTATCCCCCGCTGCACGCCGGTGACGACCGACAGCGCTAGCGCCGAGTCCTGCGTCCGAGCCGCCTCCGCGGTGGTGGCGGCGTACGCGTTGAAGATCCCGCGGGCCTGCGCCGTGGTCAGCGCGGGCGCGGACGTGTTCTTGCTCGTGTTCGTCGTGGTCGCTGGCGACGAGGTGCAGCCCGCGGCCGCGGCCGCTACTGCCAGGGCTAGCGCCGTTCCAGCGGCCAGCCGGGACCAGCGCGGGTGCGTCCAGCTCGTCAGGGATGCCACAGATCGGCAGCATACCGGCTGCCGGTGGGCCTCGGCGGGCGCTCGATACGCTGACAGGCCCGTATTCGCGTAGGCTTTCCCGCATGGCAGCTACCGATCCCGCCGATGAGATACCGGAACTGTCATCCAAGCTGGACACCATCGAGGCAGTAGTCGATCCAGAGGCGATGCGTACCGAGGCAGCGGACCTGCGCGAGCAGTCCGCCGACCCGGGACTGTGGGAAGACCAGGCACGCGCTCAGCAGGTCGGCAGGCGGCTCTCCTACCTTGAAGGACAGCTGGCCAGGATGGAGAACCTGCGGCAGCGGCTTGATGACACCCGGGTGATGTTTGAGCTTGCCGACGAGATGAACGACCAGACCGCCAGGGACGAGGCGATAGCCGACCTGACCGGGGTGCGCAGGGAGATCGACGCCCTTGAGGTCCGCACCCTGCTGAACGGCGAGTACGACGTCCGCGAGGCGCTGATCACGATCAACTCGCAGGCGGGCGGCGCGGACGCGGAGGACTTCGCGGGGAACCTGCAGCGCATGTACCTTCGCTGGGCGGAGCGGCACAAGTACGCGACCGAGGTCTACGACGTCTCCTACGGCGAGGCGGGCATCAAGTCCACCACGTTCGCGGTGCGGGCGCCGTACGCCTACGGCACGCTCCGCGGCGAGCAGGGCACGCACCGCATGGTCCGCATCTCCAAGTACGACAACCAGGGGCGCCGTCAGACCTCATTCGCCGGGGTCGACGTCCTGCCCGTGGTCGAGCAGACCGACCACGTGGACATTCCCGACGACGAGCTGCGGGTCGACGTGTTCCGTTCCTCGGGTCCCGGTGGCCAGGGCGTCAACACGACCGACTCGGCGGTGCGGATCACCCACCTGCCGAGCGGGATCGTGGTCTCCTGCCAGAACGAGCGGTCGCAGATCCAGAACAAGGCCTCGGCGATGGCCGTCCTCCAGGCCAAGCTGCTCGAGCGGCGGCGCCTTGAGGAGGCCAAGGAGCTTGACGCGCTGCGCGGTGACGGCGGTCGCGCCTGGGGCACCCAGATCAGGAGCTACGTGCTCTACCCGTACCAGAGCGTGAAGGACTTGCGGACGGGCCACGAGACTGGCCAGGCGCATGCCGTGCTCGAAGGCGAGATAGACGACTTCATCGACGCCGAGATCCGCTGGCTTCGCCGCGGCGAGGCGAGCGGTAAGTAATAGCGCCGGTTCTGCTTTTCTTTTCCCTCGCCCGCCGCTAAGGGAGTACGTGGGTGGCGATGAGCAGGCCGAGGAGGAGCAGCAGGGCGGCAGCGACCAGAAGCTGCGGGGTGATGGCAAGGCCGTGGTGATGGACGTGCGCGCGGGCCGCGCGGCAGGCGGAGCAGCGGCCCTCGACCACGAGGCCTGCGCAGTTGGCGCAGATCAGATGCTCGCAGCTCATCTCAAACCCCTTCGGTGACGGGGCCCCGGCGCACTTGGCGTGATCTGGAGCCTTAGCAGCCGGTTTCCCCTTAGACTGTTCCCTGGCTAACCCAGGTTACCCGTAAGTTGCCCGGCTACGCCGGAAACCTCCGAGTGGCGGCCGACCAGCGCGGACGCGTTCATAGCTGGCTTACCACAGCCCTTCAACGAGAGATCGTGTGATGGCCCCGTGATCGAGTTCCAAAACGTCACCAAGGTCTACCCGAACCAGAATCGGGCCGCTCTGGAGAACGTCGACCTGACGGTCAACAAGGGGGAGTTCGTCTTCCTGGTGGGGCCGTCTGGCTCTGGCAAGTCGTCGTTCCTCCGGCTGGTCCTCAGGGAAGAGCGGCCGAACGATGGCACGATTCTCGTGGCGGGCAACGACCTGGCGCGTCTGACGAACTGGAAGGTCCCGGCGCTGCGCCGCAAGATCGGCTGCGTCTTCCAGGACTTCCGGCTGCTGCCGAACAAGACGGTCGAGCAGAACGTCGCCTTCGCGCTCGAGGTGATCGGCAAGCCGCGGCGGTTCATTCGCCGCGTGGTGCCCGAGGTGCTCGACCTGGTGGGCCTGGAGGGCAAGCACGACCGGCTGCCCGACGCGCTGTCCGGCGGCGAGCAGCAGCGCGTCGCGATGGCCCGCGCGTTCGTCAACCGCCCGATGATCCTGCTCGCCGATGAGCCCACGGGGAACATCGACCCGGCGACCTCGATCGGGATCATGAAGGTGCTCGACAGGATCAACAGAACAGGAACGACGGTCGTCATGGCCACCCACGATGCCGCGATCGTCGACTCCATGCGCAAGCGCGTGATCGAGCTTGAGTACGGCAAGGTGGTTCGCGACCAGAACCGCGGCGTCTACGGACAGGCCTACTAGCAGGCGGTTGTTACCGTCGGCTTACCAGGTGCCGCGATCGTCGGCACATGACTTCCCAAGGATGAGATAAGGCCAGTATGCGTTCAAACTTCGTATTCCAGGAGATCTGGATCGGGCTGCGCCGCAACCTCACCATGACCGTGGCGCTCATTGTGGTGGTGGCGATCAGCCTGTCCCTGCTCGGCACGGGGCTGCTCTTCGTCAAGCAGGTCAGCAGCACGCAAACGTACTGGCAGAGCAAGGTGCAGATCTCCGTCTACCTCTGCTACGCCGCCAGCGCCAACGCGAACTGCCATGGCGGCTCCGTGACCCCAGCTCAGCAGGCGCAGCTCGAGTCCACGCTCACGGCCATGCCGCAGGTCCAGAGCGTCCAGGTCGTCTCGCAGGCGCAGGCGTACACGCTGTTCAAATCGGCCTTCTCCAACGACCAGGCGTATGTCTCGTCCATCAAGCAGTCCGACATGCCGCCCTCGCTTGAGATCAAGCTGCGGAACCCGGCGGCCGACTACGGCATCGTGTCGAGCGCGGTCAATGGGGCTCCCGGAGTCGACACGGTCATCGACGAGATGACCATTCTTAACAAGTTCTACCGGCTGCTCGACGGCCTGCGGAACGCGGTCGTCGTCGTGGCGCTGATCCTCGTCGTCGCCGCGATCCTGCTGGTGGCCAACACGATCAGGCTGTCCGCGTTCAACCGGCGCAGGGAGACCGGCATCATGCGGCTTGTCGGCGCCTCCAACTTCTACATTCAGCTGCCGTTCCTGCTCGAAGGCGTGATCGCCGGGCTGCTCGGCTGGCTACTCGCGGCGGCGCTGCTCATCGGGGTGAAATCACTGCTGCTGAATAGCTTGCAGCAGTACTTCAGCTACAACGTTGGCCTGTCGTCCACCGACCTGATCGAGGTCATCCTCCTCGCGATGGTCGTCGGGGTGGCGCTGTGCGGCCTGACGTCGTTCCTGACGCTCCGCCGCTATCTGCGGGTTTAGAAAGCTACGCTAGCGGTAGCCGCAGGGGAAGGGCCGACAGGAGACACGGTGGCACGCGAGCAGGGCAACAAGATCATCGCCTCGAACCGGCGTGCCAGGCACGACTACGCCATCGAAGAGACGATTGAGGCCGGCGTCGCGCTGACCGGTACCGAGGTGAAGTCGCTGCGCGCCGGCCGCGCATCCCTGGCCGATGGGTTCGCGCAGGTCGTAGACGGGGAAGTCTGGCTGCATAACGTTCATATCCCTGAGTACACGCAGGGAACATGGACGAACCATCTGCCTAGGAGGACTAGGAAGCTGCTGCTGCACCGGGGAGAGATCGAGCGACTGATCCGCAAGACGTCGGAGTCGGGGCTGACGCTGGTCCCGCTGTCGCTGTACTTCAAGGACGGCAAAGTCAAGGTGGAGCTCGCACTTGCCCGCGGTAAACGCACGTACGATAAGAGGCAGGACCTGGCCAAGAAGGACGCGGCCAGGGAGGTTGAGCGTGCTATACGGCGACGACGCTAACTCCGGAGGCGGAAGGTGACTGCGCGCTCTCGTGAGCGGGGTAGCCACGCTGGGCGTCCCCGGGGTTATGTCCTGCCTTTCCCTGATCACCACGGGCTTGGCACGCGGGTCCCCGTGCGGCCCGGCAGTGGTGCATCAGGTAACGGCGGCCCAGGCAATGCCGTGCCGGGCAGCGGCGCGCCGATTCGCGTCGGCAGCCGTCACAGGAAGCGGCCAGAGACCAAGGCCAGGCTGTCGCGCAAGCAGAAGCTGGCCGCCATCCTCGCGATCGTCGTCGTCGCGCTGAGCGTCGGGTTCTCCGACGGCTTTGGCAGCGAGGCGTCCGCGGAGCCGACGGTCCAGGCGTTCCTGCTCGACTGGCAGCAGGGCAGGTACGCTCAGGCGGCCGCGCTCACCGACGGGAACAGCGGGAAGGTCGCCGCCCAGCTCACGTCGGCCTACACCGATCTTGACGCGAGCAATGCGTTCTTCGCCATGGGATCCGTCCGCCAGCATGGGAACACGGCGGTGGCCGAGTACAAGGCAACCGTGGACCTGGCGCAGCCCGGGCAGCAGTGGGTGTACACCGGGCGATTCCAGCTGACCGAGCGGGGCGGCCACTGGGTCGTGAACTGGTCGCCTGCCGTCATCAACCCGGGCCTCGCGGCGGGAGACAGGCTCGCGGTGGTGACCGCCTTCCCGCCGCGCGCGCAGATCGAAAACTCCGGCGGCGGGTCGCTGCTGACCAAGTCCGCCGATTACCTCATCGGCGTATACCCGGGACGGCTGACGAACGCGGCGGCCACGGCAGCCACGTTCAGCCAGCTCACCGGGCTCAACAAGGATCAGGTGCTCGGGCAGATCCAGTCCGCTCCGCCCAGCGAGTTCCTCTCGCTGCTCACGATTGAGCGCGGCAGCGCGCTGTGGCCGAAGGTGACCAAGGTGCCAGGGGTCAGCTACCAGCGGCAAACGGAACGGCTATTTGAGTCGCTCGTGCCCGAGGTGGTTGGCGATGTCGGGACCGAGGACTCGGCAGAGCTTCGTGCGGCGGGTGCCGCCTATCAGCCGGGCACGACCGTGGGGCTCGCCGGGCTTGAGCAGAAGTACCAGGACGAGCTGACCGGCACCCCGACGACCTCGATCGTCGTCGTGAACCCGGCCGGCCGCACCGTCACGACGCTGTGGAGTGCGCCAGGCCACCCGGGCAGACCCGTGCAGACGACACTGAGCCGCCGCGACCAGGCCGCGGCCGGGGCGGCCCTCGCGGCGCGGCCGGGGTCAGGCGAGATCGTCGCCGTTAACTCGGGAACCGGCGCGATCCTGGCTCTCGCGTCGCACCAGTGGGGCACCGCGGTCCTCCCGTCTGGTGGCGCACTGAACGGGCAGGTCTCGCCGGGCATGGCCTTCAGCATCGTGTCCGCGGCGGCGCTGCTCTCCGCCGGGGTCTCGGTGAACCAGTCGCTGCCGTGCGAGCCGGGCGCCAATGACGGCGGCGTGGCGTTCGCCTACCAGCCCACGACGTCGGCCACGGCCACGTTCGCCTCAGATTTCGCCGCCGGCTGCGGGACCGCGTTCGCCACCATGTCGAGGACGCTCAGCCCAACCCAGCTCGCGGCGGCCGAGCGCGCCTTCGGCATCGGCGGTGCCTGGCACGTGCGCGTCCCGGCGTTCTCCGGGTCGGCCTCGGCGATTTCAGGTCAGGCGGACATGGCCGCGGAGGCGACGGGCCAGAGCGGGGTGCTCATGAGCCCGCTCGGCATGGCGATGGTGGCAGCGGAGGTAGCCTCCGGCGTCGGCCGGGCCCCCTACCTCGTCGCCGGCGACTCGTCGGCTGCGTTGCGTGCACCGCTCTCCGCCACCGCCCTTGGCGAGCTGAGGCAGCTCATGCGCCTGGCGGTTTCGAAGGGCTCCGCGCACGCCGCCAACCTGTCGGGCACGCCGGTCTACGGGCAGGCTGGTGTCGTCAAGACGGGCAAGCACGCGTACCTGAGCTGGTTCGTCGGCTACCGGGGCGATGTGGCCGTAGCGGCCATCGAGACAGGCACGACGGCGTCCCAGGCGGCCGCCGCCGCCCTTGCCGGGGCCTTCTTCAAGGCAGCCCGCTGACCTCCGATGGCGAACTCGTGCTGGCGTATGGCACACTAGCTAGCGTGACGACCGGGCTGATTATTATCGCCGGGCGCGTCGGTAGCTAGGGCAGGCCCTGTCCCTGGTCGTGGTCAGCGAAGCGATTGCTGGCCCCGGTACCGACGCGCAGACCTCTCGCATCCCGCGAGGGGTCTTTTATTTTTGGCAAACACAGTGTTTGGGCAACCACAACGGAAGAAACGGAAAGCGACGATGCTCGACGACCAGTTCCACGTCTACGACACCACCCTCCGCGATGGCGCGCAACAGGAGGGACTGAACCTCACGGTTGCCGACAAGCTGGTGATCGCCCGGCACCTGGATCGTCTCGGCGTCGGGTTCATCGAGGGTGGCTGGCCGGGGGCGATCCCCAAGGACACCGAGTTCTTCCGCCGTGCGCAGACCGAGCTTGACCTCACCCACGCCACGCTCGCCGCGTTCGGCTCGACCCGCAAGGCGGGGGCGCGGGCCGCCGATGACCCGCAGGTCGCCGCGCTCCGCGAGTCGCGCGCCCCCATCGTCACCCTGGTGGCCAAAAGCCACGACCGGCACGTCGAGCTCGCCCTGCGCACCACCCTCAACGAGAACCTGGCGATGATCGCCGACACCGTGGCGCACCTGAAGGCGGAGGGCCAGCGGGTCTTCCTCGACGCCGAGCACTTCTTCGACGGCTACCGGTCCAACCCCGGCTACGCGCTTGAGTGCGTCAGGGCCGCCGCCGAGGCCGGCGCCGACGTGATCGCGCTGTGCGACACCAACGGCGGCATGATGCCGACCGAGCTCGGCGACATCATCAGGGCGGTCGCGGACCAGACGAGCGCGCGGCTCGGCATCCACTGCCACGACGACACCGGCTGCGGTGTGGCGAACACCCTGGTCGCGGTCGAGGCTGGAGTCACCCACGTGCAGGGCACCGCGAACGGGTACGGGGAGCGAGCCGGCAACGCGAACCTGTTCAGCGTGGTCGCCGGCCTCCAGCTGAAGAGGGGCAGCGTCGTCCTCGACGGCGACGGCATCAGGGAGATGACCAGGATCGCCCACGCGATCAGCGAGGTCACGAACGTGAAGCCGGACACGCACCAGCCCTACGTTGGCGTCTCCGCGTTCGCGCACAAGGCCGGCCTGCACGCCTCGGCGGTGCGCATCGACCCGATGCTCTACCAGCACATCGATCCCGAGCTTGTCGGCAATGACATGCGGATGCTGGTCTCCGACATGGCGGGCCGGGCCTCGGTGGAGCTGAAGGGCAGGGAGCTCGGCTTCGACCTGTCCGGGGACAAGGCGGTCATCGGCCGGGTCACCGACAAGGTCAAGGAGCTCGAGGCGCGCGGCTACTCCTTCGAGGCGGCGGACGCGTCGTTCGAATTGCTGCTCCGCGATGAGCTCGCGGGCGAGCGCCGGCGGCACTTCACCGTCGAGTCCTGGCGGGTGATCGTCGAACAGCGCGCGGATTCCGACGGGAGCACAGTGACGAGCGAGGCGACGGTCCGGCTGACCGCCAAGGGCGAGCGGGTCGTCGCGGTCGGCGAGGGCAACGGCCCGGTCAACGCGCTCGACCGGGCGCTGCGCTCCGCGCTCGAGCAGACGTTCCCCGAGCTCGCCAGCCTGGAGCTCACCGACTTCAAGGTCCGCATCCTGGAGGGCTCGTCCGGCACCGGGGCGATCACCCGGGTGCTCATCGAGTCGAGCGACGGGGCGGGAGGCACCTGGTCGACGGTCGGCGTGGACGAGAACGTCATCTCCGCGTCCTGGCACGCCCTTGAGGAGGCGGTCACCTACGGCCTGCTCCGCGCCGGCCGCGTCCCCGACTGACGGCTACCCATCCGTTTCACGGGCTGACCCGTGCGGGGGAGGGGGAGGGGCGGAGCATGGGCCCGTTCCCTCATATAGCTTTAGGCACATGGATGATAAGGAGATCCTGGCGCGGATCAATGGCCTGATCGAAACCGAGCACGAGCTTCGCGGTCAGCTTGCCGCGGGCACACTCAGCTCGGAACTGGAGCACGAGCGTCTTCGTTCAGCTGAAGAAGCGCTTGACCAGTGCTGGGACTTGCTCCGCCAGCGGCGGGCGAGGCGGCAGTACGGGGAGAGCCCCGAAGGGGCCGAGGTGCGCCCTGTGACCGAGGTAGAGGGATACCAGCAGTAGAAGGAGCATCGGTGCGTATCGCTAGGTTCGCCAAGGGCGATGGCGTCGCGTATGGCGTCGTTGAGGGTGAGTCTGGGCAGCCGCAGACAATCGCCGAGCTATACGGGCATCCGTTCGGCATCGATCCGGCTGGCGTGCGGTTCACCGGCGAGCGTTACCCGCTGGCTGAGGTACGTCTGCTTGCCCCTGTGCTGCCGTCCAAGGTGGTAGCGATCGGCGGGAACTACGCGGAGCATGTTCGCGAGATGCGCGAGCTATATGGGGCTGGCGAGCAGCTGCCCGCGGAGCCTGTCATGTTCCTCAAGCCGTCGACCTCGGTGATCGGGCACGGGAGCAGGATCACGTATCCGGTCAAGCTCGCCGACCGGGTGGACTACGAGGGGGAGCTCGCCGTGATCATCGGCAGGCTCTGCAAGGACGTGCCAAGGGAGCGTGCCGCGGACGTGATCTTCGGCTACACGTGCGCGAACGACGTGACCGCGCGGGACCTGCAGGCGCGTGACGGCCAGTGGACGCGGGCGAAGGGGTTCGACACGTTCTGCCCGCTCGGACCGTGGATGGAGACCGGCACCGACCCCGCGGACCTGGGCATCACGACCACGGTCAACGGGGACGTGCGCCAGCATGCGCGCACGTCCGAGCTGCTGTCTGACGTGCCGGCGTTGATCGAGTTCGTGTCGTCGGTGATGACGCTGCTTCCCGGTGACGTGCTGCTGACCGGCACGCCTGAGGGCGTCGGCCCGCTGACCGACGGGGACGAGGTGTCGGTGACGATCGAGTCGATCGGCACGCTGACCAACAAGGTCGTGATCCGCGACTGAGCGCCGCCAGGCGCGGCTGCCCCGCTAGACGGGGAAATGCTCGCGAAGGTGGTGCAGCTGGCGCTCGGCGTGCGCGTGCGGCACGCTGTGCCCGCTGAACGGATAGACCGCGATGTCCTTGTGCGGCCCGCTGATCTCGTTGAACGCGGCGAACACGGTGGACGGCGGGCAGATGCTATCCATCAGGCCCGCGCAGACCAGCGTCGTGGCGGTGATCCGCCTGGCGAGCAGCGCGCAGTCGACGTAGCGCAGCGTGTCGAGCGCCTTCGGTATCAGCGCGACGTTCTCCGCGAGGAACTCGGGGATCTCGGTGTACGGCGCGCTCGGCGCGAGCGTGATCGCCCGCTGGATGTCGCACAGGAACGGAACGTCGGCGTGGCACACCGCCACGTTCTGCGCCTGCAGCGCGGCGGCGGCGAGCGCGAGGGCGCCGCCCTGGCTCGCGCCGCTGACCGCGATCTTGGCTGACGGTCCGGCCAGTTCCAGCGCGGTGTCGACCGCGCGCGCCGCGTCGGTGAACATCCGGGTGTAATAGTAGTTTTCTGGCGTGCCGATGCCGCGGGTCATGACCAGGGAGTTCTCTGGTCCTGTGCCGGTGCCGTCGGCGGTCGCGCCGGTCGTCCACTTGCCGCCCTGGCCCCGGCTGTCCATCACGAGCACCGCGTAGCCGAGCGCGGGCAGCAGCATGTGCTCCGCTGGGGTGCCCCGGCCGCCGCCGTAGCCGACGAATTTCACCACAACGTGGTCGACCTCGCGCCGCGGCCTGATGTACCAGGCGCGTACCCGGTCGCCCGCGCCGCCGGAGAACTCCACGTCGGACACTTCGAACGGCGCGTACAGGCCGGGTTCGTGCGCCGTGAGCGCGGCAGGCTTGGCCAGCCCGCGGGCTTCCCGCAGCCGCGTCGCCCACCAGTCGTCGAGCCCGGCCGGCTCGGCGGTGGCTGTGCGGTACTCGCGAAGCCGCTCGAGTGGCATGTCGTACCAGGGCATGGCAACTCTAGCTTTCGTTGATTTTAAATATTTCTATCCCGAACGGACCCAAGGTGACTCCGTCCACGATGCAGGTCTCGCCGAGCGGGGTCAACCCCGTCGGCAGCCGACCGTCCGCGCTCGCGCCAAGCGCCGGCTTGACGATTAGCTGCTCGCCGGCGTGGCTGGCGATGACAGCGAACCGGGTGCCGTCGTCGTGCACGAGCACGTCGCAGGAGACTCTCGGATCATCGACGGTGACCGGACGGCGGACGCCGGCATGGGTGGCGAGCGCGGAGTAGAGCGTGACCGTCGCGTCGGGGTTGACGTGCGGGGTGAGCGCGGCCATGTACTCAAGGGGGTAGGCGCACAGGATGAGCGAGCCGCGACCCGCCTGGCGGCGGAGCAGGGCGGGCCTGCCGTGGGCGTCGGTCGCGATGACCTCGGCGGTGCTCGGCTTGAGCGGCAGGTAGGCGCGGCTGTGCTCGCCGCCCGCCACCCGGAAGTCAAGCGTGGTGCCTCGTGTCAGGCCGCCGAAGTCACGGGAGAACACCAGGTGCACCGTGTCGTCTTCGATGACGTCGGCGAGGCCGACGTCGAGTTGATGCCTGATGCCGAAAAGCTCGTTCATCCGTCCGTAGGACGGGCCGCGGTGCCAGGGGACGTCGCCCGCGCAGTAGGAGACGTAAACGCACGCGCCATCCTCCGCGAGCGCTTCCAGGCGGTCGGCGGTGGGCCCGAGCAACTGCTTGACGGAGGGGGCCAGGTAGAGCCGCGCGCCCTCTTCGATGCCGTCGGTCTCCCTGGTCAGCCTGGGCGGCAGGTCGGCGAGCCTGGCCGCGATGTAGGCCTGCTGCAGCGCCTTCGAGGTGACGACATGCGCGTCGGGTGAGGTGAAAGGGAACTTGGTGTCCAGGTAGGACGAGACAATGAGCGCCGTATCGGTGTCGGCGCGCTTGGTCCGCGCGTGATCGATGCCCTTGAGCGTGCGGGCGAATGCCCGCATTTCACCGAGCGTGGACTTCGGCGTGCCACGGGAGTCCGTGAGCCCGAAGTTCTGCTCGAACGCGTGGTGGCGGTACGGATCGCTATGCGGCAGCGCGAAGTCGGTGTTGTTCCACGCCAGCCAGCCGGTGGCCCCGGCGAGCAGCGTGCCGTGCAGCACATGCCGGTAGTACGTGGCGGCGTTCTCCTCGGAGGCGAAGTCCGAGCTGACGCCGAATTCCTCCATGATCACCGGCTTGCCGAACGTGCCCGCCAGCTCGCAGGCGAGGGCGGCCGCGTAGCGTTGCCGGATGGGGTCGTCGCCGATGGGGTAGGTGTGCGGACCGAGAAAGTCTGATATTTCGGATGTGTCGGCCAAGCGGAAGCCGTTATCGGTGCCGGTGACCTCGATGCCCCAGGCGCCGTCGCCGAGCGAGAACGGCTGGTTGCCGCCGGCCGCGCGGACCGCGTCCCTGATGATCCGTGCCCAGGCCGCGACGGTCTCGTGGTCGGTGGCTGACCCGCCGTAGATGGGCATCTCGTTGGAGACAAGCCAGCCGGCGACCGCGGGATGGCCGGAGTACCGGCGCGTCATCTCGGCGGCGAACCAGGCCTGGCGGCCGACCATCCAGACGTTTTCGTAGAGGTGGCGGCCGTTGCGCCAGGCGGGGTCCCAGTTCTCGCCGGACATATGGCCGACGATGAAGGTGGGGATCGTGGTGAGGCCCTGCTCGACGTGGCGGTCGAGGAAATCACAGAAGCGATCGGCCAGCTTCTCGTCGATTTCGTAGGGACCCGGCATGAAGTCGGGCCAGTAGAAGAACGACCGGGTCACGGTCAGGCCGTGCTCCCTGAGCACGGCGAGCTCTCCCCTGATGACCTCAGGATCGTAGTGTCGCCACATCAGCGGGCCGCCCGTTCGCGACCAGAAGTTCGCGCCAAGCCAGTTGGCCGGCCCACCGTCCGTCATGACCCTTGCGGTATTCCTGCGCACCTGCGGCCCTCCTATGCGAGTGACTATACCGGTTAAGTTAACGAACGTCCATGATGGCAATGGTCGGCGGACGCATCGGAGGACTTACCAGGGACGCGTCCCGGACGTTGCCGGACGCGTCCGGTTATGCTTGACCCGACGATGCGCCGCGGAAGCCGTACGGCGCGTCGCGAAGGGGGCCCGTATGAAACGCCCGACCATCGCCGACATCGCACAGCGGGCCGGCGTCACCAAGGCCGCGGTCTCCTTTGCCCTGAACGGCCAGCCCGGCGTCTCCGCGGCCACCAGGGAGCGCATCCTCGCGATCGCCGGCGAGATCGGCTTTCAGCCGAGCGGCGCCGCCCGCGCGCTGACCGGGGGCAAGGCCGAGGCGTTCGGCCTGGTGATCGACCGGCCGGCCCGCACCCTTGGCATCGAGCCGTTCTTCATGCAGTTGCTCTCCGGTATCCAGGCCGAGCTGTCCGCCCCGCAGCACCTGAACCTGCTGTTCACGATGGCCACAGACGCCGACGCCGAGATCGAGATGTACCGCAGGTGGTGGGCTCAGCGGCGGGTGGACGGGGTGATCGTCGTTGACCTGCAGGTGCATGACCGGCGCGTCGCGGTGATCGAGGAGCTGCGCATGCCCGCCGTCGTGGTCGGCACGCCGCGTGGTTCAGGGGCGCTGCCCGCGGTATGGCAAGACGATCGGGTCGGCATGGAAACCGTGGTCAGGCACCTGGCCGGGCTCGGCCACCGGCGGATCGCGCGGGTCGGCGGGTGCGCCAGGTACTGGCATTCCGTGCTTCGCGGTGAGGCATTCGCCTCGGTCATGGAGGCCGCCGGGCTCGCGCCGCTCTCGGTCGAGGCGGACTACACGGCCGAGCATGGCGCCCAGGCCACCATGGGCCTGCTCGGGTCGGCGGAACCGCCAACCGCGATCATCTACGACAGCGACGTGATGGCCACCGCCGGGCTCGGCGTGGCGCAGCGGATGGGGATCAGCGTGCCCGACGGGGTCTCGATCGTCTCCTGGGAGGATTCCGCGCTCTGTGAGCTCACCAACCCGGGGCTGACCGCGCTGCGCAGGGACATCCCCGCCGTCGGCACTGCCGCCGCGCGAATGCTCCGCGAACTGACGTCCGGCGGGCACCCGGAGAACGTCGAGGAAGCTTCGCCGGTGCTCCAGGTCCGGACGAGTTCGGGCCCGGTCGGCGTCCCGGCGATCGCCGCTTCCCGGCGGACCAGGCTGACCGCGTAGCCGCCTGGTCCGCCCTGCTTGTGGCTCTTGATCGGTCGTGGTAACGGGCGTGATACTCGATCGCTACCCGAGAGATACAAAGGCGGCTCTTTACTTAGACGCCGCTTTGGGTTAACACTTAACCGGTATAGCCCACCTGTTCAAAGGCGGCACCGGGCGGCCGGGTTTCCCTGACCCGCTACGGCGACGCCGAGCCTAGAACGGACAAACACCCCGAACATCGCAACGTCATGGGAGCGGATCGCGCGCCGGGCCGGCATGCGGCATCCCCGCTTCCCGGGCGGCTGCTCTCACCCGGGGTTATCACAGGATTTGCTAGTGAGGAGGTAGGAGCAGGTGAGACCTACAAAGGGGTTCACGAACAGAAGATGGCGGTCCGCTCGATACGGCACCGCCGCCCTAGCCGTGCTGACGCTGGCCGTTGCCAGCGCCTGCAGCAGCTCGTCGAGCACCACCTCGACATCGACATCAACATCCGCGTCGGCGTCCACATCGGCGTCGGCGGCAGCATCGGGAGCGACGACCAGCTTCCCGCGTACCGACACGCTCTACACGAGCGGCACCTCCTATGGGCCGCCGGTGAACTGGAACCCGCTTGACCAGGGGAACTTCGCGACCGGCACCCAGGGCCTGATCTACGAGCCGCTCTTCCTCTACGACCCGATCAAGAGCACCTACGTCTCGTGGCTCGCGACGGGTGACCTGAGCGCCGGCTGGAACAGCGCGCAGACCGTCTACACGATCCATGTCCGCTCCGGCGTGAAGTGGAGCGACGGCAAGCCGCTCACCGGCGCAGACGTCGCGTACTCGATCAACCTGGCCAGGACCAACGCGAGCGACACGTACGCGTCCTACGTCGGGACGGTGGCCAACGCCACGGCGAGCGGCAACACCGTGACCGTGACGTTCAAGGGCACTCCCGGTTACACCGAGTGGACCGACTACCTGTGGAAGGCACCGGTCCTGCCGCAGCACATCTGGTCCGCCTTCCCGGCGAGCCAGATCGCGACCAATGCGAACGCGCACCCGGTCGGCACCGGGCCGATGACGCTGGACACCGCCACCTCCACCGAGGTCGCGTACCAGACCAACCCCAGCTGGTGGGCCACCAGCGCCCTCAACCTGAGCTTCCACTTCAAGTACCTGGTCGACGTGGTCAACAGCTCCAACAGCCAGGAGCTCGGCCAGCTCACCGCGGGCAACATCGACTGGTCGAACAACTTCCTGCCCGGCATCAACCAGCTGATCACCTCGCTCGGCGGCAACGGCGGCTACGGTCTCAAGACCTTCTACGCCAAGACGCCGTACATGCTCTCGGCGAACACGGTGTGGCTTGAGCCGAACACCACCAAGGCACCGATGAACAACGTCGACTTCCGCAGGGCGCTGGCCTACGGCCTCAACCCCGCGGCGATCGCGCAGACGGTGTACGGCGGCATCGCCACGGGGGCCAGCCCGACCGGCCTGCTGCCCACGCTGAGTGCCTACATCGACCAGAGCGTGATCAGCAGGTACGGCGCAACCTACAACCCGACGCTCGCCAAGCAGGAGCTGGCGAAGTCGGGTTACCACGGCCAGGCCATCACGCTCCAGGTGCCAGACGGCTGGTCGGACTGGATGCAGGGTGTCCAGGTCATCGCGGGCGAGCTGCAGCAGATCGGCATCAACATCCAGCTGATCTACCCGCAGTCGAACGCGCGGACGGCCAACCTGACGAGCGGCAACTACGACCTGGCGCTCGACAACAACGCCGGTCTTGACTCCACGCCGTGGAGCTACTTCCAGCGGGTGTACAACCTGCCGATCTCGGCGCAGCAGACGGCACAGCTGAACTGGGAGCGGTACAGCTCGCCCAAGGACTGGGCGCTGGTCCAGGAGGCGGGCACGGTCCCGGTTACCGACACGGCCAAGCTCAAGGCCATCTACACCACGCTGGAGACCGACTTCCTCCAGCAGCAGCCGGAGATCCCGGTCTGGTACAACGGCGCCTGGTTCCAGGGCTCCACCCAGTACTGGTCCGAATACCCGGCAAGCGGCTCGTCCAACCAGAACATGCCGGTCATGTGGGGCGGGTACATCGGCGCGATGACCACCGTCCTTGCGCTGGCCAACCTCAAGCCGACGCCGCCCGCGGCGGGCTGACGGCCGCGGCCCCTTTCAATCGGATTAGTCACTAGCACGGTCCCCTACCTGGCCTGCCTTCCGCCCCGGTGAACCCGGGGCGGAAGGCAGGCCACCGGGGGCCGTTGATGTAACTCGGGAGATTGCCCGTGCGGCGCTACCTCGTCAGGAAACTGATCACTTACTTGCTGGCGTTCTTCGTCGGCGTCACCATCGACTGGGGCATCCCGCACCTGATGCCGGGCGACCCGATTCAGGGCCTGCTGTCCAAGTTCACCCTCTCCTCGTCGTCATACGCGGCGCTCTACAAGTCGTTCGCGCAGTCGTTCGGCCTGAACGTCCCGCTCTGGCAGCAGTACCTGGACTTCTGGAAGGGCGTCCTCACCGGCGACATGGGGATCAGCATCTGGGCCCCGCCTGCCAAGGTCACGACGCTGGTCTTCCAGGCCATGCCGTACACGCTCGCGCTGCTCATCCCGGCGATCACGCTGTCCTACGTCCTAGGGAACAGGCTCGGCGCGGCCGCCGCGCGGCGCAAGGTGCTCGACAACACGGTGCTCCCGCTCGGGTACATCTTCCAGGCGATCCCCTACCCGTGGCTGGCCCTCGTGGTGCCCTACCTGCTCGGCGTGGTCTGGCACCTGTTCCCGATCTCCGGCGGCTACGCGGAGACCCTGCTGCCGAGCTGGTCATGGACCTTCATATCGTCCCTGCTCGACCACTGGTTCCTGCCATTCCTCACGGTGTTCCTCGTCAGTCTCGGCGGCTGGGCCATCGGCATGCGCAACCTGGTGATCTACGAGCTGGAGAACGACAGCTCGCGCTACCTGCGGGCACTGGGCGCCAGCGAGGGAGTGGTCCGCAGGTACGCCTACCGGAACGCGTCGCTGCCCCAGCTCTCCGGCCTGGCGCTGCAGCTCGGCGTGGTGATCGGCGGCAACATCGTCACCGAGATCGCGTTCAACTACCCCGGCCTCGGGCACCTGATCTACCAGGCGATCACGAACCAGGACTACTTCCTGCTGCAGGGCATCTTCATCTTCATCGTCATCGCGGTCCTGATCGCGAACTTCGTCATCGACCTGGTGTACCTCTCCGTCGACCCGAGGACCCGGCTGAGCATGCAAGGAGCTCCGGCATGAGCGAGCCGGTAAGCGGTACACCGCAGACCCCGGACCTGGTGGAAACGCTGGAGCCTCTCGCGGGTTTGCCGGGCGGCGCCATTGGTATCGCCGGCGGTGCGGGGGCCGGCCGCAAGGGCAGCGACTTCATCCATTACGGGTTGCGGAACAAGAAGCTTGTCTTCGGCCTCGGCGTGGAGATCCTGTTCGTGCTCTTCGCGATCTTCGGGCCGATGTTCGCCAAGTACTCGGTCACCGACTTCACCGGCACGTCGCTGGCGTCCCCGGGAAGCAAGTTCTGGCTGGGCACCGACAACCTCGGCCGGGACCTGTACGCGCTGCTCTCGAATGGGCTGCGGGAGAGTTACCTGGTCGGCGCGCTCGGAGCGCTCTGCGCGTCCGTCGTCGGCATGGCGCTCGGGTTCGTCGCCGGCTGGCGCGGCGGGATAGTCGACGAGGCGCTTCAGCTGTTCACCAACATCATCGTGATGATCCCCTCGCTGGTGCTGCTTATCGTCATCGGGTCTTACCTGCCGAACAAGTCCGTCCTGTTCGAGGGCGTGTTCATCGGCCTGACGACCTGGCCGTGGGTGGCCCGCGCGGTCCGCGCGCAGACGTTCTCGCTGCGCAGCCGCGAGTTCGTTGACCTGGCCAGGCTGTCGGGCAAGCGCCCGGTATCGATCATCCTCAAGGACATCGCGCCGAACATGGCGTCCTACCTCTTCCTCGTCATCATCTTGCTGTTCGGCAGTTCGATGCTGATCGCGGCGAGCTACGACTTCCTCGGCCAGGGGCCAAGCAACGTCGTGAGCCTGGGCACCGTGATGAACCAGGCGCAGACCAACGCCGCTCTGCAGTATCACCAGTGGTGGTGGTTCGTGCCGCCTGGCGTGCTGCTGACCGCGATGGTCGCGGCGTTGCTCGTCGCGAACGTCGGCCTTGATGAGGTCTTCAACCCCAAGCTGAGGGAACAGTGAGGACGAGAGTATGCACCACTGCCGTGGCCCTGCCGGCATCCGCAGGCCCCTGGTGCGGGTGGCTTGGCGTGGAGTCTCTGGTTTCGCAGTGGGGAGCGTCTAGATGAGCGTCCGAGTAGAGAATCTCTCGGTGGCCTATCGCAGCCACCGCGGTGACGTGACGGCCGTCGATAACGTCAGCTTCGAGCTCGCCGACGGGGAGATCATGGGCCTGGCCGGGGAGTCGGGGAGCGGCAAGTCGACCATCGGCAACGCCCTCGTCTACCTAGACCAGCGGATGCGGGCGGTCGGCGGCAAGGTGACCGTCGATGGCAGGGAGCTGCCGATCTCCGATAACAGGGCGATGCGCCCGCTGCGGATGACCGAGGTCTCCCTGGTACCGCAGTACGCGATGTCCGCGCTGACGCCCACCAGGAAGATCGGCAAGCTGATCACCGACCTGCTCAGGTCGCATCACGTCAAGGACCGCGACGCGGTGCTGACCGAGCTGACACGTCGGCTGGCGCTGATCGGCCTCACGGATGAGGTGCTCGGCAAGTACTCGTTTGAGCTCTCCGGCGGCATGCGGCAGCGCGTGACGATCATCATGTCCACGCTGCTTAACCCGTCGCTGCTGATCGCCGATGAGGTGACCTCGGCCCTCGATGTCTCCACCCAGCGGGCGGTGGGGGAGATGCTCACCGAGTTCCGCGACCGCGGGTACATCAAGTCGGCCATCGCGATCACCCACGACCTGGCGATCCTGGCCCAGATCGCCGACTCGATCACGATCATGTACGCCGGCCGTCTCGCCGAGAAGGCGTCCACGGACACCATGGTGAACGACCCGCTCCACCCGTACACGCAGGCGCTGATTGCCTCGCTGCCCGAGGTAGGCGTGCGGTATGACCAGGCGACGCTGACCGGTATCCCGGGCCGTCCGCCGTCGCTCGCCAACCCGCCGGCCGGCTGCCGGTTCAGGGACAGGTGCCCGTTCGCGTTCGACAAGTGCACGCAGACCCCGCCGTTCGAAGAGATCAAGCCCGGCCACCATGTCGCCTGCTGGAAGGTCAGCCAGGAGCACTCCGCGCTGGCGGCCGTCGGACAGGAGCAGGCCGTATGAGCACGCTAAAGGTCGATCAGGTCTCCAAGCTCTACCGTGCGACGTCGCGGGCCGGCGGGCTGACCCCGGCCCTGCGCAAGGTCAGCTTCGAGCTGCCCCCTGGCGAGGTCATCTCGCTGATCGGCGAGTCGGGCAGCGGCAAGACAACGATCGGCAAGGTCCTGCTGCGCCTCGTCCAGCCGACCTCGGGCACGGTGACCTTCGACGGGAAGGACATCACGAAGTACTCGCAGCGCGGGCTGCGGGAATATTACCGGCATGTTCAGGGCGTCTTCCAGGACCCGTTCAGCTCCTACAACCCGATCTACCGTGCGGACCGGGTCTTCGACCTGGTGCGCGGCTCGTACTTCGGCGGCATCGGGGACAAGGAGTGGCACGACAAGATCGAGGCGGCGCTCGACGCGGTCGCGATCAACCCAGGCGACGTGCTCGGCAAGTACCCGCACCAGCTCTCCGGCGGCCAGCAGCAGCGGCTGCTGATCGCCCGCGCACTGCTGCTCGACGCCAAGGTGCTGATCGCCGACGAGATCATCTCGATGCTCGACGCGTCCACCCGGGTGGACGTGCTCAACCTGCTCGTCAAGCTCAAGCGGCAGGGCCTCGCGATCTTGTTCATCACCCACGACCTGTCGCTCGGCAACTACGTCTCCGACCGGACGATGATCTTGCGGCATGGCGCGATCGTGGAGATGGGCGCGACGCAGAAGATCTTCGGCAACCCGCAGCATGAATACACGCGCATGCTGCTGTCCGCGGTCCCCGAGCTGCACAAGAAGTGGCAGCACTCGCCGCTTGGCCCGGTTGCGGTCGCGAGCAACGGGCACGCGGCGGTCGCCGAGAAGATCGAGAGCGGGCCGGACGTCGCCGTGGCTCCCGCGCTTGCCCATGCCAGCATGCTCGACGAGGTGACCCACGCGGAGCAGGTGGTCAAGCGTGACCTGCGCGCGTTCTTCGGCGGCACCCGGGCGGCCGCCAGCGGCAGGTCGCAGGTGTCGGTTGCGCTGGAACCGCCGCCCCTGCGCGAATGCGAGCCGGACCACCTGGTCGCCGACGCCGAGTAGCGCCGGACCCCAGGCTGAGCGTTTGCGTTCGCTCTGGGGTCCGGGATTCGATAGACTACAGCGGCGCGGTACGGACGATCCCGGACAAGGGGACGTACGGCTCGCGTTGCCATTGGGGTATGGGGTAATTGGCAGCCCAGCAGATTCTGGTTCTGTTAGTCTAGGTTCGAGTCCTGGTACCCCAGCGAGCGGTGAGCTGTGTTCATTGGCCTTCGGCCAATTTCGCCTGGGCTCGCTGTCTATCTTCTGGGGGGCAGACTTCCCGCATGGGGGGCTCCCATCCCCCCTGGCCCCAGACCCCCGATGCGCCTTCGGCGCAGGCCGGGTGGCTCTCCTTCCGAAAGACACTGGCCTCGAACTACTGCTGGCTTAGGGCGGGGGGTCGCTGGGGATGCTGTCGCTGTGCTGGATGGGATCTCAGAGGGGCATGGTGTGCTGGTTCAGGCTGCTCTTAACGGCGGGATTACGCGGGCCGAGCATTCGGCTGTTCCGCTTACCCCGGACCAACTCGCCCAACAGGCTCGCACCGCCGCCGAGGCGGGGGCGCGGGCGCTCCACCTGCATCCGCGCGATGCCTCAGGGGCGCAGACCCTGGACCCTGAGCATGTGCTCGCCGCGGTGGCTGCCACGCGGGCCGCCACGGGGCTGCCCGCTGGGGTAACCACCGGAATCTGGACCGTCGACGGGGATGTCGCGCGCCGCCTGTCCCTGGTCGCGCGGTGGACCGGACCCGATCGCCCCGACTACGCCTCGATCAACGTGAACGAGCCGGGCACGGAGGACCTCGCGGACCTGCTTTCCAGCCTGGGCATCGAGATTGAGGCAGGCGTGTGGACGGCCGAGGACGCGCGCCTGCTCGGTGCGGCCGCCTTCCGCGACCGTATCCTCCGGGTGCTGATGGAACCCGTCGACCGCATCCCCGCCGTGGCCGTGGCGACCGCCGCCGCGGCCGCGGCTGAGCTTGCCAGGCTGGGCGTTACCGCCCGCCAGGTGCACCACGGGTACGCCCTGGCCACGTGGGACGTGATGCGGGCCGCCGTGGCGATGGGACAGGACATCAGGGTCGGGCTCGAAGACACGACGTTCCTGCCGGACGGTTCCGTGGCCGAGGGGAACGGCGACCTGGTGGCCGCTGCCGTCCGCCTCGTCCGTGAGTTCTGAGGGTTTCGGGTTTGCCGCGCGGTGGTTATGGTTCGTGTTGGCTGCACTCGCCCGAAGGCGGTATGGTGTACACCGCTGGGGATGAACGTTTCCCGGCGAGATTCCACAGCGATTCGGCAGGCGTACCGCCGTGCGCGGTAACGTGAGCCTGTCGCGAGGATGCTTGGCCCCGTCGTCTAGAGGCCTAGGACGTCGCCCTCTCAAGGCGGTAACGCCGGTTCGAATCCGGTCGGGGCTACATCAGCCATGATTGGCGGGCGCGCGTTGCGCGCCCGCCTTTTCGTTTCCTTGTATTTTCTGGGGGGCAGACTTCCCGCATGGGGGGCTGACCCCTCGCATGGGGGGCTCCCGCCCCCCATCCCCCCGGCGC
>Ga0066797_1000050_pt1 | contig 34177 bp, 37 predicted proteins | sample PersoiDNA2013193_FD_76335 | JGI IMG/M metagenome (GOLD analysis project Ga0066797, IMG submission 76335) | Permafrost soil microbial communities from the Arctic, to analyse light accelerated degradation of dissolved organic matter (DOM) -... | ecosystem: Environmental > Terrestrial > Soil >... | reverse complement strand
GCGGGAAGCCGAACAACGGCAGCAGCAGGAAGCCGAGGGCCGCCGGGCCGAAGAGCAGCGCCAGCGCGAGACCGAGCTAGCCGCTGAATGGGCCCGCTTCGAACAGGAAATGGCTGAACAGCGACGGCAGCGGCAGATCGAGGCCGAGCAGGCCCGGCAACGGCGGGAAGCCGAGGAACGGCGACGGCAAGAAGAAGCCCGCGCCGCCGAGCAAGCCCGGATCCAGCAGGAACAACGCGAGCAGCAGGCCGCACGCAGTTGGTGGGACGGCGTGCCCGCCGCGCAGCTCCAGCAGCTCTGCGCCGCCGTGGCCGATCCGGTCCGGCGAAGGGAAGGAACCCGCGTCGAGTTCGACCAGGAACCCACTGCCGACAGCGGATACGGCATCGCGGCCTACCGAAACCGCCATCTGTACGGGATCCTGCGGCCCAGCCCGGAATCACTGCACCGGGTTCCCCCCGCAGTGCGGGTCTTCCTCCGCAACGCCCGCGAAGCCCGGCAGGTCATCGACGCTAGTGTGATCGCCCCGGATCGCGTGGTCTACTTCGACCTCCCCGACTTCGAACAGGGATCGCTGATCTAGCCATGCAACCGGCCCGCACCGGATCGAGTGCAGGCGACTTCGGGCATCCGAGCAGACGACTCCGAACATTGACATCGGCCCTTACTCCTGACGGTCTCGGCCGACGTCAGGAGCTCGTGAGGATGACGAGTCGCTGGGTCGCCCTGGTCATCGCGACATAGCGGTCGACCGCTCCTTCGATGCCGTCACCGAACGCCTTCGGGTCGACGAGGACGACCAGGTCGAACTCGAGACCCTTGGACAGTTCCGGGGTCAGCGACCGGACGCGGGGCGTCGCCTGGAAGGCGGGATCGCCGATGACGCAGGCGATCCCGCCGGAATGCTCGGTCAGCCAGGCGTCGAGGATCGAGCCAAGCTCCGAAGCTGATCCATGCACGACGGGGATGCCGCTGCTGCGGATGGAGGTCGGCACGTTGGCGTCCGGTAGCACGGCCCTGATGACCGGCTCGGCTTCGGCCATGACCTCTTCAGGCGTCCGGTAGTTGATGCTCAGCGAGGCCAGGGTGATCCGGTCGAACCCGAGCCGCTCGAGCCGTTCGTGCCACGACTCGGTGAACCCGTGCCTGGCCTGGGCACGGTCGCCGACGATGGTGAAGCTCCGCGACGGGCAGCGGAGCAGCAGCATCTGCCACTCCGCGTCGGTCAGTTCCTGAGCCTCGTCCACGACGATGTGCGCGAACGGGCCGGCCAGCACGTCGGGATCGACGCTTGGCAGCGCGGCCTCATTGACCAGGGCGTCCTGGAAGTCCTCGCCGCGCAGCATCGACACAAGGCCGGCGCCGTATTCGTCGTCCGCGGCCTCGATCAGGTTGTCGAGGACCCGGTCCATCTGCTCGCGTTCCGCGGCGACAACCGCGTCCTGCCGACGCTTGCGCAGCGCCGCCTGCGGATCGCCGAGCCGCTGCCGCGCCGCGTCAAGGAGCGGCAGGTCGGACACCGTCCAGGCCTGGGCGTCCCCGCGCTGCAGCGCCCGCACGTCGTCGGCGCTGAGCCACGGAGCGCACTTGCGCAGGTAGGCGGGCACCGACCACAGGTCTGCGACGAGATCGGCCGCTTCGAGCAGCGGCCACGCCCTGCTGAAGATCGTGCGCAGCTCGCGGTTCTGCACCAGCGACCTGCGAAGCTGGTCGGGCGGGGCGTCGCCGCCGTGGGAGTCCATCAAGATCGTGAGCAGCTCCTCCCAGATCTGACCGCGCGCCTCGTTGTGCGGGGTACCGGGCTCTGGCGCGTCGAACGCCTCGGCCCAGCCGTCGGCGCTCAGCTGGATGTTGGACCAGGGGGTCTCGACCGTTATCCCCTTGGCCGGCGGCGCCTCGTAGAACCTGACGGCCGCCTCGACTGCCTTCGTGACCAGCTCCGCGGACGACTTCAGCCGGGCCACGTTCTGGTCGGCCTCGATCTTCGCCGCGGTTCCCTCGGCGACCAGGTCCCGCAGGGTGCAGGTCTGCACGCCCTCCTCGCCGAGGCTGGGCAGCACGTCGGCGACGTAGGCAAGGTAGGGCTGGTGCGGTCCGATGAACAGCACGCCGCCCCGGCGGTGACCGAGGCGAGGGTCGGAGTAGAGGAGATAGGCGGAGCGGTGCAGGGCGACGACGGTCTTCCCCGTGCCAGGACCGCCGTCGACGACGAGCGCGCCGCGTGACCCCGCGCGGATGATGGCGTCCTGGTCGGCCGCGATGGTGGCGAGCACGTCCCGCATCCGGGCCGACCGGTCGCTGCCCAGGCTGGCGATGAAGGCGGACTGGTCGTCGAGCGCGGCGTGCCCTTCAAGGCCGTCCGTGGTGAACACCTCGTCCCAGTAGTCGTTGATACGGCCGCGGGCCCAGCGGTACCTCCGGCGGCTGGCCAGGCCCATCGGGTTGGCGTGGGTCGCTCCGAAGAACGGCTCAGCCGCGGGAGAGCGCCAGTCGAGCAGCAGCCGACGGCCCGTGCTGTCCGTGAGGCCAAGCCGCCCGACGTACACGGGCTCTGGGTCGTCGGCGCCGACGATGCGTCCGAGGCACAGGTCCAGGCCGAAGCGGCGCAGGGCGCGCAGCCGAGCGGTCAGCCGGTGGATATCCATGTCCCGGTCCATCGCCTCCTGGCCGATGCCGCCTGGCGCCCTGCGCTCGGCCTCGAGGCGGTCGGACAGTTCGGCGATCGACTGCTCGAGGCTCTCCGCGATGGCCGTGAAGTGCAGCTCGTCACTGGCGATCAGCGCCGGGTCGGCCTTGGCGGCGAGGCGTTCCGGAAGGTTAAACGCGCTGGCAGTCAGTGGGTTCACGCCGTCAGCTCCGATCTCAACAGCACAAGCATTTGTCGCGACTCCCGTTTTCGCAGGTTCTGGCCTCGGCTGGCGATTCTGCCCTACGACAGGGGGCTTGCCGCAAGCCCCCCGGTGCGCTATAAGTTGAGAGTGGAGGGGTGTGGCACCTTCATGGGGTGAGCCTGTTGGGACCCCGGAAGAGGAAAGTCGCCTCGCGGATCGAGTACAGGCCGAGCAGCACCATCAGGGTAACTCGCGGTGCCACCGCACCTTCGCCGTCGGGTTCCAGTCGTTTCCAGTCCGCCGCGGCCTCATTGCTGCCCGGTGACGGGGGCAAGCCGACGCTCGGGGGTGTCAGATCCGTCATCGCGTTACCTTCGAGCCTAAGGGAGCGGCTCGGGAGACGGCAAACGCATTACGCCGTCGCATTACGCCGTGCGCTCGATGACGGGCAAGATGATCCGCTCGATCCACGCGCTGACGTGGCCGCGCAGGTCGATTCCGTTGGCGAGGGACAGCTCCGCGCGGATCTGCTCGGGAGCGACGTGGTAGAGCAGCAGCCAGGTCGCGACGGGATCTTCCTGGCCAGCGACGGCCCACAGCGCCTCCCCTACCGCCAGGTCGGCGAAGTCGAAGGCGAGCTGGATGTTGCGACCGATCGCCCGCACCGTCTGCACGCCCTTGGCGTACTTGGTGGACGGGTTGCTGTCGGGAAGGCCGGTCGCGGAATCCCCTGTGGTCGCGACGATGGCGAACTCCCTGTCCGGGCTGATCGTCCTCGGCAGTCCCTTCGGGTTGTCATGCGACCAGCCGCGCGGGATCAGGCGCGCCCGGAGCAGCTCGTTGGTCTTCCCCCAGCGCGCCATCCCGGCCATCATCGGCGGCGCGAGCGGCGACCACATCCGCGCCTGCGCGTCGGCGCCGCGCAGCGCGGCCACCAGGTCCTGCGGGGTGAGGTCGAGTGCGGTCAGCCGGCTAGCGGCCGCGGCGTCCTCGTGCACGATCGGCTGCATGCGCACCTCCAGGGCTCTCGAACCTGGATACGGCTGGTGGTCCATGACGGTTCACCGCCGGTCAGGCGCGAAGGCCGAGGATGCGGGCGGCGTTGCCGTGCAGCAGGATCTCGCTGGACAGGCCTAGCTCGTCGAGTTCGGCGAGGCAGCGCTCCGGGCTGATGAAGGGGAAGTCGCTGCCCCAGACGAACTGGCCGGACAGCCGGCCCTTGAGTTCCCTGACCACCTCGGGCGGTATTCGCTTCGGTGACCAGCCGGAGATGTCGATGTAGACGTTGGTCTTGTGCAGCGCGACCGCGATCAGGTCCATCTGCCACGGCCAGCCGAAGTGCGCGGCCACCACGGTAAGACCGGGATGCGCCGCCGCCACCGCGTCCAGCTTGAGCGGGTGCGCGTAGTCGATCCTGATGCCCTGGCCACCGGGCTGGCGGGCGCCGATCCCGCTGGTACCCGTGTGGAAGAGGGCGAGCAGGCCGTGCTGCTCGCAGGCGGCGAAGACCGGCCAGAACGCCGGATCGTCGGGGGCGAATGCCTGCAGCGACGGGTGAAATTTGACCCCGCGCAGCCCAAGCGCGGCGATGTTCGCCACCTCGGCGATGGCCGCCTCGCCCTTGTGCGGGTCGACCGAGCCGATGCCGGCAAAGGCGTCGGGGTACTCACGGCAGGCAGCCGCCACGGTCTCGTTCGGTACCCGAGGGCGGCCGGTTGCGGTTTCCGCGTCCCAGGCGAGCAGGACGGCCCTCGCGTCGAGCGCGCGGTACTTGCCCGCGAGCTCGGCGAGCGACTGGCGCTGTACCGGCGACCGGAAGTACGCCTCGGCCGCCTCGACGTAGCCCGCCATGCTGCCGTCCAGCCAGTCGGGCGTCGGCAGGTGCACATGAAAATCAATGGCCCGCATTGTCGTCATGCTAGACCGCCGCGGCACGGCTAGGCGCCCCGCAGGGCAAGGAAGAAGTCGACGCGGTCTGCCAGGGCGGACAGGTCGCGTCCGGTCAGCGCCTCGATCCGGCCGATCCGGTACCGCACGGTGTTGACGTGCACGTACATCCGCGCGGCGCATGCGGACCACGAGCCGTCGCAGGCAAGGAACGACCGCAGGGTAGGCAGCAGTTCGGCGTTGTGCCGCGCGTCGTACTCCCTGAGCGGGCCGAGCAGGCGTTCCCTGAATGACCTGAGCACCGTGGTGGGCACGCTGGCGAGCAGCAGTTCGTGCGAGTCGACCTCGGTGCTTGTCGCGACGCACACGCCGGCGGCCGGCTTTCCCGTCGCGGCGGCCGCTCGCAGCTCCGCCGCACGGCGCACGCCCGACGCCTCCCGGACCGCCCCCGCCAGAGCGGCCGCGCTGTCCGCGGGGCCGCCGATCCCGGCGGTCAGCGCGAGGCCGGCCGCCTTCAGCACGGGGCCCGCCTCTCGCAGCCACGCGGCGAGCCCGGCGACGTCCGTCCCCGAGACGACGGCGAGAACCTCATGGCCCGCGACCGCCACGGCCGACCGGCCGGAGCCGCCCGCATACCCGCTCACCAGGTCTTCCGCCAGGTCGCGGTCGGCCGCCAGGTCGCCGGCCCGCAGCGCGACCGCGAGGTAGCCAGGCCGCAGGCCCGCCGCGTTCAGCAGCGCCTTCGTCTCGGCGCCGACAGCGTCGTCGCCGTCGGCGGCAAGCCGCCCGATGAGCGCTTCGGCCAGACCGCGCTCCCCGCTGCTGCGCGCCGCGGCTCGCGCCCGCACGTGCACCGCGTCGGCGGCCAGGGCGGCGGCGGTCCGCGCCTGCTCGGCCGTCCACTCGTGCCGCTGGCCCGCGCAGGCGAGGAACCAGCCGGCCACCGCCGTGCCGCCGGCCGCCTGCGACCCGGCGACCGCGAGCAGTGCGAACCGTCCGTCGGCCATTTCCACGGCATCGCCGGCCCCGGTGACCACGGCCGAACCGGCCCGGCCGCGCGCGGCCGCCTGGTACTCGGCCGCGAGCCGCAGCGCGGTGCCGCGCGGCAGCTCGCCCGACCCCGTGATTACCCGGCCGGTCCCGGTGATCAGCCAGCAGCGCAGCCCCGCCCGGACGGCAACGTCAAGGAACGCCCCGTCAAGCCCGCTCTCCGCTCCGGTGGGGGGCAACTCGCGCCGCTGCTCCGCGACATCAGGAACTTCTCCGACCCGCACGCACACCTCCAGTAGGCAACCGCGCTACCGTAGCGCGCGCGTGTTTATCGGAAGCTACAAAACGATTCGCCCCGCGTTACGTCGCTGGCAGCCGGCGCTTCCGCCCGACCCGCGCGCGTGCTTGGCTGTTACTCGGCGTGCTGATGGTGACCAGAGGGAGGTTCTCATTGACGCTGGCCTCGTTTAACGCCGCGCCCGCCGACGAGGCGATGACGCGGATGCTGGCCTGCTGCGCGTCGAGGCGGTTCGCCGGCGCGATGACGGACGGCAGGCCCTATGCGTCGCTTGCCGCCGCTTACTCCGCGATCGATGCGGCCTTCGAGTCGATGAGCTGGGACGACGTGCTTGAGGCGATGGCGGAGCACCCGCGGATCGGCGCCCGCGTCAGCGGCCAGTCCGCGACCGAGCAGTCCGGCGTCGCCGACGCCTCCCGAGCGGCGCTCGTCGCGGGAAACGCGGAGTACGAGGACCGTTTCGGACACGTCTTCCTCATCTGCGCCACCGGGCTCAGCGGTGACCAGATGCTGGCGGCGCTGCAGGCAAGACTGAAAAACAATGAGGATGAGGAACGGACCGTGGCTTCCGCCGAGCTCCGCAAGATTACCCGCCTCCGGGTGAGCAAGGCCCTCGCGGGATGACCGTCTCCACCCACATACTCGACGCGGTGGCCGGCCGGCCCGCGGCGGGTGTCGCCGTCGCCCTGTCCGCGGCGGATCCGGCCGGCTCCTGGCTGCTCGTCGAGTCAGCCGCGACCGACACCGACGGCCGCCACCGGTTCGCCGCCGCGACGGCGCCAGGCGTCTACCGCCTGGTCTTCGCCACCGCGCCCTACTTCGCCGCCCTCGGCATCGCCGCGTTCTACCCCGAGGTCACCATCACGTTCACCACCTCAGGCGAGCCAGGGACCCACTTTCACGTGCCGCTGCTGCTGTCCCCCTACGCCTACTCGACCTACCGGGGCAGCTAGGGCTGTTACGACCGGGCGCGCTTGACGCGGGCCTCGTCCCAGACCGGCGTCGGCGATTCCCTCACCACGCCGTCCGAGCCGAAGATCAGGAACCGGTCGAAGGAACGCGCGAACCACCGGTCGTGGGTCACCGCGAGGACGGTGCCCTCGTAGGCTTCGAGGCCCTCCTGCAGCGCTTCGGCCGATTCGAGGTCGAGGTTGTCGGTGGGCTCGTCGAGCAGCAGCGCGGTGGCGCCCTCAAGTTCGAGCAGCAGGATCTGGAACCGTGCCTGCTGCCCGCCGGAGAGCTTGCCGAAGAGCTGGTCGCCCTGGCGGTCGAGCTCGTACCTGCGCAGCGCGCTCATCGCGGCGCCGCGGTTCCTCGCATGCGTCTCCCAGAGGATGTCGACGAGCGTTCTCTTTTCGAGTTCTGGATGCGCATGCGTCTGGGCGAAGTAGCCTCCGGCGACCCGCGCGCCCAGCTTCCACGTCCCCTCGTGCGTCACCTGCTGGCCCGCGAGCAGCCGCAGGAAATGGGATTTCCCCGAGCCGTTGGAGCCGAGCACCGCCACCCGCTCGCCGTAGAAGACCTCGAGGTCGAACGGCCGCATCAGGCCGGTCAGCTCGAGCCCGGCGCAGGTGATGGCCCGGGTACCGGTGCGGCCGCCGCGCAGCCGCATCTTGATGTCCTGCTTGCGCGGCGGCTCGGGCGGCGGACCCGCCTCCTCGAACATGCGCAGCCGCGTCTTGGCGGCGGCATAGCGGGACGCCATGGCGTCGCTGCGCTCCGCGTACTGGCGCATGTCAACGACCAGCTTCTTGAGCTGTGCATGCTTCTCGTCCCAGCGGCGGCGCAGCTCCTCGAACCGCTCGAACCGGTGCGCTCGCGCCTCGTGGTAGCTCGCGAACCCGCCGCCGTGTACCCACACGTCGGAACCGCCGGGAGCCGGCTCGACACTGACGATCCTGGACGCCGCCCGGTCAAGCAGCTCCCTGTCGTGCGAGACGAACAGGACGGCCTTGGACGTGTCCTTCAGCTGGTCTTCGAGCCATCGCTTGCCGGGCACGTCCAGGTAGTTGTCCGGCTCGTCGAGCAGCAGCACCTCGTCGGGGCCGCGCAGCAGCGTCTCGAGCACCAGCCGCTTCTGCTCACCGCCGGAGAGCGTCTTCACGTCGCGGAACTGGGCCTTCTCATACGGCACGCCAAGGGCGGCCATCGTGCACATGTCCCACAGCGTCTCGGCCTCGTACCCGCCGGCGTCACCCCAGTCGCTTAGCGCCTGCGCGTACGCCATCTGCGCTGCCTCGTCATCGCGCTCCATGACGGCAAGCTCGGCTTCGTCGACCGCGCGCGCCGCGTCCCTGATCACCGGCGTGGCCACCGACGCGAGCAGGTCGCGGACCGTTCTGTCATCCCGCACCGAGCCGACGAACTGCGGCATGACGCCGAGGCCGCCACTGGTCGTGACCGTCCCCGCGTGCGGCTGGAGTTCCCCGGAAATGAGCCTGGACAGGGTGGTCTTGCCGGCGCCGTTCGGGCCGACGAGCGCGATCACGGCGCCCTGTCCCACCCGGAAGCTCGCGTCGCTCAGCAGCATCCGCCCGTCGGGCAGGTAGTAGTCGACATGCGCGACCTCGATATGGCCCATGCCCGCCATCATTACAGACGCGTCTAATAGGTTTCGCCGTCCGGCTCAGCCGCGTGCCCGGCGCAGGAGGGCGGCGAGGTCCTGGCGCTCCTCCGCGACGACGCGGAACTCCACGGCCACCACCAGCGTGTCATCGTCGACCGTGAACGCGGGGTCGCCGAGGGCCGCGCGCATCTCGCCGGAGTGCCAGAAGGCCTCGTGGCCGACGCGCCACTCGGCGACCGAGGCGTAGCCCTCGCCCTCGCCGACGGCGTGCGCGAGGCCGACGTCCGCGAGCCTGATCACCGCGACCGCGACCAGTTCGATCACCGCGACGGGCTCGCCCGCGGAGTCGATCACGACCTCGCGGTCGCCCGGCCGGGGCAGCGGCTCGCCCCCGTGGTCGTAGTCAGCGACGAGACCTGATGTCGTGGTCTTGACCCCGGTGAGGATCGCCGCGACAAGCTGATCACGCAGCGGCCCGGGAAACGCGAACTCGCCGACGCTCAGCCGCCCAGGGTTCATGGGGCTCAGCGTAACGAGCTCAGCGGGTGTTAGCCTCCTGCCTGTGGGCGACACCTCGGAGGACGACGCCGCGCTTGTCTCCGGCGGCGCCTCCCCCGTACTCAAGACAGAGCCGCCGCTGGCCGAGGCGTTTACCTATCCAGGGGTGGTGAGCGCGTACCGGCATCGGCCACCGTACCCGGACGCGGTCTTTGACGTGCTGACCGGGCTCATCACGGACACCCCGCGGACGGTCCTCGACCTCGGCGCGGGCGAGGGCGCGCTGGCCAGGCCGCTCGCCGCGCTCGTCGATCACGTGGACGCGGTTGATGTCTCCGCGGCCATGATCTCGGCGGGCCGGCTGCGGCCAGGCGGCCAGGCACCGAACCTGCGGTGGATCGTCGGCGCCGCGGAGACCGCGCCGCTCGGCGGCCCGTACGCGCTGGTGACGGCGGGCGCGAGCATGCACTGGATGCGCTGGCGAGAGACGTTCGAGCGGCTGGACGCCGTCATGACGGGCGGCGCGTTCCTGGCGATCGCCGGTCATGGCCACGATGATGACGCGCCCTGGATCACCGAGCTGGAAGCGATCATCGCCCGCCACTCGCGCAGCCCGGCCCGCGACCCGAGCCTCCGGCTCATTGACGCGCTCACCGAGGCCGGCCTGTTCGAGGCGGCCGGCCATGTGACGACGACACCTGAGCCGTTCCGCCAGCGCACCGTGGACTACGTTGAGTACCTCCACTCGACGTCAAGCCTGGCCAGGGAGTGGATGCCGGCCGAGGAGTCCGCCGCCTTCGATCGCGCGGTCGCCGAAGCCGTCGCTCCCTACGAAACGGACGGCTGGCTCGACATGGCGGTCGTCGCGGACGTGACCTGGGGCCGCGTCGTCGTCGCGCCGCGGTCGCCCGAGCCTTAGTGTCGCCCGAGCCTACGGAACTCGCTGCCCGCCAGGTCACTGGCGAGGAAGACCGAGCCGCTCAGGTCGGCCCGTTCGAATCGCGAGCCTTGCAGCTCGGCACCGGAGAAGTCAGCCATGATCCGACAATAATGAAGGCCATCAGGCGAAGGCGAGCGTTGCCTCACACAGCGGCGATCGTGATCCTCGGGTCATCGGCGGGCGTGAGCCAGCCGAGGACCTTCATGAGCTCGGCTTTCGGCAGCGAGACGCAGCCGGCGGTGGACCCGCCCGTGCCGACGTGCAGGAAGATCGCGCTGCCAAGGCCGCGGACGCGGGCAGTGTTGTAGGCGATCACGGCGGCGTAGTCGTAGGCGGGCACGTTGTGCATCGGCTCCGGATTAGCGCCCGGGTTGGCCACCTTGGCGTCGACCCACTCGTTGTAGCGAGGGCTCGCCTGGTCGTCGTCCCAGTAGTCATAGGTGTAGGCGTGCCGGAACGGAAAGGCGAAATGCGGGGCGGCGTCCACGCCGAAGAAGAAACTGAAGCCGTAGCTGCCGGACGGCGTCGTGCCGTCCCCTTCCCGTTTCTTGCCGGGCCGCGCCACGCCGTTGTAGCCCACCCGCGCGGTCCACGGGCCGAAAACCTCAACCCACTTCCCGCCGGACATGCGGTAGGCACGGAGCGTGGCGTAGGTCGTCCGGTAGGAGGCGGCCGTCACGGTGATCAACTGCCGTGGGGCGGCGGAGACGGTCGATCGTGCGGCGACGGAGCCGACGGCGGCCCCGGCGGCGCGAGCCGGCCCGCCGATCAGCAGGACAGCCGCGACCGCGAGCGGCGTCACGGCGGATAGACCTCGCGCGATCCCAGCTTTACGCATGGTGATTAATGTTAACAAGTGTGATATCGCCTCGTCCGCCGCATTGGCCGGCATCTAACTCTCCGGACCGGCACCGAGGTAGCGCAGGACGGCGAGGACGCGCCGGTGGCCGGTGTCGCCGGGGTGCAGGCCGAGCTTGGCGAAGATCGAGTTGATGTGCTTGGACACGGCGCTGTCGGTGATCACCAGGGCGGCGGCGATCTCTGTGTTGTCTCGGCCCTCGGCCATGAGCGCGAGCACGTCGCGCTCCCGCTGCGTCAGCGCTTGCAGCGGGTCGGCGCCCCTGCGGAGCAGGAGCTGTGCGACGACTTCCGGGTCGAGTGCGGTGCCGCCCGCCGCGACCCGGCGGAGTGCGTCGAGGAACTCCGCCACGTCGGCTACCCGGTCCTTGAGCAGGTAGCCGATGCTGCTGGTGTTCGCGGACAGCAGGTCCGCGGCGTACCGCTCCTCCACGTACTGCGAGAGCACGAGGATCGCGATCTCTGGCCACCGGCCGCGGATGGCCAGCGCGGCCCTGATGCCCTCGTCGGTGTGCGTCGGGGGCATCCGGACGTCGGCGATCACCAGGTCGGGGCGTTCCCGCTCAACGGCGGCGATCAGCGCGGTCGCGTCGGCGGCGGTGGCGGCGACCTCGAACCCGCCGCTCTCAAGCAGCTTGACCAGGCCGGCGAGCAGCAGCACCGAGTCCTCGCCGAGCACCACGCGCAGCCGCGCGCTGCCGCCCGTCCGCCGACCGTCCGTGCACGGTTCGCCTGTCACGGCTTCCACGGTACGGCCTTCCACCGTCGCCGACGTTCCGCGTGAGTTCACTCGGCTTGCAAGGCCGTGGCGGGGCGGGCACGCGCGGCCCAGGTGGCGGGAAGGAGTGCCCCTGCGACCGCGATGGCCAGCGCCGCCAGGCAGAGCAGCGCGAGCCGGACCGCACCGAACACGTGAGTGAAGCTGGCGGGGACGCCAGTGTGCGCGGTGCCCGCCATGGCGTGCAGGGTGGCGGTGTTCAGCGCCACGGCGGCGGGCGCCGCGATCGCGGCCGCCACGATCGCGGGGACGACGACCCAGCAGATGACCATGGTCACCACCTGGCCAGGCCGCATGCCGAGAGCCTTGAAGATGCCCAGGTCGCGCACCCGCTCCCTGGTCGTCATCAGGATGGTATTAAGCACCCCGAGCCCGGCGGCGACCGCGACCATCAGCGCGAGCAGGCTCACCAGGCCGCTGGCGATGACGTAGAACTTACCGCCCTCTGGGGGCATCGCCGCGAACGGACTGCTCTCGCCGAGCCTGCTATTCACCGCCTGGATGTAGTCGGCGGTGCTGGTACCCGGTCGCAGCCCCACGTCCACCTGCCAGAAGTTCTGGCCACTGACCAGGCCAGGTAGGGTCGTGCCGCTGCCTAGCAGGCGTGGCTCACGTGACGGAGCGAATACTTCCCCGGCGATGCGGACGGTGACCTGGGCGGACCCGGTGTTGACCGTCGCGGTGTCGCCCACCGCCAGGCCGCTGGCGTCGAGGAACGCGGTGTTGACGTCGACCTCGCCTGGGGCGTCGTACCAGTGGCCGGCGATCAGGCCGTACCCGGTCCACGCGGAGCCGCCGTCGAAGGCGAGCGCCAGGACGTTCTGGGCGATGCCAGGGACCTTGACCTCCGCGCTGTAGAGCGTCACGTCGTGTGCCGTGCCTGGCTGGGCGTGCACCGCGGCCGTGACCGAGGCGAGCTGCGCGGCGGTGGGCGCCTGGTTCTGGCCGGCGCCAGGACCGTCCTGCTGGACGTGCACAGGAACCGTGGCGGACAGGGTCTGGCTGGCCGCCGCCCGGCTCAGCGAGGAGTTCAGCCCGACCGCGAAGATGACCGCGGTGGCACCGAACGCGATCGCCGCCAGCGAGACAAGCGTGCGGGCCGGCCTCGCGAACGGCGCGGCCAGGCCGAGGCCGACCGGGCGCGGCAGGCGCAGCCGCGCCGCCAGCCGGTGCGCGGCGTACCCGTGGCCAGAGCGCGGGGCGCGCCCGGCGGCGATCGCCTCGATGGCCGATAGCCGGCCGGCCCGGATCGCCGGTCCGAGCGCGGCGAGCATGGTCAGCGCGAACATCCCGGCCGGGGCGATCAGCAGGGCCCACCATGGCACCTGCTGACTGCCGACGCCGTACGTCCCTGCGGACTGATGCAGCACGGGGATGGCGAGGAGATACCCTGCCACCACGCCGATGACGCACCCCGCGAGGGCCGGCCAGCCGACCCGGCTGACGTAGACGGCCACCACCTGTGCCGGCGTGAGGCCGAGGGACTTGAGCACGCCGATCCGCTGATACTGCGCGATGACCGCGCCGCTGATCACGTTGCCGACGATCAGGACCGCCATCGCCAGGCCGATGAGCGCGAACGCGACGACGAACGGCTCCATGATGGCCCCGTTACCCTCCGCCTGGGCCTGCGCGGTGAGCCAGGAGCCCGCGCCCGCAACCGCTCCGGCTGGCAGCGCCCGGGTGATCGCCGCCACGTCGGCGCGGACTTGGGGATAGCCGCCCGCCTCGGCGAACCGGTAGAGTATCTGCTCGGCCGGCGGTGTCCCCGGGGTGCGGAGCGCCGTTATCTCGCCGGGGGCGACCCAGCCGTCGGCGGTGCCGGTGATCGAGTTCGCGAAGCCCACCACGGTGAGGGACGGCTTGCCAGGCGCGCTCGTCATTTGAACGGTGCTGCCGACCGCAAGGCCGCCATTCGGCCCGTCACCCGGAGTGCCGTTCAGTACCATCTGGCCGGGGCCGTCGATCCAGTGTCCGGCGGTCAGCACCAGGTCGTCGACGGGTCCGCCCGCTGCGGAACGCCCGGCCAGCGTCAGCTGACCGTTGGGCTGGCCCTGGAACTGTGAGGTGACGGTGGCCGCCGCGAATGGACCGGCCGCCGCGCTGACACCGGATACGTGCCTGGTGGCGGCGAGTTCCGCCCCGGTGGCGTGGGCCGCGTTCACGGTAAAGGTCACGTCCGCGCCGCGCTGGGCGGCGAACGCGTGAGTGAACGGCCCGTCGCTGGCCGCGAGCAGGGCGAGTCCAAGGGTGGCCGAGGCGGTGGCGACGAGCAGCACGGCGGCGATCACGACCGCCTGCACCTTGTGCCGGAGTATCCCACCGGACGCGGTCCTGACCACGCCAAACCAGGTACCCCCGCTCACGCGGTGTTCCCCCGCTCGTGCACCCCGGCGCCCGCGGTGGCGGTCTGGCCCTCGAGGACCTGACCGTCCACGAGCCGGATCGTGCGCGCCGCGTACCGTGCGGCGAGCGCCGGATCGTGGGTCACGAGGACGAGCGTCTGGCCGGCCGCGTTCAGCTCGCTGAGCAGGCGGCCGATCTCCTGGCCTGTCGCGGTGTCGAGCGCACCGGTCGGCTCGTCGGCGAGCAGCAGCTCCGGGGAGTTGATCAGGGCCCTGGCGATCGCGACCCGTTGCCGCTGGCCGCCGGACAGCCGCGCCGGGTAGGCGTCGCGGTGCCCGTCAAGGCCAAGCCGCTCGATCAGCTCGGCGGCACGCGCGCGGGCACGTCGCCGTGAGGCGCCGGCCAGCTGTGCGGGGAGCAGGACGTTATCCGCCACGGTCAGGTCGTCGAGAAGGTTGAAGAACTGGAAGATGATCCCCACGTGCCTGGCACGGAACCTGGCAAGCGCGCCCTCTCCCAGGGTATCGATGCGCTGCCCGGCCACCGTGACGGTGCCCGAGGTCGGCCTGTCGAGCCCGGCGATCAGGTTGAGCAGGGTGGACTTCCCTGATCCCGATGGCCCCATGATAGCCGCCACCTCCCCGGCCGCCACGGTCACGCTGACGTCCGCGAGCGCGGGGCGCCCACCCTGCTGGAAGGCCTTCGTCACGGTTCCCTGGTAGGCCTTCGTCACACTGTCAAGCCGGATCACGTCAGTCCTGTCCGCGGCGCCCCGCGTGCCGCGCACGTCCTGCTGTGGTCTCATGGGGTCTCCTCTACGGCGGTTAACTTCGCACCAGGCCGATAGGGCCTTCAGCGTTGTGCCGGCCATCGGCGGCCGGCGATGCTGTAACGATGACGGACCCGTGCGGGCGCGCGCAGTAGCCATAGGCTCCGGATCGAGGGTGAGGCTGGCTGCACCATCGAAGGTGAACCCAGCGGGATGGGCGCCCGCGGCCTGGATGAATAGCGTGGATGACATGGTGGTTAGCATCGACAAACAGCACACGCCGCCGGCCGGGAAGCGGTCGGCGGAGCCGCACCGCCTGGTGCCCTGGTCGCCGCGGGCCTGGAGACAGGCCCTCTACTTGGCGGCCGGCATCCCCGCGCTTGTCGCCCCCTTGTTCGTCGTCGTCCTCTGGGTCGTCAGCAAGGGCAACGGAAAAGCCGGGGGGGTGTTCTTGTTGTTTTTGGTCCCCAGCCTGGTGATCGTGTTCTTCGCGGCGCCGCTGCTCACCCGGTTGCACCGGAACCGGCTGCGCGTCACGGCCGGGGTGGAGATACCACCGCATCCGGTCGTGCCGAGCCGGCTGCGACTGAACGGGATCATCGCCTATGTCAGCTCCGCAGCGACCTGGCGCCAGCTCGGGTACCACCTGCTTGCCGGGCCGCTGCTGGCCGTGGCCGCAGCCGTGGCCATCGGCACCTGGCTGGGCAGCGCCATGCTCGCGCTCGCCTATGCCATCGGGTGGGGGCTGCGCCCCGACAGCCTGCTGCACCGGGGGCTGTACGCGGACCCGTCCGTGTATCACCTGCCGCGGATACTCGGGCTCCAGGTCGACATCTGGCTGACGCTCGGCGGAATCGCGGGCCTGCTCGTCGCGCCCCGGCTCACCGCGGTCGTCCAGTCGCTTGACGTCAGGGCGGCCAGGACGCTGCTCGGCCCGAGCCGCGCGGAGGAGCTACAGTACCGCGTCGAGCACCTGACCGAGACCCGGGCAGGCGTGGTGGACGCCGCCGATGCCGAGCGCCGTCGCCTGGAGCGTGACCTGCACGACGGCACACAGCAGCGACTGGTCTCCCTCGCCATAAACCTGGGGATGGCGAGGATCCAGGCCATCACCGCCGAGGACGCGCACGTGGCCATCGCGGACGCCCATGAGGAGGCCAAGTCCGCTCTCGCCGAGCTAAGGGACCTGATTCGCGGGCTTCATCCGGCGGTACTCGAAGACCGGGGCCTTGACGCGGCCCTGTCGGGCGTAGCGGCCCGGATGCCGATCCCGGTCCGGCTCACCGTTGACCTGCCACGCCGACCCTCTCCTGTCATCGAGGCGGTCGCCTACTTCGTCGTTTCCGAGGGGCTTGCCAACATCGCCAAGCACGCCCAGGCCAGCCAGGCGGAGGTGATCGTGTCCAGAGCCGGTGACCGGCTGCATGTCATCGTCACCGATGACGGCGTAGGCGGTGCCGACCCGGCGCGAGGCAGCGGCCTGGTCGGGCTCACCCGACGTGCAGCCTCGGTCGACGGGACCTTCGACGTCACCAGCCCGCCCGGCGGGCCGACCCTACTCACCGTGGACCTGCCATGCGCACGCTAACCGCCCACAGTCAGCCGCCGACCGCCGCGGGCCGCTTGATCTGGTCTACCGTCGGCGTGGCCACGGTGATCGGGCTCGCCATCCCCATCACCTTTCTCATCGCCAAAGCCGGTGCCGCCGGCAGCGGGCAGCCGTTTCAGGTCATGCCGACCAGGACGGTCACCATCACCCAGCCGGTCACCAGCCTGAGCGTCGAGAGCTACGGAGCGCCGATCCAGGTCACCGCGGGGCACGTCCACCGCGTCACCGTCACCGAGGCGATCGACTACGCAGGGAAGGACGGTACCGCGCCCGCCGTGACGTCGACGGTGGCCGATGGTCGGCTCACCCTCTCCGCCCCGGCATGCGCGGACACCAACTGCGACGTCGGGTTCTCCGTGACAGTGCCGTCGGGCGTCTCCGTCACCGCCGGCAGCGAAGAGGCAACATCACCGTCTCCGGTGCCGCGGGAGCGACCCTGAATTCCGGCGGCGGCGCGGTCAACGCCACCCGGATCAACGGCCCGCTCACCGTCACCTCAGAAGACGGCCCCGTCACGGTGAACGGGCTGACCGGGAACCTGGACGCCGACACCGGCGGCGCCCCGCTGTCGGTCAGCCGCATCGCCGCAGCGAATGCCACGGTCACTACCGAGGACGGCTCCGCACGGCTCGCGTTCACATCGGCGCCGGATAACGTGCTGGTCAGCACCGGCGGCGGGCCGGCCTGGCTCACGTTCGCCAGGGCGCCGGGTGCCGTGGCTGTCTCCACCTACGACGGTTCCGCGGATGTGGAGGTGCCGGGCGGCCAGTACACGGTGACCGCGGAGAGCGACGGCGGCCCGCAGCAGGTGTCGATCGCCTCAAGCCCTGGTGCGCACCACACCATCAGCGTCAACACCGGCGGCGGCCCGCTCACCATCGAGCCCCGCGGTTAGGGGTTCGTCCGGGACGGAGCGTAGGACCGGGGTTAGGCTGGCGGCATGACCTCGCCGGACCGCGATAGCCACATTCCGGCCAAAGGCGACGGAGGCACCAACGATGGCGTGGTGCGGAGTCGGGCGCAAGCCTTCCGCGGCATGACGGCCGCCGATCTCGAGTCACCCGGCGGCGCCGCCGCCAGCATGGCGCTGGCGGCGGCCCGCGCGGTGGTGGTTCTGGCTAGAACCTGACGAAGATCATCCCCTTAGGCTGCAGGGCCGCACCGGTCGTCGGCACCTTGCCGAGCGCGCCTGTGGTCAGGTTGTCCGTGGCGAGGTAGTTGACGGGGAAACCGGGCCCTGGGCAGGTCGCCGGGGCGTTGCCCGCGTCGCACGGGGTCACCGCCGAGTACGCGGTCCCCGGGGTGAAACGGCCCGACACCTCGTCGAGCGTGTCGGCGGCGGAGTCGGTCGTGTATAGGGCACCGAAGCGAGCGGTCGCCCACGCGGTGTCATCGACGGAGTTCGACAGATGCAGCACCTTCAGGCCCGCGTTCTTCCCGGTCGGCTGGTCGAAGATCTGCTCCTTGTCGGCCTGGGAGGTCAGCATGAAGTCGCCGGCGAACCTCGGCGATGCCGACGGGACGACCTCGCTTGAGTCGGGGTCGACAAGCGCGAGGTGGACGAGCTTCCCTGCGTCGCGACCGCTCGCCCTCTTGGCCAGCGCCTCGTCGTAGTACAGCGGGCGCACGGAGGCGACCTCCGTCTTGGCGTTCAGCGTCACCGCGTAGACGGCCGGGTAAGCGGCTCTGGGCGCCGGCGCTCCCGTCGTGCCTGGTGCCGACGCGCTGATCAGGATCCTGCCACGGTAGACCGAGATCGCATCGGTGCCGCCCTTGTGCGGCAGCGGCTTGTTGTAGCGGTAATGCGTGACCCGGCCCGTCGCCACGGTGATCGTGTACAGGCTGGAGTTCGCGTCCTCGTTCACGGTCGCGATGACCTTGCCGGTTGCCTGGTCCGCGGAGAGCCCGTCGGCCTTACCGCGCACGTCCCACTGCCTGACCTCCCGGCCGGAGAGCGTGAACTCGGCGATCGTGCTATTCAGGTTCCCGTCGGTGCTCGGCTCGCCCTGCGCGCCGACGCCGTTCTGGAAGCCGACGAACAGGTGTCCGCCGAGCTCTCCGAGGTCGTCAGGGCCGGCCAGTGCTTCCGAGCGGGTGGCGCCCTTGCCGTTCGGGCGGAACAGATGGTGCAGCTTCTTGCCGAAGGCGATCTGCCGCACGTGGAGCGTCTGGGCGACGGCGCTCGCCGACCGGGCCTTGACCGGCTGGGCACTGGCGGCGGGCATGACGGCCATTGCCGTGACCAGCGCGCCCGCCGAAACCGTTGCGGCTGCAAGCAGCCTTGCTTTACGCCTGCTGTGGGTTTTCACAAATCCAACTTCTACGCCTCTGTAGTGACGTACCGCGCAGCAAAGAACCACGCTCAGGTGAACGTCCGCTGTCGGACAGCGGGCCAGATTCTAGGTTTCTGCTTAACCAAGCACGCCGAATACCAGGTTCTTCTCACGCAGCCATCGGCGGTAGGCCATCGACGCGGCGTCGGCCCTGACCGGAATCTCGGTGTTCGGCGTGAGCGGAAGGGAGAGCGGGCGCTGGTTCTCCACGATGAACCGGTCCTGCAAGAAGATCGCCTGCTCGAACCCGCGCAGGTCGTTATCGCTTGACGTGCCATCCACGAGGTAGAGCAGCGGCTGCGCGCGGCACAGATGCTCCTCGACCGGGTGCACGGCGAGCAGGATCGCGTCGAGCCGGTCGGGCACGGACGGGCAGACCCGGTAGAGCATCACCTGGAACGGCGACGGCACGCGGTACGTCAGTGCCGCGTACGCGCCCGCCGACTCGGTGACCGCGACCTGCGGCTGGAAGAACGTGCAGTTGGTGGCCCACAGCTCGTCGACGTCCCGGCGGATTTCGGTGTCGTAGCCGGGCACCTCGGTCCACGGCTCTGATCCGAGGACGCCGGCGTGCACGAACGGGAAGTGCGCCATGTCGAGGAAGTTCTCCACGATCCGGGGCGCTGACGTGCGCAGGGTGACCCAGCCGCACCTGATGTACCGGCGGTCCGACTCATGCGACTCGGGGACCACGTCGAACAGGTCCCTGCCCGGGCTGCCCAGGGTCGTCCAGACGAGCCCGAACCGCTCGGTGACGGGCAGTTCGCGCGCGGGGTGGCCGTCGTGGCGCAGTGCGGTGACCCGCGCCCGCCCGCCGCCGAAGGCGATCCTGATGGGGTGCCCGAGCAGCCGCGTGGTCACCGCGCTGCTGTCCGCCGCCACGCTGTCCGCCGCGGTGCTGTCGGGCCTGGTGGAGCTCACCGCGTCGGCGAGGGGGTACCAGTCATCGAGCGCTACCGGATCGTCCGTCATCACAGCACTCCAGGTGACCCGCCGTGCTCGGCCAGATAGGCGCTGCGCCGCTCGAACAGGCCAGGCACCGCGGCCCGGGCCGCGGCGATGAGCTCGGCCAGGTCGGCGTTGACCAGGCGGCCGGATTCGGCCGCCACCGTGCCATCGATCACCACCAGGTCCACGTCGCTGCCGCGGACCGCGTGCACCAGGTTGTGGTGCAGGTTCGCGTAGGGACCCGAGCCGAAGATCGGCGTCATCCGCGGCGTGTCCGTGCGCACCGCGATGAAGTCCGCCTTCTTGCCCGGCTCAAGAGACCCGATCTCGTGGTCAAGCCGGAGCGCGCGAGCACCGCCGATGGTCGCCATCCGCAGCACCTGCCAGCTGTCGAGCGCGGCGGCGTCCATCGCGCGCAGCTTCGCGAGCAGCGACGCCGCCTTCATCTCCTCGAACATGTCCAGGTTGTTGTTCTCCTTCTCGCCGTCGGTGCCGATGCCGACGGCGACACCGGCGGCCAGGTACTCCTCGACCGGGGCCATGCCGCTTGCCAGCTTCATGTTCGACACCGGGTTGTGCGCGACGCCGACGTCGCGCTCGGCGAGCAGGGCGATCTCCGCGCTGTCCAGCCAGACGCCGTGCGCGATCATCGCCTTGGGCACGGTGAAGAAGCCGAGGCCTTCGAGCGCGAACATGGGGCGCTTGCCGTACCGCCGCTCGAACTCGGGCGGCTCGATGCTCGACTCGCTGCAGTGCGTGTACAGCCCCGTGTCGTAGTCGCGGGCCATGGCGATCGCGCGCCGCAGGCCCGCGGCGTCGGCGTAGAACGGGTGCTCAAGGCCGACCCAGACGTTGATGCGGCCGCCCGCCTCGCCGTGCCAGTCCGTGAGCATCCGCTCGTTGTCGTCCAGGGTGTCGAAGTAGTCGTGGTCCGGGTGCGCGCCGGTGTAGTTGACGGTGACGAGACGGTTTCCGAGCTGTGCGGCGGCCCGCGCCGCACCGTCCATGAACCGCCACATGTCAACTACGGTCGTCGTGCCGCTGAGCAGGGACTCGGCATAGCAGAGCCAGGACGCGGCCGCGGCCTCCTCGGGGCGCAGCACCCGGTGCATGGGGTCGATGTGCACCCGCAGCCACTCCCACACCGGCAGTTGCTCGGCGGTGCCGCGAAGCAGGCCGGAATGCGTGTGCGTGTTGATCAGGCCGGGCATCAGCAGCCGTCCCGGCAGGTCACGCACCGCTGCCTCCGGGTAAGCGCCGGCCAGGTCCCGCACCGGGCCGACGGCCGCGATCCTGTCCCCGTCCGTGAGCACCGCGCCGTCCGGTATGACCCGATTGTCGCCGTCCATCGTGACAAGGAAGTCAGCCGCGTACAGCGTCCTCATCGCGGGCACATGCGGTCGGCGCGGCCGACGGGGCCACGCAGAGCATTTCTTGCTGTTATCCGCGTGGTCGCAAGCTGTTGGCTACGCCAACGACCACCCCTATCGGTGTCGGTGGCGTAGTTGACAGGTTCCGGGGAGGGCCGCGCGGGGCGCCTCTTGCTGTTATCTCGACGGCGGAGGTGCGTCAAGATGCGACTCCGGTGATGAGGTCTGCGGCGCGTTCGGCAATCGCGATGACCGGGGCCTGGGTGTTACAGGTGGGAATGATCGGGATCACCGAGGCGTCGACGATCCGCAGCCCCTCGGTCCCGATGACGTTCAGCTGCGGATCCACGACGGCGGCCGGTCCTGTGCCCATCGCGGCGGTCCCGCACGGGTGGAAGAACGTCGAGCAGTTCTCCCGCACGAACGCCTCCCTGCCCGCGCGATCGAGACGGTCCGCGGGCATCAGCGGCTTGTCGATCAGGCTGGCGTAGGCCCCCGTCGCCGCGAGATCCATGATCATCTCGACCGACTCCGCGAGGGCGTCAACGTCGGCCTGCTCGGTGAGAAACCCGGACTCGATCTCGACATCGCCGCGGCCCGCGGAAGGCTCGAGGGAGTGCACCCGCAGCCGGCCCACGGACACCGAGCCCATCAGGCCGGGCGAGATGGCGAAGACCTCCCCGCCGCCAAGTCCGTAGCGGGCCGCGCCGTCTGGATACGCGTGCTTGCCCTGAACAACGAACGCGTGCAGGTCAGGCCTTGCCGACTTCGAACTGCGCCAGTTCATGATGGCGCCACCGCCGTTGTCGCGGGCCAGGCCCATGAGGCAGCGGGCACGGAAGTTGATGCCCATGACGAGCGGGTGATCCTGCAGGTTCCTGCCCACGCCTGGCAGTGCGGCCCGGACGGGCACGCCGAGGCGGCCAAGGTCGGCGGGGTCGCCGATGCCCGACCTGATGAGCAGCTCGGGGGTGCCGAACGCGCCGAGCGCGAGCACCACCTGGACTCGGGCGCGGGTCTGCCTGACCATGCCGCGCACCGTGTGGAAGACCGAGTCGCACCTGGCCGCGCTGGCGCCCGCCCGGGCAACGCCGAAGCCGAGCCGGACCGCGGTCGACCCGGTGAGCACGGTGAGGTTGGCGGGCGGGTCCGGTGCGTGATTATGTGCCCCGACGGGAACCTGGCCGGGCGCAGGCGGCGGCGCCCAGGCAGGCAGGTAGCCGTCGACCACGCTGAACCTGCGGCCCTCCGTGATGTTCAGGTTCGCGAGCGCGGCGCCGCAGTTCTCGCCCGAGTTCGGGTCGTCGAGCGTCGGCAGGCCGAGTTCGGCCGCGCCCTCGACGAGCGCGGACGCGATCGGGTGCGGGTTGGCTGGCCTGGTGACCCGCATCGGACCGCCCGCGCCCCGCTGGCCGGAGGCGCCGCCCTCCCAGTCTTCGCTGCGCCTGAAGTAGGGCAGCAGGGCCGCGTAGTTCCAGCCGGCGGCGCCGGCCGCCTCCCACGCGTCGTAGTCGGCGGGGTTACCTCGGTACCACTGCATCGCGTTGGTCGCGCCGCACCCGCCGAGCACCCTGCCGCGCGACACCGCGATGGCCCGGCCCGCCACGGCGTCGGCGGGCTGGTAGGCGTATCCCCAGTCGAGGGCCGTGCCAGGCAGCTTGGCCCAGGACGGCGGGTCGACGATCTGCGCGACGCCGCGCCCGTCCGGGCCCGCCTCGATGAGCAGCACGCTCGCGCCGGGTGCGGCGGCGGCGAGACGGGACGCGACCACGCAGCCCGCCGAGCCGCCGCCGACGATGATGTAGTCGTATGCCACCTCAGTTGTGCTCACTGGGCCCCATGATGACGATCCCCTCGGTTTCCTCGACGTGCCTGACAAAGATGTACTTGTCCTCGCGCCCGTCGCTTTGCTTGCGGCGGATGTCCTGGGGGGCGGATGGGTCCACCTTAGCGACGATCACGAACGGCCGGTTTGAGCGCAGTCCCTTCTCGCAGAGCCCGGTGAACTCCTCGACGGTGCGCGCGGTGTACGCGTCGTCGATGCCCGCGCCGCGGGCGATGGCCGCGAGATCGACCCGGCCGGACGCGGTGTGCGTAGGGGGGCCGCCGATGGACTGGTAGCACTCGTTGTCCCAGACCACGACGAGCAGGTTGGGCGGCTGCTCGTTGCCGAGCGTGGCGAGAATGCCGAGGTTGAACAGCAGGCCGCCGTCGGTATCGAGCGAGATGACCCGCCGGTGCGGCAGCCCGATCGCGAGCCCGAACGCCTCTGGGCTGACGCAGCCGAGCTGCTGCTGGAACAGGGAAGCGGCGCGCATCCGCGGCGCGGCGTTGTACCACTCGTCCACGCTCGAGCCGAGCGAGACGATCACCAGCTCCTCGCCGTCGAGCAGGCCCGCGAGGGCGATCATGCAGTCGTAGCGGAGCATCGAGTCCGCGGTCACCGAGTCCGCTCCCGTCATCGCACTGTTCCCGTCATCGCACTGTTCCCGTCATCGCACTGTTCCTGTCATCGCACTATTTCCCCGCCGAGCGCGATCGCCGAATGCTGATAGGCGGCGTATGACCAGTCGAACGCGTCGGTGATCGCCCGCTCGATCTGGCCGACGTCGCGGACGACCCGGTACGGGATGCGAAGCGCGTCGAGCAGCGGCTCCATCGTGATGCCGTGCGGAATGGCCCACCAGTTGTTCTCGCCAAGCTCGCCCCGGTAGCTCATCACCATGATCACCGGGATGCCCGCGCCGAGCCCCAGCCTGGCCAGGTGCTCGGCGGCCGCGCGCAGCCCGGAGTTCTCCATGATCAGCGCGGCCCGCTTGCCGGAAAGGAACACGCCGCCGCAGATCGCGGCGCCCTCGCCCTCGTTCGTGACGCGAACCGTCCTGATGCCGGGGTCCGCGTCAAGCGCCGGGTACAGCTCCTTCAACAGGGAATCGGGCAGGTAGCAGACCACGCTGACCCCCGCGCGCTTGAGCCCGCCGATCACGGCGTCCACCGCGGCCTGCTGCAATGTGCCTCTCCCATCATCAGTAGAACTGCGGGACGCCCGGCATCGGGATGAAGCCACCGATGGCGCGGAACCGCCTGATCCAGCGGCGCAGCGCCGGGTACGCGTCGAGCTCGACACCGTAATCGTTGCTCAGGCCCGCGACGGCGAACGCCGCCACGTCCACGATCGTCGGCCGCTCCCCCGCGAACCAGAGCTGACCGTCGAATTCGGCGATGGTCAGGTAGTCGTCCATGTCCTGGAGCCTGAGTGCCGCTTCCTCCACCAGCCCAGGCGGCGGCCCTTCCGTCGTGAACAGGGCAAGGAGCCGTGCCTGCCGAGGGGCGAAGCGCGGGTCCGTTAGGGATGAAAGCCACGAATCCCCAGGACCGGGGAGAGCTGGCAGCCACTGCGGCGCGTACCGCGCCGACAGGTGGCGGAGCGCCGCCGCCGCGCCGACGGCGCTCGCGTCGCCATCGGTGAGCACGGGTCCCCGCGGGCCGTGCCCGCGCAGCGCCCAGGGGGACGAGTCGATCGTCACCCGCTGGTAGTCGAGGCTGAGCAGCGAGAGCAGCAGCCTGACGGGGTAGGCGTCCGCGTCGAGGTCGTTGTCATGGAGGATCACGGGACCGCCACCGCCGCCAGGTGGTCGCGGACGAGCGCTGCCCACAGGCACAGCGACTTCCGGCCGAGCGCATCAGGATTTGTCGTGACGATGTGGGCGGCTGCCGTTCCGTCGCCACGGTCTTGAATCGCGGCGATCACCCGCAGGTCAGGTCCCTTGAAAGTGATCAGTTCGCCAGCGCGCGCGACGATCTCGGTGCCGGGAGGAAGCGTGGTCTCGAGCGCTGCGCGCAGTGCGGGCGACGGCGCGGGCACCGTCACGCTGCGGACGGCATGCACGGCATCATCTCCATCTCCGGCTCCCGCGGCGCCCTGGGCTCCGGCCTCGGGGCCCGCGTCGTGCGGCAGCCGGGTATCACCGGGACCGGTGCCGACCCAGATCATGCCGAGGGCCTCGGCGACCGGAAGGGCGGCCACGACCGCCTTGCCAGGCGGGGTCATGCCGGGGTGCGCGGGGACGGACAGGCAGCGTGCCGCACGGACCCGCGGCTCGGTCGCGCCCCCCGGGCCGCTGCCTGAGCGGCTGCCTGAACCGCTGTCTGGCTCATCGCCGAACGACCATCCGTGATAGATGCAGGTCAGCTGGCTCTCCCTGACGAAGCCGAAGCTCAGCCGCATGCCCCGATGCGGGCACAGGTCCGCCCAGGCGCGGGCGAGCCCGTCCGCGCCGCGCCAGACGACGACCGGCTGCCCGCCGACGCTGGTACCGGTGCGCGCTCCCGGCTCGACACCGCCGCTCAGTGATACCGGCATCATGACCCGACGATCGTAACCAAGGATTTCGATCGACCTACCGAGTCGTTAACGGCTGGTTACAGCTCCCGCCGCATCATCACGAAACCTGAAATTGACACGCATCTAACCCTTCTGTATCACCTGCCGGGCGACGCTTGAGACGCGGTCCGATCTACGACCTGCTCACTCGCTGGACGTGCCGGGTGATCAGGCCGAACATCCACCGCGTGGTGAACCCGCCGCTCGAGGTCGCCGCCACGAGCAGGCGGCTGTCGATCCCGTACTTCCACTACCCCCGGCTTGACCTCGTGGTCGAGGCCTGAGGTGCCCTGCGTGACGCGGGACCGCCGGCCTGCCCGCCCCGTGGTCGCCGGCGACCACGTGTTCCGCCGCCAGGAGGACTACAAGGACGCGGACATCGACGGCGTCGAGGAGGCACTCGCCGAGGCCCTGGCCCGCGGGTAAGGCGGCTCCAGGACCCCATCGCCCGCGTGCGGTCTTAATTGGCGGGCGAAGGATGCAACCGACGGGAACCAGCGTGCGTCTGATTGGTATGCGGAACACATTTCGGCTGGGTGCGGGCATGATCGCGGCGGCGATCGTGGTGGGGGGCTGCGCGAGTGCGCCCTCCTCGAGATCGGTGCCGCGGGCGGGCGCGGGGCCGGTCGTGGCCCGCGGGGTGGCGAAGATCGAGCCCGCCGCGGACCCGCGGCCGCTCGGTGCGGCGGACACCGCGTTCGGGCTCGGCGTCATGCGGGCCTGGTGCACGGAGTATCCGCGGCAGAACCTGGTGTTCTCGCCCTCCACCCTGGCGACCGCGCTCGGCATGGCGTACCTGGGGGCAGGCGGCGCGACCGCGCGGGCCATGGCGCGGGTGCTGCGCCTGCCCGCCGCCGGGAGCGGCACGCTCGCCGCGCAGCTGCAGGCCAGATCGCGGGCGCTCGGCGCGCTCGACGGCCCCGGTGTCACGCTGGCGGCGAGCAACCAGGTGTGGGCGGATCCCACGCTGACGACGCTGCCCGGTTACCTGAACGCGGTGGCGACCGGCTACGACGCCGGAGTCGACAAGACGCCGCTGCTCAGCAACCCGCAGCGCGCGGCGAGCGAGATCAACCAGGCGATATCGTCCGCGACGCGCGGGCATATCTCCCGGCTGGTGACACCGGGCATGCTCGCCGGCATCGGCTGGGTGCTCACCTCCGCGCTCTACATGAACGCGAAGTGGGCGACGCCGTTCGAGGCAGGCAAGACCGTCGCCGCACCGTTCACCCCGGCCGGGGCGGGGCCGGTGAGCGTGCCGTTCATGAACGGCGACGGTTTCCGCTTCGCCACGGCCGCCGGATGGACCGCGGTCTCGCTCCCCTACCAGGGCGGCAAGCTGGCGATGACCGCGCTGCTGCCCCCGTCGGGAGCGGGGTCCTGCGCGCTGCCGACCACGGCCGCCTTGCAGGCGATGACCGGCACGCTCGCCACGCGCGCCGCGGGCACCGCCCAGATCTCGCTGCCCAAGGTCAGCCTCAGCGTCACCGGCGATACAGGAAACATGAACGGCGAGCTCAAGCGGCTTGGCATGGGCCTGGCGTTCAGCGACTCAGCCGATTTCTCCGCGCTGTCGCCGCAGGCCTGCTGCATCGGGTTCGTCCAGCAGGCGGCCACGCTGCGGGTCGGCGAGAAGGGCACGGTCGGCACCGCCGCGGCCGCCGTCGGCGCCATCGCGGCCAGCGAGCAACTGCCGGCGTCCACCGTTGTGCTGTTCAACCGCCCTTACCTGATGCTCGTCACCGATACCTCAACCGGCGAACCCCTCTTCCTCGCCACGGTGGCCAACCCGGCAACATAGGACAATGTCGATATAAGGCAATGTCGATGTAAATGGCGCGACTGAGCCTGACGGGCTACTGTCGCGGAAAACTGGTGGCTCCTTTGAGCCCGCGGAGGGGAGGGCCGCCGTGTTCGGGATCATCCGGCCGTGCCGGCACCGGCTTGGCAGTGAGCTTGGCGCGGCCTGGCAGGCGCACCTGTGCGGGATGTGCCTGTCGCTGCGCGATGACCACGGACAGGCCGCCAGGCTGGCGACCAACTACGACGGCCTGGTGATATCGGTGCTCGCCGAGGCGCAGGCCGATAGCGCGCCGCAGCGGCGGACCGCCGGGAGGTGCGCGCTGCGCGGCATGCGCAAAGCGGACGTCGCGATCGGCGACTGCGCGCGGCTGGCCGCCACGGTATCCCTGGTGCTCGCGGCGGCGAAGCTCCGCGACCACGCCGACGACGGCGATGGCGCCGCCGGACGCGCCGGGGTGCGGTCCGCCGCCAGGGCCCTGGCGGGCCGCTGGGCCGTCCACGGCGCCGCGACCGGTCATGACCTCGGCTTCGACACCGCCGTGCTCACCGAGGCCGTCGACCGGCAGGCCGCGGTGGAGGCCGCCGCCGGGCCAGGCACCCCGCTGCTCGCGATCACCGCGCCTACCGAGGCCGCCACCGCCGCCGCGTTCGCCCATACGGCGGTGCTCGCGGGCAAGCCGGCCAACCAGGCGCCGCTGGCCGAGGCGGGCAGGCTGTTCGGCCGGATCGCGCACCTGCTCGACGCGGTCGAGGATCTCGCGGCGGACGCGGCGAGCGGAGCCTGGAACCCGCTGGCCGCCACCGGCGCCGGCACGGCGGAGGCCAGGCGGCTGTGCGATGACGCACTGCTCGGCATCGGGCTCGCGCTCGCGGAGGCCGAGCTCGGCCAGTCGCGCCTGGTCAAGGCGCTGCTCATCGACGAGCTTGGCAGGTCGGTGCGGCGTACCTTCGCCCAGGTGGGTGGCGCCGCAGCCGCGTCCGTGGGCGGGGCGCCATGGCTGCGGCGCAGGTGGTGCAATGAGTGCTGCTGCGACGCTGGCTGTGACGGCTGCTGCGAAGGGTGCGGCGACTGTGATTGCTGCGGCAGCTGCTGCGACGGCTGCGACTGCGGCTGCTAACCGAAAGTACTCGCTCGGACATACGACGGCAACGGTTAAGTACCGTTCTCCCAAAATCGATAGTGCTGAAGGTTTGACCGCCTACCGCCGGTCAAACCTTCAGCATTATTTCGATCTTGGCGTCTTTATCTGGATAAATCCGGCGGCGTAACGCCCGCTTGCGTGATCGATTCGCGGATCGTGGCGGCTTCGGCGCGGACGCGGGCGGACAGGGCGCGCTTGTCCGAGTCGTCTAGCCAGGTCGCCTCGACGTACTCGGTCGAGTCCATGCCGATGCCGATCACCCGGTCTGTGCCAGGAGCGCCGGCCCGGCGCAGCGAGACCAGCTCGGACACAAGCGACAACCCCTCATCGCCGCCGTAGGCGCGGTCCATGTCCACGATGATCATCGTCCGGCAGCCCGTTTCCGCGTCGCCGGCCGCGAGCCCGGCCGACAGTCCCGCCAGAACGGAGGCAAGCGCCTGCCCGGCGGCCAGGTGACGGGCCGGGGTGACGAAGACCTCGGCGTAGACACGGCCCGCCGCGGCACCGTCAAGCACCGACTCATACCCCAGGCGCTCCCAGTCGCCCTGATCCGCGAGCACGGACTGGACCAGCCAGAAGACCGTGAGGAACTCATCGAGTGAGCCATAGCGGTACAGGTCGCGGACGTCGCCAGGCGGCAGCGGCACGCCGTTCTTCGCGGCGAGCGAGATCACGGTCCCCGGCCGCATCGTGCCCTCGACGTGGCAGTGCAGCTCCACCTTGGGCAGCGCGCGGAGCGCGTCGGCCAGCCCGGCCAGCCCGGCCAGCCCGGTCACATCGGTCGCGTCGGTCACGGCAGCCATGCTAACCCGGGGGCAGATCGCCACGTTAACGCTGGTGAAACCCGCCGGGGTTAGCGTCGGGAGTCGGGTGGAACCACGGGACCGTTCGGGAGCAAAGGACTGTGAACTTATGGATTTTTCCCTGGCCAGCGTCGTGCCGCGGCGGGTGAGCAGCCCGGCGCAGGCCCGCGCTGAGGTAGCGAAAAGCGGCGCCGCGATCCTGACCGGGCAGCATGACACCGACGCCGCCCTCGCGGCGGGCCGGGCGGTGCTCGGCGACGCGTGCCGCAGGTTCGGGCTGCAGTTCGAGGCGACCAAGTCCAAGCAGGAGGCGGAGGCGGCGATGGTCGCCGACCAGCCGGCCGACGAGCGGGGGCGCAAGCGGCGGTTCACCGCGACGCAGGAGCGGATGGTCGCGCATAACGACGGGTTCGGGTTCGGCGACTTCGGCCCCGACTACCTCTTCCTCTGGTGCGGGCGGCCCGACGCGGCGGGCGCCGGTGAGTCGTTCCTGGTCGACGGGTTGAGGCTGCTCGAGCTTATGGCGGCGGACCAGGAGTTCGCGCCGGTCGCGGCGTTCTGCTGGGAGACCGACATTGACCAGTCCGAGCCGAACTTCCCGCTTGCCGCGCACGCGCCCATCGCCAGGCGGCTGCCGGGCGGCCGGGTCCAGGTCAGGCACCACCCGTTCCAGGCGCCGGTCCCCTGGCAGCCGGCCGAGGCCGAGCGCGCGCAGAGCGAGTTCATCGGGCGCTGGTCGGCGGCGGTCGCGGCGGCGCGGGACAGCGGGCCCATGTTCCACGCCGCGGCGGGCGAGCTGATCTGCGTGGACAACTACCGGCTCACCCACGGCCGCGACGGGTACAGCGACCCCGAGCGCGTGATGCTGTCGATCTGGGGCTGGTCGGACTCGGCGGTCGCGATTCCCGAGGGACCGCTCGATATCGTGCGGCCGGTGGCACCGCGAGCCATGGCTACAGATTAGTAACAGCCGCACGTCAGTCCTGCGACGTTACGCCTGGGACATGAGCGCATCACATGCCGGAAACGGGCTTTCCTTAGCGTCTGCTGACATCCGGGCGCCGCGATGCAGCGCGCCGTGTTTATCAAATAAAAGTGAGAGGGGCACTTCCGTCTCGATGGCTATCAAGAAGACTTCCGCGCCGTCAAGCGCCGGTTTCGACCGGCGGCGTTTCCTGGTGGCGGGCGGCCTCGCCGCCGTGGCCGGTCCGGTGCTCGCGGCCTGCTCAAACTCGTCAAGTTCATCAAGCACCGCGGCCGCGGCGTCCGCAACCGCGTCGGGCTCTGCGTCGGCATCGTCCGCGACGGCGGCCGATCTCGGCGCGCTGAGCTACCGGCTCTCCTGGATCAAGAACGTGGAGTTCGCCGGCAGCTACATCGCCGACTCCAAGGGGTATTACAAGACGGCGGGCTTCAGCTCGGTCAACCTGATCAGCGGCGGCGCCTCGGCCACGCCAATGGAGGCCGACGTGGCGACGGGCAAGGCGCTGTTCGGCGTCAGTTCCCCCGACATCACCGGCGCGGCGATCATGAAGGGCGCGCCGCTGGTGATCATCGGCGCGGAGTACCAGAAGAACCCGTTCGCGATCATGTCCATGGCCAAGACGCCGATCCTGACGGCGAAGGACATGTACGGCAAGAAGATCGGCGTCCAGGTCGCGAACACCTCGGTGTGGACCTCCTTCCTCAAGGCGGCTGGGCTCGACGCGTCGAAGATCACCGTGGTGCCCGTCCAGTTCGACCCGACACCGCTCACCCAGGGCACCGTGGACGGCTGGTTCTCCTTCATCACCAACGAGCCGAACGAGCTGCGCTCCAAGGGCTTCAAGGTCGCCACGTTCCTGCTGGCCGACCAGGGGTACCCGCTGGTGTCGGAGACCTACTTCACGACCAAGGACACGCTCTCGAGCAAGCCGGACGTGGTGAAGGCGTTCCTGACGGCGGAGATCAAGGGCTGGAAGGACAGCATCGCCGACCCCGGGCTCGGCGCCACGCTGACCGTCAGCACCTACGGCAAGGGCCTCGGGCTGACCATCCCGGAGCAGACGCAGGAGTCCGCCACGCAGAACACCCTGATCCTGACCCCGGCCACCAAGGCGAGCGGCCTGTTCACGGTCTCCCCCGCGCTCGTCGAGGCGAACCTGAAGACCCTCGCCACCGGCGGGACCAAACTCACCGCGGCGCAGCTGTTCGACTTCTCCATCCTCGAGTCCATCTACAAAGATGACCCCTCACTGATCTGAGTCGCTGAGATGACAACCGAAACCACCGCGACCGCGACCGCCTCCGGCCTGTCCCTGCGCGGGCTCCGCAAGGAGTTCCGGATGGGCCGGCGCGGCGTGGTCGCGCTGGACGGTGTCGACCTGGAGAGCCGGGAGGGGCAGTTCCTCGCCCTTCTCGGCCCCTCCGGGTGCGGCAAGTACACCGTGCTACGCATCCTCGCGGACCTCGACACGCCCACGTCAGGGACGGCGCTCGTGCACGGCGAGCCGCCGGAGACGGCCCGCAAGCTGCACCATCTCGGCATCGCGTTCCAGGACAGCGCGCTGCTGCCCTGGCGCTCCGTCGCGGCGAACATCAGGCTGCCGCTCGAGATCGGCGGCCTGAAGGTCCCGTCCTCGACCGTGTCCGACCTGATCAAGCTCGTCGGGCTCGAGGGGTTCGAAAAGGCACGGCCCGCCCAGCTGTCCGGCGGCATGCGCCAGCGCGTCGCGATCGCCCGCTCGCTGGTCGTGGAGCCGAAGGTGCTGCTGCTCGACGAGCCATTCGGCGCGCTCGACGACATGACCAGGCAGCGGCTCAACCTGGAGCTGCAGCGGATCTGGCAGGCCCGCGCCGTCACGACTTTGCTGGTCACGCACGCGATCAACGAGGCGGTGCTGCTGTCTGACGTGGTGGCGGTCATGACGCCGCGCCCCGGGCGGGTGCTCGCGACGGTGCCGATCGACCTGCCGCGCCCCCGCACACCGGAGATGATGCGGACGCCGGAGTTCCACGCGTACGCGGACCGGCTGTCCGAGCTGCTGTTCGGCGGCGGTGACGGCGACGGGGACGTGGCCGGCGACGGCGTTGCCGGTTCCGGTGGCGATGCGGGAGTCAACTGATGACATTCCGCCGATCAGGAACGGACCGTGGTCGTCCGTGAACCGCCTGCCGACCTGGGCCACCGGCCTGATCGGGGTGATCGTGCTCCTCGCGGTCTGGTCAGTGCTCGCCGTCACGGTCTTCTCAAGCGCGGGTTCTGGCGTGCCCACGCCATGGGCCGTCCTGTCGCAGCTCGGCACCGACGGATGGTCGTTCTACCAGCCGCTGATCTCGGCGACGCTCGGCGAGGCGCTGCGCGGGTACCTGGCGGGGAACGTGCTCGCGCTCGCGTTCGCCGCGCTCGTGCTGCTCGTTCCGTGGCTTGAGCGGATCGTCGTGCAGCTCGCGGTCGCCTCGTACTGCCTGCCGCTCGTGGCGATCGGCCCGATCCTTTCGCTGCTGTTCTCGGGGACGACCCCGATGATCACGCTGGCCGCCCTCGCGGTATTTTTCACGACCCTGGTCGGCGCGCTGCTCGGCCTGCGGTCCACCGATCCCGTCACGCTTGACCTGGTCCGCGCCTATGGCGGCGGCCGCTGGCATGAGCTGATCAAGGTGCGAATGATCGCCGCGCTGCCTGCCGTCCTCGCGGCGCTGAAGATCTCCGCGCCCGCCGCGCTGCTCGGCGCGATCATCGGCGAGTACCTGGGGCACATCGACATCGGGCTCGGGGTCGCGATGACCGTCAGCGAGGCGTCGGTCCAGGTGCCCAGGACCTGGGGAATCGCACTCGTCTCCGGCCTGGTGGCCGGGATCGGGTACGGGCTGACGGCGCTGATCGCGCGGCTGGCCCTGCCGTGGGCGCAGGCCACCACGGTGTCCGGGGGCACGCTGTGAACAAGATGGCTGACGAAGAAGCGGCTCTTCCTGCGGGCCCGATACAATCGCGCTTTTCCATCGGGCGCGCCATCGGGGGGTACGGGGGGTCGTCCCCCCGGAAGATAACTGGCTGGCCGGGGCTACGGTTCCTGCGCCCGCTGCTCAACGCCGTGGTGACGCTTGCCGTGATCATCGGGCTCTGGGCCGTGTTCCTCAAGGTGGCAGGAGTTGACCCGCTGATCGCGAAGAACCCGGTCAACGTGTGGGACTACCTGGTGAGCGGGCCGTCAAGCGCCGACTCTGGCGGCTCGTCGGTCTGGGGCGGCCTCGGGAAGACGCTGTACGACGCGCTGTTCGGCTTCGTCTTCGGCATGCTCGCGGCGGTGGCGGTGGCGCTGTCGTTCGTGCTGTCGCGGATTATCGCCGGCATGCTGCTGCCGCTCGCCGTCCTCGTCCGGTCGGTGCCGCTTGTCGCGATGACCCCGGTGCTGACGCTGGTCTTCGGGCGAGGCCTGATGGCCGTGACCGTCATCTCCGGAATTGTCGTGTTTTTCCCCGCTTTGGTGACCATGACCTTCGGCCTGCGGTCGGCCTCCCGCCAGTCGGCGGACCTGGTCCGCGCCTACGGCGGCGGTACCTGGACGGTCGCCAGGAAGGTCATGCTGCCGTCCTCGGTGCCCGCCCTGTTCGCCTCCGCGCGGATCGCCGTGCCTGGCGCGGTGATCGGGGCCATGCTCGCGGAGTGGCTGGCCACCGGGCAGGGCATGGGCTACGGCATGCTCCAGGACGCGAACTCGTTCAACTACGTCGACATCTGGGCGTCGGCGGCGCTGCTGACCGGGGTCTCGGTGCTGCTCTATAACATGATCGCGATCGCCGAGACCGCCGTGCTCGCCCGCTTCTCCCTCCGCGACGCCAACGCGTGACGCCAGCCACCCGCCACCCGCCGTCGGCCACCCGCCGCGACCCCATCCCAGCGGACCGAACGCGCATTTGGGCTCGCTCTTGCCGGCCCAAATGCGCATTCGGCACGCTGGCGGGTAGGGAATCGGTGATCAATGGGAGGGGCGGCTGGTATGGCGGCTGATTTGGTTGTCCAGAACGCGAAGCTTGTGGCTACT
>Ga0066797_1000048_pt1 | contig 34350 bp, 34 predicted proteins | sample PersoiDNA2013193_FD_76335 | JGI IMG/M metagenome (GOLD analysis project Ga0066797, IMG submission 76335) | Permafrost soil microbial communities from the Arctic, to analyse light accelerated degradation of dissolved organic matter (DOM) -... | ecosystem: Environmental > Terrestrial > Soil >... | reverse complement strand
GGGGGATGGGGGGCGGGAGCCCCCCATGCCAGAGGGCTGTCCCCCCGGGAGAGAACTGCCGCTGTTCGTACTTGTCTCCCGGTGGACGCCCTTCCTCAACCGAAGCGTGATCTCGGGTACGTAGAGTGAGCGCTACGGCCTGGACTGGACGGCACCCGGTGCCGGTAACTGATCGTTGCCGATCCGTTGCCTGATCTTCAGCCGCAGACACTCAGCGGGCCGCAGGCTACTAGCTAGCCGGCAAAGCGATCGAACGAGAACCCGGAAGGAGCCCCGGTTGCACCGCAGCAAGACGACGGGGGATCGACGGTGAGCGTCCTCGCGATGCTCGCCACTCTCGGCGCGGCCGCTGCCCTGTGGGCGGGTGCGGGGCGGCATGCCGCCCCGGCGGTCAGGGGCTATCGCTGGCTGTGCGGAGCCGCCCTGTTCTGGTTCGCCGGGCTCATCGTGGCGCAGGTGCTCGCCGGGTCTATCGGGTCTTCCGCCCCGCCGGGGCTGGCCGATGTCGCGCCGCTGCTCGCGCTCGCGGCGGCGGCGACCGGGGTCATGGTGCTGGCTGAGGGGGAGAAAAAGAGCGACTCGGGCTCAGTGCTGCCCGGCCTTGCCGATGGGTACGTGATGGCGGTCGCCCTGCTCGTCATCGGGTGGGTGCTCGCCTTCGGCTCCGAGTTCCACAGTTCGAACGAACGGCCGCACACGTTCCTGCTCAACCTGCTCCACCCGCTCGCCGACCTGGCGGTGCTCGGCGCGCTGCTGCCGGTGCTTACCGCCGCGTGGCGCCGGGTGATGATCCCTTACGTCGCGCTGCTCGTGCTGGCCGGTGCCGACTCGCTTGGGGTGGGCGCGCGGATCTCCGGCGGCCACCAGGGCGTACTCGAGCAGCTCGCCATGATCGTGACCGCCTGCCTGTTCGGCCTCGCGCCCTGGGTCGAGACGATCGCCGCACGCTTTGACCTGGTGCTGTGGCCAGCAAAGCCCGCGGGGCGAGCCGCGGACGACAGCTTGCCTGGCCTGCTCGGCGTCATGAGATCGCCGGTCACGAGTTCCGGGGCGGCGACCATCATCGCGTCGGTCGCCGCGGTCGTCGCGGCGTTCGTGATCGTCCTGAACGGGCTGGCGAGCGCGCCAGCGTCCGGGCTCGCGCTGGTCATCGCGGGCGGTGCCGCCGTTCTTGTCATGGCGATCCGCACCCTGATGCTCGTCAGGGAGAACGGCCTGTCCGTCCGGATGTGGCGCGAGGCGAGCAATAGCCTCCGCGAACTCGCGGACCGGACCGGTGACATGGTCCTGATCTGCGACATCGACGGGATCATCAGCTACGCGAGCCCGCTGGCCTCCAGCTTCAGCTACCCGAGCGAGGCGCTGATCGGCAAGGACCTCAGCGAGTTCGTGCACCCCGAGGACGTCACCGCCGCGCGTGCGGTGGTCGCCGCGGTGATCGGCTTGCCAGAGGAGGCCAGTCCCGCCGCGCCCGCCGCGGCGGAGAGCGATGGCCGCTTCTCCTGCCGGGTAAGGGCCGCCGACGGCACCTGGCGGCACGTTGAGTGCGCCGTGCTGCTCTACCTGATGCCCGGCGAGCCTGCCCGGCTGCTGGTCAGCGTCAGGGACGTTTCTGACCAGGTGGCGCTCCGCCAGCAGGTGACGCATCTCACCTTCCACGACGGCCTCACCGGGCTGCCGAACCGCGCCTACGTAGAAGAGCGCGCCAGGGAGGTGCTTGAGCCCGCGGCGGACCGCCAGGCCGGGGTCATCTTCCTCGACATGGATGGCTTCGCAGCGGTCAACGACCTGATCGGTCACGGCGCCGGTGACCTGGTACTCGCCCAGGCGGCGCGGCGACTGCGGGCGGTCGTGCCCGCGCAGGAGACGGTCGCCCGCTGGGGCGGCGATGAGTTCGCCGTGCTGCTTGAGAACGCGGCGGGCAACCAGGAGATCATCGAGCTCGCCGGGCGGCTGGCCGGCATCATCGCGGGCGAGCCGTTCCGGGTCGCCGACAGGGAGATCGTGCTGACCGCGAGCGTCGGCGTCGCGCTTGCCGACGAGAGCGCACCTGGCGTGGTGCTCCGCAACGCGGACGTCGCGATGGCACGGGCGAAGGACAGCGGCGGCGGCCGGGTAGAGGTCTACGCCGCGCACATGCACGCGGATGTGGTGCGCCGCCTGGACCTGGCGAGCGATCTCCAGCGCGCGATCACCAGGGGAGACCTGACGCTGCAGTACCAGCCGATCGTGGAGCTCGCGACGTCGCGGGTCATCGGTGCCGAGGCGCTTGTCCGCTGGTGGCGCGGTGACGAGGCGATACCGCCGCGGACGTTCCTCGCGGTGGCCGAGGACTCGGGGCTGAGCGTCGCGCTCGGCGAGTGGGTGCTGCGCAAGGCCTGCGCTCAGGGCGCGGCATGGCGGGATGCATCCTGGGACGTCGGCGTATCGGTGAACGTCTCGCTCAGGCAGCTCAACTCGCCGCAGTTTCCCGCGCAGGTCGCCTCGGCTCTCGCGGAAAGCGGCATGCCACCGGGCGCGCTGACTCTAGAGATCGGCGAGCGGATGCTCGTGGAGGACGCGGGACTGATCGTGGACCGGCTCATGGAGCTGCGCGGCCTCGGCGTCAAGCTTGCCATCGACGACTTCGGCACCGGCTACGCGTCGCTCGCTCACCTGCGCCAGCTTCCCGCCGACATCATCAAGATCGACCCGTCCTTCGTCTCTGGCCTCGGCCAGGATCCGGTGCTCACGCTGCTCACGAGGACGATCGTGCAGGTCGGCCGCGACCTCGGCATGCAGGTGGTGGCCGAGGGCATCGAGCGCCCGCGCCAGCTCGCCGAGCTGCGCGAGATGGGCTGCGACTACGGCCAGGGGTTCCTGGTGGCAAGGCCGATGGCCGTCTCGGGTGTTGAGGCGCTCATCTTGACCCCGGGTAGGGATATTTCCGGACAGTCTGTCTCAGATAGTGAGACGAAGACCGTGATAATTTGACGAGAGGCCGGCTTGTGGGTGAGGGTGGTAAACGTGAAGCCGAACCACATCCTCGTACTTGGCTGGCGCGCAGCTAGCTGACCAGTCAGCTTCTGCGCGCACCCCTCGACTGCCGCCCGGCACGAGGGGTTTTTTAATGCCCCCCGAAGGCAACAGCCGCGCACATCGTGACAAGGAAGCCACCCGATGACCGAGCACACGAGCCCAGTCCCACCCAAGGCGCACGCTCCATCCCCGTTGGACATCCCGACGAGAGCAGCCGCCACCAAGACACCGCCGGGACGGACGCCGTCCGCCCCGGCCGCGCCGGAGCCAGCCGCGACGGCCAAGCCGCAGCCGGTCGCGCCGTCGGCCCCGGTCAAGGTCACCGGGGCGCAGGCCCTCGTCATGGCACTTGAGCAGGTCGGCGTCGACGTCGTGTTCGGAATTCCCGGTGGCGCCGTGCTGCCCGCCTACGACCCGCTGCTCGATTCCAAGCAGATCAGGCACATTCTCGTCAGGCACGAGCAGGGTGCGGGCCACGCGGCGACGGGCTATGCGCAGGCCACGGGCCGGGTCGGCGTCTGCATGGCGACGAGCGGCCCGGGCGCCACCAACCTGGTCACCCCGCTCGCGGACGCGTACATGGACTCGGTCCCCGTGGTGGCGATCACCGGCCAGGTCGCAACGCACCTGATCGGCACCGACGGGTTCCAGGAGGCGGACATCTCCGGGATCACGCTGCCGGTCACCAAGCACAACTTCCTCGTCACCAAGCCAGAGGACATCGCCCGCACCATCGGCGAGGCCTTCCACCTGGCCGCGACCGGACGTCCTGGTCCGGTCCTCGTCGACATCGCCAAGGATGCGATGCAGGCGATGACCGAGTTCACCTGGCCGGTCCCGTTCGACCTGCCCGGTTACCACCCGGTGACCCGCCCGCACTCCCGGCAGGTGCGCGAGGCGGCCAAGATGATCACCGACGCCAAGCGGCCGGTGCTCTACGTCGGCGGCGGCGTGGTCAAGGCCGACGCGGCGGCCGAGCTCAGGGCCCTCGCCGAGCTCACCGGAGCCCCGGTGGTCACCACGCTGATGGCCCGCGGCGCGTTCCCCGACAGCCACCCGCTGCACCTGGGCATGCCCGGCATGCACGGCACGGTCGCCGCGGTCGGCGCGCTGCAGAAGGCGGACCTGCTCATCGCGCTCGGCGCCCGCTTCGACGACCGGGTGACCGGCAGGCTCGACTCCTTCGCGCCCGGCGCGCTGATCGTGCACGCGGACATCGACCCGGCGGAGATCTCCAAGAACCGCCGCGCCGACATGCCGATCGTCGGCGACTGCAAGGAGGTCATCGCCGAGCTGATCACCGCCATCCAGACCGACCACCAGCACGGCCGCACGGGCGACTATGCGAAGTGGTGGGCACAGCTCGACCAGTGGCGGGCCAAATACCCCCTCGGGTATGACGAGCCAGAAGACGGCAGCCTTGCACCGCAGTACGTGATCGAGCGGATCGGCAAGCTCGCGGGCCCCGAGGCGATCTACCTGGCGGGCGTTGGCCAGCATCAGATGTGGGCGGCGCAGTTCATCGGCTACGAGAACCCGCGGACCTGGATCAACTCGGGCGGTGCGGGCACGATGGGGTTCGCGGTCCCGGCCGCGATGGGCGCCAAGGTCGGCATGCCCGACAAACAGGTGTGGGCGATCGATGGCGACGGCTGCTTCCAGATGACCAACCAGGAGCTGGCCACCTGCGCGATCGAGGGCATCCCGGTGAAGATCGCGATCATCAACAACGGCAACCTCGGCATGGTCCGCCAGTGGCAGACGCTGTTCTACGACCAGCGGTACTCGAACACCAACCTGGGCGACAAGAAGTCACAGGAAAAGGGCACCCGCATCCCCGACTTCGTGAAGCTGGCCGAGGCGTACAGCTGCATCGGCCTGCGCTGCGAGCGCAAGGAGGACGTGGACGCGGTCATCGAGCAGGCGATGGCGATCAACGACCAGCCCGTGGTGATCGACTTCATCGTGCACCAGGACGCGATGGTGTGGCCGATGGTCGCGGCCGGCACGAGCAACGACGACATTAGCTACGCTCGCGGCATCGCGCCCAAGTGGGATGGGAGCTCGGAGTGATGCGGAAAGCTTCGCAAACGGGCAACCAGCGCGCTGGTTTGGGATCTCGGAGTGATGCGGAAAGCTTCGCAACCCGGGCAACCAACGGCATGGTTAGGAAGAACAGATGAACATGAACCAGCACACCCTCTCCGTCCTCGTGGAGAACAAGCCAGGGGTCCTCGTCCGCATCGCGGGCCTGTTCTCCCGGCGGGGCTTCAACATCGAGTCGCTCGCGGTCGGGCAGACCGAGCACGCGGAGATCTCCAGGATCACGATCGTGGTGAACTGCGAGGAGCACCCGCTCGAGCAGGTCACCAAGCAGCTCAACAAGCTGATCAACGTGCTCAAGATCGTCGAGCTCGAGCCGTCGCAGGCGGTGCAGCGGCAGTTGATCCTGATCAAGGTCCGCGCCGACATGGACACCAGGTCGAAGGTCCTCGAGGCCGTCACGCTGTTCCGCGCGCACGTCGTCGACGTGGCGCTGGACGCCGTTACCATCGAGGCCACCGGCGGACATGGCAAGCTAGACGCACTGGTCAAGGTCCTTGAGCCGTTCGGCATCAAGGAGCTCGTCCAGTCCGGCACGATCGCCGTCGGCCGCGGCGGCCGGTCCATCACGGACCGCACGCTGCGTCCCCTCGAGCGTTCTGCCTAAGAAACAGAAGATCCAGATAAATTATCCCGAACGGTCCCGTGGCTTCGCCCACACCGCTCATTACTGCGATGCAGAAAGGCCATTCCAGTGGCAGAGATCTTCTACGACGACAGCGCCGACCTCTCAATCGTGGCGGGTCGGCACGTCGCCGTGCTCGGTTACGGCAGCCAGGGGCACGCGCACGCGCTGTCGCTGCGCGACTCGGGCGTGGACGTCCGGGTGGGCCTGCCGGCCGGCTCGAAGAGCCGGGAGAAGGCGGAGAGCGACGGCCTGCGCGTCCTGACACCAGCCGAGGCGTGCGAGGAAGCCAACCTGGTGATGGTGCTGATCCCCGACACCCTCCAGCGCGAGGTGTACAAGGAGGCCATCGCGCCGTCGCTGGTGGCGGGTGACGCGCTGTTCTTCGCGCACGGCCTGGCCATCAGGTACGGACTCATCCAGCCGCCCGCGGACGTGGACGTCTGCATGGTCGCGCCGAAGGCCCCCGGCCACCTCGTCCGCCGCCAGTTCAACGAGGGCCGCGGCGTGCCGATGCTGGTTGCCGTCGAGCAGGACGCCACCGGCAACGCGCTCCCCCTCGCGCTCTCCTACGCCAAGGCCATCGGCGGCACCCGGGCGGGCGTGCTCAAGACGACGTTCACCGAGGAGACGGAGACCGACCTGTTCGGTGAGCAGGCGGTACTCTGCGGCGGCGTCTCCGAGCTGATCAAGGCCGGGTTCGCCACGCTCGTCGAGGCCGGCTACCAGCCGGAGGCGGCGTACTTCGAGTGCCTGCACGAGATGAAGCTGATCGTCGACCTCATGTACGAGGGCGGCATCTCGAAGATGTACTGGTCCGTCTCTGACACGGCCGAGTTCGGCGGCTACACCCGCGGACCTCGCCTCATCAACGACTCGACCCGCGAGGAGATGCGCAAGATCCTGCGCGAGATCCAGGACGGCACGTTCACCCGCGAGCTCGTCGAGGAAATGGACGCGGGCAAGCCGAACTTCCTCAAGCGCCGCGAGGCCGAGCAGAACGAGCAGATCGAGCAGGTGGGCGCCCATCTCCGCCCGCTGATGAGCTGGCTGAGCGAAGAAGAGTAACGAGCCCTGAAGAGTAGGCCGGGTCCGTTCCTCCTCATGGAAGTTAGGGTTTGACTTTATGACTTCGACTATCAGGCTCGCCGTCATCGGCGGCGATGGCATCGGTCCCGAGGTGACGGCCGAGGCGCTCAAGGTGCTCGCGGCCGCCACGCCCGATGTCAGCTACGACACGACCGGCTACGACCTGGGCGCGCGGCGCTGGCACCGGACCGGGGAGACGCTCCCCGACGCGGTCCTCGAGGAGATCAGGGCGCACGACGCCATCCTGCTCGGCGCGGTCGGCGACCCGACCGTGCCGAGCGGCATCCTCGAGCGCGGGCTGCTGCTGCGGCTGCGGTTCGAGCTTGACCACTACGTCAACCTGCGACCGGTCCGGCTCTACCCGGGCGTGGTGTCGCCGCTGACGAAGGGGTCGCCTGAGACCATCGACATGGTGGTCGTCCGCGAGGGCACCGAGGGTCCGTACACCGGGGCGGGCGGCGTGATGCGCCGCGGCACTCCGCAGGAACTGGCCACCCAGGAATCCTTCAACACGGCGTTCGGCGTGGAGCGGGTGGCGCGGTACGCGTTCGGGCAGGCGATGGCGCGGCCGCGCAAGAAGCTCACGCTGGTGCACAAGACCAACGTGCTGACGTTCGCCGGGGATCTCTGGCAGCGCACCGTGGACTCGCTCGCCAAGGAATTCCCCGAGGTGTCGGTCGACTATCAGCACGTGGACGCCGCCTCGATGTTCTTCGTGTCCGCGCCCGAGCGGTTCGACGTCATCGTGACCGACAACCTGTTCGGCGATATCCTCACCGACCTGGGCGCGGCCATCGCCGGCGGCATCGGCCTGGCGGCGAGCGGGAACATCAACCCCACGGGCAAGTCCCCGTCGATGTTCGAGCCGGTGCACGGCAGCGCTCCGGACATCGCGGGCAAGTCCAAGGCCGACCCGACCGCGGCGATCCTGTCCGCGGCGATGCTCCTCGCTCATCTGGGCATGCCCGCCGCGGCGGCGAAGATCGAGCAGGCGGTCGCGGACGACGTGATCGAGCGCCAGGGCCAGTGGGCGGCGCGCACCACCGTGGAGATCGGCGAGGACATCGCCGAGCGAGTCGCAGGATAGACAACTAGAAAAAGGACCGATCAGTGATGACCGCAAGCCCAGCCACCGAGATCGACTTCGAGATCCACCCGTCCCAGACGCGGGTGCCGGCCGCCGAACGAGAGCGGATACTGGCGGCGCCGGGGTTCGGTCAGGTCTTCACCGATCACATGATTACCCTGCGCTGGTCGGCCGAGCGCGGCTGGCACGACGGCAAGCTTGAGCCGTACGGCCCGTTCGCGCTCGACCCGGCCACCGCGGTGTTCCACTACGGTCAGGAGCTCTTCGAGGGGCTGAAGGCCTACCGTCAGGCCGGCGGGTCCGTGGTGATGTTCCGGCCGCAGGCCAACGCGGCGCGGTTCAACGCGGGCTGCCGCCGGATGGCGATGCCCGAACTGCCTGAGGGGACGTTCCTGCACGCGCTCGAGCTGCTCGTCGGCCAGGACAGGGAGTGGATACCCGAGGGCGAGGGGAACAGCCTCTACCTGCGCCCGTTCATGATCGCGACGCAGCGCGGCCTCGGCGTCAACCACCCGTCGTCTGAGTACCTGTTCTGCGTGATCGCCTCGCCCGCGGCCTCCTACTTCGGCGCGGGCAAGACCGTGCGGGTGTGGCTGTCCGAGGACTACACGAGGGCCGCCCCCGGCGGCACCGGCGCGGTCAAGTGCGGCGGCAACTACGCCGCCGCGTTCGCCGCCCAGCAGCAGGCCGTCGACAAGGGCTGCGACCAGGTGGTCTGGCTCGACGCCGCCGAGCACCAGTGGGTCGAGGAGATGGGCGGCATGAACCTGTACTTCGTGCACGGTTCCGGTTCCTCCGCGACGATCATGACCCCCGCGCTGACCGGCTCGCTGCTGCCGGGGATCACCAGGGACTCGCTGCTCACGCTCGCCCCGACGCTCGGCGTCCCGGCTGCGGAAGGCAGGCTCTCCGTGCCGGAATGGCGCGCGGCCTGCGCAGACGGTTCGCTGACCGAGGTCTTCGCCTGCGGCACCGCGGCCGTGATCACTCCGGTCGGCTCGGTCGACGGTGCCTCAGGCGGCTGGACGATCGGCTCGGGCGAGCCCGGGCCCGTGACGATGCGGCTGCGCTCTGAGCTGATCGGGATCCAGTACGGGAACCGCCCGGACCCCTTCGGCTGGATCTACAAGGTCGCCTAGCCCAAGGATCGCCAAGGAACGCCCCAGCGCTTCCGCACGCCCGCGCCACGCCTGGGTGCCCGAGCGCTGAAGGTTGAACCTGTCCTGGCCCAAGCGGCTTAGCCTAAGCTGGCCACTGGCGGGCTGCCTGCCGGGCATATCACCACGTCCCGGGCCTGATCCCTGCCCGCGGCAAAGATCTTGGTAGAAAAGCGTGCGCAGAGAACGCTTATCTGCCACCAGGAAAAAAGTCTCCACGATCATGGCGTGAGCTGGGCCGACGGATGTCATCTGGCGTCACGTGAGCGCGCCGGAGCACCATGCGCATCCCATACGGCTAAGCGGGATTGGGCTGTAGGCGGTCAAGTCTTCAGCACTAGCCGTTCAACGGATAACAGCAAGATATGCCCGGGAATCGCTCGTGGTAACGCTCTGTAGCTGTGGCCGGGGGTGAAACATCCCGGCGGGCGTGGTGCCGAGCGGGTGATTTGGCGGTTGCTGGGGTGGTCTGGGCCGCTCGGAATCCCTTCTGAGAGGGGGTTTTCGCGTGATGTGGGGGCTCGGCCGGAAACTTTTTTATTTTCTCGTCACGGAAAGCAACCATCGGGGCACTCTCCGGCGTCTTAAGAGATGACTGGGGCTCGCTCGGGGGGTTGCGGCCCAGTCGTGTGAGAGCCGGGCCTCATCTCGGGGGAGGCCCGGACTTCAAGACCGGCTCCGACCCTGCCGGTCGGCCCCCGCGGGCGCGTTCGGCCACCGCCAGCGCCCGCGGGGGCCCTCTCTTTCAGGACCGCAACCGTAGCCACCGATCGCCGCAACCCCGACGCTCAAGCGGGCCTCGGTCGCCTCGGGTTCGGCCGCGGGAATCCCTGTTGGCTTAGCGGTGTCGACGGCGGTAAGATGGGAGATGGCGGAGGCGCCCTGCGCGGCCGTCTACAACTAAACAGGGGGATGAACGGTTTCGACTTTGGTGGTTAATCTAGAAGAAGCGAGCCGAGGATGGCGGACGTGACCTCGTAAAAATGCGTCCGTAAACCACAAGTGCCAACTCAAATAGCACTGTCAAGGTCCCCAGGACCGCTCTCGCTCTTGCTGCCTAAGCAAGTCTGAGGGTTTGACTGTCAGCCCGGGAGTGCCTTCGGCCCGGATCCTGGCATCAGCTAGAAGGCTCAACTAGTCAGCCCGGTCACGGGGCAGGCTAGGAAACCAAACAGTGACTGAGCCCGTCGGCGTCTTGCCTGCGTGATCGCCGGGGCTGAGAAAAGCAGAGCAGGCTGCGCTCGGAGAAGATCTAGAAAGGTCCCGAAGGACCGGGGTTCGATTCCCCGCATCTCCACGACTGTCCAATATCCTCCAGTAATATCCGGCAATAGGCCCCGGGTGTTGCTTGAGATGTTTTGCGGCCCCTTTGCCGTCTTTCCCGGTGTGTGGGTTCTCGTCCCCGCACCTGGCGATGATTTCGTATGCCCACGCGACGGCGTCGCTAACGCGGATGCCTGCTGGCTGGGGGCGCGTCCAGAGTTCTAGGTTTTCGGGACGGTTGTCGTCCCGGACTCCGTTGCGATGGTGAACGTTCTCTCCGGGTAGGAGATATCGGCCAAGCATCTTCTCCATGACAAGAACGTGCTCGAAGACGTAGCTTCCTTTGCCTGTCCTCGGGTGCTTCGGTACCCAAATCATCGTGAGCCAGCCACCGCCCGCCTCCGCCCGCACGCCGGTTGACGTTGGCGAGGTGCTCTCGCGGTTTTCCGAGTACTGGTCGCCGAAGACGGTGGCGCGGCTCAACGACTACGAGGTCAAGGTAGTAAAGCTCCAGGGTGAGTTCGTCTGGCATACCCACCACGACACCGGTGAGCTGTTCCTGGTCATCGGCGGCCGGCTGACGATCCAGTTGCGCGACGGCATGGCGCTCGCGGGCCTCATCCTCGGTGACGTTACGGGGCTGGCGGCAGGCCGGTTAGGCGGCGATTCACGGGTTCCAGGGGTTTTCTTCGGCGGCGCGCGTAGCTGATCATTACCATTCTGCGTCCGAACACGGGATAATAGGGCGACGGATCGACACGGTTGTTGCTGACCGGTGACGCCGCGGCGGGGTTTGGACGGCTGCGGTTCGCTTGAAGTGTGCGCTAAGGAAGGGGATGCTGCATGGCGGCGATGAAGCCGCGGACGGGCGATGGCCCGCTCGAGGTGACCAAGGAGGGCCGTGGCATCGTGATGCGCGTCCCGCTGGAAGGTGGCGGCAGGCTCGTGGTTGAGCTGTCTGCCGACGAGGCCGCGAAGCTTGGTGACGCACTGCAGGCGGTCGTCGGATAGCGTCGCGCCACATTGGTCAGATTGACACTGCAGTCTTCTCCCGGGGGTGAACCCCTACCTACTATTTGCCTTACTTCTTGATTGCGGCGAGCAGGCCGCCCGCGATGGGGAGCAGCAGCGGCACGAGCCGCTCGTCGGCCCGGACTAGGTCGGCGAGCTCGCTCGCGCCGTCATCAGCAGGGCCCGCGCCGAGCGGCAGGGCGCCGTTGAACACGACGATGCCGCCCGCGCGGAGCAGCCGAAGACCCGCGGCCAGGTAGTCGGGGTAGGCGGCCTGGTCGACGTCGCAGAACACGAGGTCGTAGGCGCCGTCGGATAGCCGGGGCAGGACGTCGAGAGCCCGGCCGAGGATGAGCCTGGCCTGGTTGGCGGCGAACCCTGCCTGCGTGAACGCCTTTCGCGCCATCCGGTGATACTCGGGTTCTGTGTCCACGCTCGTCAGTACCGAGCCCGGGCGCATGCCGCGCAGCAGCCAGATGCCGGAAGCGCCGCAGCCGGTCCCGATCTCGACAACAGTTCGGGCTCCGATCGCGATAGCGAGGAACCGCAGCGCGCCGCCTACGGCGGGCGCGACAGGCGTCGTCCCGCCGAGGTCCTCGGCGTTGGCTCGGGCGGTGAGCAGCGGTTCGTCCTCAACCGCGTACGCCGCCACGTCGTAGTCGATGGCTGGCCCCCTAACAAAGCTTTCCCACGCGGTGAGCCTAGCTAATTTCGCTGGTCCGTGGAACCTTAAGCTAGTGGGGACCGTTATCTAATCGATGAGCGAGAGCCTCTTCCTGGTGACAGAACCGGCGATTCCCGAGCAAGAAGGCCCAGATCGCGAGGCCCAGTGGGAGATTCCCAGCTGGGACGAGATCGTGCGCACTCATTCGGCTCGGGTCTATCGCCTCGCTTACCGGCTCACCGGGAACCAGCACGACGCGGAGGACCTGACCCAGGAGGTCTTCGTCCGTGTCTTCCGGTCCCTGGCCAGTTACAAGCCGGGAACCTTCGAGGGCTGGCTGCACAGGATCACCACCAACCTGTTTCTCGACGGTGCCAGGCGCAGGCAGCGGATCCGCTTCGAGGGCCTTGGCGAGGATGCCGGCCAGCGGCTACCCGGCGCCGAGGTGTCGCCGGCTCAGGCGTGGGACGAGGCCCATCTCGATGGCGACATTCAGGCGGCGCTGCAGGCGCTGCCGCCCGATTACCGTGCCGCGGTGGTGCTCTGCGACATCGAGGGCTTCTCCTATGAGGAGATAGCGGCCACAATGGGCGTGAAGCTTGGCACGGTGCGCAGCCGCATCCACCGCGGACGTGCTCAGCTCCGTGTCGCCCTTGCGCACAGGGAGCGGCGTGGCGCACGGGACAGGCGGGTGACGGAACGATGAGCCATCTCGGGGACCTGACCTCCGCCCTCATCGACGGTGAGCTGACGGGCACGGAGCTCGACCGGGCCAACGCCCACCTGGCGGCGTGCGCCGATTGCCAGACAGAGGTCGCCCAGATGCGCCTGCTCAAGCGCGAGCTGAGCGCGCTTGCCGATGTATACGGTGCGGAGGCGCTCACCAGGCGGCTGCTCGAGATGCCTAGCCCCAGAGATCCCCTGGGGTCGCGTCCGCTGCGCCGCGCGGAAAAGCGGCGCGCACGCCGCCGCCGTGGCCGCTACGTGGCCTTGGGCGTGTCGCTTGTCGTCGCCGGCGTTGGCGCGGCGGCGTTCGGGATGGGCGGCGCGAGCGGCACGAACGAGCGGCAGATCACGCCGCAGCTTGAGATGTTCGACATGCAGCACGCCGTCACCTCCGGTGATCTCCCGTTCGCCGACACGCCGAAAGTGCCGGCGAAGGCGGCGAGAAAACCGTGATTCGCAGCCCCTGGCTGATGCTCAGCGCAGCGGTGACGGTGACCGTTCCCGGTGTCCTTGCCATCCTCGCGGTTCTCGGGCAAGAGCACACGGCCGGTGAGGCCGTCGGCATCGCGGCGGCGTCGCTTAGCGACAGCTCACTGTCGGGCCCGGTGCCGGTGGCACCGGCTAGGACGAAGACGGCGGTGCGCAACGCGGTCGCCGCGGTGCAGCGCATGTCGGGTGTGCCGGTCACCGTGGACGGCACCAAGACGAGCGCCGAGGAGGCAATCGGCTTGCGCCTGCTCGGCCGTGCAGCGCAGGCCAGCGAGGTGATCTCCTACCAGGGTACCGAGCTGACCTCGCAGGTAGAGGTTGGCGGCGAGGCCACGACGATCTCCCAGGTGTGGCACCGCGGCGGCGGCCTCACGCTGACGCAGGCATCAAGTGCTGACGCCGACGTCCTGCGCTCACCCGCGGGGGTATTCGGGGTTACCAGGGCGCTTGTGACGCTGCTAGGCGAGCACTATGTCGCCGTGTACCGCGGGACAAGCTCTACCAACGGCAGGTCGGCGTCGCTGGTCGAGGTGTACAGGTTCGACGGGTCGCTCGCCGCGCGGTTCTGGCTTGACAGGAAGACCCTGGTGCCGCTGCGGCGTGAGCTTTTCGACACCTCGGACCAGCCGATCGGCGAGGACGGCTTCGTCCGGGTCCGGTTCGGCGCCCTCACGGCGCAGCCTGCCATGGCCAGGGCGGCCACCTCCGCTACGGCCGGGGCAGGATCCGCCTGGGTCACGGTGGCGTCTCCCGACAAGCTCCTTGCGTCCCTGGCCGGGCAGGGCTGGCGCGTGCCGGCCACGCTGCCCGGCGGTCTGCCGCTCTACACGGCGGCGTCGAGCGGGGCCGGGACCGGCAAGGTAATCGACCTTGAATACACAGACGGGCTCTCCGTCGTCTCGCTGTTCGTTCAGCGAGGCACGCTCGCGTCGGACATGCCTGGGTGGCAGACGGCGAGCCTCGGCGGTCACCAGGTCTACGTCTCAGGGCGCTCGGTCACCTGGTCCTGGCATGGCCTCGTCTGTACCATGATCACGGATGCGCCGCCGCTGACGGTGGCCCAGGCCGTCGGTGCCCTGCCGCGCGGCGCCCCGGCCGGGGTCCTTGGCCGTCTCGGCCGCGGGCTCGGCAGGCTGGCTCACCTGATCGACCCGTTCGGCTGACGGTTTAGAGTGTGGACGAGGGTGTCGATCGTCTGGAGAGCTAAGTGTTCGATCTAAATCTGAGCAAGCTGCTCATCCTGGCTGTGATCGCGCTTATCGTCTTCGGGCCGAACGAGTTGCCCAAGGTTGCCGCCCAGGTGGGCCGCTTCCTGCGTGATCTGCGCCGGATCGCCGACGGCGCGACGGCGGAGCTGAAGGAAGGGCTCGGACCCGAGTTCCAGAACTTCGAGCTTGACGACCTCAACCCGCGCCGGTTCGTCAGCAAGCACCTGTTTGATGACGAGGCGCAGCGGGCCCTGTTCGATGAGTTCAAGACCACGTCGGCCGTCATGACAACCGCTGTCACCGGCGAGCCAGGGAACGGCAGCGCGGCTAACGGTACGAGCACCGCGCTGCCGGAAGGCGCGGACCCGCCCTTCGACATCGAGGCCACCTGACCTCGAGCGCCCGCAGCCCCCTTTTATGCGCGCCGTAGGACCCTTAGCGCGGACTGAGGGTCAGCATCCGGCCCACCAGGCCGCGGCCCTTGCTCGCCAGCGACTCGGCGATCTTGCCGAGCGCGAGCGCGGCCGGTGCCTTGGGATCGGCGAGCACCAGCGGCGTCCCGTTGTCGCCGCCCTCGCGGAGCCTGACGTCGATCGGCACCTGGCCGAGCAGCGGCACGGTAGTGCCGGTCAGCTGCCCGAGCGACGCGGCGACCGTCTCGCCTCCGCCAGAACCGAAGATGTCCATCTGCTCACCGCAGTGCGGGCAGAGCAGGTATGACATGTTCTCGATCACGCCGGCGATCCGCTGCCTTGTCTGGGTGGCGAGCGCGCCCGCCCGCTCGGCGACCTCGGCGGCGGCGAGCTGCGGGGTGGTCACAACCAGGAGCTCGGCGTTCGGGAGCAGCTGCGCGAGCGAGATCGCCACGTCACCGGTGCCGGGCGGCAGGTCGAGCAGCAGGTAGTCGAGGTCGCCCCAGAATACGTCGGCGAGGAACTGCTGCATCGCACGGTGCAGCATCGGCCCGCGCCACACGACCGGCGTGTTCCCCTTGGTGAACATGCCGATCGAAATGACCTTCACGCCGTGCGCCGAGGGCGGCATGATCATGTTCTCGACGGGGGTGGGGCGGCCGGTCACGCCGAGCATCCGCGGGACGGAATGTCCGTAAATATCGGCATCTACGACGCCGACCTTGTGCCCCGCGGCAGCGAGTGACGCCGCCAGGTTGACGGTGACCGAGGACTTGCCGACCCCGCCCTTGCCGCTGACGACCGCGTACACCTTGGTGAGCGACGCCGGCTGGGCGAACGGGATCACCGGCTCCGCCTTGCCGCCCCGAAGCTGAGTCTGCATCGCCTTGCGCTGCTCCTCGCTCATCACGTCGAGGTCGACTCGGACGCTGGTCACGCCGGGCAGCGCGGCCACCGCGTTGGTGACCCGGGTGGTGATGGTCTCGCGCATCGGGCAGCCGGCCACGGTCAGGTAGACGCCGACATCGACGCCGCCGTCGACGCCGACCGTGACGGACTTGACCATGCCAAGCTCGGTGATCGGGCGACCGATCTCGGGGTCGTTGACGCCGGCCAGCGCGGTCGTTACCTGCTCGGTGGTGGGCAGCGGGGAGCTCATGCCCTCAATGCTACGTGCCGGGGACATGCGGGCGACCGCACGTCCCCGGCACACGCGCGCGGGCCTGCCGTTAGCTCGTGCTCTTGCTCCACCACCCGTCGACGACGGCGCCCGTCGTCGGGTTGAGGATCACCGGGTCGAAGTGCGGCCTGGTGTAGAAGTCGAGCAGCCCGCCCGGCGCGTCGAGGCTGCCGGAGACCGCGTCGAACGAGCCGGGGATGCGCTCGCCGCGCAGCCAGTTGTCCTCGATGAACTTCACGACGGACGCGGTGTTGGTCAGGTTGCTGCTGACGTAGTTCTTCCGCGTGTACGGGGAGATCACGATCAGCGGCAGCCGCTGGCTGAAGCCGCAGCGCCCGTTCTCGGTGCCGACGGTCACCGCGACCGTGGTGCACATCCCGGTGTCGATGGTCGAGTCGCCGGAACCGTTGATGATCGTCGGGGCCTGGTGGTCGTACCAGCCGTCCGAGTCGTCGTAGGTGACGACGATCGCGGTCGAGGACCAGTACTTGGACTTCTCGATCGAGTTGATCGTGTTGACGAGGAACGTCTGCTCGTCGAGCGGGTCGGAGTAACCGGGGTGACCGTCCTGGTAGGCGGCGGCCTTCAGGTAGGACACGGCCGGCAGCTCGGCGCCGCCCGTGCCCTTCAGCGCGTCGCTGAAGTAGGAGAGGTCGTAGTTGTGGTTGGCCTGGTCGGTGCGGCCGATCGCGGCGAGCGAGCTCGGCGCCAGGTGCTGCGGGTTCGAGGTCGACGCGTAGTACGCGAACGGGTTGTGGTGCGGCGAGTAGTCCGTCACCGTGGCTCCGCCGATGTTCGTGTGCGTCGAGCCGCACACCGCGCCGCCGCTGTTGGTCGAGGTCGGCGCGAAGCCGCCCTGGAACCAGCCCCAGCTGACGTGCTTGGCGTTCAGCAGGTCGCCGATGTTCTGGCCGGTCAGCGCGCCGAGGGCGCCGGTGGTGGCGTGGCTGCCGTCCGAGCACTGGTCGTAGTACGGGTCGACGTCGCCGTACATCGTGCCGAGGCCGGTGGACGAGTTCACGTCCACGACGGCGCTCGACGTCGCGGGCGCGCCGGGGGTGCTGCTCCAGGCCGGCGAGAGCGCCTTGGCGCCGCCGGTGTTACCCGAGGTCACGTTGAGTGCACCCGGTGTGGACGGGCCGTAGGTGGTGTCCCAGTTGTTGTCGCTCATCGCGTAGTCCTGGGCGTAGTTCCACAGCCCGGTGACGGTGTTGCCGTCGTAGTAGTCCATGACGATGCCGGGAGGGCAGTACGCGACGCCGCAGCCTGCGGCGGTGGCGGACTCGGTGTTCTGGACGAACTGGTCCATCTTCCCGTTGTCTTCGGCCTTCTGCTCCTGCGTGTAGCCGTGGCCCTGGTCGGAGGTGAGCGCCTGCGCGTGGGTCAGCAGCGCCGGGTTGTACAGGTTCGGGTTGCTGGTGAGCAGCGGTCCGGTCGGGCCGGTCTTGGTGATCTTCGCGTAGAGGCCGTTCACCGTCTGCGTGTCCCCCTTGGCGTAGAACGGGGTGCCGCTAGCGTTCGTCGCGTACGGATAAGTACCGAAATAGTGGTCAAACGAGACGTTCTCGTCAAATATCACGACGACGTGCTTGATCGGGGTCTTCGAGTCGTGGTCGTAGAGCTTCGCGGACACGAGCGAGGGAGTGCGGTACCCGGCAAAGAGCGTCTTTGACGCCGTGCTCGCGCTCGCTGCCGTGGCGCCTGCCGCCGCGCCTGCGGCCAGGGCGGCCGCCGCCGCGACCGCTAGGTAGGGTCGGAGCCGCTTTCGGCTTCGCCCGGCTACTGGGCCTATGCCCATGATCAGCCTCCTGGGTTCTGAGGGACTTCATCGACCCCCGGAACAGTTTCATAGCTGGTTGACGTTGAATCACGGTCAATTCAACGAGCAGGCAAACAAGAACCCAACAGTCGGTGGCTCAGGTGAGCTCGGGCGAACTCGGGCGAGCAGTGCCCGGCCGTAGTAGTCGCTCGGGCCGGTCACCCAGGGCAGCGCGAGGAAGTACCCGCCGCCGAACGGGCTGATGTAGTCGGTAAGCGGCTCATCGGCCAGCCGGGTCTGCACCGCCTCGAACTGGCGCCCGATGTCCTGCTGGAAGCAGGTGAAGATGAGCCCCATGTCCAGGTCGCCGACCTGGTCCAGGCCCCGGTCGTAGCTCCACGCCCGGCGCAGGATGCGGCTGCCCGCGGTCGCCGGCGTGCGCGGGTTGGCGAGCCGGATGTGCGCGGTGAACGGGATGACATCGCCCGTCGGGTCGGCCTCGGTGTAGGCCTGGTATTTCTTGGCGAGCGGTATCACGTCGTTGTAGGTGACGGGGCGGATCGCCTGGGTGCCTGCCGCGTGCCCGGCCACGGTGACGGTGACCCCCTTGAGCGGGCTGAAGTCGTTGAACAGGCAGAGGAACGCGTACCTGCCCGAGCCGACGTCCAGGGTCATCGGGGTGGTGGTGCCGGGTCCCGTGTTCTCGATCTCGTCGTAGACCGCGCCGTTGGCCGGGTCGATCAGGTCGATCTCGCCGCCGCCGGTCGACTGGTTGCTGATCTCGAACGTGTGCCAGCCGGGACCGCTAAGCCGCCACGGGCCGCCGCACTGGTTGCTGCTCACGGTGATCACGTCCGAGTCAACCGCGTCAAACCCATGATGCGGAACGGACCCCGCCGCCTGCCGCCCCCCCATGGCTCCCGAGCCCGCGATATCGTGCGGCGGTGGACTATGTTTACCGGCCGCGCCGGACCTGCATGTCGGTACCCGCGAGCAGCGAGCGCTTTCTCGCCAAGGCGCGTGACCTGTCGGCCGACGAGGTCATGCTCGATCTCGAGGACTCGGTCGCCCCCGACGCTAAGCCGGGTGCGCGCGCTCTCGCCGTCACCGCGCTCAAGGCCGGCGGCCTTGGCGGGAAACAGGGCGGGAAGCTGGTCGCGGTCCGTGTCAACGGCGCGACGACGCCGTGGGCCTACCAGGACGTGATCGCGGTGGTGGAGGGCGCGCCAGGTGCGGTCGACTCGCTCGTGCTGCCCAAGGTCAGCGGGCCCGCCGCCGTCGTCTGGCTCGATGTGCTGCTCACCCAGGTCGAGCAGAATGCCGGGCTGCCCGCGGGGACCGTCAGGATCGAGGCGCAGATCGAGGACGCGGCCGGGCTCGCCGCGGTGGAGGCGATCGCCGTCTCGTCGCCGCGCCTCGTCTCGCTCGTCTTCGGTCCCGCCGACTTCATGGCCTCTATCGGGATGCGCTCGCTCACCGTGGGCGGCCAGCCGGAGGGCTACCCCTACGACGCCCACCACTACGCGCTGATGCGGATGCTCGTCGCCGCGAAGGCGGCCGGGTTGCAGGCGATCGACGGGCCGTACGCGAAGATCGGCGATCTCGACGGGCTGCGGGCGGCGGCGACCGCCGTCGCCGCGCTCGGCTACGACGGTAAATGGGTGCTGCATCCTGCCCAGGTCGGCGTCGTCAACGAGGTGTTCACCCCGTCTCCCGATGACTACGCGCGCGCCGTGCGCATCCTCGACGCCTACCAGCGGGCCACCGAGATCGACGGGCGCGGTGCCGTGATGCTCGACGGCGAGATGATCGACGAGGCGTCGCGGAAGATGGCGCTGATGATCGCCGCCAAGGGTGCCGCCGCCGGACTTAAATGACCGCAGAACGGGTATAGCCGCAGGTGACGTGAAGGACAGAGCGGTATGCCCGCGTTGCGGTAACCAGGCGCACGCCCCGACGGTGTGGTCGAGCGCGTGGCGCTGCGACGCGCACGGCGAGATCACCCCGCTTGCCCCGGCGAGGCTGCCGACCCGGGACGGGCTGCGCACGCTTGCCAGCCATACCAGGGTGCCGGTGTGGCTGCCGTGGCCGCTGCCACAGGGCTGGCTGATCAGCGGGTTCACCGGAGCGGGCGACGAGCGGACGGGCGCCCGCGCCTCTGCCGTCGCGCTGTCCGGGCCCAACCCGCTTGGCGGCCCCGCCGACCTGCTTGTCGTCGCCGAGGAGCCGGGTATCGGCCTCGGTGCCGGCCTGGCCGGCCTGCGGGGTCCCGACCCGGGCGACGGATTCGCCGACGGGATACCGAACGCCACTGTCAAGTTCGGCAGCCACGAGGCGCCGCTCTGGCTGGTGGAGTCGGACGGGAAGGCCGTGTTCGCCGGCGAGATGGAGGGGAGCTGGGTCTGGCTCATGCTCTGGCCGGATACCGCGGGCGCGCTGCTCGTGGAGCCGCTGGCGCTGCGTGACCTGCGTGATCCCGAGCAGGATCTTGACCTCCCCTTCGGCGCTCTCTCCCGGTGGCTGCCTGCCTGAGGCTGTTGCCGGCCCACTACGATGGCCGCCGTGCTCATCGACCTGCATGTCCATAGCAACGCCTCGGACGGCACCGACGCCCCCGCCGAGGTAGTCCGCCGGGCCCGCGCGGCGGGCCTTGACGTGCTCGCGCTCACCGACCACGACACCCAGGCAGGCCTCGCCGATGCCAGGTCCGCGCTGGCTCCCAGCATGGGGGGCTCCCGCCCCCCATCCCCCCTGGCCGCCGACCTGACGCTGGTGCCTGGCATGGAGCTGTCGTGCCTGCTCGGGGGCAGGAGCGTGCACCTGCTCTGCTATCTCTTCGACCAAGGTGACGCCGCGCTCATGGCGGAGACCGAGCGGATCCGCGACGACCGCGCCTACCGCGCCGAGGCGATGGTCGCCAGGCTGAGGGAACTTGGCGCGCCCGTCACCTGGGACCAGGTCAAGGAGATCGCGGGCGACGCCGTCATCGGCCGCCCGCACATCGCCCGCGCGCTGGCCGCGGCGGGCGCCGTGCGGACCCCCGCCGACGCGTTCACCGCGGACTGGATCGGCGACGGCGGGCGCGCCTTCGTCGACCGCTACGCCATCGAACTGCCCCGGGCGGTCGCGCTGGTCCGGGCCGCCGGCGGCGTTCCGGTGCTTGCGCACCCGCGCTCGCCGGGGTATGAGATACCGGACGAGATCATCGTGAGTCTTGTGGATTCGGGACTCGCCGGGGTGGAGGTGTTCCACATCGACCACGATCAGGCGGAACGGGCCCGGCTGACCCAGCTCGCGACGGCACTGAACCTGATCATCACGGGCGGCAGCGACGACCACGGATCCTTCAACGACCATGGCCTCGGCGCGGAGACGACACAGCCAGATCAGTACGAGCGGCTGCTCGCCATGGCGGGGACGCGGCCGTGACGTTCTTCCTGCAGGCGTTCGTCACGCTCTTCGTGATCATCGACCCGCCTGGCATCGTGCCCCTGTTCCTCGGGCTTACCAGGGGCCGGTCGGTGCGGGCCGTGCGCCGGCTCGCCGTGCAGGCGGCGGTCGTGGCGTTCGGCGTGATCGTCGGGTTCGCGCTGTTCGGACGGGTGATCCTTACCTACACCCAGGTGCAGATCGCGGCGCTCGAAGGCGCGGGCGGCCTGCTCCTGCTGCTCGTGTCGCTTCAGTTGCTGACCGGCAAGACGGAGGAGCCTACCTCGAGCGAGCGCGCCACGGCCAACGTCGCCTTCGTGCCGCTCGGCACGCCGCTGCTCGCGGGCCCTGGCGCGATCGTGGCGACGATGCTCTACGTGCAGCGCATCCACAGCCCGCTCAATGTCGTCGCGCTCGCGCTCGCGATCGCCGCCGTGGCCGTGGCGGCATGGCTGTCGATGCGCTTTGCCGAGGTCATACACCGGATCCTGACCGACAACGGCGTCGAGCTCCTGACCAGGATCGCCGGCTTGCTGCTTTCCGCGATCGCCGTGCAGCTCGTCGCTCAGTCCGCGCTGGCCTTCGCTGCTCAAGCCAAGTAACCCTGACTCCGTAAGGTTTCCGAGCGCGGGCTTGCAGGCGCGACGGCTAGAGTGTCGCTAGCGCCAGGTCGGGCGGAGTGGCGGTGGCGGAGGTGCGAGCATGGACGCTCGGGTAGAGCGAGTGTGGTCGCCGCGGAAGGCGGAGCAGGATGCTCTCGCGGAGGCGGCCCTGGGGTGCGCGTGGATCATCGGAGACGACGACGAGGCGATCGTCATCGACCCTGGGACGGACGCGGCCGGAGTGCTCGAACAGGTCGGAGAGCGCGAGATACTCGCGGTGATCTGCACGCACGGGCATGCCAGCCACGTCGCCGCCGCGATCGAGGTGGCGGAGCGGGACGAGGCCCCCGTCGCGCTGCACCGGGCGGACCGGCTTTTCTGGCGGGCGGTGTACGACAGCGACGACCCGCAGATCGAGATGGCGGACGGCGGCCGGTTCGACGTCGCGGACGTGCAGCTCGAGGTCATCGCGACGGCTGGGCACACACCAGGTTCCGTCAGCCTCTACTGCGCGGACCTTGAGGTCGTGTTCACCGGTGACGCGCTTTCTGGCGGCGGCCCGGTGCCGCACGAGGGAGACTTCGCCGACTTCGCGACCCAGCTCACCGCGATCGGCGAGCGGCTGCTCGATCTTCCGCCGCAGACGCGAGTGCTGCCGGGCCACGGCGAGGAGACGACGATCGGCGACGCCTCCAAACGGTTCGACGGCTGGGTGACGGCCGGTCCTGGCGGGGAGCTGAGCTGACTCCAATGGAGCAACTCGGGTTCGAGGGGATGCCCAAGCGGCTGTACTCGTGTACGCCGACCCGGCTGTCCACATGGCTTGGCTGCCCGCGCCGGTACCGGATGAGCTATCTCGACCGGCCGGCGCCGCCCAAGGGGCCGCCATGGGCGCACAACAGCGTCGGCGCGAGCGTGCACAATGCCCTGGCGGCCTGGTGGCGGCTGCCGCTCGCCCGGCGCACGGTGGAGGCCGCGGGAACGCTCGTCACGCAGGGCTGGATCACCGAGGGGTTCGCGAGTGACGCGCAGTCGGCGCGCTACAGGGACTGGGCGCGCTCGCTCGTCGAGACCTATGTCGCCGGGCTCGACCCGGCCGATGAGCCCGTCGGGGTAGAGCGGACGGTGGCGACAAGGACCGACGCGATCGCCGTGTCCGGGCGGATTGACCGCCTTGACGCCAGGCCGCGTGCCGACGGCGGCGAGGACACCGAGCTCGTCGTGGTCGACTACAAGACGGGCCGCTACCCGCTGTCGGTGGACGACGCGCGCAGCTCGCTCGCGCTCGCGCTCTACGCGCTCGCTGCCTCGCGCGCGCTGCGCAAGGAATGCCACCGTGTCGAGCTGCACCACCTGCCATCCAGGCAGGTGCTCGCGTGGGAGCACACCGCGGAGACGCTGCAAAGGCACCTGCGACGGGCCGAGGACATCGCGTCCGCCTGCGCTGACGCCGACGAGCGGATGCGCGCACCGCTGCCCGCCGACAAGTACGACGAGGTGTTCCCGCCAAGGACCGGCCCAGGCTGCGGCTGGTGCGACTACCTCAGAAGCTGTCCCGAGGGCCAGGCAGCAGCCACCCCGCACCGCCCATGGGACGCCCTAACAGAGCTCTAGCCCTCCGCCCCGCCGGATTTATCCGCATAAGCAGCAAGATCACACTAGCGTTAAGGCGGCCCGTGCCCAGGCGGGTGCCCCGTTTTATACCCGATCGGCTATGCCGCCGCTGGCCGCCCGCCGTGGTCATATCGCCGCATTCCGGGCGGAATCCCTGTTCGCGTAAAAGATCTTGGTAGAAAGGTTCTGGTCTGGTTAGAGTGACCTGGTGCTAGGAGCCGGTTGGACCCAGGTCGTTGCCCTGGCCGCGGCTTACGCCGTTGCGGTGCTGGCGACTCCTGCCGGGATCTCGGGGGCGGTCCTTCTGCTGCCTTTCCAGGTCAGCGTGCTTGGCACGCCAAGTCCGGCCGTGACACCGACAAACCTGCTTTATAACGTCGTCGCGACGCCGGGCGCGCTGTACCGGTACTGGCGGCAAGGGCAGACGGGCGGAGGGCTAGCCCTGGTGCTGATCGCGGGGACCCTGCCCGGTGTCATCGCCGGATCGGTTATCCGGGTCGAACTGCTGCCCGCTTCACGGGACTTCGACCTGGTGATCGTCGCCGTACTCGTCCCGTTGGGTACCTGGCTGGCGCTTACGAGGCAGCCTCGCACTGTGGACGCGGATCATCAGGCACGGCGGCTGATCCCGGTTCCCGTGCTGGCGGCCCTCGCCGTCGTGGTGGGCTGCGCCGGCGGTATCTACGGGATCGGAGGCGGCTCGATCCTGGCGCCCATCCTGATCGGGTCGGGCCGGAAGCCTTCTGAGGTCGCCCCCGCCGCCCTGGCATCGACCTTCGTGACCTCCGTCGCCGGAGTGATCACCTTCGTGATCTTGTCCGTTCACCAGCATGGTTCCGTGGCTCCGGACTGGCCAACCGGCATCGCCCTGGGCGTTGGCGGCCTGGCCGGCGCCTATACGGGAGCGCGCTTTCAGTCCCTTATGCCTGATGTCGTGATCCGCCGCCTGGTCGGCGTTCTGGTCATCGCCATCGGCGCCAGGTACCTGTGGTCCGGCCTGAGCTGATCAGCCGCTCGGCCAGCCCCCGAGGCCTTATCCCTCTGCCGTGTTCCAGAACGTGGTCAGCGCGTGCGCGGTCGTGGCCGGGGCCTCGACATTGGGGTTGTGCGCGGCTGCGGGGATGCAGAAGCGCTCCGCGTTGAGCCTGACGGCCATGTCCCGCTGCTGTGCGGTGGGCCAGGCGTTGTCGTCTTCGCCGTAGAGGACGAAAGCCGGGATATGCCGGGCGGCGAGGTCACCGGTCTTGTCTTCGGCCTTCAGCATGTGCGTGGCCATCGTGACCATGCCGGTTGGGTTGTTGGCCAGCATGCGCTCTTCGAGGAACGCCAGGATCGGGGCGGTCACGCCCGCCGCCACCGCCTGCGGCTTCAGCGAGCCCTGCCAGATCTCGGCCAGCTTGTCCGCGAGGTGCGCGGGCGGAGCCCCGTCGAGGTAGCTCAGTATGCCGTGGAGCTCTTCGGCGCGCGGGCCGGGAAGCGCGCCGGGGCCGGAGCTGAGCAAGGTAAGCGAGGCGGGGGCATACCCGCCAAGAACGGCCTCACGTGCCACAAGTCCGCCGAAGGAGTGGCCGAGCAGGTGCGTCGCCTGCGTCGCCTCGGCCAGCGCCGCGATGTCCGCCCCAAGCTCGACCGGGTCGTAGGAGTCCGCGTCGTCGGTGCCCTGGGTCTGGTACTGGCCGCGCATGTCGACCGCGACTACCCGGCGGCCCGCCGCGGCGAGCTGGCCGAGCAGCGCGATGAAGTCTTCCTTGCTGCCGGTATAGCCGGGGACGAGCAAGGCGGTGCCAAACTCGCATGGACCGGCGGCAGGCACCGCGTCGAGTACCGCGAACGTACCGCGGGCAGTCGTCACCGTGTCGGCCCGCGTCCCTTCGGGCAGGTCAAGCGAGGTTGGGGTGGACACCTCAGGATGCCTGCTCGGCGCTCTCCGGCGGCACCGCGGACTCCGCCACGGTCGCCTCAGCGACCAGCTCACGGCCGCCGCGCGTGCGCCGGCGGCGCCGCGCTGACCGGGTGGCCGTGGTGGCTGGCTCGCTCGCATCGCCATCCGCGGCGCTGCCCGCGACCGTGACATCCCCGGACGCGCTCGCCTTTGCTCCCGGCGCGGCCCGTCGTCGCGACCTGGAACCGCTCCGCTCCGAACCGCTCCGCTCCGAACCGCCCCGCTCGGATCTGCCCCGCTCCGCGCTGCCGCCCTGTGACCTGTTCCTGCCGGTCTCGCCCAGGTCTTCTTCCGCCTCCGCGGCAAGTCCCGCCCTGGTGCCGCGCAGTTCACGCGGGAGCGCGCCCGTGACGTCCGGCGGGATGGACAGCTCGGCGAACAGGTGCTCGGAGTTCGAGTAGGTCTCCGCGGGGTCCGGCTTGCCGAGGCTGAGTCCGTCGCTTATCAGCTTCCAGCGGTGCAGGTCGCGCCAGTCGACGAAGGTGACCGCGACACCGGTCCGCCCGGCGCGGCCGGTGCGGCCGATCCGGTGCACATACGCCATCGCGTCGTCAGGGCACTCGTAGTTGATCACGTGCGTCACGTCGTCCACGTCGATCCCGCGGGCGGCCACATCGGTGGCGACGAGCACGTCCACCTTGCCGGTGCGGAAGGCGCGCAGCGCGCGCTCGCGCTGGGCCTGGCCGAGGTCACCGTGCACGGTGGCGGCGGCGAACCCGCGATCGGTCAGCGCGGTGGACACCTGGTCGCAGGCGCGCTTGGTCTGGCAGAACACCATGGCGAGGCCGCGGTCCTTGGCCTGCAGGACGCGCGCGAGCACCTCAATCTTGTCCATGTGGTGCGTCCGGTACACGTGCTGAGTGGTGAGCGGCGGCGGTGCCGACTCGTCAAGCCCCTCGGCGCGGATGTTCGTCGGCTGCCGCAGGTGACGGCGGGCGAGCGTAACGACCTCGCCGGGCATCGTCGCGGAGAACAGCATGGTCTGCCGGTCTTCAGGGGTGAGCCGCAGCAGTCGCTCGACGTCAGGAAGGAAGCCGAGGTCGAGCATCTTGTCCGCCTCGTCGAGGACGAGCGCGCGGACCTTGCCGAGGTCAAGGTTCTTCCGGTTGGCGAGGTCGAGCAACCGCCCAGGGGTACCGACGACGACGTCGGTGCCGGCCGTGAGGGCCTCGATCTGCGGCTCGTAGGCGCGCCCGCCGTACACGGTGAGCACGCGCGCGCCCATGCGCGCACCTGCCTGCTTGAGGTCTTCCGCTACCTGGATGGCGAGTTCCCTCGTGGGGACCACGATGAGCGCCGATGGCTGCTTGGCGGCGCGGTCGGCTGCCAGTGTCGTGGCCAGCCGGTGCAGGATCGGCACGCCAAACGCCAGGGTCTTGCCGGTACCGGTCCGCGCTTGGCCGATGATGTCCTGGCCATTGATGGCAAGCGGTAGCGTGAGTGCCTGAATGGGGAATGTCGTGATGATGCCCGCGGCTTCGAGCGCGGTGCAGATGACCTCGTCGACCCCGAGATCACGAAACGGCACGGCATGCGTTGGTTGAGTTGTCAGGGGGTTCCTCCGTGCGCTGAGTGCCCGGTACCGGTGCTCCCATGCCCCGCACCACCTTAGGCGCGGCTGCGGCCAGGCATCAGTGTCAATGTCAACGCGAACACCGGGCCCGGCATTCCAGTTGCCTAACTGTTGCCCACGGTACCAGGCGCCTCTCAGGGTATTTAGCGCGCCCGATATAATCTCAGCCGATATTGCCGAACCCCACGCGGCGGGCCTGGTCGGTGCTGAACTCGACGAAGGCGATCTTGTCGGCCGGGACGAGCACCCGGCCGCCCTTCGCGGTGGTCAGCGCGAAGACCGCCGTGCCGTCCTGCGAGGAAAGCGCGGCGGTCAGGTCGCGCTCGAGCTCCGCCGCTGTCGCGTCGGTGTCGATGATGAGCTCACGCGGGATGGACTGGATTCCGATCTTAACTTCCACGATTCTCCTCAGCGTCTGACGTATCTGATGTGCGCGGCCAGCCGCTGATCCCTCGCCAGGCAAGCCGCGTGACGAGCTGCTCGGCCGCCTCCCTCGAGATCGCGCCCACGTTCCCGAGCCAGTACCTGGCGCTGACCTGTGCCATGCCGAGCAGTCCGATGGACAGCAGGTGAGCCTCGTCGTCCCCGAGGCCGGCGCCCTCCTTGATCACCTCGCTGATCATGTCGGCACACAGCCGGTCCGCCGCATCGAGGCGCGCGCGCACCGCGGGCTCGCTCGTGAAGTCCGACTCGAAGACGAGCCTGAAGGTTCCCGAGTGCTCGGCGACGTACCCGAAGTACGCGGTGAAGGTCGCGTTGACCCGCTCCCTGTTGTCCTCATTCGAGCGCAGCGCCGTCCTGAGGCCATCGATGAGCCGCTCCACGCTCTCATCGAGTAGCGCCAGGTAGAGCTCTTGCTTGCCAGGGAAATGCTGGTACAGCACCGGCTTGCTGACCCCGGCGCGCTCGGCGATCTCGTCCATCGCCGCCGCGTGGTAGCCCCGCGCGACGAAGACCTCGAGGGCGGCGTCGAGCAGCTGGCGGCGGCGGGCGAGCCTGGGCAAGCGATTCCCGCGCGGGCGGTCGGTTGAAGTGGCGGTCACCATGTTCTCCGAGTGTGGACGACGTTACTAACGATAGCCCCCGTCCTCGTAGCCTACGCCCCGAAATCGAGCTTCGAAAGCGTTGCCGAATCGGTAAAAACGGACAACACTGGAAGTATCACAACCGGTACGTTCGGGGTAGGGATACGGCATGCGGAGCATCTGGGCCGGAGCGATCTCGTTCGGCATGGTCGTGATCCCGGTCAAGCTTTACGCTGCCACCGAGCAGCGCGACATCGCCTTCCGGCAGGTGCACAGGGAGGACGGCGGCAGGATCCAGTTTCGCAGGGTCTGCTCTGTCGACGGCGAGGAGGTGGCGTACGCCGACGTCGCCAAGGGGTACGAGCTCGCCACGGGTGACGTGGTCGTGCTGACCGACGACGACCTGAAGGACCTGCCGCTCGCCACCACGCACCGGATCGACGTGCTGTACTTCAGCCCCGCGGGGCAGCTTGACCCGATCCTGGCCAACAAGGCCTACTACCTGGATCCCGAGCCTGCCGGGGTGCGCGCCTACGTGCTGCTCCGTGACGCGCTTGAGCGGTCGGGCCGGGTTGCGGTGGCGAAGGTCGCGATCAGGCAGCGGGAGGCACTCGCCGCGGTGCGGGTACGCGACGGGGTGCTCGTCATGGAGACCCTGCTGTGGCCCGACGAGGTGCGCACACCGGATTTCAAGTTTCTCGACGAGAACGTCGACGTCAGGTCGCAGGAGCTGAAGATGGCGGCCTCGCTGATCGACACGATGACCGAGGACTTCGACCCGTCGCTTTACAAGGACACCTACCGGGAGGCTCTCGAAGCGCTCGTCCAGGCCAAGATCGAGGGCAACGAGGTGGTCCGCCCGGCGGGCGCGGCGATCCCCGCGGGCACGCCCGGCGGGCCGGCTGACCTCACGGAGACGCTGCGCGCCAGCGTCGAGGCAGCCAAGGCGAACCGCGAGAAGGACGCCGCCCCCGATAAGCCGGCCAAGACTCAAGATCGGTCAAAGACACAGAGTCCGCCAAAGCCGCGCAAGCCCGCGGCCCCCCGCAGGAAGGCGACTGCGTGACCAATCCAACACCACGATGGCCAGGCCGGATGGTCGCACTGCAATTCGGGCAGCGCGTGTGGCTAGCGGAGACGGCCGGGTCCGTCAGCGAGGCAAAGAAAGATCCCGTCCTCTGCGTGCACGGGATGTCAGGGGCGGCCACCAACTGGACCAGCCTGATGGGCGAGCTAGCGCCCGACTTCGACTGCGCCGCGGTTGACCTGCCGGGCTCCGGGTTCTCCCCGCCGCCGCAGATGCGGTCCGGCTACTCGATCACGGCCCACGCCAGCACGGTGATCGCGCTGATCGAGAAACTGACGGTGCCGGGAAACCAGGGCGGCGTGCACCTGGTCGGCAACTCAATGGGCGGCGCGGTGGCCGTCCGGGTTGCGGCGAGCCGTCCTGACCTGGTGAAGACGCTGACCCTGGTCTCGCCCGCGTTGCCCGACCGCCCGCTGCGCCGCCTGCGCCGCGAGACGGCGCATTTCCCCGTGATCGCGCTGCCGTTCGTCGGCGACAGGCTGGTGCGCAAGTACGCCAAGCTGCCGGTGGAGAACCGGGTGGCCGGGGTCTTCGAGACCTGCTACTACGACCCGGCGCATCTCGGCGCGGAGCAGTTCGCGCTTGAGGTCGCGGACCTGCGCGAGCGCGACAAGCTCGACTATGACACCGCTACGATCGTCGGCGCCGCGCGGACGCTGGTCGGCGAGACGCTCCGTCCCCGGCGGTTCTCGCTGTGGCGGGCGGCCGAGCGGGTCACCGTCCCTGCGCTCGTCATGTTCGGCAGTCACGACCAGCTGGTACCCCCGCGACTCGCCGCCATGGCGGCCCGTACCTTCCCCGACGCCCGCGTGGTCGTACTGCCGCTAACCGGCCATATCGCGCAAATGGAACGCCCGGCTCTCGTCGCCGCACGGTTCCGTGAGATGGTGGCCGAGATCGGGACAGGGGACGGAGCCCCGCGAGGGAATTCCGGACGCCGGGACCCGGTTGACGCCTGAGCACCCGCGTGTCCGGTATTTTGCCTTTCTACCGGGCAGGCCCCGGGGGGTACGGGGGGTCGTCCCCCCGGAAGATAACTGCAACTTGACTGGAGTTTGCACAGTGTCGCTGCCACCGCTGGTTGAACCGGCCGCGGATCTCCTCGTCGATGAGGTGAAGCGCTACTCGCGCCACCTGATTATCCCGGACGTCGGCATGGCCGGGCAGAAGCGCCTGAAGAACGCGAAGGTGCTTGTCGTGGGCGCGGGCGGCCTTGGCTCGCCGGCGTTGCTCTATCTGGCCGCGGCCGGCGTTGGCACGCTCGGCATCGTGGACTTCGACACGGTTGACGAGTCGAACCTGCAGCGCCAGATCATCCACGGCATCTCGGACGTGGGCAAGTCCAAGGCGGAGTCCGCGAAGGAATCAATCGCGGAGATCAACCCGTACGTGCAGGTGATCCTGCACAAGGAGCGCCTCGAGTCCGAGAACGTGATGGAGATCTTCGAGCCGTACGACCTGATCGTCGACGGAACGGACAATTTCGCCACCCGTTACCTGGTCAACGACGCCTGCGTGCTGCTGCACAAGCCGTACGTGTGGGGCTCGATCTACCGGTTCGACGGGCAGGCGTCCGTGTTCTGGGCGGACTACGGCCCGTGCTACCGGTGCCTGTACCCGGAGCCGCCGCCCCCCGGCATGGTCCCGTCCTGCGCTGAGGGCGGCGTCCTCGGCGTGCTCTGCGCGTCGATCGGATCGATCCAGGTCAACGAGGCGATCAAGCTGATCACCGGCATCGGCGAGCCGCTGTCCGGTCGGCTGATGATCTACGACGCCCTGGAGATGTCGTACAAGACGGTCAAGATCAACAAGGACCCCGAGTGCGCGGTCTGCGGCAAGAACCCGACGGTCACCGAGCTGATCGACTACGAGGCGTTCTGCGGCGCGGTCTCCGAGGAGGCCGAGGCGGCGGTGGTCGGCTCGACGATCTCCGCGAAGGACCTCAAGGGGATGCTCGACCGGAATGACAACATCTTCCTTGTCGACGTCCGCGAGCCGAACGAGTACGAGATCGTCTCGATCCCCGGCGCCATGCTGATCCCCAAGGGCGAGTTCCTGAACGGCTCGGCCCTGGAGAAGCTCCCGCAGGACAAGCAGATCGTGCTGCACTGCAAGAGCGGCGCGCGCAGCGCAGAGGTGCTAGCCGTCCTGAAGGCGGCCGGCTTCTCCGACGCCGTGCACGTCGGCGGCGGCGTCCTAGCCTGGGTTCACCAGGTAGACCCGTCCCTGCCCACGTATTAAGCCCGGGTACTAAGTAAGCCAAGCGCACAGGTAGCCGGCGCCCGCGGATAATCCCGCGGACGCCGGCTATTCGCGTACTATGGCAAACCAACCGGGGCACCACGCGCACCCCGGCCGGGTAGCACCTGATGCCTGCCAGGGAACGCGCGGGGCGCGCGCGGTGAATTGGCCACCGGTATTGCCGGGCTCAGGCAAAGAGCCTGACGATCACGGCTTGCCTGCCTGGGGTGGGGTGGTATGTCCTGATACGCGAGTTGACCTGATGCGTGCTTTGGCGTGTGCGGGGAGGGTGCCGTGAAGGGCGATCGCGTGGAGATCGTGGTCGATACCGGTGACGGGACCCGGGCCTATGAGGTGTCCGCGACCAGGGCCGGGCGGCGGGTCGAGGTGAGCACCGGGCGCGGCGTGGTCGAGGTGACCGAGGTCACCAGGACCGGCACCGTTGTCAGGACGGCCCGCTTCATGGCGAGCCGGGTCGTCGCACTCGTCGAGCATCCGGCGGACACGAGCGCGGCCGGGTGATGGCCAGCTGATCATTAAATGTGCAATTATTCTGCATTTTTTTGATATGTCCGGGACTGTATTCCTGGCACGCTCCCGGAAGATATCTGCACTAACATTCGCGGGTGGACCTTCTCGAACCCGTTACGCAGCCGTACGCGTGGGGATCGCGGACCGCGATCGCCGCACTCCAGGGGAGAGCCGCCCCGACCCCGCGGCCCGAGGCCGAGCTCTGGATGGGCGCGCACTCGTCCGCGCCTTCCGGGCTCAGGCGGCCGGGCGGCCACGTCACGCTCGACGCCGTGATCGCGGCGGACCCGGTCGGCGAGCTTGGCGCGAAGTGCGCCGCGCGGTTCGGCGGACGGCTGCCGTTCCTGCTCAAGGTGCTTGCCGCGGAGAAGGCACTGTCGATTCAGGTGCACCCGTCACGCGAGCAGGCGCAGGCAGGCTTTCGCACGGAGAACGAGCGCGGCCTGGCGCCGGGCGACAAGGCGCGCAACTACGCCGACGACTGGCCGAAGCCCGAGATCCTCTGCGCGCTCACCCCGTTCGAGGTGCTCGCCGGGATGCGCACCCCCCAGGACGCTGCCGCGCTGCTGGAAGAGCTCGCGATCACCGAACTCGACCCGGTCGCCGCGATCCTGGGCGACGCCACCGGGCCGGACGCGTTGACCGGCGCGCTCGCCAGGATTCTCGCCTGGCCGCAGGCCGAGCGGGAATCGCTGGTCGACGGCGTGGTGTCGGCTTGCGCCCGGGTGGCGGAGCGCGGCGGCGAGTACGCGGCGGCCTGCGCGGCGGCGGTCACGATCGCGGCGGACCACCCGGGCGACCTCGGGGTCATCGCGGCGCTGCTCCTGCGGCACTCGGTGCTCGCGCCTGGTCAGGCCGTCTTCCTGCCGGCCGGAGGCCTGCACGCCTACCTGCACGGCACCGGCGTGGAGCTCCTCGCCAACTCGGACAACGTGGTGCGCGCCGGGCTCACCCCCAAGCACATTGACGTGCCCGAGCTGCTCAAGCTCACCGATCCAGCGGTCGCTGTGCCGGTGATCGAGCCGCGGCCGCTCGGCGACGGCGTGTTCGTCTACGACTCGCCTGCCCCGGAATTCCGCCTCTACCGAGCCGAGCTCGGCGCCGGTGAGGTCACCCTCCCGATGGCCGATGGCGCACGTATCGTGCTGTGCACGGGGGGTGCCGCGGTGCTGCGCGCCGATCGCGGCTCGCTCAAGGTCGAGCGCGGCGAATCGTGCTACCTATCGGCCGCGGACGGCGCCGTCACCGCGACGGGCCCCGCGGAGCTGTTCGTCGCCGCCACCGGCCTTTAGCTACTTACTGCCGAAGCACAATTGCGCAGCGGAATTGTCCTGAGGTAGGTAGGTGAGCGGGTGACAGGCGTCACGACCATGGTCCAGGTGGGAAGGCGCCGAGCGACTGGCCGGGGAGACGACCATCGTCACCTACGACCGCGCGCCCTGCGGAGCGAGCAGCCCGGCCAGGGACGGCCGGTCCGACGGCGCGATCGCGGCGGACCTGAATGGCGTGCTCGAGCGCCTGGAAATCACCGGGCCGCTTGTCCTCGTCGGCCATTCGATGGGCGGGATCTATAACCGCGTGTGCGCCGCACGCAACCTGGAGCGGATAGCGGGAATGGTACTGGTCGACTCAGGCCACGAGGGCCAGTGGGCGGTACTCCCCGGGACGTCGTCCGCCGCGCGCGGGACGGCGCCCGGCTAGGTGAACCGCTCAACCAGGCGTCAGATGCTCAGTGAATCGCCTGCCGGGACCACGATCAGCGGCATCCCGGTGAGGCCCTGCTCGCCGAGCAGCGAGCTGGCCAGGTAGAGGCCTATGTCACTGAGCAGCAACTCGTGGATCTGCACGATCTGCTCCGGGTGTACCGCGCGCACGTAGTCGGCGGCCTCGCCGAGCTTCATCCACGGGCCGCTTGTCGGCAGCAGCAGGGTGGACACGGCGACATCGGGCACATGGTAGGCGTCGCCCGGGTGGTAGACGCTGCCGTCCACCAGGTAGCCGACGTTGGCGACGGTCGGGATGTCGGGGTGGACGACCGCGTGGGTGGTGCCGTGCACCGAGACGCTGACCCCGGCGACCGTCAGTTCGTCGCCCGCCGCGACGGCGGTGAACTGGCCGGCGTTCGCGGCGAAGGTGTCGGCGAGCGCGGCGGGCGCGTACACACGAAGTCCCGGCCGGTCCTTCAGCGCCGCGTTGATGGCCGCCTCGTTGACGTGGTCCATGTGCTCATGGGTGATCAGGATGGCTTCGGCGCCGGCGATGATCTCCGCCGCGCCCTGGGAGAACGAGCCGGGGTCGATGACGAACGAGCCGCCATCCTTCTCGAAGACGACACAGGCGTGCTCATGCTTGGTCAGCTTCACCGCAAACAGCTCCTTTTCGCGTCGAGGTCTAGCCTCAATGCCGGGTAGTTAAGGGTTCTGGCGTGTAGTCAAGTGGTTTGGCGGGTTTGCCGGTTGTGGCGGACATGGCAACGGAGGTCGCGGTAGGACGGGTGTCGACCAAAACCCCCGT